>ULNJ01008086.1_pt1 | contig 27503 bp, 24 predicted proteins | sample 1951891 | NCBI WGS metagenome assembly ULNJ01 (sample SAMEA4835574, study PRJEB28245) | human gut metagenome | biome: gut microbiome; material: fecal sample | place: Denmark | collected 2008 | reverse complement strand
TGTGAGCCATTATGGTTTCTGGACCTACTACATGGGCACGGGCGATTGTCAGACGATTCTCGACGTACTTCCGCGGGTAAAGAAATACATTCATGTGTGGAAAACGGATTCCCTGGGATTGGTCGTACCTCGTTCCGGCGGATGGACCTGGGGCGACTGGGGAGAGAACAAGGACATGACGCTGTTGTTCAATCTTTGGTACGTGATTGCCCTGAAGGGATACGAAGAGATGAACCGGTTGGCTGGTGAGCCGGAAGAAGCCACTTGGGCGCACGCCACTGCCGACCGCTTGCGGAAAGTGTTCCACCGTACGTTCTGGAACGGAAAGTATTATGTTTCTCCGGGTTATCAGGGAAAGCCTGACGACCGTGCACAGGCGTTGGCCGTCGTGTCGGGTGTCTTGCCCGAAGAACTGTATCCGGTTATCCGTCCTTTCTTTTCCGAGTGGTATCATGCCAGTCCGTACATGGAGAAATACGTGCTGGAAGCCCTCTGTACAATGGGCTATTATCAGGACGCCTTGAACCGCATGAAGCTGCGTTACCGCGCCATGATTGAAAGCTCGCTGACCACCTTGTGGGAAGGCTGGGGCATCGGCAGTGAAGGTTTCGGGGGTGGTACCTACAATCACGCCTGGAGCGGCGGTCCGCTGACCATCCTTTCGCAATACATTGCCGGTATAGAAACCGTAGAACCGGCCTTTCGGACTTTCCGGGTGGCTCCTCATCCGGCACACCTGAATTTCATCCGTACGCAGGTCCCCTTGTCGGGTGGTCGTCGCATCGTGCTGGAAATGTACAAGTCGGCCCATGGCGGAACTATGTATCTACGGGTGCCGGAAGGAACTTCTGCGCAGGTGGAGCTCCCTGCCGAATTTCGTAGTTGGCGTGTGAACGGCGAGCCGAAAAGCGAACGGGAGTTGAGGCTCTCTGCCGGGGAATGGCGGTTTGAGATGCAGGCGGATTAGGCTTGTTTTTGATGATGATATTTTGGCGGTCGGGAGTGAGGGACACTTCCGGCCTTTTTTATGTAAACGCTGCTACATTAAGGGGAATATGTCTTTACATTTTCTATGTTTCCCTATCGGGAACCGTACGTTTCCCGGTGCGGAGCTGTATGTTTCCCGCAAGGGAAACGTAGGTTTTTGCCTGCGGAAACGTAAAAATTGACAGGAGGTTTTTGGATGAAGGACTTGAGGGTTTGGGGATAAGGTTGGATGGAATCTTTTAAATACAACTGTAGCTTTTCTCATGCTTAATCATTACATTTGCAAATATTGTACGCTGTTGGAAAGATGGATAGCTGTATATTAATTTTAAACAACCGATGAGTAAAAGAAAAGAAGAATAAAGAACATGGCAAAGAAGCTACAGAAAGAAAAGAGTATCGAGGAAACCCTTTGGGAGTCTGCAAATAAACTGCGTGGTTCCGTAGAACCTTCAGAGTATAAACATGTCGTATTAAGTCTGATATTTCTGAAATATGCTTTCGACCGTTTTGTGGAAAGACGTGATGAATTGGTTTTGGAAGGCAAAGAAGCATTTGTCAATCAGGCTGTGTTCTATAATGCAAAGAACGTATTTTATCTGAGCGAAATCAGTCGCTGGGATTACTTGATAGAAAACGCAAAACAGAACGATATTGCCATTAAGATAGATGCGGCTTTGGCGCAGGTGGAAAAGGATAATCCGGCACTGAAAGGCGCATTGCCGAGCAATTATTATTCAGGTTTGGGTCTTGACCGCACCAAATTAGCCAGTCTGCTGGATGTGATTGGCAAGATAGATACGCAGAAAGATAAAGAACATGATTTGATAGGGCGTGTTTACGAATATTTCTTGGGAAAATTTGCCATAGCGGAAGGAAAGGGAAAAGGAGAGTATTACACTCCTAAGACAATCGTTAATCTGATAGCGGAAATGATTCAACCCTATCGTGGCAAAATATATGACCCGTGTTGTGGCTCAGGAGGTATGTTCGTGCAAAGCATGAAGTTCATCGAAGCACATCATGGCAACAAGAAGGATATTTCCGTTTATGGCCAGGAATACACGAATACCACTTATAAACTGGCCAAGATGAACTTGGCAATTCGTGGCATTGCTTGTAATTTGGGAGAAAAAGCCGCCGATACCTTTCACGATGACCAGCATAAGGATTTGAAGGCCGATTTTATCATGGCCAATCCTCCTTTTAACCAAAAAGCATGGCGTGCAGAAAATGAGCTGACTGCCGACCCACGCTGGCACGGTTACGATGTGCCGCCTACCAGTAATGCCAATTACGGTTGGATTCTGAATATTGTATCTAAATTGTCGGCCAATGGAATGGCAGGTTTTCTGCTTGCCAACGGTGCGTTGAGTGGAGATGGCACTGAACTGAATATCCGTCGTCAGTTGCTTAAGAATCATTTGGTGGAAGCCATTGTGATTCTTCCTCGTAATATGTTCTATTCCACCGACATCAGCGTAACGCTTTGGATTTTGGCTGGTAACCGCAAAGCTCGTACCGTGGAACAGAATGGCGAAATGGTGAAGTACCGTAACCGCGAAAATGAGGTACTGTTCATTGACTTGCGTCAGTGGGGAGAACCTTTTGAGAAGAAATACATCCAGTTCTCCAGAGAACAAATAGTACAGATAGCCGAGAATTTTCATAACTGGCAGCGCGAAGGATACGAGCAGACTTACCAGAACGTGCCGGAATATTGCTATTCGGCCACACTTGAAGAGATTGAAGCTAAAGGATGGTCGCTTGTTCCCAGCAAGTACATTGAGTTCAAGAGCCGTGATGAAGGTATTGACTTCGACTCCAAAATGAAAGAGCTGCAAGTAGAAATGAAGGACTTGTTGAAACAGGAAGAAGAAAGCAAGAAGGATTTGTTGAATCTGTTTAGGAAGTTAGGGTATGGAATTGAATGACAAAATAGTAATCTATCGTTCGGAAGATGGAGAAACACGGCTTGAGGTCAGAATAGATCAAGATACGGTATGGTTGAATGCCTATCAGATAGCTGAACTATTTGGGCGCGATTCAAAAACAATCCGTAAGCATATAGCGAATGCCATAAAAGAAGAGCTTGCAGGCGAAGTGGTTGTCGCAAATTTTGCGACAACCACAGAACATGGTGCGATAGAAGGTAAAAGCCAGACACATGATGTACGTTTCTATAACCTTGATGTCATCATTTCTGTTGGTTATCGGGTCAAATCAAAAAAAGGTGTAGACTTTCGCCGTTGGGCTAATAGAGTGTTGAAAGAATATCTGGTGAAAGGCTATGCCGTCAACAAGGCTTTGACCGAACAGCGTTATACTGAATTAAAGCAATTGGTAACGGTCTTGGGCCGTACAGTCAAGGCACAGGAAGCACTGACATCGGAAGATGCGCTCAATCTTGTGGAAGTGGTTTCCGATTACGCTTATGCTCTCGATACGTTAGACAGATACGATTATCAGCAACTGGCGGTAGAGCAGACCACTAACGAAATTAAGTTCCATGCTACCTACGAGGGGGCCATGCAGGCTATAGAAGGCTTGAAGGAAAAATTCGGTGGAAGTCAGTGGTTTGCCCATGAGAAGGATGATTCCTTTAAAAGTTCCATCGGGCAAATATACCAGACTTTTGGCGGACAGGAGCTTTATCCTTCTGTGGAGGAAAAAGCGGCTATGCTGCTTTATCTCGTCACGAAAAACCATTCGTTTAGTGATGGCAACAAACGTATTGCTGCCACCCTTTTCCTGTGGTTTATGTCCGGTAACGGTATTCTCTACAATCCGGATGGGAGTAAGCGCATTGCTGACAACACCCTTGTGGCTCTTACGCTAATGATTGCTGAGAGTCGTACAGAAGAAAAAGATATTATGGTGAAAGTAGTAGTCAATCTGATTAACAAGAACAACTATGAGTAAGGAGAATTATAGACGGCTGGGTGATTATATTCGTGAGGTGGATGTAAGGAATCGGGATTTGGAGGTGAAGGAGCTTTTGGGGGTTAGTATCTCCAAAGAATTTATACCATCTATAGCAAATACGATCGGAACTGATATGTCTTCTTATAAGGTGGTTGAACCATTGCAGTTTGCATACGGTCCGGTTACATCGCGTAACGGTGATAAAGTGTCCATTGCATTATATACGGGTAAAGGAAAAATTATTATTTCGCAGGCCTATACGGTTTTTGAAGTAAAGAATCAGGATAAACTTCTTCCCGAGTATCTAATGATGTGGTTTCGTCGTCCAGAGTTTGACCGTTATGCCCGCTTTAAATCTCATGGCAGCGCAAGAGAGATTTTTAGTTGGGAGGAAATGTGCGATGTTTTTCTTCCTATTCCACCCATTGAGCAACAACGAAAGATTGTGGCTGAATATGAAGCCGTTTCTCGAAGAATTCGTTTGAATAAACAGATGATTGCCCGTTTGGAAGAAACAGCTCAGATACTCTATCGCAAAATGTTTGTGGATGGGATAGATAAAGAAAATCTGCCGGAAGGATGGAGAATGGGGACGTTGGGAGAAATTACTGAAATGAATACTGATAATATTTCTTCTAAAGATAGCCTTAAAGAAATTAAATACCTTGATAGTAGTAGTGTGACTCAAAATATTTTTGATAAATATCAATTGTTTAATACTTTAATAGATGAAATTCCAAGCCGAGCAAAAAGAAAAGTTAAATACAACGTATTCAACAGTTCGTCCTAATTTAAGACATTACGGGATTCTAAAAGATAAAAAGAATGTTGAGAATGTGGTTGTTTCCACAGCGTTTGCGGTAATACGTTCTTGTCATAGTGATATTTCAAACGAATTACTCTATTTAATGCTTACAGATGAGAGGAACACAGAGCATCTACAAGGTATAGCAGAAATGAGTAAGGCAACTTATCCTGCTGTTACTCCAGAAGATATAATGAGTTTAAAAGTTTTTATTCCTAAGGATTCAACAGACTTGAATAATACAAATAGAATATTGAAATATTGTTTTGACTTTATTTACTTAAAACATCAAGAAAATATGAGATTACAAAAATTTCAATCCTTATTTTTATCAAATTTAGGACAACAAGAAATCTGATATGTTTTAATTATCAGGTGAAAGATAGGCTTTTATTAAAAACGTAAAAGTAATTTGAATTTATGAATTTTATATTTAGCGTAGAGTAGAAATGAAGAATAATTATATATTACCAAATAAAGATTTGAAATCATTTACATGCCCTCATTGCAACACAATCTCTCAAATGTTTTTTGAGCAACATGCCTTTCAGGATGATTTTTTTTCTACGAGGTCTGGAAGCATAAGTTCGAAGAATGTTTTGTATATTGCTAGATGTCAATGCTGTGGTAAGAAAATAATTTGGATAGATGACGAATATATTTATCCTGATATTATAGCTGAAGAAGCGAATGAAGATATGCCAGATTCCGTAAAACAACTATACAATGAAGCTGGTTTAATTTATAATAAATCACCAAGGGCTGCTTGTGCATTATTGCGTCTCGCTATAGATAGATTATGTAATGAATTGGGGGAAACAGATGACAACATCAATAAAAATATTGGATCTTTAGTAAAAAAGGGATTACCTGAAACGGTACAAAAAGCTTTGGATGTAGTTCGTGTTGTTGGGAATAAAGCTGTTCATCCTGGGCAAATAGCATTTGATGTTGATGACAAAAGTACGGCAATTACGCTTATGCGATTATTAAACATCATTGTAGAACGAATGATTACGGAACCTAAAGAAATAGATTCACTTTATAAAGGATTGCCTGAATCCGTTAAAAACGCAGTAGAAAACCGAGATAAAAAATAAGAAACTTATGGATAATTCAATTTTAGATTTAGTAAAGGGAACGCCTAATATATTAGGACAAATTTATACAGATCTTGCTCAACCAAGTGTAAAAGCAGTTGGTCAAGCATTAGGTACAGTATTTGAATTCAGCACCTCTTTTTTATTACCTGTAAAGTTATTAAATGAAAAGTTTAAACTCAATTTTAAAAAACGGATTACAGAATATGAAAAGAAACTAGAAGAAGTTCCAGAGGAAAAACGTTGTGAGGTTCACCCACAAATTGGTACACCTATTATTGAAAAGTTATCATATACAACAAATGATGAAATTGCAGATTTATTTACAACACTATTGGCTAATGCATCTAATATTGATATGGTAAATACTGCTCATCCTTCTTTTGTTGCGATGATAGAAAGATTATCACCTGATGAAGCCAGAATTATTAAATACTTAAAAGGAAGAAATGATATACAATATTGTGATTTTAGGGGATATAGTTTAGATGGTAAAGGATACATAGATATACGATATCACCAAACTCTTTTACCACAATACGTGCATTTGGATTTTCCACAAAATGTAAATGCATATTTAGCAAACCTTGTAAGTTTAGGTGTCTTGTTCGATATGGCAGGTACGTATCGTATTGATGAAACGGTTTATAATGAGATAAAACGTGTTTATGGTTTTGAATTATTAAAAGAGCAATTAGTTCCTAAATCTTATAAAACGATTGAAGCTGAAAAAAGTTATTATCAGATAACAGACTTTGGAAAACTATTTATTCAAGCCTGCATAAAATAACGAAACCTTATGTCACATTTCAACGAACACACCCTCGAACTCTCCATCATGGAGTTATTCCAGCAGGAAGGATACATCTATACCAGCGGAGAAGAAATTCATAAAGAAGTAGATGAAGTATTGCTGCGCGATGATGTGCGTACATATCTTCGTAACCGCTATCGAGAGGCTGGCATCACTTCCCTTGAAATAGAAGGTGTATTGGCAAGGCTGACGGCCAATGCAGGGTGGTCTTTGTATGACAATAATGCACAGACCTATCGGCTGATGACCGAAGGGCTTTCGTTGAAGCGTGAAGATGTTGCCTTGCCTGATTTGTTTATCGAGCCGATAGACTTTAGTGAGGAAGGAAGAGACAGTAATCTGTTCCGTGTGGTCAATCAGTTGGAAATAAAAGGAACCGAGAAGCGTATCCCTGACGGTATTGTGTATGTGAATGGTTTGCCGGTAGTAGTGCTGGAATTTAAAAGTGCAGTAAAAGAAGATACTACTATTATGGATGCCTATACACAGCTCACCGTGCGTTATCGTCGTGATATACCTGAACTGTTCAAATACAATGCGTTCGTAGTAATCAGCGATGGGGTAAACAATAAATATGGGTCTTTGTTTTCGCCTTATGATTTCTTTTATACCTGGCGAAAGGTAGAGGCGAACGACAAGGCAACCGATGGCATCAACTCTTTGCTGACAATGATCAAAGGTTTGTTCCGCAAAGAAAGGTTATTGAGCGTAATCAAGGATTTTGTGTTCTTCCCCGATTCGTCGAAGAATGAGAAGAAAGTGGTTTGCCGTTATCCCCAGTTTTTTGCCACTCACAAGTTGTTTGAAAATATTCGTTTACATTCCAAACTTCGGGAAGGGGGTGATGGAAAAGGTGGTACTTACTTTGGAGCTACCGGATGTGGAAAGAGCATCACCATGTTGTTTCTTAGTAGGATGCTGATGCGTAGCCGTGAGTTTGCCAGTCCTACGATTGTGCTGATAACTGACCGCACAGACTTGGACGACCAGCTTTCCAAATTGTTTGGTACTGCTAAAAATTTTGTTGGCGATGAATGTGTGATAGAGGTGGAGAGCAGGGACAAGCTGCGTGAGTATCTGACCGGACGGACAAGTGGCGGTGTGTTTCTTACTACCATTCATAAGTTTACGGAAGATACACGTCTTTTGTCGGAAAGGGCTAATATTATTTGTATTTCTGACGAAGCGCATCGTTCGCAGACCAATTTGTCTATGCAAGTGAAGCAGACCGAAAAAGGAGTGAGACGAAATTTCGGCTTTGCCAAATACCTGCACGATTCATTGCCTAATGCCACGTATGTGGGCTTTACAGGAACTCCGATTGATGCAACGATAGAGGTGTTTGGCAAGGTGGTGGATACCTATACCATGACCGAATCGGTCACTGATGGTATTACCCGCCGTATTGTGTATGAGGGACGTGCGGCCAAAGTGTTGCTCGATAATAAGAAGCTGCAAGAGATAGAGAAATATTATGCGCAGTGTGCAGAAGAAGGGACGAATGAGTATCAGATAGAAGAAAGCAAAAAGGCGGTGACCAAGATGGAGCGTATCTTGGGGGATTCTGATCGCTTGCAAGCGGTGGCCGAAGATTTCATTGCGCATTATGAGAAGCGAGTGGAAGAGGGAAGTACGGTAGAAGGTAAGGCTATGTTTGTGTGCTCTAACCGTACGATAGCTTTTTCCTTGTATAAGAAAATTGCGCTTTTACGGCCTGAATGGGTGAAGAAACTTGGCGAAGAAAAGCATGGAATGGATTATTTACAGGCAGCAGACTCGTATGTTCTTTATGGCAATCAAGGGCTTCCTATTGAAAAGATGAAGCTAATCATGACCCGAAGCATGGATGATGAACCGGAGCTTTATTCGCTGCTGGGAACGGATGATGACCGTCGGGCTTGGGCAGAAGAATATAAAAAGCCTAAATCGAACTTTAAAATAGCCATTGTGGTAGACATGTGGACAACCGGCTTTGATGTGGACTGTCTGGATACGATGTACATTGACAAACCTTTGCAGCAACATACGCTGGTGCAGACTATTTCGCGTGTGAACAGGGTGTATCCGGGAAAAGAAAAAGGTTTGGTGGTGGACTATATCGGTATTAAAAGTAATATGAATGTAGCTTTGAAACGCTACGCACAAGGAGACGATAATTCAGATTCAGTGGAAAACATCGGGCAGTCTGTGGCAATGGTGAAAGATGAGTTGGATATTATCCGGCGGTTGTTCGGAGATTTTGACTATTCTGTGTTTTCTACGGGGACACCGCTGGAACAATTGGATTGCTTGAATAAGGGAGCTGAATTTATGCAGCGTACCAAGGAGCAGGAAAACTTATTCATGGGCCATGTCAGAAAACTGAAATCGGCATTTAATTTGTGTAGCAGTAGTGAAGAGATAAGCTATGCCGAACGTGAGGAAATACACTATTTTTGTGGGGTGCGGTCTATTATTTATAAATTGACAACAGGAGATACGCCAGACATCTCTCAAATGAACAGGCGGGTCGGCGAGATGATAGAAGAAGCGATACAGTCGGAAGGTGTAGAAGAAATCATTCAGATAGGGAATGACAAGGAGAACTTGGACGTGTTAAGTGAAGAATACATGGAACGATTGGGTAAACTGAAACTGCCTAATACGAAAGTGAAGCTGATGGAACGCCTCTTGAAAACTGTCATTACAGAGTTTAAGAAGGTAAATAAGGTAAAAGGGGTGGATTTTTCCAAGCGTCTGAGTGCTTTAGTAGAGAGGTATAATGAGCGTAAGGATAGTGCGATTTTTGCGGATGAGGTATTGACAGAAGTGGCTAACCAGATGGCTGATTTATTGAAGGAATTGAACAAAGAAAAGAGGTCTTTTCAAAATTTGGGTATCAGTTACGAGGAAAAAGCTTTTTATGATATTCTTAAATCCATTGCAAAGCAGTTTGGTTTTGAATATCCCGAAGATAAATTGTTAAAGCTGGCTGCGGAGATAAAGAAGATTGTGGCTGATAAATCAAAATATACGGACTGGTCTACTCGTGATGATATAAAGGCGGAGCTGAAAATGGACTTAATCCTGATTTTGGCAGAATATGGTTATCCTCCTGTAACGAATGATGAAGTGTTTAAAGAGATTTTAGAGCAAGCGGAGAATTTCAAGAAATATAATGGATAAAAATAGATACATATCTGCTGCTGCTTCCATCTTTTCCAAAATTGCAGTAACTTTGCCGCGCATTTTTGAAGAAGGTAAAAAAGATGGATAACAGTGTGGATAAGAAACGGAGCCGGAGCAACGAGATTGATATGCTCAACGGGCCGTTGTTCAAGAAAATTCTGGTGTTTGCCCTTCCGTTGGCAGCCAGCAGTTTGTTACAGGAACTTTTTAATTCGGTCGATGTGGCCGTGGTGGGGCACTTCGTGGGAAGTGAGGCCTTGGCGGCTGTGGGAAGTAATGCGCCTGTCATCGGCTTGCTCATCAATCTGTTCATGGGTATCTCCATGGGAGCCTGTGCCATTATCTCCAACCATATCGGTCAGCGGGACGACCGTAGTATACGCCACGCCATCAATACGGTGGAGCTGGTGGCTCTGTTGAGCGGAATATTTCTGCTGTTGTTGGGACAGGTGGCAGCCAAGCCGATTCTGACGTGGATGGGAACCCCTCCGAATGTGCTGGACCAGGCCGTGACCTATCTGCGTATCTATTTCCTGGGGATGCCTTTCATCATGGCATTCAATTTCGGGGCGGCGATTCTGCGAAGCATGGGCGATACGCGTCGTCCGCTGTATATTCTGGTCATTGCCGGGGTGGTCAATACGTTGCTCAACCTGCTGTTCGTGCTTTGCTTCCACATGGGAGTGGCAGGTGTGGCTGTGGCGACGGGAATTTCCAATGCGGTAAGTGCGGCGCTGATTATCAGGCTGCTGTGTAGGGAGAAAGAACCTTTCCGGCTGCATTTCAGCAAGATGAAGATTTATTCCACGGAACTGAACCGTATGCTGCGTATCGGTGTACCGGCGGGCTTGCAGGGGATGATTTTTTCCATTTCCAATGTGGTGGTGCAGTCGTCCATCAACAGTTACGGGGCCGATGCAATTGCCGGTTCGGCGGCAGCCGTCAATTTTGAATACTATTGTTATTTTATCATCCAGGGATTCAACGGAGCCGCTATCAGTTTCATTGCGCAGAACTATGGTGCCGGAAGAATGGACCGTGTGCACCGGGTATTCTGGATTTGCATGGGGTCGAGCGTAGCTTTCTGTGCGGCGTTCAACTGGCTTTTTGCCTGGCAGAGTGATTTCTTCCTGGGATTCTTTTCCAGTGTGCCGATGGTGCATCACTTCGGGACTCTTCGCATGCACCTGGTGCTGGCTTTGCAGTTTATTGCCAGCAGCTATGAGATTGCAGGTTCTTCGTTGCGGGGTATGGGCAAGTCGCTCACCCCGGCCTTGCTGACGGTCTTCGGTACCTGTCTGCTCCGAATGGTGTGGGTGTATGTGGTGTCGCCGATATGGAGGGGATACGATGTGCTGATGATTGTGTATCCGGTATCATGGGTGGTCACCGGCCTGCTGGTGCTGACGGCCTACTGGATGACGATAAGGAAAAAGGTGGCGAAAGCATAAAAAAACAGCCTCGGCTTAAAAAGCTGAGGCTGTTTTTTATAAAGAGGAAATTGGATTATTCCCATTCGATGGTGGCTGGCGGTTTGGAAGAGATATCGTAGCAAACGCGGTTCACGCCTTTTACTTTGTTGATGATATCGTTGGAAACCTTTGCCAGGAATTCGTATGGCAGGTGAGCCCAGTCGGCTGTCATGGCATCGGTACTGGTAACCGCACGCAAGGCTACTGCACGTTCGTAAGTACGTTCGTCACCCATCACTCCGACACTCTGTACCGGCAACAAGATGACTCCGGCCTGCCATACCTGATGGTACAGGGCAGTTTCGTTTCCGTTTTCATCTTTCACCTTCCAGTCGCGCAAGCCCTGGATGAAGATATCGTCGGCATCCTGCAGGATACGTACTTTCTCGCGAGTGATGTCGCCCAGGATACGTACGGCCAAGCCCGGACCCGGGAACGGATGACGGGTAATCAGGTGTTCCGGCATACCCAGCTCGCGACCTACGCGGCGCACTTCGTCCTTGAACAGGAGACGCAGAGGTTCGCAAAGTTTCAGGTTCATCTTTTCGGGCAGACCGCCTACGTTGTGATGGCTCTTGATGACGGTTCCGGTGATAGACAATGACTCGATGCAGTCGGGGTAGATGGTACCCTGTGCCAGCCATTTCACATCGTGAATCTTGTGGGCTTCTTCGTCGAATACGTCGATGAAACCTTTTCCGATGATTTTACGCTTGCGTTCCGGTTCAGTCACTCCAGCCAGTTCGGAGAAGAATTTCTCGCTGGCATCCACGCCGATTACGTTCAGTCCGAGACATTCATAGTCGTGCAATACGTTCTTGAACTCGTTCTTACGCAACATTCCGTGGTCTACGAAGATACAGGTCAGGTTCTTGCCGATAGCCTTGTTCAGCAATACGGCTGCCACTGAAGAGTCTACGCCGCCGCTCAGTCCCAGCACCACCTTGTCGTTGCCGAGCTGTTCTTTCAAGCTGGCCACTGTTGTCTCGATGAAAGAGGCTGCGCTCCAGTCCTGCTTTCCTCCGCAGATGTCTACCACGAAGTTCTTCAGCAGTTGGGTACCGTCTTCTGTGTGGAACACTTCCGGGTGGAATTGTACGCCCCAGAGTTTTTCATTCTTTGCCTGGTAAGCAGCGATAGCCACTTTGTCGGTTGAAGCGATAATTTCGAAATCGTCGGGAATGGCAGTGATGGTGTCGCCATGGCTCATCCATACCTGAGAATGTTCGCGGATGCCTTTCAGCAGCGGACTTTCGTGGTTGAAGGTAGCCAGGTGGGCACGTCCATATTCACGGGTGTTGGCCGGTTCTACCTTACCTCCGTAGGTGTAGGCCATGAACTGTGCGCCGTAGCAGATACCCAGGATAGGGTACTTTCCGCGGATGTGGGTTAAGTCTACTTTAAAAGACTTCTCGTCGTACACGGAGAAAGGGCTTCCCGACAAGATTACGCCGATAACCGACGGGTCGTCGTGCGGAAACTTGTTGTAAGGAACAATTTCGCAATACATGTTCAGCTCGCGCACACGGCGGCCGATGAGCTGCGTGGTTTGTGAACCGAAGTCAAGAATAATGATTTTTTCCTGCATATTGTGTGATGTAAAATATGTATTCTATGCGTGCAAAGGTACGCATATTTTTCCTAAATCCGATGTGTGCCTCTGATTTTATTTGAAACAGAGAGTTTCAGTTTGCACGGTAGGGAAGGCCGGTATGTTTTTTTAAGTATTATATATGAAGTGGTAAGGAATAAATTTGTACTTTTGTCGGCGTATGAGCAGAATTTTGGCAATTGATTATGGCAGAAAGCGCACGGGAATCGCGGTGACCGACCCGATGCAGATTATTGCGAACGGGCTGACTACGGTGCCGACGCACGAACTGATGGACTACCTGCTGAAGTACGTAGCCCAGGAAAAGGTGGAACGCATCATTGTGGGGCATCCCAAGCAGCTGAACAACGAGGATTCGGAAAACATGAAGTACATCAAGCCTTTCCTTGCCCAGCTGAAGAAGAAACTGCCGGAGATACCGGTGGAACTGGTGGACGAACGGTTTACTTCCGTGCTGGCACATCAGGCCATGCTGGACGGAGGCCTGAAGAAGAAGGCTCGCCAGAACAAGGCGCTGGTGGATGAAATCAGTGCGACCATCATTCTGCAGTCGTATTTGGAATCAAGAAGAATGTAACTCAAAAAACTTAATAAAACAGAATATGATTTTACCGATTTATGTGTATGGCCAGCCTGTGTTGCGTCAGGAGGCCGAAGATATTACGCCGGATTATCCAGGCTTGAAAGAGCTGATTACAAATATGTTTGAAACGATGAACCGTGCAGACGGCGTGGGACTGGCTGCTCCGCAGGTGGGACTTCCTATCCGGGTGGTAGTGATTGACTTGGACGTGTTGTCGGACGACATGCCGGAGTTCAAGGATTTCAAACGTGCCTATATCAATCCTCACATTCTGGAAACGGGTGGAGAGATGGTATCTATGGAGGAAGGCTGTCTGAGTTTGCCGGGCATCCATGAAAGTGTAAAGCGTCCGGACAAGATTCATGTCACTTACCTTGACGAAAACATGCAGCCGCATGACGAGTGGGTGGAAGGCTATCTGGCACGCGTGATGCAGCATGAGTTTGACCACTTGGAAGGAACCATGTTTATCGACCATCTGTCGGCTTTGCGCAAGCAGATGATTCGTGGCAAACTGAATGGCATGGTGAATGGCAAGGCTCGTTGCTCTTATAAAGTGAAAACAGTCAGATGATTAGAAGATTCCTATACATATTATATATAGGTATGTTTTTCCCGGTGGCTGCCCTGTGTCAGATTAATACGGACAGGGTGATGACCATCGGGAAAAATGCACTTTATTTCGAGGATTATGTCCTCTCTATCCAGTATTTTAATCAGGTAATCGGCGTGAAGCCGTATCTGGCCGAACCGTATTTTTATCGCGGACTGGCCAAGATGAACCTGGACGATTATCAGGGGGCGGAAGCCGACTGCTCGGAAGCGTTGCAGCGCAACCCGTTCGTAGTCAATGCGTATCAGGTGCGGGGTATCTCGCGTATCCGGCAGCAGAATTATCAAGGGGCCATCCAGGATTACCGGAAAGCCTTGGAAATGGATCCGGAGAATATCAGCCTGTGGCACAATCTGGCGCTTTGCCGGATGCATGAGGAAGAGTATACACAGGCACGGGCCGACTTGGATACGCTGATTCGTATCTCGCCACGCTATACGGATGCGTATCTGATGCGTACGGAGGTGTCATTGAAGCAGAAGGATACGTTGCAGGCCATGACGGATGCCGACAAGGCGATTGAAATGGACCGTTACAATCCGGACACGTGGTCGTCAAGAGGTATGCTGTTCCTGCAGCGTGGAAAGTACAAGGATGCGGAAGCGGACCTGACGGAGGCCATCCGTCTTTCGGTGCGCAATGCGGGCGTGTATATCAATCGTGCGTTGGCTCGTTATCACCAGAACAATTTGCGCGGGGCCATGTCGGACTATGATTTGGCGTTGGATGTGGACCGGAACAATTTTATCGGTCACTACAACCGCGGTTTGTTGCGTGCGCAGGTGGGAGATGACAACCGTGCCATCGAGGACTTCGACTTTGTGCTCAAGATGGAACCCGACAACCTGATGGCCCGGTTCAACCGAGGACTGTTGCGTGACCGTACGGGGAATTATTCGGGGGCTATCGAAGATTACTCGGCGGTGCTGAAGGAATATCCGAACTTCCTGGCCGGTTATCAGTATCGTGCGCAGGCCAGACGGAAGGTGGGCGACCTGAAAGGGGCGGATGCCGATGAGTTCAAGGTGCTGAAAGCACAGATTGAATCGCAGAACGGAACGAAGAAGCAAACGGCTTCGGCCGACAAGACCCGAAAGAAATCGGATAAGAACGTGGAGAACTACCGTAAGATTGTGGTGGCCGACAACGATTCGGAAGACGACCGTTACAAGACGGACTATCGGGGCAGGGTACAGGACAAGAATGTGACCATCTTGCCGCAGCCGATGTTCGCGTTGAGTTATTACGAGCGTCCGGAAGAAGTGAAACGGCAAGTCAACTACTATAAGAGTATTGATGACATGAATGCCCGTGGAGCTTTCCCGCATCGCCTGTTGATTACAAACAACGAGGCTTCGCTTTCGGAAGAACAGGTGAAACAGCATTTCGCATCCATCGATGAGCAGACGGCTGCCATTGTGAAGGAACCGGATAATGTGTTGCATTACTATGCGCGTGCGCTTGATTTCTATCTGGTGCAGGATTTTGACAATGCATTGAAGGACTTGGACGATGCCATCCGTTGTGATTCTACTTTCTTCCCGGCTTATTTCAGTCGTGCGCTGATTTATTACAAGCAGTTGGAATACCGCAAGCGCGACCGGAAGTATGAAGTGGAGACTGTGGTAGATAAAGACTTGCAGGTTCGTTCGTACGATTATAACAAGGTGCGTGAGGATTTGGACCGTGTGATTGAACTGGCTCCCGACTTCGTGTATGCGTATTATAATAGAGGAAATATTCTGGCCGTGATGAAAGACTACCGGGCTGCCCTGGTGGACTACAACAAGGCCATCGAACTGGATCCGCGTTTTGCGGATGCGTATTTCAACCGCGGGCTGACGAATATCTTCCTGGGTAATAACCGTCAAGGTATTCAGGATTTGAGTAAGGCCGGCGAGTTGGGAATTTTCTCTGCGTACAACATTATCAAACGATTTACCGCGGTGGAGGAGAAATAAATGAATGCAATTTTCTTCTTTAATTAAAAAGTTTATATTTTTGCGTCTCAATAACAGATAAACACTATAAAGACTATGGTTAAGATAACTTTTCCTGATGGCTCTGTTCGTGAATACAACGAAGGAGTTACGGGTCTGCAGATTGCAGAAAGCATCAGTTCCCGTCTGGCACAGGATGTGCTGGCATGTGGCGTAAACGGCGAAACTGTAGATTTGAATCGCCCTATCAACGAAGATGCGAACTTCGTTCTTTATAAATGGGATGACGAAGAAGGCAAGCATGCCTTCTGGCACACCAGTGCACACTTGCTGGCTGAAGCGCTGCAGGAATTGTATCCGGGCATCCAGTTCGGTATCGGTCCAGCCATTGAAAACGGATTCTATTATGACGTAGATCCGGGTGAGGCTGTCATCAAGGAAGGCGACCTGCCTGCCATTGAAAAGAAAATGGCTGAACTGGCTGCCAAGAAAGAAGAACTTGTTCGTCAGAACATCTCGAAGGATGATGCGCTGAAGATGTTTGGTGAAAGAGGAGAAACTTACAAGTGTGAACTGATTTCCGAACTGGAAGACGGTCACATCACTACTTATACGCAGGGTGCGTTTACAGACTTGTGTCGTGGCCCGCACTTGCTTTCTACAGCTCCTATCAAGGCCATCAAGCTGTTGTCGGTAGCCGGTGCCTACTGGAGAGGCCAGGAAGACCGTAAGCAGATGACCCGTATCTATGGTATTACCTTCCCGAAGAAAAAAATGTTGGATGAATACCTGGTAATGCTGGAAGAAGCCAAGAAACGTGACCACCGTAAGATTGGTAAGGAAATGGATTTGTTCATGTTCTCTGATACGGTAGGTAAGGGACTTCCGATGTGGTTGCCGAAAGGTACTGCACTGCGTATCCGCCTGCAGGATTTCTTGCGTCGCATCCAGTCTCGTTATGACTATCAGGAAGTAATGTGTCCGCCGATTGGTAACAAGCTGTTGTATGTCACTTCCGGACACTATGCGAAATATGGTAAGGATTCTTTCCAGCCTATCCACACTCCGGAAGAAGGCGAAGAGTACTTCCTGAAACCGATGAACTGCCCGCATCACTGTATGATTTACAAGAACTCTCCGCGTTCTTATCGTGACCTGCCGTTGCGTATCGCAGAATTTGGTACGGTTTGCCGTTACGAACAGAGTGGTGAGTTGCATGGATTGACTCGTGTACGTAGCTTTACGCAGGATGATGCGCACATCTTCTGCCGTCCGGATCAGGTGAAGGATGAATTCCTTCGTGTGATGGATATCATCTCTATCGTGTTCACTTCCATGGGACTGGAAAACTTTGAAGCACAGATTTCTCTGCGTGACAAAGTGAACCGTGAAAAGTATATCGGTAGCGATGAGAACTGGGAAAAGGCTGAACGTGCCATCGTAGAAGCTTGTGAAGAAAAAGGACTGAAAGCCAAAGTAGAATACGGTGAAGCTGCATTCTACGGTCCGAAACTGGACTTCATGGTGAAGGATGCCATCGGCCGTCGCTGGCAGTTGGGTACTATCCAGGTAGACTACAACCTGCCGGAACGCTTCCAACTGGAATACATGGGTTCTGATAACCAGAAACATCGTCCGGTAATGATTCACCGTGCACCGTTCGGTTCAATGGAACGTTTTGTGGCCGTATTGATTGAACATACAGCCGGTAAGTTCCCGTTGTGGCTGACTCCGGATCAGGTGGCCATCCTGCCTATCTCTGAAAAATTCAACGACTATGCCGACAAGGTTCGTCAGGATCTGAAGAAATACGACATCCGTGCCATCGTGGACGACCGCAACGAAAAGATTGGCCGTAAGATTCGTGACAATGAAATGAAACGTATCCCTTACATGCTGGTTGTCGGTGAAAAAGAAGCCGAAAATGGTGAAGTAGCCGTACGTAAGCAGGGTGAAGGAGACAAAGGAACCATGAAAATCGAAGATTTTGCAAAAAATATTGCAGAAGAAGTTCATAATATGATAAATAAATGGTAAATTTGCAGCCGTTTGCAGCTCCTATCAAAAAGGGGAGACTGCAAACGGATTTTTCAATATTAATTTATAATTCAAAAAACAAACAAGGAAGACACTATTTTTAATGAAAAATGACACGTTAAAGGGGCAACATCGAATCAACGAACAGATTCGTGCCAAAGAAGTACGTATTGTGGGAGATGATATTGAATCGGCTGTATATCCGATTGCGCAGGCTTTAAAACTTGCGGAAGAACATGGGGCCGACTTAGTCGAAATTTCACCGAATGCCGTTCCTCCAGTTTGTAGAATTATAGATTATTCTAAATTCCTTTACCAGTTGAAAAAACGCGCAAAGGAACAGAAGGCAAAACAGGTGAAGGTGAACGTGAAGGAAATCCGTTTCGGACCTCAGACCGACGAACACGACTATAATTTCAAATTGAAGCATGCCATCGGCTTCTTGCAGGATGGTGACAAGGTGAAGGCTTATGTGTTCTTCAAAGGACGTTCCATCTTGTTCAAGGAACAGGGCGAAGTGCTGTTGCTCCGTTTTGCCAACGACTTGGAAGACTATGCAAAGGTAGAACAGATGCCGTTGCTCGAAGGAAAGAGAATGACGATATCGTTGTCTCCGAAGAAAGCAGGAGCTCCGAAGAAAGCAGCCAAACCTGAAGCTGCCAAACCGGTTGAACCGAAAGAATGAAAAAAGTGCGTAACGCGCCGGTATAGTGCGTTACCATGTTGAATAATAATAATTAAAAATTTAACAAGATGCCAAAGATCAAGACTAACTCCGGTGCTAAAAAAAGATTCACTCTTACCGGAACAGGTAAAATCAAAAGAAAGCACGCTTTTCACAGTCACATTCTGACTAAGAAGACTAAAAAGCAGAAAAGAAACCTTTGCCACATGGGCTTAGTAGACAATGCTAACTTGAATCAGGTAAAGGAACTTCTGTGCATGCGTTAATCTTCACGAGAGCGTACACGTATCATTTAAATTATTAACCGAATGCATTAGCCTCAAGTCCGGTTGTAAAATATCGGCGCTATCATTCAAAAAGAATTAAAAAACTATGCCAAGATCAGTAAATCACGTTGCTTCTAGAGCAAAAAGAAAGAAAATTTTAGGTTTAACCAGAGGTTATTTTGGTGCAAGAAAGAACGTTTGGACCGTTGCTAAGAATACTTGGGAAAAAGGTCTGACTTATGCATACCGCGACCGTAAGAACAAAAAACGCAACTTCCGTGCATTGTGGATTCAGCGTATCAACGCAGCTGCTCGTCTGGAAGGTATGTCTTACTCTAAGTTGATGGGTGCATTGCACAAAGCAGGTATTGAAATCAACCGTAAGGTGTTGGCTGACTTAGCCATGAACCATCCGGAAGCTTTCAAGGCTGTAGTTGCTAAAGCGAAAGCTGCTTAATCTTTATCCGGAAACGGAGACAACGTATAAAGGATGCCATATAAAATGGCATCCTTTTTTTATGCAATCTCTTTGCAGATTCAAATTATTGTCGTATATTTGTCATACAAAATTGAAGCCGTACTTGCAGAATCGGGAAACTCATCAAATTATAAGAAATACCGAGACAAGCGTCTTCTTCCAATGGCGGGCCACGCCTTCGGGTAGCATTTATGCCGGTGGATTACAAAGGAAGGGGGGCACTCAAAACCTGTCATTCGGAGTTTCGTCACGCCTCGGGTACGGCTTCTCCTTTTTCTAGGGCGAGGAATCTTGGATGTATCAGAGTCAAGGTTCTTCGCCTTATTTGTATGTGAACGTTGAACGTAATAGGATTCGTATGATTTTTTATTTTTCTGGAACGGGAAATTCGGAATGGGTGGCCCGGCAGTTGGGGCAGTATTTACAGGATACTGTATATAAATTGACGGATTTACTGAGCGGAAAACCAGACTTCCCGCAGCCTTCAGATGGAACGCTGGGTTTTGTGTTCCCTGTTTATTCGTGGGGACCTCCTCCGGTGGTATTGGAAGCACTGGCTAAGTTGGAATGGAAGGGAGTGCCTGACTACCTGTATTTTGTCTGTACCTGTGGCGATGATACGGGAAAGACGGCACAGGTGTTTGCGCGGGCTGCGGCTCGACAGGGATGGCGTTGCAAGGCTGGCTTTTCGGTGATGATGCCCAACACATACGTTTGTATGTCGGGATTTGATGTGGATGAACCGGAACTGGCGGCTCGTAAGTTGAAGCAGGCTCCCAGTAGAGTGGAAGATCTCAGCCGGAGGATTATCCGACGGGAAGAGGGATTTGATTGCCATGAAGGAAGTGTGCCTTGGCTGAAAACGTATGTGGTACGTCCGATGTTCAACCGTTTCATGATCCGTCCGAAAAAGTTTTATGCATCGGAAGCATGTATCGGTTGTGGGCTTTGTGCCAAAAGTTGTCCGTTGGAGAATATCCGTATGGTAGAAGGACGGCCACAATGGGGCAGCCGTTGTGCGATGTGTCAGGCTTGTTACCACCATTGTCCGAAACATGCGGTATGTTATGGCAAGCTGACGCAGAAGAAGGGACAGTATTTGAATTCTTTATTAAAATAACCGTAAATCTAAGATGAAACAGATTTTAATGTCGTTGTGTGTGGGCGGAATTCTGATGGGAGCCTGCACCGGAAAGAGTGAGCAGAAAACAAGTGTAACCCATGAGGCAGACACGTTGCTGATGCTGGTGGGCAGTTATGCAAAAGCCGACCAGGAAGGGGTGAAAGTATATCGCTTCAATCAGGAGACAGGCGATGCTGTACAGGCCAGTGCCTTGTCGGGAATCGAGAATCCTTCTTACCTGGTACCAGATCAGGATGGTACACACGTGTATGCCGTGGGAGAAACCGAGAAAGGTTTTACGGCCAACGCCTTAGCTCTGGATACTTTGACCGCCAGTCTGTCGCTGGTGAATAGCCAGTCGACCGAAGGAGCGTCACCGTGTTACATCACAGTGAGTCCGGACGGGAAATTCGTGCTGACGGCCAATTACATGGGAGCCAATATCACCGTCTTTCCCCGTCTGGCAAATGGAAGTTTAGGAGAGGGGCATGCTATTGCTTTTCAGGGAAAAGGAGCCGACAAGGAACGTCAGGACCAGCCTCACTTGCATTGCGTGTATTTCACGCCCGATGGCAAGTTCCTTCTAGCGAATGATTTAGGTACTGACCGTATTCATGCATTCCCTGTGAAACAGCCTTCGGGTACACAGGCAACTGATTTGTTGGATGAGGCTGCCGCTTTCGACATTGAACTGGCACCGGGTTCCGGTCCACGTCACGCTTGTTTCGACAAGCAAGGGAAACATGCCTATCTGTTGACAGAACTTTCAGGAGAGGTCGTGGTATTTTCATACGATGGAAAGACCTTGACGCAGCAGCAGGTCCTCAAGGCAGATACGGTAGGCGCGAAGGGAAGTGCCGATATCCATCTTTCACCCGACGGGAAGTTTTTGTATGCTTCCAACCGTCTGAAGGCGGACGGAGTAGCTATCTTCAAGGTGTCTCCTGCCGACGGAACCCTGACGAAGGTCGGTTATCAGCTGACGGGTATTCATCCCCGTAACTTCACGATTACACCCAATGGCAAGTACTTGCTGGTAGCTTGTCGGGATACCAACGAGATTCAGGTATTTGCCCGTGATGCAGAAACCGGTCTCTTGCAGGATACAGGAAAGACCATCCACACCGATAAGCCGGTCTGCCTGCAATGGGTCATGAAATAAGTCTTTGAGGAATTTGATTATACAGCGGGGAAAGAGAGGCGGAAACAGCTTCCTTTCCCCGCTGTGCTTTGTACACTGATTTGTCCTCCGTGCAGGCTGACAATCTGTTTGCAGAGGGTGAGTCCGATGCCCGAACCGTTGCTTTTGGTGGTGAAGAAAGGAACAAAGATACGCTCTGTCACCTCCGGCAGCATGCCTTCCCCGTTGTCACAGATTTCGAAGACCAGCTCCTGCGCATGAGCTTCCACGCGGACACGGATATCTGGATACGTCCGATGGGCACAAGCTTCGCGGGCGTTCTTCAGCAGGTTGATGAACACCTGTTCCATCTGTGTGCGGTCGGCCAGCCATTTAAGGTGAGAAGACGGATATTCAAAATGAAATTCCGGTTCCGGATAAAGGCGTTGCAAGTCGGTAAAGAATTGTTCCAGGGGAATTTCCACCTTGACGGGGGCAGAAATGCGGGTCAGCTTCCGGTAATTCTCCACAAACTCCAGCAATCCCTTTCCCCGGCGGTAGATGACTTGCAATCCTTGCTGCACATAGGTGCGTGTACGGGCATCGTCGGGATGTTCCTGACTCCGTTCGTTCAAGGTGTCTGCCAAGGAAATAATCGGAGTGATGGAATTCATGATTTCATGCGTCAGCACCCGTATCAGTTTCTGCCAGGCTTCCATTTCTTTGTATTCCAAGGCCCCGTGAATGTTTTTCAGGCTGATTAACCGGCAGGTCTGTCCTTGCAGCTGGATGTGCGTGACGGATAGGGAGAGGTCGAAAGTGGCATTTCCCTTTTGCAGGTGGGCTACCTGCCGGTTTTCCTGAACGGCGGTACTGATTTCTTCCGGCAGAAGGGCACAATGCCCCCACAGTTCGCGGGCCGCCTTGTTCATCCATTCTATCCGGTTGTCCCGGTCGGCTACAAGGACGGCTGTATCCACCTTGTTCAATAGCATTTCATAGTATTGGTGTTTCACCTCCTCATCCAATATGCGGGTGCGGAGATTCTTCAGCGCCAGCGAAAGGTCGTCGGCCAGTTTCTGCATCTGTGGGTCGGCAAAAGGCGCACAGACCCGTTGCCCCAGGTCATTCTGCTTCATACATTCTACAAGGCGACCCATGGTTTCGGTCTGACGCATCTGGATGCGGTATAAGTGATAGCAGATGCCCACCAGCAGCAGTCCACAGATAATGCTGCAGAACAAAAGTGCATGCTGGATGGCCAGTACGCCTGCGGTGATGCAGAGAACTAAGCCCACAATGTGCAATATGAGGTGGTATCCATACGTTTTCATAAACCCCATTTTTCCAGTTTCCGATACAATGCAAAACGCGTAATTCCCAACAGTTCGGCGGCCTTGCTCATGTTTCCTGCACTTATTTTCAAGGCCCGTTCAATCGCATTCTTTTCCAGTTTCTCCAGATTCAGTTCTTCCGCCAGCGCTTGCGGACGAGGCGTATTTCCCTGCGGAAACAGGAAGTCATCCGGTTTCAGAAGTCCGTTTTCACTCAAGATGACGGCCCGTTCCACGGTGTGCTGCAATTCGCGCACATTGCCCGGCCATTCATATTTCAAAAGTTTGTTTTTCGCTTCACGCGTCAGTCCCTTGATTTCCTTGCGGTATTTCCGGTTGTACTGACTTAAGAAATGCATGGTCAGCAGCAGGATGTCTTCTCCGCGTTCCCGGAGGGGAGGGATGTGCAGTTCCACGGTATTGATGCGGTAGAGCAAGTCTTGTCGGAATTTCCCTTCCGCCACCAGCTGGTGCAGGTTGGCGTTGGTGGCACAAATCAAGCGGACATCGATGTGTATCGGACTTACTGCCCCCAAGCGGGTGATGCACTGCTTCTCGATGGCCGTCAGCAACTTGGCCTGCATGGGCAGGGACAGGTTCCCGATTTCATCCAGAAATAACGTACCTCCCGAAGCCGTTTCCATTCGGCCCGGTTTCGCTTTCCGGGCATCCGTGAAAGCACCCTTTTCGTACCCGAACAATTCACTTTCGAACAGCTGTTCCGGGATGCTTCCCAAGTCGATGGGAATGAACACCTGCTCCCGTCGGGGTGAGAAGAAGCGCAGCATGCGCGCCGCCAAGTCTTTTCCCGTACCGTTTTCTCCCAGTATCAGCAGGTTGGCATCCGTATCGGAGAGCTTGTAGATGGTTTCTTTCACTTTTTGCATGGCCGGAGAGTCGCCAATCAGTTCCGGCAGCGTGTCGTCTCCTTTCAACGCCTGCACTTCATTCTGCAACCGTCCGACTTCCTGACGGGAACGGCTCAGCTTGACCGCAGATGACAAGGTGGCCAGCAATTTCTCTTTCTCCCACGGCTTGGAAATAAAGTCGGTAGCTCCGGCTTTGATGGCCTGTACCGCCTTATCGGTATCCGCATACGCCGTCATGAACACCACTACCGCCTGCGGGTCGAGGTGAAGAATTTGTTTCAGGTAATCCAGTCCTTCCTGCCCGCTGATGGCATCCCGCTGGAAATTCATGTCGAGCAGAATCACGTCGGGGTGGAAAGTCGTCATGAAATGAGTAATCCGGGAAGGTTGCGTGGTGACCCGTATTTGTTCCATATAAGGCTCCAAGAGCAGGTTTAACGCGAAGAGCACGTCTTCGTTGTCGTCAATGATGAGTATTTTTCCTTTTTCTTCCATACAATATCAAGGTGTCTTTCGCAAAGATAATGCTTTTTTGCTTGTGCTGTATGTGCATTTTCGCACGCTTTTTGTGCGGATGCGCACGCAAACTGGAGTTGCTGAATTTTGCTATTTCTCGTATAACCAATGTGTTATCCGTATGGCACGGTTTTTGGAACTAAAAAAACAGATAACTATGCGTATGAAGATGGAACACAAAATAGGATTACTTATGGCTTGTCTGCTTTTCTGTGGACAAACCGTGTGGGGCGAGAAGCTGACACTGCAAGAGGCCATCCGGATGGCACAGGCCAGTTCTCCGGAGGCCGAAGCTGCCCGGCATACCTACCGGGCGGCGTACTGGAGTTACCGTTCGTTTCGGGCAGACTATCTGCCTGAAGTGAGTTTGTCGGCATCTCCTTATCTGAACCGGCAGATTAACAAAGTAACCCAGCCCGATGGTACGGAACTGTTTCTCCGCCAGAACCAGTTGGCTACCGACCTGACGCTTTCCGTCAGCCAGAACGTCTGGTTCACAGGAGGTAGCTTTTTCATGCAGACCGCAGCCCAGCGCATGGATGAACTGGGTGAGAAAAGTACGGCCTATAACACCCAGCCTTTTACGATAGGTTACCAGCAGTCGCTCTTTGGCTATAATTCCTTGAAGTGGAACCGCCGCATTGAACCGGTCCGTTTTCAGGAAGCCAAGAAAACATATAGCGAGACGCTGGAGCTGATTGCTTCGAAAACCTGTGAACTGTTTTTCGCGTTAGCCGCTGCCCAGTCCGATATGGAGATTGCCCGTGCCAATTATGCCTCTGCCGATACCTTGTATCGCTATGCCCGCGGGCGGTATCGCATCGGCAACATTACGGAGAACGAGATGTTGCAGCTGGAGGTGAACAAATTGACCGAGGAGACCAACCTGATGAAAGCCCGTATCCGTGTGGAAGACGCGATGCTTACCTTCCGTTCTTTCTTGGGTATCCGGGAGGAAGAAGAGATAGAGGTGATTCCGCATGACAGCGTGCCGGCTTTTGAAGTGCCTTTGGACAAGGCACTGGAACAGGCTCATCTGCACAGTCCGGAAATCGAGACTTACCGGCGGAGGCAGTTGGAAAGTCGCAGCCAGTTGGCTTCCGCCCGTGCGAGCCGGGGATTGAAGGCAGATTTGTATCTCCAGTTCGGGCTTTCGCAGACGGCTGACCGGCTTCGGGATTCTTATCGTAATCCCCTCGACCAGCAATATGTGAGCCTGTCGGTAGTGATTCCGATATTGGACTGGGGAAGAGGAAAAGGAAAGGTACGTGTGGCCAAATCGAACATTGAACTGGTCAAGACGCAGGTGGAGCAGGGCATGAACGACTTTGAGCTGAACGTGCGGCAGATGGTGCGGCAGTTCAATCTTCAGGCACGGCAGGTGGAAGTCGCTTCCCGTACCGATGAAACAGCCCGTCGGCGGTATGAAGTGGCCCTCCGTCTTTACCTGATGGGCAAATCGTCGGTGCTCGATTTGAATGCGGCCACCACCGAGAAAGACAGCTCCCGGCGCAATTATATCGAGGCCCTGAAAACCTACTGGATGCTGTATTACGGACTCCGCAGCCTGACGCAATATGATTTTTACCGGAATTGTCCGCTGACTGAAACTTTACCTGAAATATAACACAAACCGATTATGGATATACAATTGAAAAAGAAACCTTGGTACGTGCGCTATCGTTTTTATCTGGCAGGCGGCGTACTCCTGCTGGCCGGATTGATTTATGTGATTGTACTGGCCTCCGGTCCGCAGCGCCTACGCATTGAGGCAGACTCCGTGCAACTGGCCGAGGTGAAGCAGGCCCCTTTCCGTGAATACGTGGACGTGGAAGGAGTGGTGCATCCCATCCTGACCTTGATGGTCAATGCCCGCGAGTCGGGTAATGTAGAGCGTATCGTGGCCGAGGAGGGCAGTTTGCTGCAGCAGGGAGACACTATTTTGGTCTTGACCAATCCCAACCTGTTGCGTGAGATAGACGACCAGCGGGATGAATGGGAAAAGCAGCGTATCTCTTATCAGGAGAAATCCCTTGAGATGGAACAGAAAAGTCTGACCCTGAAACAGCAGACGCTGGAGGCTGCTTACGAACTGAACAAGATACGGAAAAGCTTTGCCCTGGAGCAGGAAGAATACCGCATGGGCATCCGTAGCAAGGCGCAGTTGGAAGTGTCGGAAGATGAGTTCCGTTACAAGACGGCCTCCACCCGGCTGAAGATGCAGAGCCTGCAGAGCGATTCGGCCATGACGGTCATCCGCAGGGAGCTGTTGCGCAACGATTGGGAACGGGAACAGAAGAAGCTGGAGCGTTCCTTGGAACGGATGGAAGAGCTGGTGGTACGTGCGCCGTCGGATGGGCAGCTTAGTTTTGTGAAGGTCACATTAGGGCAGCAGGTGGCAGCCGGAGAGAATCTGGCGGAAGTGAAGGTCATGTCGCAGTTCAAGGTGCATGCTTCCCTGAGCGAATACTACGTGGATAGGGTAACGGTAGGCTTGCCGGCGTCCGTGACTTATCAGGGAAAACGCTATGACTTGAAAGTGAGTAAGGTGGTGCCGGAGGTGAAAGATCGCACCTTTGATGTGGACTTGGTCTTTACGGGAGAAATGCCCGAGAACGTCCGTCTGGGAAAAAGCTTCCGGGTACAGATTGAGTTAGGACAACCGGAACAAGCCTTGGTGATTCCACGCGGTAATTTCTATTCGCAGACCGGCGGACAGTGGATTTACAAACTCAATGCCGACAAGACACGGGCGAGAAAGGTTCCGGTGGTCATCGGGCGCCAGAACCCCCTGCAATACGAAATCACCGAAGGTTTGCAGCCCGGCGATTGGGTGATTACCACAGGATATGATAACTTTGGCGACGCGGAAGAGCTGGTGTTTAAATGAAGGAACCAGATGCTTCCACCTGCTTCCAGTACTTCCCCGGAAGTACCGGAGTACTGCCTAAGAAGTACTGGAGTACTTTCAAGGGAGTACTGGAGTACTGACGGGGAAGTACTGAAAACGATTAAAGTGAAGAAATATAAGAAGTTATAAGATTAGTAGAAAAGAA
>ULNJ01053420.1_pt1 | contig 28330 bp, 32 predicted proteins | sample 1951891 | NCBI WGS metagenome assembly ULNJ01 (sample SAMEA4835574, study PRJEB28245) | human gut metagenome | biome: gut microbiome; material: fecal sample | place: Denmark | collected 2008 | reverse complement strand
GTTTTCAACAGCGTCCATAGATACGCCGAAGTGTTTAGCCAATTCGCTGCGCAGACGAGTAGAGTCAAGAGCAGCCAAAGTAGTAACCTGGCTCGGTTTCAAACCAGAGTACAACAAAGTAATCAAACCAGTGATATCTGCCGGGTTGAAGATTACTACGATGTGTTTTACATCCGGGCAGTACTGTTTTACGTTCTTACCGAATTCTTCAGCGATGGCAGCGTTACCTTTCAACAGGTCTTCACGAGTCATACCAGCCTTACGGGCAGCACCACCTGAGTTTACGATATATTTAGCACCAGTCAGCGCTTCTTTGATATCTGAAGTGAAAGTGACATTCACACCTTCGAAACCGCAGTGGAACAATTCTTCAGCAACACCTTCCAAACCTGGAGCGTACGGGTCGTACAAGCAGATGTTAGGAGTTAAGCCCATCATGATTGCAGTCTGAGCCATGTTAGAACCGATCATACCGGCAGCACCAACAATGGTAAGTTTTTCGTTTGTTACAAATTCCATAATTCTTATGTATTTAAGTTATGTATAAAAGTGTATAGTCTTCGTTTTTTCTTTCGATGCAAAGATAGGAAAGTTCTCATTGAAAAACGAATCTTTGTTCCGGGAAAAATGGGGGTGGAAGAAAGTATTTCCGGCAATTACGGAAAAATTTCACTATTTTTAGAAGTCACACCCTGATTTTGCAAAGAGTAGGTTGCATTTTTGTCTTTGGGTGTATGTGCTTTGTCCTTTTCTTTTTTCTGTGGACATTTTCTGAGGATCTTCAAAGTGTATAATTCGAAATTATCCGGTAAATTCTCTGTCCCACACTGTGGGATACAAAAACCACAGTGTGGGATACATATTTCACACTGTGGGATATGAAAACCATACTGTGGTACAAAGAATATGAAAGGCCGGAAGAAACTAGGAATAAGGCGATTTAGTAGAATAGCTGGTCATTCTTTCAATTCTGCATTGCAAACTCATTGTGGTTTCTGAAATATTCCATATTTTTGCCCCAATGACCATGAAGAAGATGAATTTGAAACTGTATATATTATGGTGGATGCTGGCCGTATGTTGTATCTTCCCGCTGGAGGCGCAGGAACAGGAAGAACCTGCCTTTCAGGAAGTAACCGATACAGCCGATGTGTATTTGCCATCTGATTCCTTGTTTGCCCGTTTCCTGGAAAAAAAGCATATTCCGGTGACTTCATGCAACCGTATGACACTGTTGAAGAGTGGTCGCAGCAAGTTTGAGCATTTGTTTGAAGACATCAAGAAGGCCGAAAAATACATCCACCTGGAGTATTTTAATTTCCGGAGTGATTCCATTGCCAAGGAATTGTTCACCTTGCTGGCAGAGAAGGCGAAGGAGGGGGTGACGATAAAGGCACTCTTTGACGATTTCGGCAATCTGTCAAACAGCCGTCCGCTGCGGAAAGAGCATCTGAAGATGCTGGCAGACAGAGGCATCGAAATGGCCCGTTTCAGTCCCATCCGTTTCCCTTATATCAATCATGTATTTTGTCGTGACCATCAGAAGATTGTGGTCATCGATGGAAAAGTGGGGTATACAGGCGGAATGAACATTGCCGATTATTATATTAATGGGTTGCCGGAAGTAGGCCCGTGGCATGATATGCACATTCGCATAGAAGGACCGGCGGTACAATATTTGGAGAAAGCATTTCTCGGGGTGTGGAATAAGGAAACCCATCAAGAGTTGAAAGAAATGAAGGTGGTGCCGGATAGTGTTTGCCAAGGTTCCGGGCGGAGGGTCGCTATTGTGCAGCGCATTCCGAAGGTCTGTCCGGAAATCATGCGGGAGGCTTACATTACCGCCTTGGATGCAGCAGAACGTAAGGTGCAGATTATCAATCCTTATTTTACGCCTACCCGTAAGGTGCGGAAGGCTATCAAGCGGGCTGCCAAGCGTGGGGTCCGGGTAGAAATCATGATTCCCGGCAAATCGGATATCCCGTTTACGCCCGATGCAGGCTTTTATATAGCCAACAAACTGCGCAAAGCCGGTGCGCATATTTATGTGTTCAACGGAGGATTCCATCATTCCAAAATCATGATGGTAGACGAACGATTCTGTACGGTGGGAAGTACCAATTTGAACAGCCGGAGTTTGCGTTATGATTATGAAATCAATGCCTTTATTCTGGATTTGCCGACTACGGCCGAACTGGGGGAGGTGTTTCAGAATGACAAACTCAACAGTACGATTATGACGCGTGAAGAGTATAAAAAACGCGGAGTGTGGCGACGCTTTGTCGGCTGGTTTGCACATTTGTTCACTCCGGTTATATAATAATAAGGGAGAATATGCCCTGAAACTACGATTTTTTTCTTATTTTTGTCCGATTATATGGAAGTAATTGCCTTAAAAGGAACCTAATTTTTTACCGGAACAGCATGTCGTTTTTTAAGGATGTAATCGGACAAGAAGAAGTAAAACAACTTCTCATTCACAGTGTGCGCAGTGGCAAGATGCCCCATGCTTTGTTGCTTACAGGACCTGCGGGTAGTGGAAAGCTGCCTATGGCCCTGGCGGTGTCGCGCTATTTGCTCTGCCGGCATCCGGGAGAGGACGATGCGTGCGGACAATGCAGTTCGTGCAAGATGATGGATCATCTGGCACATCCTGACATGCATTTTGTCTTTCCGGTGGTGAAAAAGAAAGCGGGGCGGGATGTTGTATGCGATGAGTTTTTGCCCCAGTGGCGTGAGATGCTGGGACGAAATCCGTATGCTGATCTTCAGGAGTGGATGCGAACCATTGATGCCGGTAATCAGCAACCGCAGATTTATGTGCGTGAGAGTGATGAGATTCAACGTAAATTGTCGTTGAAAGCCAGTCAGGGTGGATATAAGGTGATGCTTATCTGGCTGCCGGAGAAAATGAATGTGGAGTGTGCAAACAAACTGCTGAAACTGTTGGAAGAACCTCCTTTGAAAACGGTTTTTCTGCTGGTCAGTGAAGAGCCGGACTTGCTATTGCCTACCATTGTGAGCCGTACGCAGCGCATTCATTTGAAACCTTTGCCGGAAACCGATATTGCGCGTTACCTGAAAGAACGTTATATGCTTCCTCAGGAAGATGCTCGTGACATTGCGCACCGTTCTGCGGGTAGCTTGATAAGGGCCGTAGAAAATGTGCATTTAGGAGAAGAACACAAACTTTGCTTTGAACTTTTTGTGAGTTTGATGCGTACGGCCTACAAGCGTGATATCCGTAGTTTGAAAGCCTGGAGTGAACAGGTGGCAGGCATGGGGCGTGAACGTCAGAAGAATCTGTTGGAATATTGTCAGCGGATGGTGCGTGAGAATTTCATCTGCAATTTCCGTCAAGCGGATATGGTGTATCTGAGTCCGGAAGAAATGCAGTTTGCCACTCGTTTTGCCCCTTACATTAACGAACGGAATATTTTTTCGGTAACCGGATTGCTGGAGGAGGCGCAAATGCATATCGAACAGAACGTGAATCCGAAGATGGTTTTTTTTGACATGGCACTGAGAATGATTGTAGAAATGAAACAACAATAATAATATATGGACGATTTCAAGCTTAAAAACGGAAGTGGCCGACTCTGCTGTGGAGGCTGCGGACGACAGAATAATAAACTGAACACTTACGACTGGTTGGCCGACATTCCGGGAAATGCCGACGAACAGGAAATGGTGGAGGTTCAGTTCAAGAATACCCGGAAAGGATATTATAAAAACAGCAACGGACTGCACTTGGAAAAGGGGGACATCGTGGCGGTTGAGGCCAGTCCGGGACACGACATCGGTACGGTAACCCTGACTGGACGGCTGGTACCGTTGCAGATGCGGAAAGCCAACCTGAAACCGGATGTGGAAATTCGCCGTATTTACCGGAAGGTAAAGCCAGTGGATATGGAAAAATACGAAGAGGCCAAGTCGCGCGAACACGATACCATGATTCGTTCTCGCAAGATTGCGGAGAGTCTGGGGCTTCAGATGAAAATCGGTGACGTGGAATACCAGGGTGACGGCAACAAGGCTATTTTCTATTACATTGCCGACGAACGTGTGGATTTCCGTCAGCTGATCAAGGTGCTGGCCGAAACGTTCCGGGTGCGAATCGAGATGAAACAGATTGGTGCCCGTCAGGAAGCCGGACGTATCGGAGGAATTGGCCCTTGCGGGAGGGAACTGTGCTGTGCTACGTGGATGACGAACTTTGTGTCTGTGTCTACCAGTGCGGCGCGTTTCCAGGACATTTCGTTGAATCCGCAGAAACTGGCCGGACAGTGTGCCAAGCTGAAATGTTGCTTGAATTATGAGGTGGATGCATACGTGGAATGTCAGAAGCGCTTGCCGAGTAAAGAAATTACGCTTGAAACACTGGATAACGTGTATTATTATTTCAAAGCAGATATTCTGAAAGGAATGATTACTTACAGTACAGACAAGAGTTTCCTGGCCAACGAGGTAACTATTTCAGCGCGTCGGGCTTTTGAGGTACTGAATATGAACAAGCGGGGAGAAAAACCTGAAAAACTGGATGAGGACTTCTCCGGACGTGAACCGCAACGGTCGAAGGACTTGCTGGAACAGGAAAGTCTGACGCGTTTTGATAAAACGAAGGCGGGAAAGAACCGGAAAAAGAAACCGAAATCTTCTGCTCAACCAATGAACGCTCCCGTTCCGGCAGAAGCGGGTAATAGTAATAATGTGCAGACTCCTGAAACAACAAAAGAAAGAGAGAGAAAAGCTCCTCAGGCGAGGAATAATCGTCCGCAGCGTCCGAAAGGTAATTCCTCTTCGGAGGTACCGCAGGTTTCGGCTACAGCCGGGAGTGCGGCGCAGGCGAAAACGGGACAGGAACCTCGTCCCAGCCGTAATAATCGGAAAAATTTCCGCCGGAACAATAACGGTAACAATGAAGGAAAACGTCCGGAACGTAATACAAATACAGATGTTCAGGCTTAAAAAATGGATGAAAGGCATACCGGCATTTCCGTGTATGCCTCTCTTTTATCGTGGTATGCGGTGTGCAGGGCTGGCAGGAATTTGTCTGTTCTTGTTGGGTGCCTGTCATACAGATACGTTGTATCATGTGTATCAGGCTGTTCCTGGAGAACAAGGTTGGAATAAGTCCGATTCTTTGGTATTTACTCTTCCTCCGGAAGTTGCTGCTGGGACGTATGGAATGGAAATTGGCATCCGTCACACGGGTGGATATCCATACCGGGATATCTGGCTTTCTGTGACACAGGTGGAGGGAGAAGACTCGTTGGCATCGCATACGGATACGCTGCATATTTATCTGGCCGATGAAAAAGGGGCCTGGGAACAGCATGAAGGTGCTATCGGCGGCTTGTATCAGCGGGCCTATACATGTGAAAAACCAGTTGTATGGCTCACGGATTCTGTGGGGCACAGTTTGAGGATTACCCATCTGATGAGACAGAATCCGTTGCCTGGAGTTTTGGATGTGGGAGTCCGTTTATTTTTCACGAGCCGCGTCAATACGGAGAAAGACAAATAACAGGATTGTGAAGCCCCAGAGCGATGAACCTCCATAGCTGAAAAAAGGGAGGGGGATACCGATGACAGGGGTCAGTCCGAGTACCATTCCGACATTGATAAACAGGTGGAAGAAGAAAATGCCCAGGACGCAGTAGCCGTAGACTCTTCCAAAGCGGGTTTCCTGTCGCTCGGAGAGGACGATGAGACGCAGGATGAGTGCCATGAACAGAGAGATGACAATGGCAGAACCCACAAACCCTTGTTCTTCACCGATGGTACAGAAAATGAAGTCGGTATCCTGTTCCGGCACATATTTCAGTTTTGTCTGGGTCCCGTTGAGAAAGCCTTTCCCGAAAAGTCCGCCTGAACCGATGGCGATTTTGCTTTGATTGACGTTATAGCCAGCTCCTGTCGGGTCGTCTTTCATTCCCAGCAATACTTCAATACGTATTTTTTGATGAGGCTCAAGCACCTGATTGAATACATAATCGGTAGAAAAGAAAAAAACGCCGGAACCGATGACAAAGAGGATGACATAAAGATAATTTCTTAGTCGTTCGCGAAGGTAAAAATAGAAAAGGGTGAGCACGATGGCCCCGCAGAGCACCAGTTGAAGATGGCATACGTTGAACGGGATGACATAGCATGAAAACAGGCTTCCCAGCAAGATGCCACCTCCTCCAATACCAAGAATATAGGGAGATACTTTGGGAAACTGTTCACAGTATCTGCGTACCAGGAAGGCACTGAGCAGGATGATGAGGGTGAGGACCGAAAATTCTCCCCAGGATGTGGTGCCGTCGGGCATGATATCAGTGCTGAACCGTAGACCTACAATAAAGAAAATGACGGCACAAATGCCCGAAAACAATACGGTGCCGGTCATGCCTTCACGATAAAGCATCAGAAAGAAGGACAGATATACCAGTGCGGAACCTGTTTCCTTTTGGAGGATGATCAATGCCATGGGCAACAGGATGATGCCTAGTACGGTAACCAAATTACGGGTACGCTGCATGTGAAAAGTATATTCGTTCATATATTTTCCTAAGGCTAAGGCTGTGGCAAACTTGGCAAATTCAGCTGGCTGCAGGCTGACAGGTCCCAGCACAATCCATGAGCGTGATCCTTTGATTTCATGTGGATTGAAGATGGTTCCAAAAAGCAGCAGAAGCATAATTCCATAAATCAGATAGGCGTATGTATCGTAAATGCGGTCTTCCAGCATGAGTATGACAAACCCCAGTCCCAGTGAACAGCCAATCCACATCAGCTGCTTTCCGGCACGCGTCGTGATGTCGAAGAAATTCGGTTCTCCGTAGTCATAGCTGGCCCCACATACGCTGAACCAGCCGCAGGTGACCAGTACCAGATAAAGTCCGATAGTCCACCAGTCTATATTTTTCCATACACTACCTCTCGTGTATCCCATAATCAATCCTCCTGTTTTGAATTTCTGTTGCCATCGCTTCATCTTCGGGCGAGAGCTGTCCTTTTAGATATTTTTCAATCATGAGCCGTCCGATAGGTACACCGTATACGGCACCAAATCCACCGTTTTCCACATAAACAGCAATTGCTATTTTAGGGTCGTTCATCGGGGCAAATCCCATGAAGGCGGAGTGGTCTTTTCCTCTGTTCTGGGCGGTACCGGTTTTGCCACAGACTTCTATGTCGGGCAGGTTGGCTCCCCGGCAAGTTCCGCCGAGTACAGCGGCACGCATACCTTGCACCACTTCATCGTAATGCGAACGGTCGACCATGGTATAGCGTCTCTTGGAGTAGAGTGTATCGAGTGCTTCACCTTCCACTTCCTTCACCACATGTGGAGTGATAAAGTAACCTCTGTTGGCGATGGTAGCTCCCAGGTTGGCAATTTGTAGCGGAGTCAGGGTTACTTCGCCCTGTCCGATAGAAATACTGATGATGGTCAATCCATTCCATGAACCGCGATAGGCTTTGTCGTAGACACTGGCATTGGGGATAAACCCTCTTTTTTCGCCGGGAAGGTCAATTCCGAGCGGGTAGCCGAATCCCATGGACACCATATAGTCTCTCCATGTATTCAAGGCTTTTTGTACAGACCCATATTTCTGGCGGGCTCCAATCATGTGGTAAAGGCCCCAGCAGAAATAACCGTTGCATGAAGTCGCTATGGCCGGTATCAGGGAAAGTGGGGAGGGGTGTGAGTGGCAACCCACATGAAGTCCTCTGTAGTTGAACCCTCCGTTGCAAGGGTAACTGGTTCCCGTGGTGATAATGCCTTCTTGCAGGTAGGTCAGTGCCTGTGAGGTTTTGAAAGTCGATCCAGGTGGATAAGTTCCCATAATGGCACGGTTCAGCAAGGGTTTCCAAGGGTCACGTGCCAGTATCAGGTGGTTTTTTCCACGGTTTCTTCCTACCATTTGGCGTGGGTCGTACGATGGAGAGGAAACCAGACAGAGGACTTCGCCGGTAGCAGGCTCGATGGCGACGATGCTGCCAATTTTTCCTTCCAGCAGTCGCTCACCCAGTTGTTGAAGTTCAATGTCCAGGCTTAGTCTCAAGTTCTTACCCGCCACGGGAGCCTTGTCGAATTTTCCGTCCATGTAGTTGCCCTGGATGCGTCCACGGGCATCACGTAATAAAATCTCGATACCTTTTTCGCCTCGTAACTGCTTCTCATAAGAACGCTCTACTCCCAGTTTACCAATAAAGTCGCCAGGGATATAGTAGTCATCTTTTTCCATGTCGGATTTTGATACCTCAGCGATGTCCCCCAGGATGTGTGCTCCAGCATTGTAGTTATATTGGCGGATAGTTCGGCGTTGGATGTAGAACCCTGGAAATTTGAACAGTTTTTCTTGAAACACGCCGCAGTCTTCTGCTGAAAGTTGTGTCAGGAATACCTGATTGGTATAGGGGGAGTATCCCGGATTCAGCCGTCGGTCTTTCAGGTCGCGGAATTTCTTGCGTAAGAATTCTGGAGTGATGTGTAGCGTCTGGCATAAATCAAGCGTGTCCAGTTCCGTGATTTCCTTCATGATGACCGTAATGTCATAAGCTGGCTGATTGTATACCAACAGTTTATCGTTGCGGTCGTAGATGACTCCCCGGCTAGGATACTGTATCTTTTTGAGGAAGGCATTGCTGTCGGCGTTTTTCTTGTAGTCTTCACTCATGATTTGCAGGGAAAGAAGACGTATCAGGAAAATGGCCACAATGGCAATGACCGCTCCGGCAATGACATATTTTCGTCTTTCAAGATCGTAATTTCTTTCCACTATCTTTTCCTCCTGACAGAATCAATGCATAAAATGAAGATAAGGGTGATGCAAGCATCGCTTAGGATTTTCAACAGCAAGGTTTGGAATCTGGCCAGCGAAAAGGTGTCGAGCAGGTTCAGCGTAAGTGAATGCAGCAGGACAATGACCAGAGCATACCGGAAAAAGGCTGTAAATCCCATTTGATAGATGCCGGGCTCAAAATTTTCGGTTGTATCACGTAGGGAAAGTACCCGTAATATCCAAGGACGGCAGAATGCGGTGAGTACGGAGGCTGCCGCATTCAGTCCGGGAGTATTACTGAATATGTCTATGCAGAGTCCCATGGAAAAAGCCCATAGCATGAGACCTTTTCGGCTGTTTCCTGAGTTGATTTTCAGCAGGAAATAGATGTAGAGCAAAGGAGTGGCATATTGTTCGAAATGGACATGGTTGAGCACCAGTGCCTGAAGCAGGACCAGTATGACGAACCATTCAAGACGTATGATGTGTTGCATAATTTCCCTGAATTTCTGTGTTGTTGTTTAGTGTGTCACGGAGCGTACGCTGTCTTCCAGTTGCATTTGTTCTGCTCCATTGTAAGAGCCTAATACCCGTACGTCATTCAGTCGCGCAAAGTCGGTAAACAGTTTAACTTTGAGCAGATATGACAAGCCATCGTGGCTGTCGGTCATGTCGTCGACCGTTCCTACCGGTATTCCGGCAGGGAAAACTGCGCTATGTCCGCTGGTAACAATGGTGTCACCCAATGAAAATTCCGAATGTCGGGGTAAGTCTTTTACATAGGCGTATTGCGAGGATCCTCCGTCCCATTTCAGAAAACCGAAATACGATGTTCTTTTGATTTTGCAACTGATGCTGCTTTTGGAGTTCAATACCGGCAGGACGATGGCATGATGTCGTCCTGTGAGGTACACAATGCCTACTACGCCGTTTCCGCAGACCACTCCCATTTCGGTGCGTATTCCGTCAACTTCTCCTTTGTCAATGGTGATGAAGTTATCCGGGTGAGTCACGCTGTTGTTGATGACTTTTGCATCATATAATACGTAATCTTTCAATGCTTCTTTGCGCAGGTTGGCTATTCCGGTAGTATCTTGAGTATATTGTTCCAGCGCCTGTGAAAGACGTTCTACTTCAATTTCCAGCTCGACATTTCGTGCTGTCAGGTCTTTGTTGACTTCTGTCAGTCCGAAGTAACGGGTCACTTGGTTGGATGCTTCGTATACCAATCCGGCCACATAGTTGGCAGAGGTGAAGAAAGCACTTCCCTGATAGTTGTTGAACCGGAACAACAAGGTGAGTGAAATGATTTCCAAAAGTACGAAAAGAAACCAGTGGTTATATTTCAGCAGAAAATTGATCAGGTTTCGCATGTCAAAGAATCCGAAATGATGGGTGAACGAAAAATGAAAATTGAAAATGAAGAAACTTTTGGTTTCCTCATTTTCAATTTTATATGTTTTATCTCATCAGGAATGAGAAACGGTCTACATTCTTTAAGGCAATGCCTGTTCCTTTGGCTACGCTCAGCAAGGGATCTTCGGCAATATGGAAAGGAATGTTGATCTTGTCTGTCAGACGTTTGTCGAGTCCGCGTAACAGTGCACCGCCTCCGGCAAGGTAGATTCCGTTATTGACAATGTCGGCATACAGTTCGGGAGGAGTATTTTCCAATGCACTCAGGATAGCTGTTTCAATTTTGGCAATGCTCTTTTCCATACAGTGTGCAATTTCCTGATAGCATACCGGAACTTCCATGGGAAGGGCAGTGATACGGTTTGGTCCGCGTACGATGTAATCTTCCGGAGCATTATCTCCCAAGTCAGTGATAGCAGCTCCTACGTGAATTTTGATACGTTCGGCCATTCTCTCACTGACTTTGACGTTGTGCTGTCGGCTCATGTATTCCTGAATATCTGCTGTCAGGTCGTCACCAGCCACACGAATGGAGTTATTGGAAACGATACCTCCCAGTGAGATTACGGCAATTTCCGTAGAGCCTCCACCTATATCGACCACCATGTTGCCTTCTGGGGCTTCTACATCCAGTCCGATACCGATGGCAGCTGCCATTGGTTCAAATATCAGGTAGACATCACGTCCTCCTGCATGTTCCGCACTGTCACGTACGGCACGAAGTTCTACTTCAGTCGATCCCGATGGTACACCGATAACCATACGCAGGGAAGGAGTAAAAAGATGACGTCCGGTATTTACTTTTTTTATTAATCCGCGCATCATCTGTTCGCAGGCATTGAAATCGGCAATAACTCCATCGCGAAGCGGGCGTACGGTACGAATATTTGGATTTTCTTTTTCGTACATCATCTTTGCACGTTCACCTACAGCAATCATTTTGTCTGTACGGCGATCCAGCGCAACGACGGAGGGTTCATCTACCACAATTTTGTCATTGCAGGTAATGATGGTATTGGCTGTGCCAAGGTCCATCGCTATGTTTTGTGTAAAGGAGAATAATCCCATTCCTTCTAATATAAGTCTAGAATTTTGAATTAATATGTCCGTATAAAGAAGGCAGAATGAACTGCCTTTTATTTATTTTTTGAAGTAATCGCGGATGGCAGAATCGTAGTGTGAAGAAACCGTAAAGGCTTCACCTGCAAACCAACGACGTTGTTCACGAGTAGTGACGGCTCCTTGCTGGTTCAGAATGTCCAAAAATGGCTGATACTGATGTTTGCTGGCTACGATGACTACGTCGTTGAAGTTCTTGGCTCCGGCGCGGATTAATGAAATACCACCTATATCGATTTTTTCGATGATGTCTTGTTCGGCAGCGCCGCTGGCTACAGTATCTTCAAATGGATATAAGTCTACGATTACCAGGTCGATTTCCGGAATTTCATATTGTGCTACCTGCTTTTGGTCGCTTTCCAGTTCTCTGCGGCAAAGGATACCTCCAAAGATTTTAGGGTGTAATGTCTTTACACGTCCCCCCAGGATGGAAGGATAAGTAGTGATGTCTTCTACCGCCTTGCAAGGATAACCCAATGATTCGATGAAGTGACGTGTTCCTCCTGTTGACAGGAACTCAACTCCTTCAGCATGAAGTTTAGCTAAGATAGCATCCAAGCCGTCTTTATGGTAAACTGAAACCAATGCAGTCTTTATTTTCTTTGATTCTGACATAATTTTGAGATTTTGAATTCAGTCGCAAAATTACGAATTTTCAAGCGATAAACACAGCATACGGAAAATAAAATATCTTTTTTTTACATTATCACTGAAAGTTTTAGGTCTGACCCTCTTGTGGATAGGAAATTTGTTCGAAATACTTTCCGTATTTTGTAACACGATTGTAATATATATGACATTCCTTTATAACAAGTATGAAATACTTTTGCACCCGGAAAAACTTAACAAAACAAATATGGAAACTATTTATCTGGGAATTGTTATTTTCCTGTTTATGCTGGCAATCTTCGATTTGCTGGTAGGTGTCAGCAATGATGCTGTGAACTTTATGAATTCGGCGGTGGGTGCAAAGGTCGCAAAGTTTAAAACCATTATTATTGTGGCTGCAGTCGGAGTCTTTGCCGGAGCAGTGTTGAGTAATGGAATGATGGACATTGCCCGTCATGGCATTTTTCAGCCGGTAAATTTCAGCTTCTATGAGATTATGTGCATCTTGTTGGCTGTGATGGTGACAGATGTGGTATTGCTGGATGTCTTTAATACGTTGGGGTTGCCTACTTCAACCACGGTGTCCATGGTATTTGAACTATTGGGGGGTACATTCATTCTGGCCATCTTGAAAATTATCAGTGATGAAACTGGCATGTTGAGCCTAGGGGATATGATGAATACGGAAAAGGCACTGTCGGTTATAATGGGTATTTTCCTTTCAGTAGCAGTCGCTTTTATTGCGGGTACTATCGTACAGTATATATCCCGACTCATTTTCAGCTTTAATTACAAGAAACATCTTTCGTGGACCATCGGTGTGTTTGGCGGTATTGCGGTAACAGCACTTGGTTATTTCATTATCATACAGGGTTTGAAAAGTGCTTCATTCATGACTTCTGAAGCGCAGCAATGGATTCAGGATAATACCCCGATATTGGTAGGCGGATGTTTCGTGGTGTTTACAATCATCATGCAAATCTTGCACTGGTGTAAAGTAAATGTGTTTAAGATTATTGTGTTGCTGGGAACTTTCTCTTTGGCTTTGGCTTTTGCCGGCAATGACTTGGTGAACTTTATCGGTGTGCCTTTGGCAGGCTTTTCTGCGTATACGGATTATGTAGCTAATGCAAATGGAACTGGCATTCACGATTTCATGATGTCTTCTCTGATGTCTTCGGCTAAGACTCCAGCTATCTTCCTGATAGCTTCTGGTGTCATCATGGTATATGCGCTGGCCACTTCCAAGAAGGCTAAGAATGTAATCAAGACTTCGGTCGATTTGGCCCGTCAGGAAGAAGGGGATGAGATGTTTGGCTCTTCTGCTCTGGCTCGTGTCATTGTACGTCGTGCAACCAATATTAATGATTTTCTGGTTCGGGTGATTCCGGTGGGGATGCGCCGTTGGATTGACAGTCGTTTTAACAAGGACGAAGTGATTCTGAACGATGGAGCTGCATTTGATATGGTGCGTGCTTCGGTGAATCTGGTTTTGTCTGGGTTGTTGATTATCATCGGTACCACCATGAAGTTGCCGTTGTCTACCACTTATGTGACCTTTATTGTAGCGATGGGTAGTTCATTGGCCGACCGTGCCTGGAGCCGGGAAAGTGCTGTATATCGTATCACGGGTATGCTTTCCGTGATTGGTGGCTGGTTTATCACGGCGTTCGTGGCTTTCACGATTTGTGCGCTGGTTACTTTCATAATGTTCTATACCAGTTTCGTTGGCATGTTCATCTTTATTGTGGTAGCCGTAGTGCTTTTGGTACGCAGTAATATCCAGTATAAGAAGAAAGAAGAAAAAGTGGAAGGCCAGGATGATGTATTCAAACGGATGATGAGCAGCAAGGACAAGAGCGAAACGCTGGCATTGCTTCGTCGGCATGTACAGGAAACCTTGGCAAGCTACGTAGATTTCAGCGAGAAAACCTACGTGCAAGTAACCGATGGATTCATCCATGAGGACTTGCGTAGTCTGCGGAAGGCTATGAATGCCACGGATGATCAGAAGAAGATGCTCAAGAAACGTCGTCGGAAAGAGATTCTGGGATTGCGTCGTCTGCCTATGACAGTCGCCATAGAGAAGAATACATGGTTCCACTTGGGAAGTAACAGTTGTGAACAGATGCTTTACTGCCTGAAGCGAATCTGTGAACCTTGCAAGGAGCATGTGGATAATAACTTTAACCCGATATCTCCGGATTGTGTGAAAGAATTCCTTCCGGTGCGTGAACAGCTCTGTAATTTGATGGAGCGTACAAAAGAGGTCATCAGTACGGGTAATTATGCAGATGCTGATGATATTCTGAAGAAAGGTGACGAATTGAAAAACAGTATATCAGCCCTGCGTAAACAGCAGATGAATCGTATGCAGGAATCTGACAATGCGGGTTTAAAAGCTGCAATGGTTTATCTGAACATTCTTCAGGAATCACAGGAGTTGGTTAGTATTTGGCGCCATTTGTTGCGTGCCAGCCGTTTCTTCCAGGGAGATTACGTGCCCCAGGAGGTCTCTATACTGACTTTGGCGGAAGACCGTTGAGGCTGATTGTTCTTTGAATTGATAAAAAGGCCGGCTGGAAGTTTCTCTTTTTCCTGCCGGCCTTTCTTTTTAGGGGGGTGTAAGTTAATCTGCTTGTACCTCAGTGAGGTTTCCGGTTGTAGAATTCATGATAAATCCTCTTACCCGTATGTCTTGTGGTACCAGTGGGTGGTGGCGTACGATATGTACGCTCTTTTGTACGGCTTCTTCTGTATCATTGAATCCGCTGAGCCAGGAGTTTAAGTCGATATCGCAGTATTGCATCATCTCGATATGGTCTTGCGAGATGCCTCTTTCGCGCATGTGGCGCAGCATGACCTGGCTGTCCATGTGCTGTACTCCACAATCGGTGTGTCCGATGATCATGACTTCTTCCACTCCTAGTTCATAAATGGCTACGAGCAGACTTCGCATGGCGCTTCCAAAGGGGTGGGTAATTGTACCTCCGGCATTTTTGATGATTTTGACATCTCCGTTCTTGATGCCTAATGCAGCTGGCAACAGTTCTGTCAATCGGGTATCCATGCAAGTGACGATGGCAATTTTTTTGTCAGGGTATTTGTTTGTGATATACTTTTCGTATCCCTTGCTTTCTACAAATGTTTTGTTGAAATGTAATAATTCGTCTATCATAGTTATTTTATATTTTGTGTAGAATATGGACAAAAATACAGATTTATTTTTTGATTTTCCAGTAGCTTTCTGTGGGATTTCCTAAAATCATGTGCTAATCGTGAAATATGCTTCTGTTTTTTTTGTACTTTTGTAGAAAATTCAACCAAACTATTAAAATATGGCTAAAGAACTCGAACTCAAGTACGGCTGCAACCCTAATCAGAAGCCGGCCCGCATTTTTATGCAGGAGGGAGAACTGCCTATTGAAGTATTGAACGGACGTCCCGGTTATATCAACTTTCTGGATGCGTTCAACGGATGGCAGTTAGTGAAAGAACTGAAAGAAGCTACCGGTATGCCGGCTGCCACTTCGTTCAAACACGTGAGTCCTGCCGGGGCCGCAATCGGTCTGGAACTGGATGAAACCATGAAGAAAATTTATTTTGTGGATAACTTGCCTTTGTCACCGTTGGCTAATGCGTATGTGCGTGCCCGTGGTGCCGACCGTATGTCATCTTATGGTGATTTTATTGCCTTGAGTGATGTGTGCGACGAGGAAACAGCCCGTTTCATCAATCGTGAGGTATCCGACGGTGTCATTGCTCCGGGATATACAGATGCAGCTTTGGAAATATTGAAGAATAAGCGGAAGGGTACATATAATGTCATCAAGATTGATCCGGCATATCGTCCGAATCCGATTGAACATAAGGATGTGTTTGGTATTACTTTTGAACAAGGACGTAATGAGGTGAAGTTGAATGGGCCGGAACTGTTTGCAAATATTCCGACACAGAATAAAAACTTTCCGGAATCGGCTAAGCGTGATTTGATGATTGCATTGATTACGTTGAAATATACCCAGTCTAATTCAGTTTGTTACGTGAAAGACGGACAGGCCATTGGTATTGGTGCCGGACAGCAGAGCCGCATCCATTGTACTCGTCTGGCAGGAAATAAGGCTGACATCTGGTATCTGCGCCAGCATCCGAAAGTGTTGAACTTGCCTTGGGTAGAAAAAATTCGTCGTGCTGACCGTGATAATACCATTGATATTTATATCAGCGAAGATCACGATGACGTATTAGCCGATGGTGTATGGCAGCAGTTCTTTACTGAGAAGCCGGAAGTGTTGACTCGTGAAGAAAAGCGTGCATGGCTGGATACACAGAAGGGAGTATCTTTGGGATCTGATGCATTTTTCCCGTTTGGAGACAATATTGAACGTGCACATAAGAGTGGGGTAGAGTATATTGCGCAGGCCGGAGGCTCTGTACGTGATGATAATGTGATTGAGACATGTGATAAGTACGGTATTGCAATGGCATTTACCGGCATTCGCTTGTTCCATCATTAATATAAGGCGAAAGAAAAAGAGGAGAGGTGCAAATTTGCACCTCTTTTTTTGTAGATAGGGGAAGATTTGTTATCTTTGCGGTCAGTTTAATACTAATCTTGGGCTTGTTTGGTTTTGACAGCGAGAGATGTGGTATGTAAGCATGCAGTGCGTCAGTGATTTGCACTATAATCTCAGTTACTGAACAATTATCTGGCAACGAAAATTATGCTCTCGCTGCTTAATCGAAGTATAGTAGATTAGCTTTATTTCTGTCACAGTGACGGAAACGAGACATCGCTCAAAAGCTCTTGTTCCGAAGCGTTTGGTTTAGCGGTGCAGCAAATTCGGGAATAGTTTCAGTCTTGTTCCGCGGCTGAAATGAAATTTTAGGAACTAAGGCATAAGTGGGTGGCTCTGGTCTTGCTTGTGCACGAAAACCGAAGGCAGAGATAAGCATGTAGAAAGCATATGGCTTCCTTGTTTGGACGAGGGTTCGACTCCCTCCAGGTCCACATTTTGAGCGGTTAACTTATTAGAATTCAATAAGTTAGCCGTTTTCTTTTTACTCGGGTTCCCCCATAGGTTCCCCCATATTTAGACTCATCATAAAAGAACAATCACCTTTTTTACCGTTTTCATCTTTATTAACCATATAAATAATCCTCTAATAGCTGTATTTACTCTATTGCTATATACATAAATATCTATACTATTACAAAAATAACATTTCTAGAATAATAAAAAAATCAGCATAAAACATCCATTAACAAAACTTATCCAATAACAGAGTTCTGCAATAATTTTCTTCCATCCCAAATCCCCTAAAACCCTTATACATGAAATAAACAAAACAATAACAATAGAAAAATCAAATTATAAATCAAAAACGAAAAAATATATCCTGGTCCTATCATGTTTCAGAGGATGGCATGAATGTGGATTGGAAGGATAGACAGCAGGAAGTAATTGTAACAGCTTCAGTCTTTATATCGAAACCTGATGTGTCTATCGAAGAGCTGAGCCGGAGTGAGGAACTTATGGCGACGGCTTTTCTTTTTTTCTTCCCTCTATCGTTCCATCATTCCTTATGTCATTCCGTCCACCGTTCCTTACGTCCATAAATCCTTTAAATCCTTATATATAAGAAGGTAATGGTTCTGTAATATATGATTATATATTGGAGCTATAATTTAAAAACTAACCAATCGTTCGTTTTGGAAATTGTTTCTTATTATCCTTATCATTACAAATCAGCAGAGTATTGAGTAATCGGTATTCTGCTTTTTTTGTGTTCCGTCTCTGAATCCTTAAAACCCTTATATATAGATAAATAATTAATAATTAACAATTTAAATATAAGGAGAAAAATGAAAGATTAGAAACAATTTAAGGATTAAAGAAATGAACAAGGACGTAATTGTCATTGCTCTGGAGATTATAACAATAGTCACCAGGGAAATTAGAGATTGGATGTGTAAAGGGAAAAAGTAAAGATTCCAAGCACAAGTTTTTAACATTTTAAGGATAAGTAAAATGGAAACAAACCTAGCAAAGTATCAGGATGTGGAAGATGCTATTATTGTCGACCAGCCTGAAGAAAAGAAAGCATTTATCCTTGGGAATACCAGGGGAATAGAATTGCAGAACTTACAGGACGATTATTTAGTGCCTGTTTTTAGTAGAGATAATGTCGAGACTATCAGTCATAACGACTTTATTAATACTGTATATGATGCCGCCCAGACTTTTTATCAGGGGCAGCAGTTTTTGGAGCCTAACATAAGGGTCAGTCACGAAATGAAGCTAAGAACACGTAAAGGTTCAGGAAAGCTTGTTGAGAATCTGACAGATGAAGATTCAGGCTCATACTATCAGAGAATGATGTTTATTATAGAAATTCCAAGTATAACTTATAACATTGAAGGGAATGATCTTACATTACAGATTGTAGGTGTGAGGTCTTACAGTGAAACTAACTTGCTTGGAAATGCCAGTCAAAAACAACTTTTTAGAGTTGGTGTTGGTTTTTTAAATCAGGTATGCACCAACATGCTATTAAGTACAGACGGAGTTAAACTTGACATTAAAGTGACAAATACTGCCGACCTATACAAATATTGTATGGAACTTTTCAGCAGATACAATTACATAAAACATGTCGAGGAAATGAGAACTCTTAAGAACACATTTATTGACGTAACGACCTTTGCACAATTTTTAGGTAAAGCGAGGATGTACCAAGCCTTACCTCAAAGTGTAAAGACAGATCTTCAGTTGCCGGAGCTAATATTGAATGAAGCTCAGATTAATGCAGCTGTGAGAGATTACTATTCTGATGAAAATTTCGCTTCATTCGGAAAGAACATGTCCGGATGGAATTTTTATCAATTACTCACTAATTATAAGAATAACTACATCGACACAATGATGGAACGAACTATTAACGCTTATGATATATCTTTAGGTATTACGAAAGCAATATCGGGAGAAGATGATAAATGGGGATGGTTCATTGAATAATTATTATTAGTAAGATACCGGAGGAGGTATAGATATCAAAGTTTATTTAGAAAACAGAATTATTAAACCGAGATAATCTATGCCTCCTCTTTTTTGTTTCACCAATTAAAAAAATAACAGAAAAATGACAAACGTAAATATAGAACTTTTCAAGAGAACATCGCCTGTGAAAAAGATTGAGATAGTGAAAAATCTGACACAGACCGAATTAGGAAGAGTAACAGAAGAAACAATACTCAGAATCGTCAAGGAAACAGGACGAAGAAGAAAAGGTACAAGGGATTACGAATTTTACATTAATCCCGACAGGAGAAAAGGCAACAACTGGAATTCTGTGGTAGAAGGAATATGGCTCTACAAAGGAAAAATTAGTGTTATGGTATATGTTCAGTTCGATAATACAGATACCAGTATGATTGTTTCTTTCAATGATTTTTTCAAGAAAGGAGATTTTAGAGGAACAACAAAAAGGGATGATCGTTACGGAAATCCACAAACCCACTACTATGTGTTTGATGAGAAAGACAAGATAGAGGTTTTAAGAAGCTTTTGCCTTGAATACATCAATACAAAGTATAAATCAAAACTTAGTAATAACGAATAAAAACAATAATGACTATGTGTAAATTCAACAAACCTCAAATACCAGCTGGTGCAACGGCTGACGAAAGAAGGGCGATCTATTTTGATGCTCTTTATTCACTTGATATGAATGATAAGGTAGAGAAGAGAGAAAATCTTAGTTACCTGAGCTGGGCAAATGCTTGGGCTGAATTCAAAAGAGCCTATCCAAGTGCAACCTATAGAATCGTGAAGGATCCAATTACTAATCTCCCATATTTTGCAGATGAGAGAACAGGTATAATGGTATATACGGAAGTTACAGTAGATGAAATAACTCATGAAATGTGGTTACCTGTAATGAATACTTCCAATAAGGCGATGAAACTTGAACCATACACTTACAAAGTTTATGATAAGTTCAAGAAAGAATATGTTGAAAGAATGGTTGAAGCAGCTTCCATGTTTGACATCAACAAGACCATTATGAGATGCTTAGTGAAAAACCTGGCAATGTTTGGTCTTGGACTTTATATTTACGCAGGTGAAGATATTCCGGAAAAGATGGTGGAAGATAATACCAATCAGCAGGAATCAATACTGGAACAACCAAAGAGAACAAGAAAGAGTAGAACACCTCAACAGCCGGTACAGGAAAAATATGCCGGAATAAGGATAGCTCTACAACAATGTAAAACCCAAGATTCATTGATGGAACTTTATAAGCAACATCAGAATGAAGTTACAGGTAATACAGAAATCAAAGCATTATTTACAGAACGAAAATTACAACTTAATCAGGCAGTTTAATTATGGCAACAAAAAGAATAGAACTTAAGGACAGCGGTGTGGTTTTCAATGAAGAACTGCACCAGTATTGGATTGATGGTAAAGAACTGTCAGGTATCACAGGAATGTTACAAAGACAGTTATTTCCTAATGAATTTGATGGAGTGCCGGAGGATATGATAGTTAAAGCAGCAGAATATGGTACTCAGGTTCATATATCAATAGAAGATTTTGATAAGAACTGGATAAATGACGGAACCCAGGAAGTAGCTGATTATATTGAAATCTGTAAAAACAATGGGTTGGTTCATGAATGCTCGGAATATACTATAACAGACGGTAAAAACTGGGCAAGTAATATTGATAAGGTTTACAGAGTTGATGATACTACATTTGACATAGGTGATATTAAAACCTATGGAACAATGACATCTGAAAAACTTGAAAAAGCAAGATGGCAACTCAGTATTTATGCCTACTTATTTGAACTTCAGAACAAGAAAGCAAAAGTAGGAAGACTCTTTATTATACACCTTAGAAACAAGCCAAAAAAGGATGGAACATTTGACCATATAGCGGATTTAATTCCAATAAGTCGAATACCATCTGAAATTTGCAAGGAACTTCTGGATTGTGATTTACGAGGGGAACAATTTGAGAACCCTTACAGCATACCGGAAGAAATCAGAAACCAAGAATCGGAAATAAGGGAATTGATTCAGACAAAGAATGAAGTTGAGGAAAGACTTAGTACCCTCAAATCAAAGATTCTTTTAGAAATGGAAATGATGGATGTCAAGTCGTGGTTTACAGATACGATGAGACTTACCAGAAAATTACCGGGAATCAGAACTTCTTTCGACCTACAGGCATTCAAGAAAGATCATCCGGATATTGATTTTGAAGCCTACATGAAGACCTCAAAAGTGGCTGGGTCATTAGTAATAGCCATTTAATAACTCGGGACATAGACCGGGGAGATAATCATAGAACAACAAGAATAATATGATGTCTCTCCGGTCTTTTTTTATGTATAACTTATGGATATGAAGAAAGAATATTACTGCCCGATATGTGGTAGAATGCTTATAAAGTCAGAAATCGAAGGTTACAGTTTTCAATGCTCTTACTGCGATGAAGACTTTACAGAATCAGAAGTAATAATTAAAACAGAAGAAAACAATGAGAAAACAGAAAAATAACAAACAGCAAAGTATGGAGTTCCTTTTTGGTAAGGAAAATGCCAAGAAATCAATGTATCAGACAGTCTATGAAACGCATCATGAGACTGTAAGAGAATGCGCCTATTGTGGTAAACCGATGACAAGATCCGAAGTAAATGATTTTGGAAGCTTATGTGAGGAATGTTACATGAAGGAATATTACAGATGATGGATGAGATTATATACAAAGGAAACAAGATAGTATGTTTCTCTTCCAACGATTTTCAAGCATTTATTATTAACAAGGACGGTGAGGTTGAGAGTGAAACATTTACTACTCTACCAGCCGCCCAAAAGTGGATAGACAAATATGGGACTAAGATTACATGTAGCGAGGAAGTATGAAATCGAATATTCATCTTCTTTCGGATTTAACTATAAAGTGGTTGAATTTCATAATCTACTGACAGCACTCGGAATTTCTTATAATGGAGAAAGCTGGGATGATGATGTAGAAGTTAATAGAGAGAACTTCAGGCAAGGGTTGGATAAACTGAAAACCTATGATAAACTTGATGCAGGAGAAAAAACTGAAATTGATGAAGCATTGAGTGAACTTGATGAACCTGTTGAAGAAATCATAGAAATTATGGAAAGGCTCTTGACTGAATCTGACCAAAAGAACGAATATATGTTATTATCATTTTTTTGAAATTATGGATAAGGAAAGATATGAACTCGAAGAAAGCCGTGAGTACAAAGCGGCTATGGATCTAGAAAATGCACTGAATAATACGTGCTTTGACTATAAGATGTTTGCAGAGTCGGTTAAGTATTATCATCCGACACTACAACAAAACCTGTTCAGACTTATAAGGGAAATTATAAATGTACAGGCAGATGAGAACAGATACTACGATGCAAGAAACAAGGCTTCACATGAGGTAGCAAAAAAGTTGAAAGTCGTAGTTGAAAAAGAGTGTTTACCTTATATATAATAATGTATATGGAAAATAATGATTCTTATGACTTGGAACTGGCCAAGTATATCTGGTCAATCCTAAAAACTCAGATTACAATTTTCATGTCTTGGGGTATTGAACCTAAAAGCATGAAAGTGATTGAAGGAGGTCTGGAGTTTCATTGTCAGGGATTCAAACATACAGGAAAAGTGCAGATTGTTCTTGATGAAGGGAAAGATCTGTTCGAAGTACACCTGATTTCTGAAGATGGGAAAAAGGTGAAAACTATAGAAGACGTTTTTCTTGATAATCTCGTTTCTGTGATAGACGAGAATGTGGAGAAAACGGAAGACTATGAAAAACGGATTTCTGAAGAATATCATATTATAGAGCTTTAGAAAATCTGTGAGAAAACGAATCCTGGGAAAAGTAGGAAAATCTGAAAATCCGAAATTCTCAGGATTTCGTGTTTTATGTGACATGCTTAATGGTTATTGAACGTTCGTTTGGTATCCGTGAAGAGTGTTAATGAAATGTTAAACAAATATGGAGGAGCAGAAATATATCGCGTATCTCAGGCAGTCTACGAAGAAACAACAAAATTCAGGACTTGGAGTAGAGGCGCAGAGAGAAATAATACACAAATATCTGAAGGACACAATTCCAATTTCTGAATATATCGAAACAGAGAGCGGAAGAAAATCTGACAGACCAAAACTTACTGAAGCTTTGGGAGAATGTAGAAAAACTGGAGCTACGTTGATAGTTGCCAAACTTGACAGACTTTCCAGAAATGTAGCATTCACCAGCAAACTATTGGAAAGTGATGTGGAAATCATATTCTGTGATTTTCCGGAAGCTAACAAACTTGTCCTTCATATCATAAGCAGTATAGCGGAATATGAAGCAGGACTTATATCACAGAGAACAAAACAGTCATTGGAAGCCAAGAAGGCAAGAGGATGTAAGCTTGGAAAACCGGAGAATCTTTTAGAGAAACTGGATCAGGCTATCGAAAACAGTAACAGGACCAACAGAATGAAAGCTCTCGATAATCCAAACAACAAACGAGCTGCCGCATATCTGAGAGTCCTGGTTAAAGAGGAAAAATCATTATCAGAAATGGCGAGGATTCTAAACAATGAGGGGTTCGTTACTTCTCAGGGTAAGAGTTTCAAACCGTCACAAGTAAGTGTATTAATCAGACGTTACGGATTATGAATTACTACTACAGATACCACTTCTATGTTATTCAGGGTGGTAAGAAAATCAGATTCCATGTATGTGCCAATAATATCTACTCGGCTTATTCAAAGGTAAACAAGATGTATCCTGAAGCCGAGAAAATACAAATTCAGCATACGGAGAGAATATGATAGAACTTAAAAACTATTGTCATCCCAGTTTTCTTCACGGTGGAGTTTAGAAGATGACACATTACTATATTATATGGAACCTAGATATGTATTGATACTGGATTATTGCTGCGGAGCTTTAAACATAATAGAGCTGACAGAAAAGGAAATAAACGAATCCTATAATTATGAGGATTTTGAATCATTTCTTGAAACACTGGAGGAAAAGTATGGTTTTAGATTAAAGGATTGTAACTGGATGACTACCGAATCTTTAAGCATTTACAGATATAAGGATGGAAAGGAAGTTGCAAATAATAATAGAATATAGAGCGATGACATACGATTACAACAGAACAAGCAAAATCAGAATGAGCATTACACTGGAGAATGGTGTTAAGGTTGAAGGTGAATTTTTGGAACTCAGGATTTCTGTTGATACAATACCAGATAATAAGGAATGGTATCAGATAAGACATAGTGATGAGGACTGGATTGCACCTGTATCATTGAAAAGAGGAGGTATAATGGTTAATTTCATGGGAACCTTTATCTGTAATCCAATAGAATCAATGAAAGAACTTGGGATTGAACTGGATATTATTGATTATAAGTTCTTTGATTAATATTGAAAGAGGCTGCCGATTGATGGTGGTCTCTTTTTTTCTTTTTTCAGGGTCAGGAGTAAGGAGTATACATAACACCTTTAAGGTGGAATAAAAAATCTACAGAGTATTCAAAAACCTTTTATAAAAGATATAATCCCCTAAATGAAATATTCCATTATCCTGTCGGTTATGTAATAATCCCATCCCCCTTACCCTTGTCCCAGCTTTATATTATACTATTAGTGGGACAGTTTGAATAATAAGATAAGTATTTGATTTCTAAATGTTTTGTTCGGGTATGAAATATAAGTACAATATCCAATTTTATTTTACTGGGACACAAATATCCGATTATTTCCGTCCATGAAGCTGCTAAAATCCTTATCTTTGAAAGAAATAATACTCTTTATCAGAGCGTAATATTGAACAAAAAACGTATATTTGTAAAGTCTGACCGGAGAAATGGTTGGACTATAATAGAAAGCGTTTTTTGCTTTTATCCTAAGATCAAAGTCTGGAAAATTTTGAAACTTAGAAGGATAAAGGACAATATTACGCTCATTTTCTGTTTGTATATGTTCCCGGTATAGCCCATGTTGTATCGGTTCATATATCGTACAGGCGTGGGAGTATTGTTTCTTTCTTATTCATTTCTAAGTAGGTATTTCCAGACACCGGATCTTGATGAATAGCAGGACAAAACCTCACGCTTTCTTTGTATAATCTAATACTGAATTGGGGGTTTATAGGTAAGATTTTCATTATTTTAATATGCCGATAATAAGATCGATTTATTGGGAGCAGAATAATCAGGAAGAATTGGTTTATAAGTTCCCATTTAATAATCTAACATTAGGTAGCGTATTGACTGTAAACGAAAGTCAAGAAGCCTTTTTCTTCAAGAACGGAATATTATGTGACTCTTTTAAGGCTGGACGACATGTATTATCATCAGCCAATCTACCAATATTGCAGAAATTAATAAATCTACCAAGTGGAGGTGAAACAACTTTTATGGCTGAAGTCTGGTTTATCAGTAAACTGGACAAACGTAATATGTTTTGGGGTACAGGAGGACTTCGTGTCATTGATCCTTACTTTCAAATACCTATAAAATTATCAACAAGAGGACAATATGGAATTCGTATTTCTGATGGTGGTCTGTTCTTAAAAAAACTTATAGGCACTATTGGTTTTGCTAATTCAGAACTTATAGAAGATCAATTTCGTTCAGATGTTGTAGAGGCTGTGAAAGTATCTATAGCCAGATTCATGAAAGAAAACAATATTAATGTTAATGAAATAGGTACAGAATATAGAAACCTGGCAAAAACTGTCTCTAAAGAATTACAGATAACATTTGAAGAATATGGTGTTCAACTCCTAAATTTCAACATAGAAGATATCAATTTTGACGAAACTGATAAAGGATATCAGACAGTAATGGAAGGTATTGCTGAACAAGCAAAATTAAGTAAGCTTGGCGTTAGTTACTTACAACAAAAACAGATAGACATAGCACAGACAGCAGCAGGTAATGAAGGTGCTGGAAACTTTATGGGCATTGGTATGGGACTAGGAATGGGAAATAATATAGGGGGTATGGTCACAGAATCAATCAACAGAAGTGGTATGATGGCTCCTCCACCACCACCTCAACTTCCTTCATATTTTGTAGCAAAAAATGGACAAACAACCGGCCCCTTCTCTATTGATGTAATACAGGGTATGATACAGAGAAAAGAAATAACTTCTGTAACCTATGTATATAAGGTTGGCGGCAAAGAATGGGTTATGGCAGAATGTGATCCGGAAATAGAACGTTTGTTTTCTCTGTTAATGCCTCCGCCTCCTCCTATAAATGATTAATTATTAAATAATTGAATATATGAAAAGCAGAATCATATCGGGTTTAGTTCTTTTATGCATTATTGTATGTACGGTTATCGTATATCGTTTGATTTTTGATGAGACTACCACGCTATTCTATGTCAACGTGATTGTAGCTTGTGTGGCTGAAGCCATTTTAGTGATTAATATTCCTATGCTATCCAGTAAACAACTCTTGACATTTAAAAATGCAGCCTCTTCTACTGTATTGGATATTTTTGCTATCGTTTTATTTTTATGGACAAGTATATGCAGTTTGTTTGTCGAAGATGAAAGTGATTATCGTATTCTGTACATTGGATTATTGGTGGTAATAATCATTTTTATCATTTTGTTCGGTTCTGTAGAAATGGGTGGGAACTTCATGCAAAAAGAAGAAAAAATACAGCAGCAAGTAGCACAAGAAAAAAAGGTGTTCTCTAATTTCTTGAGCATGTATCGCATGGAAGTCCGCAATATTTTAGCAATGGCAAATTCAGAAACTACGGATGAAATCAGTCGTATGCTGGATATTGTATTGGAAAAAGCAGCAATGATTCCCTCAGAAAAGCTGGAGCATAATGGTAATGTTACTGCTTCCATTCATGATAAGCTATGTAAAATTAAGACTCTATTGGAAGAGTTGCAGGAAGAGGATGTACAGGAAACACTTCGTATTCAGATAATCCATGAATTGAAGTCTTTCAATAATTATGTTACAATGATAAAATCAACTTTATAAGATTTATGCAAGAAAATATAAAATGCCCTAATTGTGGGGGAAACCAATTTAATGAAATAGGCAATAGTACCTATAAATGCAAATATTGTGGAAGTATTTTTACTTATAAACAAAAAGAAGAAGAAGCTCCACAAACTTCTTTAAATAATATTGGCGGACAACCTAATATAATAGTAAATGTTAATAATAGCGAAACGAATGGAACTCCCGTATATAATAACCCTCATATTCCTTCATCATATTATGGAGGTAAAAGTAGAACGACAGCTCTGGTTATTTGCTTTTTTTTAGGAGGATTAGGAGGGCATAAATTTTATTTGGGACAAGTAGGGTTAGGTTTTCTGTATCTTATTTTCTGCTGGACATGGATTCCTTCTATAATTGCTTTTATAGAGTTTATAATGATGTTGTGTATGAGTGAGCGAGATTTTGATGAGAAATATAATAACAGATAGAACTGTTGGAGGCTTTATGATGTATTTTTTTCTATTAATTCTGCCTATCCTAACCATCTTTGGATATGATTGAATTATTAATTATTTTAAACATAAAGAATAATGACACAAGAAGAAATTAAATGTCCGAATTGTGGCGGTAACAGATATGAATATATCAATATAAAAACGGTAAAATGCCTTTATTGCGGAACTACCTTTATTATCCAAAACAAACAGAAAGAATATGAGAAGGCAGAGCGTGAAAAGGAAGCTGATCTTTTTTTAGCAGAGTTAGGCAAAGATATAAAACAGATGAAAACAGAAAACGATTTGTTTGGTAAACAATATCAGGCAAGTCAAAGTGAAAAAAGATATGCCAATTTCATATTAATATTAATAGTTGTGATTATTGTATTGATTTTACTTATCAATATTGTATAGTTGTTATGGAGAATGATTTATATACTTTAGCGCTGTCTCACTATCAAAAAGGCGAATATGAGGATGCTTTTAATTTATTAAAGACATTTGACGTAAAAGGGAGTGCCTCAAATAAGGAAAGGGTATTGCTTGAAGCATGTAAAAAACAGATTTCAGAGCAATATTATTTCCTTATCGTCAATCATATATCCCAACAGGAATATCATAAGGCAACCCAGCTTCAAAATGATTTCTTAGAAAAGTATAATTTTGATGAGCGGATAATGCGGATAACTATTCCAAAAGTAGATACCAAGATAGAAGAAACAAATAAGAAGCCATACGTTCCTTTCAATCTTTTGTTTGGTATTGGACTGGTTGTATTAATGGGAATAGTAGCTTGGTGGATTTTACAGAGTAATGAAAAAGAATATTCTATTCAAGATATAGAAACAATCACTACTGTCCAATAAAAGTTGGCTAATCG
>ULNJ01059219.1_pt1 | contig 28641 bp, 16 predicted proteins | sample 1951891 | NCBI WGS metagenome assembly ULNJ01 (sample SAMEA4835574, study PRJEB28245) | human gut metagenome | biome: gut microbiome; material: fecal sample | place: Denmark | collected 2008 | reverse complement strand
CGCGGATGCCGCCGGTTTTCAAAATAGTCGAAAGGTTTATTTTGAAGCACATGAAGATAGTATTTTATATAAAACAGGTGTTGAAAATGGCGATGCAGCAGATCTATCTGCCGATGCTCTACAAACGGTATGCCGGAAAGCCGGTCGAAAAGGGACTGGTAATTTTTGCCGATGCACATCATGAGGATCTACCTTTTTCCATGAGAAAAATGTATGAAACACTGCAGGGAGATCCAGAGTATAAGAATGAAACGTGGGTCACTGATTTTGGAAAGATGGGATATGGCAGTCTGTTAAAATGGTTGAAGCAGTTTATGAAACGGTATGCGGCCGCCGAATATGTGTTTATCTGTGATAATTTCCTTCCGGTTTCTGCCTGCACAAAACGTCCGGAGACGAAGGTTGTGCAGCTCTGGCATTCCGGAGGACTGCTTAAGAAAAGCGGATATGACACGACGGAAGATATTCCGAAGATGTATAAAGGTGATTCGGTTTACAAAAACTATGATCTGCTGACAGTCAGTGCATCATGCTGTGTGCCGGTATTTACAAAGACGATGCGGCTTGCCCCGGGTGTTGTACAGGCAACCGGGATCAGCCGTTCAGACTGTTATTATGATGAAGCGTGGAATCAGGCAAACCGTGAGGAATTTTACCGGAAATATCCAGATGCAAAAGGGAAAAAAGTCATCCTGTGGGCTCCGACATTTCGTGGAAATGCAGCTATGCCGACGCTCTGTGGAATGGAAGAAATACAGAGAGCCATGAAAGAAACCTCAGACCGGTATTACTGGGTGATCAAGCTGCATCCGCATCTGGAAGAAAAGGGAATGAAGTCGAACTGCGATCTGCCATCCGAGAAAATATTTGCAGTTGCAGATCTGCTGATCACGGATTATTCGTCGGTATTATTTGACTATATGGTATATGAGAAGCCGTTTTTATTCTTTGCACCGGATTTTGATTCCTTTGACCATGCCAGAGGATTCTATGTTCCATATGATTCTTTCCCATGCCAGATCGTATCCGATGGAACGAAGCTGGCGGCTGCGATAGACCGGGAATTCACACAGAATAGGACAGATGAGATCCGGAAATGCCTGAAATACCATATGCAAATGTGTGATGGACAGGCAACGGAGCGGATTTTGGAGGTTGTGAAAAACCTATAGTTGAATTTTTTGTGAATACGTTATAATATTAATATATCTATGCAGAATGGGATAAGTATATACAGGAACATTCTGTGAGGGGATTGCCAGACGGCAGTCCGGTTTCATGAAAATAATTAGAGAAAAAAGGAGAAAACAGTAGATGAATATAGCAATTATTTTTGCAGGTGGAAGCGGAGTAAGAATGGGAGCAGGTGTCCCAAAACAGTTTCTTGAGATCAATGGAAAGCCAATTCTGATCCATACATTACAGTTATTCCAGTATCATGATCAGATCGATGCGATCTATATTTCTGTTCTGAAGGATTATATTCCTTATGTAGAGGATCTTGCAAATGAATATCACCTTACAAAGGTAAAGCATGTATTAGCAGGTGGAGCAACTTCACAGGATTCTATTTACAACGCACTTAAGATGGCAGAGTCAGAGTGTCCGGAGGATTCTATCGTGCTGATCCATGATGGCGTTCGTCCATATGTATCTTATGATGTTATTGCAAACAATATTGCAACCGTTAAGAAATATGGAAATGCGATCACATCAACAGCCTGCTATGAAACGATTATGATCAGTGAGGATGGTATCGAGATTGATTCCGTACCACCAAGAAAGGATACTTATTCTGCACAGGCTCCACAGTCCTTCTATCTGAAGGATATCATTGCAGCACATGATGTTGTCCGCGCTACACCAACCGGTTATGAAGGAATGGTAGATGCATGTACAATCATCAGAAGCCAGAATATCGTTGCACATATTGTAGAAGGCAACAGAGGAAATATCAAGGTAACAACACCGGAGGATGTATACATGTTCCGTGCGTTATTGCAGTATAAGGAAAATGAGCAGGCATTTGGTCTTGGAATTACAAACAAGATTGATACCAGAATGAGTCAGTATAAGAAAGACAATGAGAAATAGATCATAGACTCACATACAAATATGAATAAAGACAGGGCATTTTTCAGGATGCTCGGAAAGGATTATCTCCATGAATGATAACAGACATACAGACACCAGACATGAAATATATTTACAGATGCCGCTTTATGTGATCGCATTATTTGTACTTTGTGATATCTGGATGCTGACGGTCAGTGTTGTTGCAGGAATTGTAGGGATCATATTTACTGCAGTGTACTCGGTTGTGGTGATAGTCCTTTATATTTCTTCCAGAGTGTCCAGTGAAGCCGCATATGCAAATCGTGCAATGGAAAATGGGCGGGTTCAGAAAGATCTGATCCGTGAGTTCCCGATTCCATATGCGATACTGGATAAGACAGGCAGGCTCGCATGGGTGAATGATGAATTTGCTCATATTACGAACACCAGCAAGCGGAAGCTGATGCGTCTGACTGCGATGCAGGTATTTGAGGGACTGACCCATGAGATGATACCGGGTGAGTGTGATGAGCCGGTACATGCGGATATTGAATACGATGGAAAAGAGTACAGGGTTGAGATTAAGAATATTCGGGTAAATCCGGATGGACCCGTAGACAGTGTCCAGGAACAGGAGACCTCAGAACATGAGGAGGAAATGGAGAATCTGCCGGTTACAGAGGACCAGCCACAGGAGAAGAAAACGATCAAACGGAAAAAACATACAGGAGTTACAAACTTCACCGCTATGTATCTGTTTGATATGACAGAACGGAATAAACTGGCAAAAGAGAATGAAGAGCAGAAGCTGGTGACCGGTCTGATCTACATTGATAATTACGATGAGATATTTGATGACCTGGAAGAGGTAAGACATTCTCTGCTGGTTGCTCTCGTCGATCGAAAGATCAATAAATATATGGCAAACGTAGATGCCATTGTACGTTCCTTTGAGAAGGACAAGTACATGTTTGTCATGCCGAAAAAATATCTTCCACAGCTTCAGGAGAATAAGTTTGCGTTGCTGGATGAAGTAAAAGCAATCAATATCGGAAATGATCTTCCATTGACGCTTTCAATCAGTCTGGGCACGGAATATAAGAGCTTTATAGAAGATTTTGAAGCTGCCCGTTCTGCAATGGAACTTGCACTTGGACGAGGTGGTGATCAGGTTGTATTAAAGTCGAATGACAAGATCACTTATTACGGCGGACGTAGTCAGGGCACTGAGAAATCAACTAGAGTAAAAGCCCGTGTTAAGACACTGGCATTCAAGGAATTACTGGAAACAAAAGAAAAAGTTATCATTATGGCGCATAAGAATCCGGATATGGATGCATTTGGATCGGCGATCGGCGTATACCGGATGGTAAATTCCATGAATAAGGAGGCACATATCGTAATCAATGAAGTGTCCTCTGCCATCAGTCCGATCTATGGTAATTTTACTGCCAACAGTATGTATGGGGATGATATGATCATCAACAATGAGCAGGCGATCGAGATGATCAATGCTGATACCATGCTGGTTGTTGTGGATGTCAATAATCCAAGTCTGACGGAATGTGAGGAGCTGATCTCCTATGCAAAGACGGTAGTTGTATTCGACCATCACAGACAGACCAAGGATGTCATTGCCAATGCAACCCTTTCTTATGTAGAACCATTTGCATCATCTGCATGTGAAATGATCGCAGAGATGTTGCAGTACATGGATGAAAAAATTAAGTTGCGTCCGTCCGAGGCGGATGCTATGTATGCCGGGATCCTGATCGATACGGATAATTTCCTGACAAAGACAGGCGTGCGTACCTTTGAAGCGGCCGCATATTTAAGAAGAAGCGGTGCGGATGTTATGCGTGTCCGTAAGATGTTCCGGAGTGATATTGATTCTTACAGACAGAAGGCAGATGGTGTCAGAAATGCCGAGATGGTTCTCGGAATGTTTGCGGTATCTGTATTTGAACCGAAAGAAGGTCCGGAGTCACCGATCGTATTGACAGCGAAGGTGGCAAACGAGATGTTAAATATAGCAGGCGTGCGTGCCTCCTTTGTCATTGCACAGCTTGGAGATGATGTTAAGATATCAGCCCGGTCGATCGATGATGTAAATGTACAGATCATCATGGAACGTATGGGTGGCGGTGGCCATGCGAATATTGCAGCCGCACAGTTTACGAATACAACAAAGGAAGAAGTAAAGGAACAGCTTGTCAATTTACTTGAGGAGATGTATAAGGAAGGAGATATTTAATATGAAGGTTATCTTACTGGAAGATGTAAAGAGTCTCGGAAAAAAAGGAGAGCTGGTAAATGTCAGTGACGGTCATGCCAGAAATTATATCATCCCGAGAAAGCTGGGACTTGAGGCAACACCGAAGAACCTGAATGATTATAAGTTAAAGAAAGCGCATGAAGAAAAGGTTGCAGCAGAGAATCTTGCAGCAGCAAAAGCGCTGGCAGCAGAGCTTGAAAAGGCATCTGTAGCCGTCGGTATCAAGGTAGGAGAAGGCGGAAGGGCATTTGGTTCTGTATCCTCCAAGGAGATCTCAGATGCGATCAAGAGCCAGTTGCATTATGATATTGATAAAAAGAAAATCGTGCTGAAGGATGCGATCAAAGCAATGGGAACATTTACTGTTAAGATCAAGCTGCATCCACAGGTACAGGCAGAGCTAACAGTAAAGGTAGAAGAGGCTGACTAATGGAAGACGCATTTATCAGGAAGAAACAACCATATAACCTGGATGCAGAACAGTCAGTTATCGGTTCTATGATCATGGATCGTGATGCGATCGTAGACGTATCGGATATACTTACGAAGGAAGACTTTTACAGTGCACAGAATGCGATTCTGTATGAGAACATGATCGAGCTGTTCAAGGAAGGAATGGCGGTCGATCTGATCACGCTGAATAACCGGCTCCGGGAGAAGAATATTCCGGAAGATGTGGCGGGTATGAGTTATATTGCAGATATCATAGCCGCAGTGCCAACCTCGGCAAATGCCAAGTATTATGCGAAGATCGTAGCAGATAAAGCGGTGCTTCGCCGTATGATCAAGATGTGTGAGGATGTTGAAAAGGACTGTTATCTGGATACGGATGACGTGGATGGTCTGCTTGAGACAGCAGAGAGTGGGATCTACAAGATCGTACAGCAGAGAAACGGTGCAAATGATTTTGCGTCAATCGATTCAATCGTATTAGATGTTATCGATCAGATCGAGGCTGCATCCAGACAGAACACCAGAGTTACCGGTGTGCCGACCGGATTTATCGATCTGGATAACATGCTGACAGGTCTGCATGGATCGGAACTGATCCTGGTAGCGGCTCGTCCTGCTATGGGTAAAACTGCATTTGTCTTAAATATCGCACATCATGTAGCTGTAAAGAAGCGTATTCCGGTAGCAATATTCAGTTTGGAAATGTCGAAGGAACAGTTGGTAACACGTATGATCGCGCTGGATTCACTTGTTAATTCACAGAAGATCCAGACGGGACAGCTTGTAGATGATGAATGGGATAAGATCATGGAGAGTACAGAGGTTATTGCTGATGCCCCGATCTTTGTTGATGATAATTCTGCGATCACGGTAGCCGACCTGCGTTCCAAATGCAGAAAATTAAAACAGAACAACGACCTGGGGCTTATTATCATCGACTATTTACAGTTGATGAGCACGAACAAGCATGTAGAGTCCAGACAGCAGTTTATTTCTGATACATCGCGAGCATTAAAGGTGCTTGCAAGAGAACTGAATGTTCCGGTTATTACCCTGTCACAGTTGAACCGTGCAGTTGACTCCAGACCGGATCATAAGCCGGTGCTTGCCGATCTGCGTGAATCCGGTGCGATCGAGCAGGATGCCGATGTTGTTATGTTCATCTATCGTGATGATTATTACAATCCGGATACCGAGAAAAAAGGTATCGCTGAGATCATCATCGCAAAACAAAGAAAAGGTGCGACAGGTTCCGTTGATCTTGTATGGATGCAGGATTACACGAAGTTTGCAAATAAAGAGCACCCGCAGATGTAACGGATCAGAAAAAAGATATTAATACGGAATGTATAAATATAAATCGAGAAAGAAAGTCCGAATAAATCGGAAGATCAGAGGAGAAAATTAAAAATGGTAGTAGAACCAAGAGTAAAGGATTATATCTGTACCACCGCTCATCCGGTTGGTTGTGCAGAAAATGTAAAGAATCAGATTAAGTATGTAAAGGCACAGCCAAAGGTTGAGGGACCAAAGAAGGTACTTGTGATCGGAGCATCGACCGGATATGGACTCGCTTCCAGAATCGCAGTTGCATTTGGCTATGATGCAGATACACTTGGTGTTATGTTCGAGAAGGAATCCAATGGAAGAAGAACAGCGACCGCAGGCTTCTATAATACAAGAGCATTTGAAGAAGAAGCAAAGAAGGCTGGTCTGTATGCAAAATCCATCAACGGAGATGCATTCTCACTGGAGATCAAACAGCAGGTAATTGATACGATCAAGGCAGATTTTGGAACTGTCGATATGGTTATTTACAGCCTTGCAGCACCAAGACGTGTAACACCGGATGGGCATAAGTATTCTTCTGTACTTAAAACTGTGGGTGAGGAGTATTCCAATAAGACTTTAGTTCTGAAGGACAATACAGTAACAATGGCACATATCCCGGCAGCAACCGAGGAAGAGATTGAGAATACCATCAAGGTTATGGGTGGTGAGGACTGGATCGACTGGATGCAGGCATTATCAGATGCAGGTGTTCTGGCAGAGCATGTGACAACTGTTGCATATTCTTATATCGGACCAAAGATCACATTCCCAATCTATGCGGAAGGTTCGATCGGTATGGCAAAGAAGGATCTGTACAGATCAAGTGATATCATCAATGAGAAGTTTGCAAATGTTACATCTTATATTGCAATCAACAAGGCACTTGTAACACAGTCCAGTGCAGCAATTCCTGTTGTTCCGTTATACATCACGCTGTTATATAAGCAGATGAAGGCAAAGGGAGTTCATGAGGGCTGTATCGAGCAGATGGCAAGACTTTTCCTTGATAAGATGGCTGGAGAAGCAGAGACAGACGAGAATGGATTTATTCGTATGGATGACTGGGAAATGGCAGATGACATTCAGGAAGCAGTTGCAAAGAACTGGGATGCGGTTACCAGCGAAAATGTAAAAGAACTTGCAGATATCGATGGATACTGGGATGAGTTCTACAATATGTTCGGATTTAAGATCGATGGTGTAGATTACAGTGCAGATGTAGATATCATGTAAGGAAACAATTATGACAACAGACGGGTTCATCGGAAGGTGGATCCGTTTTTTACTTTATTTACAAAATATGTTCTATAAAGTTAAAAGCGTTCCGGTCAGGTGTGAAAATCACAAGGGTTTGGGCAAGGGTTTGGTTTTTATGTCTGAAAGGTTTGCTATACAAAAACAGGAATAAATAATATAATCTATAAGCGTCAGGGTTATGGGGGTATGTATGAAACAAATGAATAACGAGATAATTTATCCACGATCGGAAGAAGAAGTGTTGCTGATATTAGCGACAGCAAAAAAAGAAGGCCATCTGTTAGAGATTGTTTTTGATGAGTTTGTGAAGAAACCATTTTCCATGCCGGTACTTTGGGGGTGCCGGGCATATTTCTACGGGCTGAAAAAAGAAGAGCTGTCCGCACATCCGGTTCTGTTTACTCATCTTGCATTGCTATCTGCTATGGATGGGGACTTGAGTCAGGCAAAAACATATGTACAGTTTATGGGGAAGACACCGCGGCTGGTGAAAATGGATACATATGATATGATGGACATTTGTCGTATCAAAACAGAACTTGTCATGCCATATATAAGTGATGCAATGTTTTTTCGGATCGTAAGCTTTCTAATTGAAGAAGAACTGGTGCCCGTGATGGGTCTTACGCTTTCAGCATGCAGACCAAGTATACTGAATGGTTTTCGCGACTTTACAAGATATGGCAAATATCTGAAAAAAAGTAAGGACAGGATAACAGAAGCCGCATGCCGATTATATGGTGGAAGTGTTGGACAGAAAGTGTATGAGATCATGCTGGCAGAGTGGTATTATCAGAACAATAATTGTTTTGAGGCACTGATTCTTGTGACCGGAACGATTCCGTTGATCGAGCAGGAGAAGGATATGCGTTGTCTGTTTGTGGCACTTGCACTTCAGATGAAGATCCTTTTGGTAAATGGACAGACAAAAGCTGCACGTCCTTTGGTGGAAAAGATTCGGAAACGGATACAGATTACGGGATGGGATGAATTAACTTCAAGTCTGAATGCGATCGAATGTCTTGGTGCCTGTTATGATGGGCGACTACAGGATGTAGAGCGTTGGTTAGATGATATAGCACCGGATGAGAATAAGGGCATCTTCATGATGGATATGTATGCATGGATGGTTAAGGTGCGATGTTATATACAGACAGGCAAATATATGGCTGCCTATGTATTGACACACCAGCTTATTGCATTGTTGATTCCGGGCAGACGTTATATGGATTTGTGTGAATGCTATATGTTGTCAGCTATCATATATTATAAGATGAAGAATATGGAAGGCATGTGTGAGGAGCTTTCCAAGGCCATTGCGCTTGCAAAAAGGTGTGGTTATATCAGACTGCTTGCGGACACAGGCAATTGTATGGTACAAATGCTGGCAATTTATCAGAAAGAATATGAAGAAGATTCCTTCATAAGTGAGATTAAAGAACTTGCATATTCGGTCGGTACTTATTTCCCTGATTATTTAAAATCTCCATATGAATATTATGAACCTCTGACTCAGATGGAAGAAAAAGTCTTTCGTTTGATGGCACAGGGCTTAAGTAATGATGATATTGCACGACAACTGGGCAAAAAGACGGGAACCGTGAAGTTCCATAGTTGTAATATCTTTCGTAAGCTGCAGGTTCCGACGCGTCAGGAGGCAGTCGAACGCGGTCGGGAGATTGGTCTGTTATAAAACAGACGCTTTAATATATAAGAGCATTTGGCTCTTTTATATAAAAAATAAAAAGGAGGAAATAAGATTGAAACAGAAAATTAAATTTGTGAAGCGTTTCATGTCAGTGGTAGTGGCTGCAACTATGGTGTTTGCAATGGTTGCAGGTATCGGTAACTTTTTTCCGAATATAAAGTCGGAAGCGGCGACACGTCAGACACTGTATATCTGTGATATTAAATCCGGTGGATTTGGTGCCAATTATGCAGGATATACAAGACTGTCTATTGATGGAAATGCGGGAAATGTAAACAGGGGATGTGGTAAAGGTTCAGATGAATACATCTGGGTAAAGACGACCACAGATCCGGCACAGGCATATACAAGGATATGGTCTGTATGGCAGAATAATTCAGGTACTTCAAGCAGTCTTGACGGATATAGCGTTGAGAGAAAGACGGGTGACCTGAATGATGGTGTAGGTTCAAAATCCGGTTATATCTACATCTATGCAACAAAGGACAGGAATGCTGGAGATCCAATCTCATCACTTGGTATCTGGAATGACACTGATAAAAAGCTGCAGTATGCCGGAGGAAATTCAGGAAGCAGTCTTAAAAGCCAGAATGCAGAGAGGGTCGAGAATGTTGACAGCAACTGGAACAAGATTGATGGAGATCTCAATAAAAATGCCGGAGGTGCATATATTTATCTTTATTGTAAGAGAGCACCTTATGTGATTCCAAATGATATAAGGATTACTTTTGATGGTGAATATCATAGGGGATATGTAGAGTCAAAGACATCCGGCGTATCGATCTCATATGATAATACCGGTATGTATCAGGTAGGAAGTAATACTACAAAATATGCGGTGTCAAAATCCGGTATGGAGACAGCATATGGTACATTTACAAATACGATCGCTGATCCATATGGCTATGACAAATATACGAAGCTGGAGGATGGACTCTGGCTTGGAGTAAAGAGCACAGCGGAAACAGCAACAAAAGATGACTATTCTTATTCGGAGACGGATGGACTTACGATCAAATCTGATAAGGAGATGATCCTGTTCGGAACAAAATCCGGTAAGGTTATGAAGGGTCAGATCAAGGCAGCAGGGGATATTGATGTGAATCTTGCGATCCGTAGTCTGACGATCACACGGAATACTCAGGGGGCAGCGATCACAGTAAATCCGGCAGAGGGTAAGACCGTGACGATCACTGCTTACGGAACAAACAATCTGACATCATCGGGAGCTTATGCAGCGATCCAGAAGAATGGAAGCGGTAAGCTGGTACTGACTTCTACGACGAAAGGTACTATAAATGCAACTGCCGGTAACAATGCGACATATGGAGCAGCCGGTATCGGTGGTGGTACAGACAAAACCTTAAAGGTTGTTTCAAATATTGAGATAAATGGAAATGTAATTATAAAAGCAAGGGGATCACAGCCATCAAATGAAAGCTATGCAGCATATGGAGCAGCCGGTATCGGTTCTCAGTACAATATGCCGGTTGATGGCATCCGGATCTCAGAAAATGCAGACGTAACAGCAATTGGTGCAAACGGAGCAGCCGGTATCGGTTCCGGTGCAAATGCTGATGCTGCCAATATCGAGATTGTAGGCGGAATCGTAAATGCAACAGCGGGAAGTGGAACGATCGGTTCTAAAAATATTGGCGGAGCCGGTATTGGTTCCGGTGCTTACATAAATGATGAAGCAAAGCTTGCTTCCGGTATTACCATTTCAGGAGGAACTGTAATAGCGACCGGTGGAGACGGCGGAGCCGGTATCGGTTCCGGATCTGATGTAGAAGCAACAGAGATTAAGGTAACAGGCGGTGTTGTAAAAAAAGCAACAGGCGGCACAGATGCAGCTGGTGTTGGCTCGGGAGCAAATGCAAAGGTATCATATATTATGATATCAGGTGGAACTGTAACAGCAGTTGGTGGAGCAAATGGAGCCGGTATCGGTTCCGGTCTGGCAGGTGCAGCCTCCGATATTTACATTTCAGGAAATGTAGCTGTAACGGTAACAGCAGGAACAGACGGAGCCGGTATCGGTTCCGGTAAGAATGCATCCGTTGATAATATCAATATTTATTTAGAGTATGCAGGAAATCTGACTGTCGATGGTACAGAAAACGGAGCCGGTATTGGTTCCGGAGCAACAGATACTGTATCAGAGGCAACAAATATTAATATTTCAAATACAGGTTTTATTAGTATCAGAGCAAGAGGAAATGGAGCCGGTATCGGAGCCGGTCTGAATTCAGAGACAAGGGATATTAATATTATCGGCGAGGTCGTTGAGACAAAAGGAAAGCTTATAGTTATTGCTGCAAATGGTCCGGCAATTGGTGCTTATGCAGGAGATGTTAAGAACGTAAATGTCTTAACAGATGCAACAGTCAACCTTAGTGCTGAAAATGGTATTGCAGTAGGAGCACTGAATGGCTCATCTGCTTCTGATATTACAATTATCGGTGATAATATCTGTGGAGCAAAGGCAGAGGATGTTCCTGTTCTGGGAACTGTTTCTAACTCTGTTCTGTTCGTAGGAAAGACATATGAGGTTTATGGAACAGCAACCATTCGCAAGAGTACACATATTAAAGCAGGAACAACATTAGAATTACCGTCATCATCCAAGCTGATCATTCCTAAGGACGTTGAACTTGTAGTTGATCCACAGCATGATAATGTACTTCCGGGTGCGCTTGTCTGGGCAGCTGACAGTGATGCACAGTTGATCATCAATGGTACTTTAACAGTTAAGGGAACAATGACGATGGATTCCGAATATGGTATCATTGTATTGAACGGTTCTCTTAATCTGGAAGAAAATGCTAATATTTACGGTAAGTTCTTTATGAATGGTAAATATACCGGAAATGGTGTTATCACAAAGGGAAAGAATCAGACTCCGGAGGAAGGGGAGATTGCTGTATACCTTGAACTGGATATTGATGATGGTGTAACCTACAATGCAAAGGGAAATCTTGCAGAGAACCAGTTGATCATTGATGAGTCCAGTCTGGAGGATACGGCAACCGGTACATACGCAATTAATAATATTGTTGCACATGACGGATTCCAGATCACAGATATCCTGTTGGATGGCAAGTCCATTATAAATGACAGCAGTTATGTTACAAAGAATCAGGAAACAGGAGAGTACAATGTAGTATTATCGGTATCTGAATATCGTGGTGAGACGATAAAATTTGCAGTTAAAGCAAAATCAACCGTAGAATCGATCAGCATCGAACGTTTCCCAAATAAGACAGCATTTGCCAAAGGGGCAGAGTTTGATCTGAATGGTCTGAAGGTAGTAAAGACATATAAGAATAAGAAGACTGCACCGGTTGATATTGATAAAGAGCTGAAGGTTACAGGCTATGATATGAACAGCGTTTCTGCACAGACGGTAACACTTCAGTATATTGCAGATGACAGATACAGTGATGATATTACAGCATCTTATGAAATAACTGTATTTGATTTTGCAGGCTTAAATAAGGGAAAGACCACACTTACTGCGGGCGGCGAATCATTTGTTGCTACAGATGTAGATAATGCGGAGCATGTTGTTAAGTTTGCATTAGGTAAGAATGTCGGTGATATCTCAGCACTGAAGGATAAGATCCGTCTTCAGGTACAGGGATTTACCAATTCAGTTGGTCAGATTGATTTTGTATCAAGTGAAGTAGTCGGACAGAATGCGGTTGAGGCAACATATGTAGCAGATATATATGTCGATAAAGCGAAAACAGTAGTGATCCAGTATACAATAGTGATCACACAGCCAACCTTATACTATGATCTTGCAGAGGCAGCAGTAGCAGTAAATGGCGAATATACCTATGATGGAACGCAGCAGACACCGGATAAGGAGAATATCGAAGTTACAATCGATGGCGCAGTTGTTCCGGACGATCAGTATACGGTAGAGTATGGTGAGAATGTGAATGCCGGTACCGGTAGACTTATGATCAAGGGTGATGGTATTCATACTACAAACAGTAAGGAAGCAACATTTACAATTGCAAAAGCGAAGCTTACGGATATCGATGCACTTGTAAGATCAAATGAATTTACAGTTCAGAATGATGTAAAGCATGAGCTTCAGATAGAATTTGGCGAGATCGAAGGCCTTGCAGCAGATGAATATACTGTATCTTATAAGAAGATATCCGATCAGTCAAATATCGTGGCAAATGTATCAAACGGAGTTATCACGACTGCTTATGATACATCCTATTCAAAGGCAGGAACAGCAGAAATCGCTGTTAATGTAACAATTAAGGATAGTGCAGTAAACTACTATGCAGATTCTGAATTATCACATTCCATAAATGTTACATTAACAAAGTATGTAAAGGGAACCAGTATTACGATTACTTCCGATTCTGATGATTTTGCGTGGGATGCGTCAGCCGGTGAATATAAGGTGACGCTTTATAAGGGCGAGAAGATCTGGATCGATGCCAAACTTAACGATGGATCAACAGATGTTATTGACTATAAGGTTGCAGAAGGCGGCGAAGAGATAGCTGCTTGTGATGGAATTACCATTTCTGCATTAGGCAAGGGATCGGCCATTATCACTGCAAGTACAGGTAAGGGTGCTACAACAAAGAGGATTGCGGTAACGGTTCTTCCGACTACCAGACTTGAATTAACCGGTACGGAGACTTATGAGAAGGTATTTGGCGATAGCGCATTTACACTGGATGTGGCTTTAAAGGATACAGCGCTTGAATCCAAGCTCTCTGCATTACGGTATGTTTCGGCTGATCCGGAGGTTGCTGCGGTAGATGAGACCGGTAAAGTTACTATAACGGGATGCGGTGAGACTACAATTACAGTAACATCCTATACAGAAGAAAGAGCATATACATCTGACGAATATGTAGTAATAATCAAGGTTAAGGCACCACATACGAAACATATCAAAGATAATGGAACACGAGTTGAGCCAACCTGTGAAAAAAATGGTTCTATCACATATAGATGTACCGAGTGTAATGAGGTTATGGATATAGAAGAACTGAAGGCAACCGGACATACATGGGATAAAGGAAAGGTTACAACACAGCCAACTACAAAGACAGAGGGTGTAAAGACATATACCTGTAGTGTCTGCAAAAAGACAAGAACAGAGCCAATCGCAAAGCTTCAGGAGCCAACACCGGTGAAGCCAACACCGGAAAAACCAATAGTAAAACCGATCAAGAAGGGGGATGTGGTTTCTGATGACAGTAAAGCTGCAAAGGTTCAGGTTATAAGCACATCCAAGAAAACAGTTGCATATAAAGCACCTGTAAATAAAAAGGCTAAGACTGTCAGCATTCCGGCAACCGTGAAGATCAGAGGTAAGAAATACAAAGTAACACAGATCGCAGAGGGTGCTTTCAAGAATAATAAGAAGGTAACAAAGGTTACAATTGGAAGCAATGTTAGTAAGATTTCCAAGAATGCTTTCAGCGGAGCGATAAAACTTAAAACCGTTACTATGGGACAGAATGTAACGGAGATCGGAGCATATGCATTTAAGGGCTGTAAAGTTCTTACCGGTATTACGCTTCCGGCGAAGACAACGAAGATTGGAGATCAGGCATTTAGCGGATGTAAGAAGCTGAAGACAATTACGATCAAATCTTCAAAGATTACATCAAAGAAGCTGTCCAAGAATGCATTTAAGGGCATCACAAAGGTTACTACGATTAAAGTACCAAAGAAGAAGGTTTCTTCTTATCAGAAGTTGTTTAAGAGTAAAGGCTTATCTTCTAAGGTTAAGGTAACAAAGTAACAAAATAACAGTAAAAGCAATGGACGCCGTTTGTGGTAAAAAATATCACAGACGGCGTTTTCGTTTTATCTGGACAGTATGAGTCAAGGTGAAAAAAATTTTTAAAAAAATTTGAAAACTTTAAAACCTTTTTCCATTTGCCCCTGTCTTATATAGTAGAAGGCAGGGAAATAAAATGTTTTTCTTGCATCTGTAAATATTTGTTGTAATATAAAAATATCAAAAAATGAAAAGGAGAAGAAGAATGATGAAAAACAAGAGCTTATGGAAAGGGTTAATTGTAATGCTGGCAGCAGCATTCGTAATGCTGGCAGTACCGGTGCAGAAGGTGTCTGCAGCAGAAACAAAACTGAAATGGGGCAGTACGTATAGTGGAAGTATAAATGTAAGTAAATGTTATAAATATGCATTTTCTTTGAAACAATCCGGAAATGTCACCTTTGTATTTCAGGTATCGGATGCTGGATATGCATTTACCAGTATGGATGAAATAACAGTTTTGGACGAAACAGGAAAAGAAGTATACAGGATTGATAATGTGGGAGATTGTAGTTTATCGCTGGATTTGCTGGCAGGTAATTATACATTAAGAATAGGCATGGAAGATGGTATGGATGGTTGTAATTTTACATTTACACCATCATTTAAGTCATCTAAGGAAACGAAGTCCGAGCGTGCAATGGCAAAGAATAATGAGATGGGAACAGCAACCTCTTATAAGATTGGAAAATCTGTAAAAGGACAGTTAGCGTTGAATGATGATATAGATATTTATAAGATGAGAGTAACAAAAAGTCAGTATCTGAATCTGACGGTATCTAGTAAGCTCCGTGAACTGAACATTAATTTGGTAAACACAAGTGGCAGTCGGAATGTTAGTATATCAGATATTGAAGCGGGACTTCATAAATACAGAGTATTTTTACCAAAGGGTACATATTATGTCAAGTTCAGAGGTGGTGTAAATTATGCAACGGACTATCATTATACAGGTAAGTATTCCTTTAGAACTTCTGTAACTGCAATACCAAAGCCAACTATTACTAAAACAAAACCGGATAATAAGTATAAGACGATGTATATACGGTGTAAGAAAAATTCATTGGCAAATGGCTATCAGTTCCAGATTGCAAGAGACAGAAAGTTTAAAAAGGGCAAAAAGACAAAGCAGGATGAATATACAGGAATGTATATGGTTGATTTGAAAAAAGGAACATATTATGTTCGTGTTCGTTCTTATGTGAAGATTGATAATTATGGTAGTACTCCGGATGAATATTATTATTCTTCTTGGAGTAAGGTTAAGACTGTTAAGATTAAATAATAATAAATACAACCCTACATAAATAAGTACAAAAACTGACATATGGATCATCATATTTTCGGAAGAAAAGATACCTGATCCGTATGTCAGTTTTTTGTTGCCTTTATTTTCTTCATCTTGCTATCCCCTGTGAACTACGTTACAATGAAATCTGGAGAGATTGTACTGAATATGCATAAGAAAGGCTATTCTTTGGATCAGATTGTCGAGATAACAAATCTGAATGTTAGTACAGTAAAAGCTATAATAGGTTAAACAGAAAAAACGGATCTGACATATTTCTATTAAAAGTATAAAAAAATGAAAAAACAGGCGTGTGGGAGGCTACAAATGATTTGCAAAACGTGTGGGAATGATCTGCAGGGAAATGAATATAACTGTCCGTTCTGTGGGGCGGCAGTCGATTATACAGAGGCGGTGGAGCAGGCAAAAGCCGGAAAGGAAGCAGGCTTTTCCTATCTGTATGAGATGACATATCGAAACAAACTGTATATAGCGATGAAATATATGAAGAATGAGGATGAAGCGATGGATGTTCTCCATGATTCCTATGTGAAAGCATTTGAGCGGCTTTCCGGTCTTCAGGATGCAAATTCATTTCCTGGATGGCTCAGTACCATTGTTGCAAATACCGCAAGGAATACATTGCGAGACCGCCATACAGTGAATTTTTCGGATATGCAGAGAGAAGATCAGGATGGGGAGGCATTTGAATATTCGATCGCAGATGAGAACATGACAGCCCAGCCGGAGATGGCATGTACAACGAAAGAAACGCAGGAAATGGTACAGGAACTGATCGGTTCATTGTCGGATGAGCAGAGAATGTGTGTGCTGATGTTCCATATTGAAGGATACAGCATAAAAGATATTGCGACAGTTCTTGGATGTTCAGAGAATACAGTAAAGTCCAGACTGAATTATGGACGTAAGAATATCAAGGCAAAGGCAGAGGAGCTTCAGAAGAAGGGCTACAAGCTGTACAGCTACACACCTATGGCACTTCTTACCTATCTGCTCATGGCAGAACGAGGAACTATGCTGGTAGCAGGAACCTTCGACAAGCTGGCAGGTGTTGGAAGTGTAGTCGGTGCCGGACTGATCCATGGTGGAGCAGCAGGTGCGTTATCTGCTGCGGGAAGTACAGTCACAGCTGGAGCGACCGGGGCTACCGGATCGGCAGTCGGAACAGGTGCAGCCGCAGGAGGCAAGACGGCAGCAGCTACAGCGGCAAAACAGACCTTCTTGAAAACAGTAGCAGGAAAAATCACAATGGCGGCAGCCGGAGTGGCAGTAGCAGGAGGAGCAGCCGGTGTAGCAATATACAATCACAACCAGAACACCTGGCAGGATGCGTATACAGAGGTGCTGAAGGAATATAGACAGGAAATTCAGGATTATGGATGGCAGACTTCGCAGATGCGGGAGAACGAACCGATCCTGGTAGGAGAAGCCAGAGCGATTACTGTTGCTGATATTATGGGAGATGATACTCCTGAACTGATCTTTGCGGCACAGGATGAATCAGATCCGAATAAAGCGGATCTTCATATATATACATATATAGATAATGAAGCAGTACAGGTTTATAGTGGAGAACTTGATACAAGGTCAGATGAGAACCGGGACAAATGGGGAGCAGAAGGAACACCATATGTATTAGTTTGCACTAGAGAAGCTTCAGAAAATGGATGCCGGATGTACATACTTTGCAGTGATGGACAGAGTGATGATACGGAGATTGGGGTCGTAGATAAGATTGTAGAATTCGATGTGGCTTCATCTAGTGGAGATTATCTGCAGCCGATTGTCTGGACCTGTCATGCAGAACAAGTGGGGGATGAAGAAACAGCACTGCTTGCAGAACGGGACGGTATATCTGTGGCATGGGAAGAATATCAGACAAAACGCGACGAAATATATCAAGAAGTGGATAGTGAGGTTCTGAAGAACATGGCGGCGACAGCTCCTAATGGCATATATGATCAGTTGGCAAATATTAACAGGGATTCGTCAGGAAATATAATGGCAGCTCGAAATTTAGGAGGAGCAAGTGACGGATGTGAAATGTCCTATGCAGGTGCATTGAAATATTTTAAAGAGAGCAAATAATAAAAAATTATTAGCGTGCCTTTGGCTGTTTATGAGGATCAGTCAAAGGCATTTTATTTTATAAGAGAAAGTTCATTCTATAAAAAAACTCTCCGACTGAAAATACCGAATCTCTCCGATTGTATTTCCAAAAACTCTCCGATTATACTTAAAAAATGGTGTCTGAAAAAATTTTTAAAAAATTTCAAAAAATATAAAACTTTTTTGCAACCTCTGTGTCATATAGGTGAAACGATACAGAGGTTGCATTTTTTATGGATGAATTTCCGGATAAAAAATGCTCCTCAGATAAAGAAAAGGAGAATAAAAAATGAAGAAAATGAAAAGAATCGAAATCGCACAGTACATCGCATTGGGAGCAACCTGTTTAACCGTTTTAGGATTTGTCCTTTCCGGTATTTTTGGTGGCAGGATCCCGATGTCTATGATGGGGTATGGAGTTATGGCAGGCATTGTTTCCTACTTCTTCGGAGGGTTTGGAACTGCGGTGAGAATGGCAGGCAAGATAGCAAAATGGGGCTGGCTCATCGTACCATTTCCATATGACATCGTTACAGGTATGGTATCCTTCTTCATCTCGATCATGGTCTTTATCGGATTGCCGATCATCCCGATCCGTAAGGCATACAAAGAGCAGATGATGGATGTTGAAGTAGTTGAGTAAAAAGAATGTAGAAAGAGAGGACAGATTATTATGAGTAGAAAAATGAAACAGATCATGTTAGCAGTAATTTTAATGGTGATGATGTGTGCAGTAAGTCCTGCACGAAAGGTATCCGCAGAGGTGTTAAACAGTCCACAGCAGATCGTATGGGGACAGAGTTACAGTGGCGAGCTGGAGGATGCACAGAATACATATGAGTATACATTTACGATGAAGAAATCCGGTACATTTTCTCTTGCGATTGCGACGGAGGAAATTGGAAAGATCCACACCGGGCTTAATTATATAAAAGTCAGCGATATGTATGATAATGAGATCTATACAGCATCAGTCAGTGAAGGAAATGGCAGCTATAAGGCAGAATTATTAGCAGGTGATTATAAATTATCACTGTGTGCAGGTTTTTATACCGGCTGCAAGTTTACATTTACCGCATCATACAAGGCATCCGGCGAGACACGTTCCGAGGCATGGCTGTCACAGAACGATGAGAAAACGATGGCATTTACCTATAAGGCAGGTACGACCTATAAAGGACAGTTTGCATTTAACGAGACAACAGATATCTATAAGATGAAGATGACAAAGAACCAGTACATGAACATTCAGATCAACAGCAAGATCAAGGAAATGAATGTTGTGATCGAGAATACGAATGGTGACATTCACTATATTCAGACGGGTGTTACACCGGGAACCAGAAAATACACATTTTTCCTGCCAAAGGGAACCTACTACATCACGATGACCAAAGGCTGGCCATATAGTGTTGATCCAAATTATGCCGGAATGTATACATTTAAGACGACATTTACAGATGTTCCGAAGACCACTGTAAGCAAGGTAAAGAATCTTTCATCCGGAAAGTTAAAGGTAACATGGAAGTGCAAGAGCAAGGCGACCGGATATCAGATCCAGATCGCAACGGATAAGAAATTCAAAAAGAATAAGAAAGTATATGATGCGCCATTTAAGAATTACAATAACTGTACATTCTGGGATCTGAAAAAGGGCAAGACTTATTATGTCCGTGTCCGTTCTTATGTAAAGGCAGGTTCCCGCGAGAAGAAATGTTACTCTGCATGGAGCAAATATAAGACTGTAAAGATAAAGAAATAGAATATAATGTTATCCTGATTTTGTGGTATGCTATAATAAAGCAAAAAATATCCAAAAACTTAAAACTTTTTACCCACCTGATCTGTCCAATAAACAGGAGGTGAGATATATGGATGTGTGGAAGGCAGTGCGCGCGTTTGTTGCATTGTTAAGAAAAGAACGAAAGGAGCTGCCGGACGATCCGGAACGCAAGAAAGAATTATTTGACCGGATCGAGCATAACAGGCAGTCCAGATAAATAAAGGTATAAAGATAATATATAAATTACAGAAATAAGATAAAAAGCAGGAGGAGCAGGATAACATGAAGTGCAGAACATGTGGAAATGATTTACAGGGGAATGAATACAACTGTCCGTTTTGCGGAAGCTGTGTGGATTATACACAGGCAGTGGAACAGGCAAAGGCAGGGCGTGAAGAAGGATTTACATTCTTATATGAGAATACATATCGGAATAAACTCTACATTGCAATGAAGTATATGAAGAATGAGCAGGATGCAATGGATGTCCTTCAGGATGCCTATATAAAGGCATTTGCCAGATTAGATAGTTTGCAGGATGCAAATGCATTTCCGGGATGGATGAGTACCATCGTGGCAAATACTGCGATCAATGCACTTCAGAAGAAAAAGGCAGTCTTGTTTTCTGATCTGCAGAATGAAAATGATGAAGGGGATGTCTTTGAGTATAATCTGGAAGATGAAAACATGAGCACACAGCCGGAGATGGCATGTACCATGCAGGAGACACAGGATATGGTGCGGGAGCTGATCGATTCCCTGTCGGATGAACAGAGAATCTGTGTGCTTATGTTCCATCTGGAGGGTTACAGTATCAAGGATATTGCCACAGTACTGAACTGTTCCGAGAACACCGTAAAGTCCAGACTGAATTATGGACGTAAGAATATCAAGGCAAAGGCAGAGGAGCTTCAGAAGAAGGGCTACAAGCTTTACAGCTACACACCGATGTGTCTTCTTGTATATCTGCTTATGGCAGAACGTGGAAATATGATCGTTACGCATGTATTTGAGCAGATGGCAGGCATTGGTGGAAATGTTGCAGCCGGCATCATTCATGGTGGTGCTATGCAGATGGCAGGCAATGTTACAGGTGGGGCTGCACAGGTAGCAGGAGGAGCTGCACAGGCAGGAGCCACAGGACAGGCAGCAGGAGGAGTCACTCAGGCAGGAGCTGCAGGATCGACTGCTGGTGCAGTAGAAGGCGGAAAGGCTATCGCAGCTACAGTTGGAAAGCAGGCATTTATAAAAACGGTAACAGGCAAGATCGTGATCGCAGCCGCTTCCATTGCCCTGGTAGGAGGTGCGGTTGGAGCAGGATTTGCATATAAGCACTCACAGGATAAGAAGAAAGATCAGAATGCAACAACAGAAGCCGCTTCGGAAGCAAGTGATGATACTGTTACAACAGAGGTGACAACAAAGGCAGAGGAAATCACTGAAGTTACAACGGAAGAACCAACAGAGGTAACGACAGAGGCAGCCATTGATGAAAGTCTTTATAAAGCAGCATACAAAGAGGTACTTGAATCCTATAAGACACAGATCGACAATTATTACTGGCAGTATGAATATGATTATTCCACAAAGGCTGCAAAAGAAGAACAGACGCCGATCGTATTTGCCGATGTTACAGGTGATGGTGTGCCGGAGATGATCCTGGTAAGATCAGAACAGAACGAAGCTTCAATTGCACAGATGGATATTTATAGCTTTGACGGAACAAAAGCAAAGAGAATCTTTGGAACGGATATGGAAGAATATGGTGGCTGGGATATAAATGCCGCTTCCGGAACCAGTTATTATCTGTTTACGACTAAGAAGGGAACCTTATATGCATATAGTGGAATCGGAGATGAGGGATATACGGATCAGTATATCAAATTTGCATTAGATGATTCCGGTATGCTTCAGAAAGCAACAACCTGGGCAAGAAAAGAAGGACCAAATGAGGATTATTCGGCAACGGTTGTTTCATGTACCAAGAATGGATCTGAGATATCAGAGGATAAGTATGATACGCAGGTAAAGAAATTACAGAAGAATTTTGATACCTTGTTAATGTATAATGGCCAGGGCAAGGATAAAGCCAAGGAGGTTCTTGGTACGCTGGATGATACCGCCATGACCTATGATGAAGCTATGGAATATCTGGGAAAGATCACACAGAAAAAAACGGACAAAACGGCATCTGACAAAAAGCAGGAGAAATCTGCCGATAAGAAAGAAGTCTCTGCCGGAAATGCAGGAGAGGTAGCAATGACATTGCCTGAAGATCTGCCTGAGAGCTTTACTATGTCAAGCGGAGTAGGAGCATGGGCTTCTGGTATTAATATTAAGCCGGATGGAACATTCACGGCATCTTTCCATGACAGTAATTATGAAAGCAGTTCAGTTTCCAGTGGTTCCGGGACATTTAAGAATATTGAACAGGTGGATAAATATACCTATACGATGGAGTTGGATACTTTTACATATGATGATGAGATTGGAAAAGAAGTTTCAAATGATAATGGTCATATAACTACATTTACAGAGCTTTACGGAATTGCCGGTGGCACTACATTTACCGTTTATCTGCCGGGAGCACCGACAGCAGATATGCCGGAAGGGATGCAGCGTTGGTTAGGTTTCCATTATTACAGTGTGCCTATACCGGAGGCACTTGACTGCTATGCAATCTATAATGTGGACACAGAAAGTGGATTTTTCGGAGCAGGGTTACAGTAAATAGTAAGATATTTGGATACGATGAAACGCACTTTACGTTTTCTTATCCTCAAAAATGTCGTATTAGGTGTTGGTAAAAAGTGACACCTTTCCGGTTGATAGTTGCGAATAAACCCCTATATCTTGAAAAAATAGATTATTTATAGTATAATGTCAAATGAGTAACTGTAACAAAAAGGAACGGAGAATACGAAGGAGCGTTACAGATGAGAATAAGCTACAACAAACTTCAAAAACTTATGATTGATAATCAAATGAAAAGACAAGATTTAATGCGTGCTGCGGAGATTTCATCGTCTGTTGCAACAAAATTAAATAAGAATGAAACAGTATCCCTTGATGTGCTTATGAGAATTTGCAAAGTATTTCATTGTGATATTGGCGATGTATGTGAAGTCATATTAGACGAATGATATGAGGAGGTCTGAAGATGGCGGCAAGTGGTAAGAAAAATATGTTTAACGAAGCTACTCGTGTTCAAATGCCAGCAATGGTTCATTTGACACGCCTTGGTTATACTTATTTCGGGAAAATAACTGAAGATATGGCAGGCACAGTATATGATCCTGATACCAATATCTTAATTAACGTTTTCAAGGAGCAGTTCGCACGGCTTAATCCTACCTACGCAGGAGAAGCGGAACAGACATTGAAAACTATTAGGCAGGAATTAGATAATGATGATATAGGACGCAGTTTTTACGAGCGTTTATCGTCTGTTTCGCCTGTTAGATTGGTGGATTTTGAAAATCCAAAGAATAATACATATCATTTTACCGCCGAGTTCACTTGTAAGCGTGACCAAGATGAATTTAGACCTGATATTACATTGTTTGTAAATGGACTTCCACTTGTATTTGTTGAAGTAAAAAAGCCGAATAATCACGGCGGTATGGTTGCAGAAAGCAAGAGAATGAACCAAAAGAGATTTCCTAATAAAAAATTTAGGAGATTTTTGAATATTACACAGTTGATGATTTTCTCTAATAATATGGAATATGACACTATGGGTGGTATTGTTCCGGTTCAGGGGGCATTCTATTGTACGACGGCAAAACAGTCTGCACCGTTCAACTGTTTCAGAGAAGAAAATCCTACAAATTTGGATATTGCACCTTATAATGCAGATTTCCCATATAAGGATATTGACCCGATTGTTGAAAAGAAGATATTGACTGACTTTAATTGTCAGGTTATTCATACTTCTCCGGAATATCAAACAAATTTAGATACCTATACACCGACCAATCGAGTACTGACATCTATGTGCAGTCCTGAAAGATTGTTATTTATATTAAAATATGGAATTGCCTATGTTCGTTTTCATAAAGAAATAAATGGCAAGATAGAGTTTATTGAGCAGAAACATATAATGCGTTATCAACAGATGTTTGCTGCATTAACAGTAAGAAGTAAGATTGATGAAGGTGTTAATTCAGGTGTTATATGGCATACTCAAGGTAGTGGAAAAACAGCCCTTTCTTATTACCTGACTTATGTTCTTTCTGACTATTTTAGCAAGCAAAATAAGGTTGCAAAGTTTTATTTCATTGTTGACCGTCTTGATTTGCTGAAACAGGCTTCAGAAGAATTTGAAGCTCGTGGATTGGTTGTAAAAACAGCAAGTTCCCGTGCTGAACTTATGGAACAGTTCCGTAACAATCAGGCACAAGAGGGAAATACGGGAAAACCAGAAATTACAGTTGTAAATATACAGCGTTTTGCTGAAGATAGGTCAAAAGTTGACCTTCCTGCGTATGCAACGAATTTGCAGAGAGTATTTATTATTGATGAAGCACATAGAGGATATAAACCAGAAGGCTCATTCTTGGCTAATCTTCTTGATGCGGATAAAAATGCGATTAAGATTGCGTTGACAGGAACACCGCTTTTGAAAGAAGAAAGAGAATCTTGGAGAGTTTTTGGTAATTATATTCATACATACTATTATGACAAATCAATTTTAGATGGATATACGCTGAAAATTATCCGTGAGGATATAGAAACGCAGTATAAGGAGCGACTTTCTGAAATTTATGAAAAACTTGAAACCTTGGTAGAAAAGAAAGATGTAAAGAAAAGTCAGATTGTTGAACACGATAACTATGTCAAAGAGTTGCTTAGATATATTATTTCTGACCTAAAGAGATTTAGACAAATTCAGGGAGATAATACGCTCGGCGGCATGGTCATTTGTGAAACAAGTGAGCAGGCAAGGAAGCTGTTTGCATATTTTGATGAAATTCAAACGGAACTTAATAAAGACGTTTCTATGAAAAGTCATTTGCGAGCTGGACTTATACTTCACGATAGTGATGACAAAGATACAAGAGATAAGATTATTGATGACTTCAAAAATAATATGACAGTTGATATTCTTATCGTTTTCAATATGCTTCTTACCGGATTTGATGCACCAAGATTGAAACGCCTGTATTTTGGTCGAAAATTGAAAGACCATAATTTGTTGCAGGCAATTACAAGAGTCAACAGACCATATAAAGAAAACCATTATGGTTATGTCATTGATTTTGCAAATATAAAAAGGAATTTTGAGGAAACAAATGAAGCATACCTCAAAGAGCTGAACCGTTTTAATGACCCGAATGAAGTTGGTGCTGGAAATGAAACAGATACATTCAAACAGGTTATTGAAGACCCGGCAGAACTCATTAAACAAATGCAGGAAGTGCAGCAGGTTCTTTTTAACTACACCACAGATAATGCAGAAGAATTTAGTTCTGAAATATCCACGATTGAGGATAAGCAGGAATTGCTTAAACTTAAAAAAATTCTTATTGCTGCTCGTGATTGTTGTAATTTGGTAAGAACCTTTGGCGATGATGAGTTAAAGGAAACATTTGCAAAAATGGAATTAACAAAATTGCCATCATTGATTTCAGAGGTGCAACATCATATTGATAACATAAATCAGAAGGAACTTTTTGCAAGTGATGATACCACGAAATTGCTTGTCAATGAAGCAATGGAGGATATTACATTTAATTTCAGCAAAATCAGTGAAGAAGAATTAAAAATTGTCGGTGGTAAAGACGCAGTGACAGAAAAGTATAAAAAGACTGTTCGTGCTTTTACACAGAATATCGACCCTGATGACCCTGAGTTTATTACTTTGCAGGAAGCATTTTTGCTTCGCTTCAAGCAACATGGTTTTGAACCTAAGAGTGTATCTGAGATTGAGGAGCAAGGAAAGGAATTGGAAGATATTCTGAAGAAGCTTGATGAATTACAGAAGAAAAATACGGTTCTGCTGAGAAAATATAATGGCGATGCAAAATTCGCAAGGGTTCATAAAAGAATCAGGGAAGAAAATCTTGCTCGAAAAGCAGCAAATAAACAGCCGATTGTTTCAGAGTATGATATGTCTATTATGAATGTTTTGCTTTCTATTAAGTCTGATATTGACCAGAAAGTGTATGACAGAAATGATATATTGAAGAAAGACGCATATTTTGAGAGAACGGTTATGACACAAATAAAAGCAGGCATTGATAAGTTAGGAATAGCGAGTGCTCGTGAGGATAGAGTATTTATACAGAGCAGGATTACAAAACAGTATCTTGACCAGTATAACCAGACTTATTCAGTGGCATAAAGGAGAACACAATGGAAGAAACAAAGACGATAAAAGAAAAAACCATAGAGTTGATAGATGCCTTAAAAGCAACTTGTCAGACCTATGGTATGGGAAACGATGGTAACGAATATAAAATTATCACTCAGGTTTTCCTTTATAAGTTCCTTAATGATAAATTCGGATATGAAGTAAAAAAAGTCAGTCCTGTTCTTAAAAATGCCGAAAAATGGGAACTTGCTTATGCAGAAATGTCAGAAGATGACCGATTGGATATTTTTGATAGTTTACCGTCAGATATTCCATTACTTAACCCGGAACATCTTATTGCCAACTTATGGAATCAGCAGGCAAAGGGCGATTTTGATTTGATTTTTGACAGCACGATGACAGATATAGCGGATAAGAACATTGATATATTTTCAACTCAGACTGCTCAGAATACTAAAATACCGCTTTTTGAAAAGCTGACACAGTATGTAACGGACGATACAGCAAGAGCACCTTTTGCCCGTGCGTTGGTTGACAAGTTGGTAAATTTCTCTTTTGAAGAAGCATTTGAGAAGCACTATGATTTCTTCGCAGATATATTTGAATATCTGATAAAGGACTACAATACCGCAGGCGGTGGTAAGTATGCAGAGTATTATACACCTCACGCCATTGCAACGATTATGGCAAGATTGCTTGTTGGAAATGCAACTGATTTACACAGCATTGAGTGTTATGACCCATCAGCCGGAACAGGAACACTTTTGATGGCTCTTGCTCATAAAATTGGTGAAGATAAGTGTACGATTTTTGCTCAGGATATTTCACAGCGAAGCAATAAAATGTTGAAACTTAATCTTATCCTGAACAGTCTGGTATCTTCTCTTGACCACGCAATTCAGGGAGATACACTGATTGCTCCGTATCACAAGAGTGATAATGGACAGGAATTAAGAACTTTTGATTATGTAGTTTCAAATCCGCCTTTTAAGATGGATTTCTCAGATACAAGAGAACGTATAGCAGCAATGCCTGTTCGTTTTTGGGCGGGAGTTCCGAAAGTACCTGCTAAGAAGAAAGAGAGTATGGCAATTTACACATTGTTCATTCAGCACGTTCTTAATTCATTGAAATCAGCCGGAAAAGGTGCGATTGTAGTTCCTACCGGATTTATAACCGCAAAGTCAGGTGTAGAAAAGAAAATATTACAACATATTGTGGACGAGCATATAGTTTATGGCTGTATTAGTATGCCTTCCAATGTATTTGCTAATACCGGAACGAATGTATCAGTATTATTTTTTGATAATTCAAGAAAAACAGATAAGGTTGTATTGATAGATGCTTCAAAACTGGGAGAAGAATATAAAGACGGGAATAATCAGAAACGCAGACTTCGTGATTTTGAGATTGATAAAATTGTCGATACATTCCTTAATAAAGAAGCTGTTGATGATTTTTCAGTTGCTGTTACCTATGATGAAATCAAAGAAAAGAAGTATTCGCTTGCGGCTGGACAATATTTTGATGTAAAAATCGAATATGTTGAATTATCACAGGACGAATTTAATGCTCGTATGAGTGCTTATGCAGAGAAGTTACAGGAATATTTTGCAGAGGGCGATAAACTGAAAACAGAAATTATGGAGCAGTTAAAGAAGGTAAAATATGAATAAATGGACATATACAACACTTGGGAAAATATCAGAGATTATTACGGGACCATTTGGAAGTCAGTTACATCAATCGGATTATGTGGAACAAGGAATCCCAGTAGTTATGCCACAAGACATAGATAATAGGAAAGTAAATTATGCATCTATCAATTATGTGTCTAATGAAGATTCAATAAGACTTGAAAGATATAAAACCATAATTAACGACATATTATATGCTCGCCGAGGAGATGTAGAAAAACACGCTTTTATAAAGGAAAAGGATAATGGTGTTTTATGTGGGACAGGTTGTTTACGAGTGCGAATAACAACATCAGAAGTAGAACCAGAATTTATATCTTTTTTTCTCAATAGAGAAGAAACTAGAAAATGGCTTGTTGCACATGCAGTAGGTACAAATATGCCTAATTTGAATACAGATATTTTATCTGATGTTCCAATAGCTTATCCATTGCTTGAAGAACAAAGAAAAATTGTTCAAGTTTTAAATAGCTTTGATGAGAAAATTGCTTTAAATAGTGCGGTAAACGATAATTTA
>ULNJ01019078.1_pt1 | contig 28784 bp, 21 predicted proteins | sample 1951891 | NCBI WGS metagenome assembly ULNJ01 (sample SAMEA4835574, study PRJEB28245) | human gut metagenome | biome: gut microbiome; material: fecal sample | place: Denmark | collected 2008 | reverse complement strand
GTGCTTGCTGTCTCCATAGATAGACACGGAAACCGTAATCTTGCTGGATCTGGGAATAACCGTAACGGTAATCAGGCAGTTTACTTCTTTATAGGTCAGCCGCACATACTGTGTCCCGGCTTCATCCTTGTTGTACCCGCTGATTGTAACATCCTTCAGAGCTACGTCCGTGGTCTTGCCGCTCGTCCAGTAGGCAGTAAGCTGAATTCCGGACAAATCCAACGCGTCGCCGACGTAATACTCTTTCTTATAGTCTCCGCTGGCTACCAGCTTATAGCATACGGAAGAGTCGCTGCCATTTGAAGCCTTTGTCAGTTTCTCCGCATCCTTGCCAAGAGGATCGTCGGTCCGGTTGAAATCCTTTCGCCACGAGCAATAAGCAGTCTCCGGGCAATTGTCCGTTGTTTCCCCGGTATTAAAGGCAATTGTTCCCTCCATCGTCGTCGGGTTGGGATAACTGGTATCCAGATAGTGTACAAAGCCGATACCTGTTTTTACATCCCCGCCGATGGTGTAGACATTATTGGCAATCGTGTCGCATTTGTTGAGGCTTTCGTAATAACCGATGATTCCGCCTACATACTTCTCGCCCGTTGCAGTTCCGCTGAACACATTACCGGTAATAGAATAGTCGTTCCAAGCCTGAGCAACCTTGGGGTCGCCACCCAGAATGCCACCGACGCAGCTCTTTCCCTTCACCGTACCGTCAACGGTACAGCCGGTAATACTCAGCCGAATTCCGTTGGGTGCCGCTTCGCCGCTGTATGGGCCGCCTGAAATACCACCAACATAGGAATTTCCCTCCACGGTTCCGTGGAACTGTGAATTCGTCACCTCACAGTAGCCCATTGCGTTGTCCTTCACGCCAACCAGTCCGCCTACATATTGGTTGCCGCGAACAGTCGCATAGCTTACACAATTCTCAACGGTCCCCTGAAGCCGTCCGGCAATGGAGCCGATCCGGTTTTCGGTTCCTGTATATCCAATGATAACATTGCGCTCAATCGTACAATTGCGGATTGTTGCCGTAAAACCAGCACTGCAGCCCGCATAACCGTTGGTGGTAATGTTTGCGCCAATCAAGCCGGATTTTAGCGTTTTGCTTCCGCTCTTCAGCGTAACATTATCGATGATGATTGCGCTTCCCGACAGGCCAACGCCCTCAAAATTATTTACGAGTCCATATCCGTCAATCCGCTCTCCGTAAATCTTCAGGTCCTTGATTGTCGCGCCTCTGACATAGCCCAGCAGAGGCTTCCCACCAACAGGAACCGTCAGGGTGAAGCCCGCGCCGTTGATATTTCCGGAAAAGGCGTTCAGATTTGCACCCGCCTGAATATCATTTGTCCCGTCCTTCGTACAGCCGATAGGCTCCCAGCCGGTGGGGAGCGTGATATTGTCCGCAAAGGTAAAGTACTTTTCGACGAAAGCATTGCCCTCTGCTACGGCTTTCTGAATCGCGATCAGATCCTCTTGACTGGCAATCAGGTAAGGATCTTCGGATGTACCCTTCCCCTTCATCGGGAGATCCGGCTCCACAATCGTGATCTGAACGCAATCAGTCCTGACCTTATCACTGCTCAGGTCCTGCTCTTTTTTATAAGCATAAATCTCGCAGAAATACCACGCGCTCCCGGTCTCCTGAGAAGGAACCGTATACGGGATAATCCAGCCGGCGCCGCCCACGGTACAGCTGTTCGCGCCCTCAATGGGCGTCGCGTCCGCATAATCCTCGCCGCTGCACCGATACCACTGGCATCTCACAGTACCAGTAGCAAGCTGCTTAATTTCAGTCGTGAGATTGATCTCCGCGCCTGCCGGATACTCGCCGCCCTTCGGCTGTACCGCAATTTCCGGCTGTACCAGAACCAGTGCTTTAACACTCTGCGCACGAAGCATCGGAAGGGCAATGGTCTGACCGCCGCACTCAACCGTGCAGTTGAATGCGTAATCCATTATTCGGATGGAGGTTGTGTCAATTTTTACACTCGACCCGGTCTGGTCGTCAATGGGTGTATTATTAAGGCCAAGACCCCTTGTCCAGTGAAATACCGCCGTATCATCCGCGTTTTCCACAACAGCCTTGATGGAAAAATCATCGTACTGCGTTATTTTCGGGATAATATATTTGGCTCCGGCTTCGAGCGTGGTTGTTTCCCCGTTTATTGTGTATTCGTATTTCTGGAATCTCAGCGGATTCTGCGGCGGAGCCTCTACAATTACATGCAGCGAATAGCTGCGTTCCTCAATGCCGTAGCTGCTCTCCGAGCTTGCGGCGCGGATCGTAAAGTATTTTTCGCTTTCCTCGCTCGGCGTATACTCAATCGTTCCGGCCTTTTCCTCCGTGCTCCCTCGCTCGGATATGTACGCAACGCCTTGCTTATATGTCGTTAACTGCAATCCGGCCGTAATTTCCATTTTATAGGTTTCGCCGCGCGTCAATGTTACTTCGTAGTTCTGCGCATCAAGCTTTGTAATGACCGGGGCTGCCGCATCGCTGTTTGATTTGTTGGAAATGGTGATTTTCCGCAACTCATTATAGAGTACCAGAGAAACCCTGTGTACCTGCTTCTGCCCCTCTATCTGAATCAGGAAATCGGAATATACCGGAACATTTTTCCAGCCAATATCCGGAGACACCTCGCCACCATTCTGATAATAACAGTCGATGGTCGCAGCGCCGTTTTCGGAAGTTACCGTCCGCTCACCCAGATATGTTGCAGCCGCGTCATTCTTCCATGCCGTATATTTCACTGAGAAAGGCGCTTCAATTTCACTGGGCGCTTCAATGCGGAGCGTAATTCCATTAAGAGCCGTCTGGTCAATCGCGTAAGTCGGCGCGATCAGCAAATAGGAATTATCCTCCTGCTTCTGAAGCGTCAGGGTATTTTCCGTAAGCAGCGGGTCTGTAAACATTGGGTTATTTACCGTAAACCGGAACCCGGAGATATCCAGATCGTCCGCCACTTTGGAAACGGTCACTTTACATGCGGCCGTAAACCCGCCGTCCTCCGTCGACACGGTGATGGTTGCCGAACCGGCACTGACCGCAGACAATTTACCGTCTGCGCCCACCGTCACAACGTTCTCATTATCCGATTTCCAGATTACATTCCGGTTTGTCGCGTTTTCCGGAGTAACTGCCGCGTGCAGAGTCTCCTCCGCACCGCCAAGCTGGAGTTCCAGTGCTTCCCGGTCCAATGTTACGCCCGTAACGGCGATCGTCTTCTCTCCCATGATCGCAACGAGCGGGTCATTATACTCCTCAACAGTGACCTTGCCCCATTGATCCTGGGTTCCCGCGTATTTTACGGTTTTGAGTGCGCCGCACTCATAGAAAGCGTATTGTTCGACTTTCGTAAGGGACTGCGGAAGCGATACCGTTTCCAGCGCGGTCCCGCTCTGAACCATTCCGTTGGGGATTACGCTGATTCCCTCGTTCAGAGTCATACTGACCATGGAATTGCAGCCGGAAAAAGCGGACCCGCCAATGCTGCTTACCCCGCCCGGAATATCGACGGTTGTAAGACCGGACATGGAAAAGGCCGCACTGCCAATGGTTGTCAAACTGCTTCCAAAAACAACCGTCTTCAGATTTTTCGTAAAAGCAAAAGCATTTGCGCCGATGCTCTCCACGCTGCTCAGGTCAGCGCTTTCGAGGGCGGCTTTCTCAAATGCGTAATCTACAATTTTTTTGACATTGGTAAACGCAACGGTTTTCAGCGAAGTACATCCATTGAACGCGCGTTTCCCAATTTCAGCGACGCAGGTTTCCGCGCTGCCCAGACTTACCTCCGTCAGACCTGTACAGTTGGTAAACGCCTGCTCGCCAATCGACCGCGCAGAATACAAATTTGCCTGACTCAGCCCCACGCATCCCGTAAAGCAGCTATTGCCAAGCAATTGTACATTTTCCAAATTGATTTCCGTCAGTTTTGTATCTGTACGGAACGCATAGGTCCCAATGCTTGTAACGGTATCCGCCAATGTGACCTTTTCCAGATTTTCACATTCGGCAAAGGCATATCCGCCTACCGATGTGATTCCGCTCTGGACGACAACCGCTTTGATCTGCGAACAGAGTTCATACCACGGGGTATTGGCCACGGACGTATAGTCCTCCGTAGCGCCGGTTCCCGTAATCGTCAGAACACCGCCATCGCTATCAAAGCTATATCTTGCATCTGCCCCGCATTTGTACGGGTCAGCTACATATTCAACCTCATTTCCCGCTTCGTCCAGAACGTATACGGTTGCCTTTGCTGCCTTATAGTTCAGTTTTTCCCAGTCGGCAGCAGTTCCACGGTAATGGATCTTCTCCTTATTGCCAATATTGGTATCATCAATTCGCTTCAGCGTTCCCGGCAGGTAGATTTCCCTCAGCTTGCCCGTAGCCATAAACGCATTTTTTCCAATGCTTTCCAGCTCGCTGTCTTCCGGAATATCTAAGGACGCCAATTTACTAAATCCGGCAAACGAGAGGTTCCCAATAGCCGTTATGTTGCTTCCCAGTTTTATCTCCGTAATTTTCGCCCTGACATTTTTCCATGGCTGCTTCATTGCACTGGCAGAATCGGCAATCGGGCCGGTGCCGTCAATCACCAGAGTTGCGCCATCTTCCAGAACATACCATCTTGCGTTGTCACCGCAGCTATCCCACACCGTGACTTCGCAGGTATCGGAAATGCCGGGGTCCTCTTTTGCCGACGCCCGAATCGTTGCCGTACCCACACTTACGGGGGTTATACCGCCGTTGTCATCCACAGTGACGATTGCGGCATTGGAGGTTTCCCACACGACCTCCTGACCGGACGCATCCTCCGGATAAAGCTCGACTGTCAGAGCCGCGCTCTCTCCCATTTTTACTTCCAGCTTCTCATTGCTCAGAGTAATACGCTCAAGAGCCACGCTTCCGCTGTCCTCGGCATCCTCAACAACCGGAACCTGCGCATCAGCGTCCGCCGCCCCTTCCCCGCCGCTCTGCTCAGCGGGTTTTTCGCTTTCTTCGTCGAACTCTTCGCCGACTTTATCCTCCGCATCGGATGAAGTTTCCTCCGCCTCCGTCGCGTCAGTATCCTCGCCCTCTGTTGCGTCAGTATTTCCCGATTCCGTCTGGGAAGCCTCAGCCATAGGCTCCGAAACATCTATATCCTCAGCAAACGCGTAGCACGGGAAGGAAGAGAAAACAAGAACAATTGCAAGAACAACGGAAAATACTTTCTTCAGCAATTGAATAACCCCTCTCAAATCAAAAAATGGCGGGAGGGACATTTCTGCCCCTCCCGCCTCATGGATTAATTAAAATGAATCATCAGTTGGACGCTGTGACCGGAGCATACTGCACATAAGGACTGTAGTCGAAAACGATCTCCATGCCATCCTCAATGACAAAATTGTTTCCGTACAGCTCCGGGACAACATACTGGCCGTTCTGCGTGAAGGCAATGTTCCAGCCACTGCCGGTATATCTTTCGTACTGAACGCCGTTAATTGTAGGATATGTAACGGCCACAGTGCCTGCATATCCGGGAAGCACATCGTGGACATAGCCGCCGTTCGGAATATTGACGGTATCCCAGCCACCGCGGCATGTATAGCCATTAAACATCAGTGAGTAAATAATGGCGTCCAGAACATTAACATTGTTCGACAATGTATTAGGCGCATTATAAACGTCTCTGCAATCACTGAGGCTAGCGCTTATGGAAAGGCTGTCTACGGGAATGACTACGTAGTTGGGGATCAAATAGCTCTCCGGATTGCCGCCGATGTACGTCTGTGCGATGTTGTTCCCGTTGTCATCAATTCCGCCCTCAGTGAACATTCCCGTCGTAACATAGACCGTTACGGTTGCGGTATCCGTATCGGCCGCAAAGGCAGGTACGGCAAAGCAGACAACCATTGCCAGTACCAACAACAGGGACAGTGCTTTTCTCATGTGCTTCATAACTTTTTTCCATCCTTTCAGATTTTTATTTATGCTCACGATATTTCTATCGGTAGCACCAAAGTGATGTAGATTGTTCTTTCATCCAGCGCTCCATATCATGTGGGGCAATCGAAGGAGGTTACACACCCAGAAAGACACGCTCATATCATCGCACATTCAGTTCTGACCATGTTGCCGGAATCAGATCAATCTATATATGTCTCCGGGTCACATCCCGGTTGACACCCATTCTTCCTCGCCAGGAACTCCAACTTCTGTTCCCGCCTCGGCTTATGGCATCCCTTCGGCAGCGGCAGCTTCGCCTCGGTCAACGCAATGGACCAGCAGACAAACCGCCCCGCAATATACCGCCCACCCTCAACTTCATTGGAATAAGGGGAGTGGCCCAGCACCTCGGCGCAGGTACGAAGGTACTCCAGTATCTCATCGTCGCTCATCATATCCCCGTGGGCTTCTCCCCACCGGGCGTCCCGCTCCAAGCGGGCCTGTTTCTCAGCCTGAGCGACAGCGGCCTTTTCTTGATTCGCAGCCCGGATGGCTTCCCGCTTTTGCGCCTGACGTTCGTCGAATACACGGGACTGCTCTTTCATGGTTTTGTGGTAGATGCGCCGACCCTTGTCGGAGACATGGTGCGTCGGGTAGGGCAGCCCAGCGGCATCCAGTGCCTTCGACCAGCCCCCGAAGCGCTCAGCGATCATACCGCCGCCGAATACCTCTCTGGGGTAGGGCGTATGCCCAAGCTCCTGGGCACACTGTCGAAGGTAGACGATCAGCTGCTCGTCCGTGTCGTCCCGGTGGGCCGCCACGAACTCGGCGTCCTTGCGCCGCATGGCGGCATTGGTCATCGTCTCCAGCTGCTGCTGTTTCCACCGTTGTGGATCAAAACGATGAGGCTTGTCTTTGTTACTCAAACCGTGTCCCTCCATTATCAGGCGCAATGCCTCTACATTGGTGGGATCTCACGGTTTCTTTCGCGTCCAAAGATCAGTCCATGGTTTTGTAGGTCTCCTGGCTCTGTGCAGCACTGCCGCCTTCTCACTTTTCAGCAATGGCATTTTGGCAACACCCTTGGCACATTACAGTAGCGCGTCTGCGCCGGACTTCCACCGGCTTCCCTTGTTCAGCCTGCTCTCCACAGGCCACAAAACCGATATGCAGTTTTCAGGCAAAAGAAAAAGCCACACAGGCAGACTTCTGCCAGTGTGACCGTATGTTTTCACATCCTGCCTTCCCTCACCCCATCTCAGGGATGCGCTCCGGCGCTCATGCATGGTCGGTATTCTGACTCGCACATCACAGCGGACCACTCCGCCAGCGCTCGCACCCAGCCTTCTCAGGTTTTACCCCAATGACCAGATTACTCCGTTAAGGATGCGAACATTCTGCGCTTACAGCTACGGGTATAGCACCGGGATTTCACCGGATTCCCTGATCTCCACATCTGTGAACCACAGACGCGTGACACCATGCAGCATTTACTTGTTAAGAAACGAATTTCTGTGCCATACTATGTACGACGCACAAGAGGCCAGGAGAATGTATCGGTTTCGTCAAGTGATCCCCTTGACGAAAGCTGATAGATAGGCGCACGACCCCATTCGTTCATGCCTATTATAACATAAGTTCGTTTTTTGTCAATGAGAATTGCCTGTGATTGTTCATTCTTGTAGTGAATCTAATTTCTTTGTTCATTCTGTAATAAAAGCCAATAAGAATTTTATGCAGAATAGTCACGAAAAAGCTCTTGGTATTTGTACTCGCCGTCAAAAACATGGTCACTGGGAGGAACGCCTATGCCGAAGCGAGGAGAAAACATCTATAAGCGCAAGGATGGCCGATGGGAGGGCCGGTATATCACAGGGCGCAAGCCGGATGGGAGAGCCATTTATCGCTCTGTCTACGGGGCCTCTTACGCAGAAGTGCGCCAGAGGCTCCTAGCCCACAGGGAGGAGAACCGGAAACAGCAGCTGCGGGGCTGCACCATGACGGTTCAAGAGCTTTTCGTCTGCTGGCAGTCGGAGAACAGGGAGATCAAACCGACCAGCCGGGAACGATACCGGGCACTGATCGAGCAGCACATCCAGCCGGAGCTTGGGAGCTGCCGGGTATGCGACCTGACGGAGGAACGGCTGGATTCCTTTGTGAAGAAGAAACTGCGCTCCGGGCGGCTGGATGGCCGGGGCGGTCTGGCTCCTAAGACCGTGAATGATATTTGCGTTCTGGTCAAATCCGCATTGAAATTGGCAAAGCAGAAATATCAATACTGTGGGGCAGAAGAAATACACGCCCCACCGGTAAAGCAGAGGCGTGTAAATGTGTTCACTTTCTGGGAGAGCCAGCGGATTTCCGCCGCGGCGCTGTGCCGCCCGAACATGGAAAAGCTGACGTATTTGCTTTGCCTGGAAACCGGTATCCGGCTGGGGGAAGTATGTGCCCTGCGGTGGTCGGATATTGATTTCGCTTCCGGCCTGCTGCACATCCGGCGGACGGCCTACCGCATCAACTACGGCGGCCATACCGAATTGGTCATTCAAACGCCGAAAAGCGACTGCTCCGTGAGAACGATCCCTTTGACGGCGAAAATGCTCTCTCTGCTAAGTCCACACAAGAATGCCAATGACTGCTATGTATTCACCGGCACAGGCAAGCCCATGGAGCCAAGGACGCTTCAATACCGGTTCCAGGGGTTCTTGAAATCACTGGATATTCCGACCCGGAACTACCACACGATTCGCCATTCCTTTGCTACCCGCTGCATAGAGGGAGGCATGGACGTGAAATCCCTGTCGGAAATCCTGGGTCATGCCAACATTCAGACCACGCTGAAAATGTATGTCCACCCATCCATGGCCGCCAAACGCTCAGCATTGGAAGCCGCAAGCACTTTATCCGGCATTGCGTAAAAAGCGCTATCGCCGTCATGTGTCTGGTCTGGAAAAACGCAAAATACGCAGCCGCTGTAGGGAAAATCAAGGTATCTTTCATTAAGGGGATCACTTGACGAAAGTTTTTTTATTTCTACCACCCAGCACCGCTATTCTGTTGCCTTTATTATACTCCCAATTCCCCAGGCCGTATGTCGAACGGTGTCGATTTGTAAAAATATCGAATTCTAATTCTATTGTATTTACTATAAGCACAGTGGATTCTGTGTTTTCTTCCTTTCCACGGTTATACTATCTTTTAGAATTAAATCTCATTCTAAGGGGATGATAACCATGGACATGAAGGCGATTGGGCGGCGAATCAAAGCTGCCCGTGAGGCAAAGGGACTGACCCAAGAGGCATTGGCCGAGTTGGTGGATTTAACACCTATGCACGTCAGCGTAATTGAGCGGGGCTATAAGCCCACCAAGATGGATACGTTTTGCAACATCGCTAATGCCCTGGATGTGTCTGCCGATACACTGCTCCAGGATGTCATCGACCACTCTGCTGATTCTATTCCTTCAGAACTGGACGACCTGCTGAAAGACCTCCCGGCCAAGGAGCGGCGCAAAATCTATCACTGTGTAAAAGCTTATATTGAAACCTACCACGAAAACGGCTGACCTTACCAGCAAGCGATCCCAAAAAGATTGCCTGCTGGTTTTCTTTTCCCATCATTCGACTGACTTCGACACGGCTTTTTCTTTATTATAATTCCATTGGAACTACTTGTAAATAATTAAGAACAAGTTTTCTGAAATTCTAATGGAAAGAGGCAATCGAATGACACGCACACAATGCACGGAAACCGATAAGCAGCTCCTCCAAGAGCTGAAAACAACCTTGGCCCAGGTTGACCCCACCTATGCCGAAGAACAGCTGGCGTATGAACAGGCCGCAGCGCAGCTCTCCGATCACACCTTTGCGGAGGCTCTGGAAACGCAGTTTGCGGCCAAGCTCCTGTATGTCACATGGCAGGGCTATTGCTGGAACCTGGACTGCTACCGGAACCCGGTAAACAAGCTCCGGCTCCATACCGACTACGAGGAGCTGCACGGAGAATCCCACTTCCCATCCCTCCCAAAAGTACGAGCCGCCGAAGAAGCCATCCGCGCCGCTGCCCTGCATTTCTCCCCAGAGCAGCAAGAGCTGGCCCAGCAGATGGAGGATTACTACGCCTATCTGGAAACGGTAGGCTTCAAGCTAGGGCACCTATGGGGCTTCCAGTGGGGAAATGCTTTCTTCCCAAAGGTTATCCCAGGTTTTACACCAGATACAGCTTTCGCCATTAAATATGCCCGGATGGTAAGTGTAGATATTGGATTTCCTATAGAAAGGACCGTATAATGTATTGGAGCGATAAATATTTGTTTGAATTTTTGTTTTCCGCTTGTCTTGTGCCACCTCACATCGTCAACGCAATCTGTTCCTTTTGCTTTTCCTCCAAACGCACTTGATCCTTCATTTCAGCAATAAGTCCTTGAAGCTTCACTTCGCATTCTTCTTTGGTTTTAGCGTAAACATTTTTTGCCATCCTCTTGCCATTTTCATCTCTACGTGAATAACGTCCTTCCCAGAGATGGTCCCCGATCTGATGCAGGCACCCCGTGCCTGGTCTCCGGCGATTTCCTTCCACCGCTTGAAAGTTTCGCTGATCCATCAACTTTGGTTTTTCTTCCTGGGGCAGCGGGGCATCACCTTTGCCAAATTTTCTGTCGATCTTAATGGCCGCCTGCTTCTCCATCGTATCAGTCACATGGGAATAGACATCCAGCGTTGTAGCGGCAGACACATGCCCCAGCATCTCGGACAGCGTTTTTACGTCCATGCCATTTTCAAGAGCCATGGTGGCGAATGTGTGTCGCAAATCGTGAAAACGAACATTTTTGCATTCCGCCCGTTCCAGCGTTCCTTTCAAGCGTTTTCGGATTGCGGATGGGTGCAGGGGCAGATTTCTTCTCTGGGAGGGAAACATCCAATCGGAGTCCACGGATTTCCCATACGCACGCAATACTTCAAGGACAGGCTTTGAGAGATACACAGTCCGAATAGATGCCGGTGTTTTGGGTTCAGAAATCGTGGCTTTTCCATGTACTGTGGTCAACTGCTTGGACACATGCAGCGCTCCGGTTTTGAAATTGATATCTTTCCATTGGAGTGCCAGCAGTTCCCCAAGGCGAAGTCCGGTTGAGAGTTCCAGCAGGTATAACTCATATAGGCCATCGTACTTCGCTTGAATGAGAAACCGCTGCATTTCTTCTATCGAAAGAATCTGCATCATCGGTCCTCTCTTGGGTGGGAGTTTACACCCCACATTTGGATTTTTTCGCAGGAAGCCACTCTCAATGGCTTTTTCCAAAGCAGCTCCGCACAGCACATGCATCTTTCGGACAATGGAAGCGGACAAGCCTTCTCCGTATTGTTCGACCCGAATCACTCGACCACTTTTCAGCATTTTTGAATAGAATTGCTGAAAGTCACTTTCAGACAGTTGATTCAGCGGTATTTTCCCAAGTTCCGGGATAATATGGTTATAGATGTTATTCTCATATGCATCTCTGGTCGACTCCCGAACACCTGGTTTGGTATAATTCTGATACCAAAAGTCGATCCACACACCAAATGGCATATCCGGAGCCAATTTTTTGCTGGGGGGAAGCGTTTTCTCAATCAATTCATTCAGTTTATTCTGACACTCAGTCCTGGTTTTTGCCAGGACATTTTTTGTAACCGGGTCACCGTTCTCCTTGTAGGATACGACAACACGCCCCTCCCAGCGCCCGTCTTTTCTCTTTCGGATTGTTCCCGCCCCATTTTTTCTTCTACCTGTCATTATCATTTCCTCCTACATGATTTGACCAAGAAAATCTCCAACGACATTTGCAGCCTGCTCCCGCATATCTTTGGTCACATGGGTATAGGTATCCAGCGTGAATGAGGCATTTGTATGTCCCAATATCCCCGCCAAGGTCTTTGCATCGACTCCGCTTGTCAAAGCGTGTGTGGCAAAGGTATGGCGCAAATCATGGAAGCGAATAGACGGCAACCCTGCCTGCTTGAGTAACCTTTTCATTTGATGATAGGGAGTAGAGGGTGCCATTGGTGCTTCCGGACGAACAGGATTGGGAAAAATCCACTGACTATAGGATGTTTTCTTGCGGTTTTTAAGCATCTCCAAAGTATGGGGCGGTAACGTAATGGTACGCCTGCCTGCGTCGGTCTTCGTTTCACCTACACAGCATGGCTGATGTTTCATCGCTATTACCGCACGGCGTATCCGCAGTTTCCCCGTAGAAAAATCCAAGTCCTGCCATTGCAGACCGCAAATCTCTCCACGGCGAAGCCCTGTTGTCAGCTCTGTATAGAAGAGATCGTGCCAGACAGCGTCATTCTCCAGCTCTGCCATAAACCTTTCCACCTGCTCCTCCGTCAAAATTTGCTTTGGAGGATAGTTCGGTTTTGGGATTCTCGTACCATTTGTTGGATTGTCTACTACCAGATGTTCCCGCACAGCCGCATCCATAGCCTCATGAAGCATCATATGGATTCTCCGAATGGAACTATCCGCAAGTTGATATCCCATGGTATCATGCTCATTGATCCTACCATTTTCTTTCAGTCTGTTGTACATCTGCTGAATATCTTCTGTGGTAATATCCGAAATTCGCATCATACCCAAGCGTGGCTTGATATAGTTTTCGATCATGCTTTCATAGCTGGATAGAGTATTGGGCCGTACCGCATACGCCGCATAGTTCTCTTTCCATCGGTCCAGCCACTCGCCCAACGGAATATCGCAGTCCTCGGACAGTTCAACATCCCGGTATATTTCAATGTGCTGGTGAAGTTTCTCCATCAGCATTTTCTGTGTTTTGGCGAAGACGGAGCGAAAGATTGGAGTACCATTGGCTTTATGCCCGACAACGATCCGGCCTTCCCATCTTCTATCTTTCCTTTTTCGAACCAGACCATCGCCATCCGGTCTTTTGTTTGCCATTTCGTATCCCTCCTTTTTCCAAACACATATCACAGAATTTCATAAATATCCAGGTGGCAAAACGGAGAAAAAGCGTCCTTTATTCCGCATTTCCGTTGCGTATTGCAAGCAGGATACCCCGCATAACATAATCCACACACGGGATCGCCACGCTATTTCCAAGGGCTTTATACCGTGCCGCATCGGAAGCTCCGGGAATATCTGTCCAATGGTCAGGAAATCCTTGCAAGCGCTCACATTCCAGTGGTGTCAGACGGTGAATCAGGTTTTGGGAGGCCACGATGCACTTATCATTGCTGACATACTGATTGCCAATGCCCTTATGGTCTGACCGGACGAGTGTGCCGACTACATTCTGATAAGGCTGTGCCACCAGATCTGTAGCATCCTTGTGCTGCCGGGCGCTTTCGGTGCTGACCACTTCGCTCTCCGCAAAAACATCTACCCGCTGACGGCTGAATACCGCATGGTGATCTGTCGCCGTCAGGGTATAAGCAATGTCCTTCTGATATCCGATACCGTTGCCGCCGTTCTGGGGCTGACGATCAATGGCATTGCCATCAATACAAAAGACTTCAGGATCATTTCCTACCAAAGGCACATTATTGCCTCCAGTACCGCATCTTGCTGATATCGTCGGCACCACATCCAGTGGACCTTTATACCTTGCGTCTATCCCATGATTCTCGTACACCATGGGGACATAGCCGCCTCCCATTCCCATGGACGCTGGAAGCGTCGTAGAGATACCATCCGTTCTGACAGTAGCATGGTTTTGATTGGATTCCAGCAATAGTGGCTGATGTCCATGCTCCTGGGCACGCAGCGTCCCAGCGATATTTTCCGAACAATGCATAACCTGACCGCCTTGATCATTGAGGCACAGAATGTTCAGCTTTTCTTTCAGCTCTCTTTCTGGGGTATCGGCTGCAATCTGCGTCCGCTGCTTCTCTGGTTGGGTCCCCAACAATATAGAGTTTTCTCCATCACTGTCAGTAACACCTTGGCGGGCCTGAGTAACAACGGAACGCATTTGCATGTTTTGTGTTGCCATCAAAGCACCGGACAGGCCACCCAAGTCAATTCCCTCATTTCGCTGATTGATATGATAAGACGCACCTACAGGTGGAGGCATATTTGTATTTCTTAGCCCTGCCTGAACTTCCAGTGCCTCTTTAAGCCGCAGAGGCAGTTCCTTCCCTCGTTCAATACTGCGGCGGAGTATACCCAAACAGGCTTTCCTGGTCAAATAGTATTTGGAGTGCGGCTGTTCCTCCAAAATCTGCCACAAGGAAGATTCTTTTCCTTCTCTGGGGCACACCCCAGTATTGAGCGTCCATGCATCGCCACGCCAGGGAGAAAGAGTCTCCCAATACGATTCCCCCAGCAGATTCCCAACGCCCTCGGACAGGTCGAGGAACAGATATGGTATCGAACTTAATTCGGACAATTTCTTCGAGAACGATACGAAAATCTTCGCCTTTGGGCTGTCCGCTGGAGAACGCCCCTGGGACATTTTCCCAGCATAAAAATCTTGGTCGAACAGAGATGCCTGCCCGTCCTCGAAGTAAATCAGCACATCTCATCTCCTTTGTAATTCTCGTTTGCTCCAAGAATAAGCCGGAGCGCGCACCGGCTAACCCCGCACGCGCCCCAGCAACGGATAGGTCCTGGCATGGACTCCCGCCGCAGATAATATCTACCGGCGGGAGTGTCCCACCATTCAATTTCGTAATATCCCCAACGTGTACCATGTTGGGAAAACGCTGCTTTGTTACCTCTATGGGAAATGTTTCAATTTCACTTGCCCATAGAGGTCTAATTCCACAGTGAACTGCCGCCAGCGGGAATCCTCCGATGCCATCGAATAGGCTCCCCATAGTAATTGGCCGCAGATCGTCACGCACTCGCTCTACCACCTTCCAGATATTCCGTTCCTTTCACAGCGGAAATAAATTGTTCAACACCATAAATAGATGGTGTCAGCGGATACTGGCTCAACGCCGTCAGCACCCTTTCCCGATAAGGGCCATTCTTCGCTGCTCTGGAATCCAGAATCGCAATCACCCCTGTGTCATTCTCCGTTCGGATTAGCCGTCCGGCTCCCTGACGTAGCTTTATGATCATCTGCGGAATTGCGCACTCCTGGACAAATTCTCGGACCGTATCGTACTGTGTTTTCTTGTACTCCATGAGCTGCGATCTGAGAGGGAAGGGAAGTCGGACAATAATCACAGAGGAAAGCACATCTCCAGCACAATCCACCCCCTCCCACATACTCCCGGATGCAAACAAAACACTATTCTTTTCTCTTTTGAATTGCCCAATGGCAGTCTTGTCGCTGCGCGTCATCTGAATCAAACGATAGTCCAGCAAACGTTTTTTTACCTTTTCATAAACCATGCGAAGCATCCGGTAGGATGTGAAAAGAATTGCGGTGTGTCCTCTGGTTGCGTGTACCAGCTTCACGATCTCATCGCACACAGCTTGAATGTATTCGGGATCATCCATATCCGGGAACGGAACATTTTCAGAGATATAGAGACGTGTGTGATTTTTGTAGTCAAACGGAGAGCCGTTACTGTGTTCCAGTGTGGCACCTTCTGGGATATTTCCGCTGATTCCCAGCTCATGTTTGAAATACCGGAACCCCGTATCATCTTTCATGGTTCCAGACGTGAGTACCCAATGCGTATTGGGCATGGACCACAAATTTCTGTTTAAGTTTCCGCGCATAGCCGTAGGGATACCGCACAAAGACAGCATTCCGTTGCCCCTGTCCACTTCCATCCAACAGAGGTAGTCCCCAGGATGCGTGAACGTGGAGAGCTGCTCCTTGACCATCTTGCACCCCCGTTTCTTCCTCGAATCCGTTTGGAACCCCTCGATTTTTCGGAGATTTTCCAAAATACCAGAAATATCTTTTATCGTCTGCTCATTCAGCTCAATGGTACACCGGTCTTCACCATCATCCAGGCACAATCCGATATTCCGAAAAATATCGGCGTTCTTTTCCAATGTCCTTGCGAGCAGCTGCCGATACTGTTCCCGAGTGTGTTTATCCTTACCGGCATACATTACGGAATCCAGCAGGTCAGGGATGGTATCCTGCGTAATCTCTGCCCCATAAACGGAGTTGGCCGCTTCCAAAAGCTGATGCGCCTCATCAATAATGTAGTAATTACTGTCCAGTAGCACACCATGGCCAGTGCTATTCTTCAGCCGCTGGGAGGTCAACAGCAGATTATGATTGGTAATCTGAAAGTCAAACTTTCGGTTTGCGGATGCCTGTTTTAAGAATTGGGCGTACCGGCACTGATTTCGATACCCACATTGTCTGCAACTGCCACTGGCACAGATTTTTGCCTTTACATAGCTTGGGAGTTGTACTGTATCCAGGTCGAAGCCCCTTACAGGTAAATTCAACATATCCAGCATGCAGAGAGTATCACTATACCGTTCGCCTGCATCCATTAGGCCATTCACATAGTCATGGTATCGCCGCAGGCAGAAGTAATGTTCTTTTCCCTTCCTCAAAATCGCCCGAAGAGGCCGGTCTAAAATACCCGCGTTCTGAAGGACCTGGGACAGACGGGGAATCTCTTTATCCATAATCTCCCTCTGCAGGTCAATGCTGGACGTCGAAATCGTAATCGGGTTGGCAGCGTACCGGTATGTCCCATCCATCCGGGACGCAACAAAAGCCGCCGTCAAATATGCCATTGTCTTCCCGGTACCAACTCCTGCCTCACAAAGGGTGACTTTCTTTCCGACAAGGCCATTGTACATCACATTGGCCATTCTCACCTGATCCTCCCGCACAGAAAATCCAATTTGCGGAAGCAGGCAGTGGAAAATCATGTCAATCCAGTTACCTCGCTGGATTTGTTCGCCCATATTCATCCGTCTGTCACCAGTGTACTTGATGGCATAGAGGATAGCCGGGATCATCATCGGATAGTTGTGATCGTCCATACGTTCTCTCGTCATCATCACAGAGGAGCCAAGCCCTGTTGTCTTATCCAACGCAATATAGTGATTCATCACCTGATGACGGTAGTGATAAATAATATAGCGTCCCTCAAACGTAAAGTCATAGATCCCGCTGGGGTCTGCTTTCATCCGATCCGGCATCATCCGAAAGCTCATGAAGTCATTTTTCTGGATTTCAAACATAATGGTATCCTCCTATATCTTATGAATCATACTGGTATGATCCACTATTTTTACATGATTTCTACGACTGGCTGCCTACTTAGGAATAAAACGTCCCAACAAATTTCTCAAACTGTCGCTTGTACTTTCTCGCCACCTGCTCAGAAACACCGCACCGTCTGGCTACCTCAGCAGTACAGGATGTCTTCTTTCCATCCATATAGTAGTCCATCAGCATCGGTGCCCAATTATGCCACTCAGCCATTGACTGGCGCAACTGTACGCAAGTCAGACGGCTTACTGCGGAATCTGCAATATCTTCACTTTCAAGACCCGCATTCGCTAAAATATCATCTTGCATGGTGAGCATGGACTCCACCGGGATATGCTCATACTGCTTTCTGTGTTGGAGGTTATCCCGAATCTTTCGCTGCTCTCGATCCCACTCCTGCCACGTCTCTTTGGTTGTTTCAATAAACATGCAGTCCACACCTTTGTCATCCGGAATAACATCACGGATAAAGTAGCGGCGCTGATCTGTGGGGAGCTTTGCGCATGCTTGGACAATCGCATGCCAGTTCTCCGCGGTTGTTTCTACCAGGCAGGTACTCCCGTCCAGCTGTTTTTCTTGAAGCAGATACGTTGTTCGCATTTCTATATCCCTCCTGCGCAAAATAAAAAGCCGGGCGCAAAGACAGAGTATCCCTACTCTAACTTCACGCCCGACCTATGTTGTCATACTGTACGTCAGCACAATAGACCTTACTCGGTGTCATGATATGATTTCATTATGCACTTTTTCTTTGTTTACGGAGTACAAAGATTTATGAGACTGTTGCCCGCCAGATATATGTGCCCACATCCTTAGCCGTTCTGTAGTCGAATTTTCCCTTTGCCCTGCGCAAAGAAAGATTTACAACTGCAGTCCTGCCACATTTCTGGCACTTGAGTTCGACCAAACCGCTGGCGGCGCTCATTTTATAACACAATATGCGCCCGCAGGTTTTACACCGAACTTCCACTCGAATAGGTTGGTCTTCTTTTGAGACCATCTCAACCAACTCCTCTCCTGGCTCTGGCCTCCGCAATCAGCTCATTTCGCTCCAGTAATCCAAGCTGCTCCATCCGGAAAGATAACGCACTTCTGGATACCCCAAGCGCATCTGCCATCTCGCAAAAGCACTGATATTTGTATTCTGAGTATTTTCGGCTCAAAACTTTCACCTTATCACCCAGACCATACACGAACATAGCATCTTTCACCGCGTCTTCAGGAAGCAGGAGACACGCTGCCAATGCGTCTGCCTGCCATTCTTCCCAATCCGCAATCTTTCTCTTGGGCGCATTGTTTCGTCTATAATCACAAAGCACACGCTGATTCGGTCCATAAATCTCCGGATATAGACGATACAATATCTGGTGGGCACACTCATGTGCAATCGTGAAATTTCGGCGTCCCGTTGCCTTTGGGGAATGATTCAAACACTCCTCAATCAAAACTGTCTTACCGTCCAAAATGAAAATGGATCTTTCTTTGTTCTCATCGAAAATCGGAACCATCACTTCATCCGGTGCTGTCATTCCTAAGATCGAATGATCATAAGACAACTGGCGAAAGTAAACAGACAGCCCAAGCATTTCAGCTAACTCTATAGGATCAACTCGATAGAAAAGCCTTTTTGAGGGAATGTAGCGCAGTTTGTACTGATCTATGATTCGATTTGCAATCGCTTCAATATCTATTTTTGATAGATACGGCATAGCTTTCTCTCCCATTACGCAGTACTGATCCACGGTTTCGCTACACATTGGGTAACTGTTTCTCCGTTCGTGTTTCTATTATAGAACGTATGTTCATGTTTGTCAAGAACTTTTTATGTCAACACTGCATTTTATGTTTTCTCGCTTTCGGAGCTGTCCTCCATCTGAGATGTTGAATCTCTTTTGCGTCTTTCTCTTGCTTGTCTTCTGGCCTGTAAATTATCTGGACGATAGCGGTCCGGGGGAGGCATTACACCACCTGTTCTACGGAATCCGTCCATCTTTCTGCCTACTTGGGATTTCTCTTGGACGGCCTGGTGCAGACGCGCTTTTGCGCTGGCTGGTGGGATATCATATGGCACAACTTCTTCCGAGATCGACTCAAAAACCGCAACCCTCTGTGGGTATTTTCGATCCAATGCCTGGAGTACTGTATCTTTACCCGCATAGTGAACGGGACGTGCAGCTTTATCTTCCAGCTCGCATTTTCCCATATTGAATTCTATTCCCCATTTTGTAAACAGCTTTAGTTTGGAAATAAATGGATGCGCGCCTGTTTTCATGACGATGAACGATCCTGGACGCATCGACTTTAGCTCATCCGCACTCATCAAAGGTCGTTCTGTCATCTGCAAACTTTCAGATGCGTTCTCATGACCCCGGCTTACAGAGCCGGTCATAACTGTTCGTGAGCCAAGTGCTTTGGAGATAATATCTGCTGTTTCGCTGGTTGGAGCAAATCCTCCGGCGATGGTCAGCTGGCAATTGTCCTGAATGATTGCCGCTCCCTCTTTTCCATAGTTCTTTTCAAGCTGCTGGTAACTCTGAATAATACTGACGATGCTCAGCTTTCTGGAGCGAGACGCACTATACATCACCTCTGCAGAGCTGATTGGCGGCAGGGAGCCAAATTCATCGCAATAAAACATAACACGGTTATCCAGCGCCCCACCTTTTTCATCCGCTACAGTCAGAATTTCCCGGTACAGCTGCTGGATCAGCAGTGACACCATAAAGTAAGTATTCGGATTTTCCTCCGGGAGGACAACAAACACGGCACATTTCTCATTGCAGAACTTCTCAGCGTCTACTGCAGTGTCGAAGCAAAGGATTTGCTCCAATTCTGAATCCAAGAAAGCATTGAGCCGAGACATTGCTGTGGACATAACGGATTGCATGGCCTGTTCGGAAGTGTTCAGCGCTGCTCCGGCAAACCATCTTGCCTTATGCTCCGCAGGCAGGCGTTCCATCAACAGCTGAAACTGATTCTTGTCTTTTACCTCAGACGGCCCAAGTAAATCTTGAATCAGCTTGAAGACGGAGACGATGTGACGCTGCTCCGGGTCCGCAAACTCGGCAATCAGGAGGATCGTCGAGGTCATCAAGCCCTCAGCGGCATCATAGAAGAAGGCGTTTTGTCCATAGGAAGACGCATCTCCATCGCTGTAAATAAGTGTTTTGGCAATGATCTTGGCATACTTTTCTGCCTTAGCTTTATACGACAGTTTGGAATCTTGCTTGTATAGATCCGTGTATTTGTTCACCAGATGCAGCAGATTAAAGCTATCCGACTTTGTAGGGTTTCGCAAATCAATGACGGATGTCGAATACCCATAGGCTTTGCAGATGTTCATGTAATTGCGGTAGAGATCACCTTTGGTATCGGTAGTGAGAAAAGACATGCCCGCAGCGCAGGCATATTCCAAATTGGGATACAGCCAAAATGCGGTTTTGCCACAACCAGCCGCGCCGATCATCATGGTGTGAACATCTCCTGTATCTACCAGAGCATACGTTGTTTTCTGAATTGAAACAGGAAAAGCACGACCCTCATTTGAATTCAACCGCAGGCTATATTTTGTTTGACAACCAACAACCACCCCCTGCGGCAGCTTTAATTGCGTACACTGATTTCCTAAACTGCGCCATCGCTGAGGTGTAAACGGAATTTTGCGAAATGTTCGAGTCAGTTCCTGAGCCGTAGCAAAACGGGCCGCGCCATGTTGACCGTCACCCACGGTTTTCGATTTGATACCATTTAAATTGTACATATGCGATGCCGCGGAAATGAGCGCCAGGATTCCCAGCATACTTCCGCAGACAAGAATCAAAATTGTTTTTCCTTCCAGATGATACCCTCCTTTTCGGTTCAGAAGTATAATTACAAATTCTGAACACTGGCTTCGCATTACTACCCCAGCTACTCCCACATGCCAAGCGTCTAAACTTGAAATTACTTCTTGCTTTTTGCGGATGAAATTTCAAGATATATTGTTTTACTGAAATTACTTCAACAGCAGTTTCTATTTACTTCATAAACTTTTTGCGCAAAAAACACTTGATAACTTAGTTCCCATGTGGTAAAATGAAATTGGTTTATATACATTTTAAGGTGGTAGCGACTTAGAATCTATTAATAAGTCGGACGCTTGATTTAGGATTATACACAAAAGATGTCTATTAGAGAGGATCGCATTCAGATGGATCTGCCCATTCCAGAAAAAGAAGTAGAAAGTGCATCGCAATTTTCTGATTTGCACCCAACAGATTTGTTAGAGCGAATTCTTGCAGATGGCGGAGCACATAGGACTTTTGAAAATATATATCGTGTGTCAGATAGTGGATATTGTACAAGAGATGCTTTTTTGTGTACTGCATTAGAACATGCAGGGCGAGATATCTGTAATAGAGATTCCTATCTAATGCAAAAGCAAGCTACATATGAAATTGACGAATGGTCAACTTCATGCTGGAATGACCTTAAAAAAGCGCAGGGTCTTCTGCTGCTCAAAGAGAAGCACGCAGATTCTCCAGCCATTCTGGTTGGGGATATTCTTCCAGAGAGCGGGTATAGTATTCTTACTACTGAGCGCATATCAATAGAAGCGTTACCTGCTAAAAAGCGTAAAAAAAAGCAGCACCATATAGACTGGTGGATCACTGAAAATCAAGACGTTTCTATTTACTTTAAAAAGTTGGAGGTGTGACTATGCATATCCCCAATCCGTATTTCTCGAATATTCCACAATTAGGAAATCTAACATTGGATTATATTTTTGTGGAAGATGGCTACCCCATTCTATTTACATGCAGAAATGGCGCTAAAATTTATATTTGCTTATGTCGTACGCTATCTCCTATGCAAAAGTGGATTATTTCTGAAACTAGCATTGCTATTCTTAAAAAGTTAGCTCAGCAAGATATCCCTATCTGCGATGCCTTTACACAATTGGGAACCAAATCCTGCATAGCCCAGTGGAGCAAAGCCAATCCAGTGGAACAGTATAGTGTTATCTCCACTTCGGATTTATCGAGCGATGATTTACCGGATAAGGATGTCTTTTTGGACGATGATAATGCAGAAGATGCTATTGAATATGCCGATGCTTTGTTTGGAGAAGCGGCTCAGCATGCAATATGGGAAGCTAGCAAAGAATTAGTTTACGAAAGTAGTCCATCAGTAAAAATTAAATCAAGTATCTCCTACGGTTTCAAATCATATTGTCAGTTATTTGAGCAGATTCAGAATATCTGTAGTACCCAAATGTTGACTTCCTACATTGGGAACGTTTGTAACTCTAGTACTCGTTTAGTTCCTACTGACAATTCAAAAAGTTCTGTTAACAGCACAAAACTTGTTGACGGCAGAATATCTATTTGTGACGCAGCTTAAACTTCTAAGAAAGGGCAATATCATGACACAAAGCGGATTTCAGTTTTCGAACCCGATTATTTCAAAAATTAATTACACGCTCCACCCTGATTTTAACAACAAGACAGGTGATGCTATTTCCATAACAAACTCTTTTAATACCAATATTCCCCCGATTAATAAAGAAGATCGCAATGCTGTTGTTGAATTAAGCATCTCTGTTGGAAGCGAAGATGCGACTAAAGAGCCTTTTCATATTGAATTAACCATTGGCGCAGCATTTAAATGGGATAAGCCCTATGATGACGAGACTATTCAGAATTTACTGTCTATCAATGCACCTGCACTTTTACTGAGTTATGCTCGTCCCATCATTTCAGCCATTACCAATATGAGTCCTTACCGCGCTTACAATGTTCCCTTTTATAACTTTACAGAATGATGTGTTATCACCCACCTGAATCACCATGTGGGTAGTTTTGTTTATGGGAAATTACCTCGCACTTTTTTCGGAGGAGGGGCAATCCTTTAAGTAAACTACTGCATAAACATATTTTAAACCAACTTGTACTAAAAATAACACACAGCAAAGACTCCATAAACGAAAAGTATGCCAGAGTGTGCAGCAACGTACACTCTGGCATATTTTCATTTTTAACGGGATTTTCACCCGATTCTCTGTCCATGCGCCTGCTTCTTTTCCGCAATCTTCCGTCGCAGCTTTCGGTCTATCTCGCTCACATTCCTATGATCTTTCTCAATGTTTTCTTGAAAAATCTGTGCAAGATTGGATGCAAGCCGAATGCAAATAGCACATATCGGTTGCTTTCCATAGCTCTCCAGTATCCTTTGCGCATAAATATTTCCTTGCTCTGCGGAGGCACTTAGTAATTTCTTTCCCAATTCTTCGTCCCTATCAACGTTTTGTCCGAACAGATACATCTTCCCAAGCTGATATAGAGCGTAGCTGTCCCCTTGGTTTGCGGCTTTCCATAGCCAATACAATGCACGTTCAATATCTTGTGGCAGCGCCTCACCAATCAAGTAAAGCTTGCCCAGCGTATATTGCGCCGGTGTAAACGTACCGTTCGCCGCGGCTGTCAGCAGCTCCTCAGCACGTTTTACATCGACAGGTATCCGTTCTCCAGACAACATTTCTCTCCCAAGGAAATATGCCGCATACGGATTCTTCTGCGCAATTGCGCACTCCAGCAGTTCCAGTGCTTTTTCGGAATTAGGCTCAATAAGCTCTCCTTGAAACAATGTCTTCCCCAGCAAATACTGTGCATATTGATTTCCATGCTCTGCAGACCGCTCCAGCCAGTGGACTCCCTCCGAAATATTCTGCGGAATTTCTTTCCCCTGCAAATAGGTTTTCCCCAGCAAGTATTGGGCATAATCATGCTCCTTTTCCGCTGCCTGCGTCAGGTAGTCTATGGCTTTTCCCGGATTTCTCTCTGGGTAATCCATTCTGAGCAGCAGTTTCCAAAGACCATACATAGCGTCTGTATTCCCCAAGTTCACTGCCTTTGCAAAGTATTCAGCAGCCAAGTTCAAATTTACATTTGTCCCTGTGCCCGTCAAATTCATGCTGCCGAGGCGATAATACAACCTATCATCTGCCATCGTCTGCTCGATACGCAGAAATCCCTGATACGCCAGTGCATTCCATTTTTGAGCCGCAGCTGCATCTACAGCAGTCCCGCACCCATCTGCGTACATTTTTCCAAACTGATATTGCGCATAAGCGTTCGGCCTTTTTTCATCCGCAACCGCTATGGTGAACAGTTTGAATGCGCAAGTATCATCTTTTTCTACACCTTGTCCCCGATAGTATTGCCCTCCAAGAGCGTAAGCCGCAAGTGAATTCCCGGAAGCCATTGCCTTTGCAAACCACTCTGCGGATTGTTTATAGTTCTGTTCTATGCCATGCCCAAGCGCATACAGCTTGCCGATTCGGTACTGCCAATAGCCTTTCTTCTTATCCGTCTGCTCCATTTGCAGAAAGGCATTATAGGCCCGAGAGAACCAGTGCTGCGCCATTGCTTCATCCATACAGCCTCCCAAACCAGACAGGTACATTTTTCCTAAGTCATACATCGCCAAACCATTGCCCGCTTCCGCCTCTTGCGTCATGAGCGTAAGGGCTTCCGCGTAATCCGGCTGCCGCTCCTTTGTCCCATAAAGGGACTCCCTAGCCGCCTGGTATTGCTCTGACCACCAGTTCCCACTTTTCTTCACTGGCAGCGGATCGTTTCCAGCTGAATGGTACTTTTGTGATTCTACTTCTGGTATGCTATCCGGCATATCTATTTCCTCTAACGGTAACACGACAGGGAATTCGTCATCAGTATCCGGAACAACTTTTGGAAAAATGGGAGCCATATCCGCTTGTGCGGCAATTTCTTCAGCAGAAATCAGAGGCGCGTCTGGTAAGATATTCAACGCCTCATGAATAATAACATTCTTGATAGCGTGGAATGTCTTATTCTGTGATAGGGGAACACGCTTCTCCGCACTTTCCTGATAGGTCTGTACAACCAGATCACGCTGGTCGTACCACAGTGCATACAGCCTGCCAAGCCTTTCATCCTTCATCAATTCATCCATAATTGCATTGACCAAATTTCTGGCAGTTGCAGGCAAGTACCCATATACTTTTTTACCTTTGGTCGCCTGCAGCCTTGCGGCAAGCTGGCGCAGCATCAGCGCTACAGTATCATCACGGTAGGTGTTTTCATTCAAATCAGCAACAATTAGAGTAACCAAAGTTTTCACGTCCGCATTGAATTCATTGCGATACCTGGTTTGCGTATCATAAATCTGAATCAGATCCTGATGGAATATCGCTCTGGCAAAAGCAGATTTCAAATTGAGCAGACCTTGTTTGGTCATGTATGGCTCTTTCCCCACAGAATAGGAAATGATATGGCAATGAGGATGATGGCCCTCATTATGAAATGCCGCATACCATCGCAGGTCTTCAATAGGGATACCCATGGCCTTTGCAAGTTCGTCGGCCTGCTCTCGAAGCATATCTCGCCATACTTCGCCCTTTTCAAATCCGAGTCTGGCCGCGTCTTCCCGCCGCAGTGACAGTATCTGTGTCATCAAAATACCGTTGTGATCTGCCACCTCTTTGGCCACCTGTTTCAGATTGATTGGCACATCCGCATCAGTGAACAGCCCATGGGAACCAAAGCGCTGGACACGGGGACGGTTTGCAATGTATTGAACATAGTTTTCACGAGTATCAACTCGATCAACATTTTCCTCTATGCTATGTGTAATAAACTCCGAAGCATTTCCTTGCGTCGGGCCATGTAAGTAGTCTTGATATTCATAGCTGTCAGCAGCATCCGGGAAATCCTTTAGAAGCTGCTCGATCATTTTCTTTTGCTGAACGGATACCGGAAGGGATTTCCAGCTGTCATCTATTTTCTCTACGCCATCTCGTTTGGCAATGTACTTCACCAAATTCTGATTATGATTTCTCGTCCCCGGCTTCAGATATCTCCATTTGAGGATGATCTTTGCCACACATGATCACCTCAATCTCTCTGGAACCGAACGATATCGTCGAAATTTAAGGAGCCATTGACTGCTTTCACATCATCCACACACATTCCTCTGACCTCTCGCAGTGTCCGCTCATCAATATCATTTGCGGCAGCAATGATGTGTTGGAGGATAGCTAATTCCACTGTATTCTTAAAGAGCAGATTGGCAAGCCGATGTTCCAGAAATCCCAGCGCTCCTTTCATCGTGGAGATCACAATGTTGGGAAGATAGCCACTATAGTCCTTGGCGTTCAAAAATCCAAGGTAGAACTGTATCGCCGCGTCAATAAATTCAGACCTGCTCCTGCATCCATGAAGCTTATACTGCTTCTCAACCAATTCCGCAGTTTTGGGCTGCACATAGGCAGTGATCTTTACTTTCTGTTCTTCCATCACAGCCTCCTCTCAAAGATTCTTTGCGCTCTGTTTTCCCAATTATGGAAAAGTGGAAATTCAAACATACAGCTGCTGGTCAAACCCACAAGTCTCCAAAATAATTGGCCTTTCACTAAGGGAAACCATCGTCTTGTCCCCAAGGCTCTTAAAACGGGGTTATTTTGTCTCCAAATCTGAAAGCCGAAAAAGCCGCATGCGACCAGCGTTGCTGGGCGCTGTTCCTTGGGCTGGAGGCTCAAAAGTCTCCAGCCCTTATTCCTGCAAACCTTTCGTACCGCAATTTCTGTCCTAGAATCCCGAACTTTTTTCGTCATCGCACGATTCCATTTCTGCTTCGTTTTACTGCCCCAAACACCTTGTCAGGTGGCCGTGTTCCACCAACACGGAACAGTGCCGACACACGGCCACCAGGCGGCTCACAGCTGCGGTTATTCTCCCATCAGTTCCTCGACTTGAGCGGCTGGAATAGCCATAGCGCTGTCCTCCTCAATAGTCCTTTTCCGATATTTCCTGGTTTTAAGAGTCGGTGCCTGTTCACCATCTTCGCCGTTTGCCATGCCGATGTACTCCCGAACCCCTGCGGGAACTATCTTTGTATATAGCATTTCAAATATTTCGATGATCTCATCTTCAAGCTTGCTGTCTTTTCGCTCCAGATAGAGCCGGAGCGCTTTCGCTTTTTCTTCGTCAACAGAAATGCTCAATGTGGTTTTTCGCAAACGCCTCAGTTCCTCCTTTGTACACTCAAATTTATACTAATGACAACTTTGCTTTTCATTGAGAAGTATTGCAATAATCTGCTACTTCTCAATGACGCACTTGCCTCATCATACAGTTATACGGCATTACAAGCTAGAGGCCATATTTTCGATACTGTTCCAAATGCTCATCTGATCCCTGTCGACCTTAGAACGAGCACCCTCCCATAGCCACCACTGCATAACCTCCTCACCCGTTTTCCATTGCGTGTACGGTTTCCCGTTATCCCTTCGCTTGACGATCATTTTCTCAAAGGCGCGAATATATGCATCCCTGTATTTGGGGTATCTTGCAAATTCCGCTTTCATCTGCGTCGGCCCTGCCAGAGGGCAACCAATACAGCCTATCCGAGAATAGCCCTCATCGTATAAGCAGCAGTGTGGTATATTTCTGGAATTCAGATATTCCCACACTTCAGCCGCCGTCCAGTCAATAATTGGATTCAATGTATGTCGGCTTTTTATGGTACAGGTTTCAAATAAACGCCGGGCATCATCATTGTCATTCATGAGCCGCACCATCGCTTTGGTATCATTGTTCAATTCAAGCAATCCACGACTATGTTTTCTCCTGCTACTTTCCTCCCAGCGAACTCCCGTAACAACAATACGTCCTTTGCCGCCGCCCTCCTTTAGCTCGTCACAGCAATAGCGCACCACACGGGTCGGAGGCATTCCTTTTTTGACGATGAGCTTCCACATTGTTGTGCCATGGTAATCCACAATAACGTCCGGGTAATATTTTCGCCGAAAGTAAATCACTTCCGGTGGATCTACTGTTGTGTGATTATAGTGCGCATCAAATTTTACACCGGCTTCCTTGCACAGATGGTACACAACTTGACTGTCTTTCCCTCCGCTGAAAGCAACATAGTACCCTTCGTTTGGCTCAAACGCCCGCAGCCGTTCGATTGCAATCTGCACTTTGTCTTGAGTGCCAAAAAGCGTTTCCTCTACCAGCGCCATTAAGCATATCTCCGATCATAGCTGCCATGTGCTTCTACGGAATCTCGCAGCAACGAATACACAGAAGATGGGAGGAAATGAAAATTGACATATTTTTCTCCCGCGATTTCGGGTGTGTACCAATAATCGAATGCGTCAAAATTTTTAAGGAAATTACGCTGATTAAAACTTCGTTGCCTTACGCAATGCAGTTCGGAAACTCCCTCCGGCGTGAACAAAACCATATGCGTCAGTTCTCCTGCCATGTGCATATCCAGCACGGCAAGCCCCAACGTTAGAATACCATTTCTCCGACCACGCACCACTGCTGGCACATTTACAAATTGCTCTAATGGCTGCTTGATGAAATCTGTGCCATAGGCTTCCACAAAGGCACAGTGCAATTGGCAAAGCACATGCTTCGCCAATTGCTGATTGCCGCTATTACAGGAATGAATCACCGCTGGGAAATCAATGTGCCGTAAAATTTCATTTACCGCATTCACAAATCTTTCCTGTGGATTCATTGCATGCCTCCCATGGTTACTTCCTGCTTTGTCTGTTCCTGGGATTGGTATGCAGCAGGGTCTGCACCTGGGACATCCCAGCCACTCATGGAGCCGCACTCCATAGCTTTCCTCTGGGCATCCGTAACACCGAGTCTTGCGTTGTTGTAATCTGC
>ULNJ01036765.1_pt1 | contig 30919 bp, 23 predicted proteins | sample 1951891 | NCBI WGS metagenome assembly ULNJ01 (sample SAMEA4835574, study PRJEB28245) | human gut metagenome | biome: gut microbiome; material: fecal sample | place: Denmark | collected 2008 | reverse complement strand
GCGTCGCGCTGAGGTAACGCGTATGGAAAACCGCGTTATTCTAAAAGAAGAGAGCCTTGACAGAAAGGAAGAAAGCCTTGACAGAAAGCAGCAATCGCTTGACGACCTTAAAGCGCAACACGAAAACAAACTTAAAGACCTTGCAAAAAAAGAAGAAGAACTTAATCAAAAAGCGGGCGACGTATCAAAGGAACTTGAACGTGTAAGCGGCCTAACCCGTGAAGACGCCAAGGCCGAGCTTATCTCTCGCATTGAAGACGAGGCTAATAAAGAAGCGGGCGCTATCGTTCGTGATATTGAAAACAAGGCGCGTGAAGAGGGCGAAAAGAAGGCGCGCGACATCATCACTTTGGCCATTCAAAAGTGCGCGACTGACCAAACGGCGGAGGTGACTGTTAGTTCAGTGGCTTTGCCTAATGACGAAATGAAGGGGCGCATTATCGGCCGTGAAGGGCGCAATATTCGTGCTATCGAGGCCGCAACGGGCGTTGACCTTATCGTTGATGACACGCCTGAGGCCGTTATTCTTTCGTGCTTTGACCCAATCAGGCGCGAGGTCGCAAGGCTTACCCTTGAAAAGCTTATAACCGACGGGCGCATTCATCCAGCGCGCATTGAAGACATAGTTGAAAAGGTTAAGCGCGACATTGAAAAAACCATTAAAGAGGCGGGCGAGAATGCAACGTTTGAGGCGGGCATTTATAACCTTCACCCAGAACTTATCAAGCTTTTAGGGCGCCTTAAATACCGCACTAGTTACGGGCAAAACTGCTTAAAACACTCGCTTGAAACATCATATATTGCGGGGCTTTTGGCGGGCGAACTTGGCGCGGACGTTGCGCTTGCAAAACGCGCGGGGCTTTTGCACGATATTGGCAAGGCGCTTGACTTTGAGATGGAGGGCACGCACGTGTCTATCGGCTGTGAGGTCGCCAAGAAATACAAAGAGAGTCCAGAGGTTATTCATTGTATCGAGGCACACCACGGCGCGGTTGAGTTTAACTCTATCGAGGCGATTTTGGTGCAAGTGGCCGATGCGATTTCGTCAAGCCGACCTGGAGCAAGGCGAGAGTCACTTGAAACCTATGTTAAGCGTCTTGAAAAACTTGAATCGATTGCAAACAGCTTTAAGGGTGTTGCTAACAGTTATGCAATTCAGGCGGGTCGTGAGGTTAGAATTGCGGTTAAGCCTGAGGAAGTAAGCGACACGGGCATCGTTGTTTTGGCTAAAGACATTGCAAGAAAAATTGAAAGCGAACTTGAATATCCGGGGCAAATCAAGGTCAACATCATTCGCGAAACCCGCGCAAGTGACATCGCGTCTTAAAATTAATTAAATTTGTTTTAAAAAAGAAGATACATTGTGTTAGCAAATTTAACTAACATAAAGTATCTTCTTTTTATATTGCTAATGTCATTACGAGGAGGCCATAGGCCGACGTGGTAATCTCAGCGATATTTAAACTTTAAACTTTAAACTCTATTATTCGGCTTTATCGCGGAGGATGACCTTGCTGGCGGCCTGTCTGCGGATATCGTCACTCATTGCGGCGTAGTGTTTTTTGGTGGTATTGATGTCTTTGTGCCCTAAAACGTCGGCGACTATATAAATGTCTTGCGTTTCTTGATAAAGGGCAGTGCCGTAGGTAGAGCGCAATTTATGCGGCGTAATATGCTTTAAAGGAGTGGTTAGTTCGCTGTATTTTTTAACCAATTTTTGAACGGCGCGCGTGGTGATACGGCGGTTTTGAAGGCTTGTAAAAAGGGCAGGCTCTTCTTTAAGATACGGGTTGTTGTTTCTCAGTTCTAGCCATTTTAAAAGCGCTTCGCGAATCTCGTCGCTGAAATAAATAACAACTTGGTTGCCGCCTTTTCGCGTTATCCTTAGGCCATTAATCTCAAAATCGACATCGTTAACGTCAAGCCCAACGCATTCGCTAACACGCATCCCCGTCCCTAAAAGAGTAGTAAGAATGGCCACATCGCGTACCTTGGTGTGTTTGTGATATTCGCGCGCGTTGCCCGAAAGATTGTCGCCATATTCGGCCTCGTCAAGCAGTTTGGCTACCTCGTCAACTTCAAGGCGAATGATGGTTTTGTCATGCAGCTTTGGGATATCTACGTTCGCGGCCACGTTACTTGTTATAAGTCCGCGCTTAAAAAAATATTTCAAAAAACTGCGTAGGGTGGCGATTTTGCGCGCCTTGCCATCTTCGCCGTTGGTGTACGTTTTGCCATCAGAGCCCGTATAGTTGCCAATGTATGAAATAAAGCGCTCAATGGTTTTTGACGTGATGTTGTTTAAATCGCGCACTTGCAGGGTGTTGGTATTTTTGCCTGCAAACACGTTGGTCTCGTTAAACATATAGTCAAAAAACAGCCGTAGGTCATAGGTATAGTTAAGGCGGGTCAAGGCCGACGTGTTGTTTTCAATACCGATGAAAAAATCCTCACAAAACGCAGGTAAAAAAGTAAGTTGCTCACGGATTTTTTGTTCGTTTTTTAAATTTCTTTCATTAAAATAAGTTTGACTTCCCATATATATATTATACAGCATTATGTTTTGGTTGTCTAATAAATTTGTCTAATTTTAATTTCGTTAAGCCGCATCATTTATACAATGTAGACAATAGGTATAAAAAAGCACCCGATAGGGGTGCATATTAATGGTTATAATTGTGGTTTTAAATTGTAATTAATGGTCACTAAATATGGAAGTTCTTTGATCTGTAAAGAATTTGATAAACAATAGAGCCGATAATTGGGCTAAGGCAGATTACGCAAGGAATTATCCAGTTAAGGTGGTTATAATCGGTCTGCGTAAAACTGTAAAATCCGAATTGAAGGTTGATGCAATAAATAATTACGTAAAACTGTACGGTAAACAGCAGCGCAAATAGATGTGAAATGCGCGGCGCGTACTTTGCCGTCACTTTTTTATATGGATTGATCCAAAACTTGATGGTTGAGATAAATGCAATCAATAGCATAACGCCTGCGCCAACGATAAAGTAAATATAGGTGCCAAGAACGGTGCCGTCAAGCAAATTAAGTTTGCTTGTTATTAGGTAGGTCAACCCCAAAAGCAGCGCTTGAATAAAGAATACGATCCAGTTTCGAACCATCTTAATCTTGTTGGTCTCAATAAATGTTTTGCTTGAAACCGGTTCTTTAACCGCGCGGTAGTATGGGCGCACATTAATGCCTTCTTGGTTAAGGTCAGATTTTAAAAGGCTTAAATCTTTCGGCGTTGTGTTAGCGTCAATAGGGCTTGGGTCAAGCGTTTCGTCAACTGAAAGGTTATTTTCTTCTGGCTTTTTTGTGTCGCCAAATAGGTCAGTGTTAAAGGTATTGCCCGTGATTTCTTGAAGTTTACGTTTGGTGTCACTGTCAGTATAAAGCGGGCTAATTGGGCTTGACCCCGTTTTGTCATAAACCGCGGTCAGATCAACCTTGTTTTCAAACGGCTTAACGTCTTTTGGGTCAATGCCTTGATCGTTAAGGTCGTTCATAAATGACGAATATTCATGATCCTCGCCATCTCCATAATCGTCAGCATTGTTGTAATTATAGTCGCTATCCTCGGCGTTGGTATTTGAATAATCGTCTGCATTATTTTCGTTATCTTCAAGCGCGTCGTTGTTGTCACGATTGTCTCGGGCTTTGTCAAATGCTGCGTTTGCGTCGCCATCTTGGTTAGCGCTGAAATCCATAACAATTTCGTCGTCGCTGTTAGCCTCTGGGGTAGAGAAGTCTAAAAGCACCTCATCGTCGCCAGTTGGCTTTGGTGCGTCATATTTGTCCGCAAAATTATTCATAACTCCGCGCGGCGTGAAATCGTTTTCGTCTGCCTGTTTGTTTTCGCCAAAGGTGTTGCCCAAAGGGCTGTAAACAGACTGATCAAAGTTGTAAGTCGGCTGCGAACCAGAATCTGTGTTGCTATCTGCGGCGTACTCGTTCAACACATCCTCATTATTGACCCTTTCACCATTTTCACCACTATTAAGGGTAGAGTAAGGTTTGTTAGTGTCATTGTCAAGTGTATACCCACTTGCGGCGTTAGTTGTTACGTCGTTATCAAGATGCAGGTCGGTGAGATTGTTTGCATCAGTTTGAGGCACACTTGTCTCTGTTGCGTCAAAAAAGCTTTCAACGTTACTTGTTTCTTCGTCAGAGTCACTAAACTCGTCGTCATCGTTAAACTCAGCAACATCACTGGTAACAAATTGGCCTGTTGAAGTATTGTCTTCGCCCATTGTGTCGCCAGTTTGTGCGTCTTGGTTTTGCGCCTTTGTGTCGGGCGTCCCCGCAAGTTCAGCCGCTAACTCTTCGCGGTCAGGATTATATTCGCTATATTTGCCCGTGATGAACTTTGCCAAAAATTGACCCTCTTGCGACGTAGAAACTTCTTCCGCATTTGGCATATCACTTGCTTGCGTTTTAATATCGCTGTCCTTATTATCTTGTGCCACAGATGCGTCATTGGAAGCGGCAAGACCCTCATTTTGTGCCGTAGTAGTTGTAGTATTTGTGTTATTCTCGGTCAAATCGGTCACGCCTGCGTCGTTATCAGCCTCCTCCTTTTCAGCCGCTGAAACATCATCGTGAGCGTCGTTTGCGCGTGTTGAGAATGCACTTGGAGTGTGTCCCAAAAGCGCCATAATGTCATCATCTTCAGTGGTGTTAACGTCTTCGGTTGCGCTGTCCTCTGTGGTGCTTTCTGTATCGTTGCAATTATCTTCAATGTTTTCTGTATCGCTAGTATTATTGGCAACGCATTCTGTATCCTCATCGCTATCGGCCGTGGCGGCTTTCGCATAAGAAATTAGGTCGTCTTGCTTTTCTGTCTCGTCGTTTATAGCTGCGTTATTTTCTTCTTTTGCCTGTAAATCGCCATTACGAACAAGGTGAGAGCAGTACGCCGAAAGGTCGGTTTCGTCGAATGGTAATATAGTAGAGTCCTCAGTTTCAAAGCCGTTTTCTTGGGCAGGGTCAGGCTGTGAATTGATGTATTTTGGTTCGGTATCGTTAGGGATAAAGCCGCTGTCTTGCTCGGCCACTTCTTTGTCAATCTCGTCAAAAATCATCGTGTTGTCAGTGGCGGGGTCAATGTAATCTTCGTCGCTATTTGTGTTAACAGCGGCTGCGTCATCGTCATCGTACGTGGCGGTATTATCTGCCTCATTTTCATTAACACCGTCGGTATTTGTGTTGACAGTAACTATGTCGCCATCACTTTCAAGATTATGGTTTGATTGGTCAGCACCCGAAATAAGGTTATCAATAATCTCGCGCGAACGACGCCAGTCGTCTTGGCTTTGTTTAAAGGTATCGCGCCCCTCATCGGTCAACTTGTAATAGTGGCGCTTACCGCCGATGTCGCTGTCTTCCCAATAAGACGAAATAAGCCTCTGACTTTCAAGGCGCTTTAAGCAGCTGTAAAGGGTGGGCTGTTTAAGCTCATATGAACCTTTACTTTTGTTTTCAACCTCTTTACAAATTTCATAGCCGTATCGGTCGCCCTCGGCCAGAATGTTTAAAATAATAGTGTCAATGTGACCACGAATAAGGTCGCTGTCAATTCCTGCCATTTTAATCCCCTTGTTACCCTTTATTTACCATAATTTTATAGTATTATGTAAGATAAAGTCAAACGTTTTGAGGTATTTTGTGTGACGTAGTACCTCGATTTTGTGTATACTAACGAAAAGTGCGACGTTGTGTTGCTACACTCTGCGTGACATAATACTTTTATTCGTAAACTATATGTAACATAATACCGCCTTTTTGATAGGCTATACGCAACATAACACCATCAGTTAGCAACTATATCGACAAAATTAATTATGTAAAGACAAATTCTTTTGGTTTTTATTCTAAAAGTCTGCTATAATTATATATAGTAAGCGCCGAAATAGGGCATAACGACTATCGACTTTATTTTGGTTTTGTGCGGTAAGTCGGCGCGTAAAGTGATTAATAGGTGAGGAGTTATTTGTGATTGTTCCTGATGAGATAAGCCGCAGCAGCCGCCGGACAGTGTCGCTGACTGTTATGAAAAATGGGGCAGTGGTCGTTAAGGCGCCGCTAAGGATGACTGATGCAGAGATTGGCCACTTTGTTGAAAGCAAACAAAACTGGATTAAGACTAAGTTATGTGCGGTGACCAACACGCTGTCAAAATATCAAGACATTATCAACTATGAAAAGGTAATGGTGTATGGCTCAAAATATACGATTTTGCTTGCGGCGACTAACAAAATTGAGATTGACGATGAAAATCAGCTGATTTTTCCAAAAAAAACAGTGCCCGAAAAGCGACTTAAAGCGCTTAAAACGTGGTACAAAAAATTCGCAAAACGCATACTTGAAAACCGCATCTCTATGCTTGCAGACAAGTATAAATTCAAGTTCAGCACCTTTAAAATAACCGATTCTAAGGGGCGATGGGGCAGTTGTAATTCGCGCGGCGTGATTTGTATTAACTTTCGCGTTATAATGCTTCCGCCGGCCATTATTGACTATATTTTGGTGCACGAGCTGTGCCATCTAACCGAAATGAATCACAGCCGCCGCTTTTGGGAACAGGTTATGGCAATTTATCCCGCAACAAAAGCCGCCCGCGCTGGCCTTAAAGAATATGGCTTTCTTTTAGACCTTTACAAAAAATCTTAATAATCTTGATGAAACAATGCGCTAAAAATTTTTAGTAAAAGACAACAATAAAATGTTTGGCTATCGTGTTTTTAAGTGATATAATGTTAAAAAAATAGGGTAGGGCACTGATGAAAGATAGTACAAAAGCATTAATAATGTGGGCGATGGCAATGGTTGTTTTTTTAGGAATATATCTTGCATTGTTCTTTTCACCGATGGCAATGGCAGCGCGCGTTACAGCAATGTTGATTTATTACATTGTTTTAGCGCTAGTTGGCGGCTTTTTTACATTAAGACTGATAATTATTTGGGCAACAGAATTGGCGTTTTTTACACACCTTAAATTAAAAGATAGGTATACTATTGAAACAGTTGAAATAGAATCAAAACGCACGAAAAAAAGCGAAGAAACCACGATGCCGAATAATAATGCTCAGCCAACGAATAATGACAATATCACATAGCATTAAACAACATAACGATAATTTAGTACAATAAAGTGGGTGATATTTAAATATCTTATAATGTTCACAAGCATACTATCGTTATAAGTTTAAAAAAGGGTAAAATTAAGTTAACTGCAAAAAAAAATTTGGGTAGAGAATGTTGCCTAATTTTTTGATCTCTTTAATTTATTCGCAAAAGAATAATTTTGCGAATAAATGTGGCAATTTAGGGAGTTTTTGATGGGTTTTTTTGATTTTTTATTGTTTTTAGATGTTGAATTTGATTTTTATTTGCTAAAATTTGTTATATGGTGTCTCTTTGCTTTAAGCTATTTTTTACTTATTATTAAACTTAATTTTTATCAGCTTGTTTAAGCGATATTTGTTAGGCTCATTTTTGTTTAATTTATAATGTATCTTTTAGGCAGTTTTGATGCTAATTTTGCATAAATTTTATGGATACTTGATCGTCTTTGTTTTCTTATTCTGCGTCAGCGCGTGGTAATGCGCGTTAAAAATTGGTTAAGTTTAAGGATTGTTTTATAGGCGCATTTTGTTATAACTAGATGAAATTCTGTGATAATTTGTAACTTGACACCACACAGAATATGGTTTATAATCACACAAATCCAGTGCTTTTATAAGATTACCTCCCTTATTTTTTGTGATAATTAAGGCGATATTAATAAGTGTTCGCAAAAGTAATGCCAAAAGTAATAAATCAATATAGTTGTTTATCGTTAATTATAAGTGATTTTTAATTAATTTTTTCATTGGCTTTGAGTTTTTTTATGGGTAGCAAAACTGTTTTAATAATATGTGTGACGTAGCACTGCCCTATTGACAAAAAAAACAGGTTTAAATAGCCGAATTTGCGTGCAATTCAACTAGGTATTTTTGCATATAATGCAGAAAAAACCACGACCGATTTAGGGCGCGCCTAACTGTCGTGGTTTTATTTTTATTTTTTAACGATTTTGGTTTGGCCACCCATGTAAGGCTGCAACGCCTTAGGGATGTTAACCGAGCCGTCTTTGTTATAGTTGTTCTCAAAAAACGCGATAAGCATTCTTGGAGGCGCAACCACCGTGTTGTTAAGCGTATGTGCAAGCACGTTACCCTTGTCGGTTTTAAAGCGTATACCAAGGCGACGCGCCTGAGCGTCACCAAGATTAGAGCAACTGCCAACCTCAAAATACTTCTTTTGTCTTGGACTCCACGCCTCAACGTCACACGAGCGCACTTTTAAGTCTGCAAGGTCGCCCGAGCAGCATTCAAGTTGACGAACAGGTATGTCAAGCGTGCGGAAAAACTCAACCGTGTATTGCCACATTTTTTCAAACCACGCCGCGCTGTCTTCTGGCTTACAGATAACAATCATTTCTTGTTTTTCAAACTGGTGAACGCGATAAAGCCCGCGCTCTTCGATGCCGTGCGCACCGACCTCTTTTCTAAAACATGGCGAATAACTTGTAAGTGTGATTGGCAAGTCACTGTCTTTAATAATTGTGTTTTTAAAGCGGCCAATCATACTATGCTCGCTGGTGCCGATAAGATAAAGGTCTTCCCCTTCAATCTTATACATCATATTTTCCATCTCAGCAAAACTCATAACGCCATCAACAACGTCGCGCCTTATCATAAATGGCGGAACAACGTACGTAAAGCCTTTGCCAATCATAAAATCGCGCGCGTAGGCCAAAATCGCACTGTGCAAACGCGCAACATCGCCCAAAAGATAATAAAAACCGTTACCGCTGGTGCGACGTGCCGCATCAATATCAAGCCCGTCAAGCGCCGCCAAAATATCGGCATGATAAGGCACCTCATAATTAGGCACAACTGGCTCACCAAAACGCGCCAACTCAACGTTTTCACTATCATTACGACCAATAGGCACGCTGTCTGCGATAATATTAGGGATAACCATCATTATTTCGCGCAGTTTGCCTTCAAGTTCAACCTGTTTGGCCTCGTCTTTGACAAGCGTTTCATTAATTGCGCTGACCTCAGCCTTAATTTTGTTCGCTTCTTCTACCTTTTTCTCGCGCATAAGGCCGCCAATCTGCGTGCTTTTTGCGTTACGCGCACTGCGAAGCATCTCACAATCGCTTTTAAGCTTGCGAATTTGCTCGTCAAGCGCCCTTGCGTCATCAACCAACCCAAGTTTTTGGTCTTGAAACTTTTTGCGGATGTTCTCTTTAACCAGTTCAGGGTTGTTACGAATAAGTTCAATTGCTATCATATATTCTCTCCTGTGCTTGCCTTTTGAAATTCTTTTATCGCCGTGGTTGCAAGCAAATCACATCGATTATTTAGTTCGTTGTCAGCGTGGCCTTTAACCTTGTGAAACGTGACGTTGTGAAGCGTGGTCAGCCGCACAAGTTCTTCCCAAAGGTCGCGGTTTTTGACCTCTTTTTTGTCACTACCGCGCCAGTTGTTTTTCTGCCAATTGTCAAGCCAGCCTTGCGTAAAAGCGTTAACCGTGTATGCCGAATCGCTGTAAAGGTCAATGTCACATGGCACTTTAAGCGCGCTTAACCCCTTGATAACCGCCATAAGTTCCATACGGTTGTTGGTGGTGTTGCCCTCTGCCCCGCTGAACTCTTTAAAAAGGTCGCCAAACAGTAAAACGCAGCCCCAACCGCCAACGCCCGGGTTACCCGAGCACGCGCCATCAGTATAAATTTCAATCTTAAAACGCTCTTCCATTACCGACCACTGCCCATCTCGTTTTTGGTCGCGATACGATTTGCGTATTTGTTAAGCACTGCATCAACCGCTTTTTCTGCATCAATGCCAGACTCGTTCGCCAGCGCCAAAAGTGAATAAAGGCAATCACCAAACTCTAACTCAAAATCGCGCGTTTCCTTAAAACTATTTTCGCCATATGACGTTGCTTTAAGAACCTCTTTTGACAGCTCGCCAAGTTCGCTTATAACATCAAGCATACGAGATTCGGCTGTTGTTTTTCGCCCGCCCGCAAAAGCCATCTCATTAAAGTCTTTAACTTTTTGTTGCATAGAATTCATAGTAATCACCTTCCTTATTTTAAAAATTACTACATCTTATTTTAGTTTAATCTATAGGTTTTGTCAAGTTTTAGGCCACCAATACGTAAAATTAGCGATAAAAACATTGATTATCTTTTATAATATATAAAACAAAAAAGAAAGCCATTCGACTTTCTTCTTTCTTTGGCAGGGGTGGAAGGAATCGAACCCTCCTCAGGAGTTTTGGAGACTCTTATTCTACCAATGAACTACACCCCTATAAACAAAAATAAGGTATCACAAAACACTTACATTTGTCAAGCAATTTCCTTATTTTTATGCTATTTTTAATCAAATAAAACAATATTTAAACCTTATTATTCGTCGTCAGTGTCAAGGCCAACTGACTTATAAAGGTCTTCAAGGCGGACGCCCGAGGTGTTAACCTTGTCTATCATAATTTTGGCGTATCCCTTTTCATCGGTGTTAATCGTGTCAAGGCATTTGCCACAGTTATCGCAAACCTTATCCGGGTCAAGGTCACACATCAAACACTCGCCGCAATGGTTGCACGGGCTGACCCCGTCAAGCACGCAAATCTTTCGATCAGCAATCTCGGCCAAAAGTTCTTGCTTTAATTTTTTGTTTAAATCTTTTTCGCTCATAGTTTATTTATATTTCCTTATAAGGCCAACAACGACGCCCAAAATCGTCACCTCGTTAACAATGATTGGCTCCATCGTGTCATTTTCAGGTTGAAGGCGATAATGCCCGTTTTCTTTATAGTACGTTTTAACGGTTGCGCTGTCATCAATCAAGGCGATAACCTTTTCGCCATTATTGGCGTATGGCTGTTTATGAACAATCAACTTGTCACCCTCAAAAATACCCACATTGATCATACTTGTGCCTGTTACGTTTAAGATAAACAGATCGTCAGACCGAAACAAATTTTTAGGCAACTTGTAATAGTCTTCAACGTTTTCAATCGCCGTGATAGGCTGCCCCGCCGCAACCTTGCCAACAAGGGGCGTGCCTAAATCTTCTTTTTTAAACGGATTAACTAAAACCTCTATGCAGCGGTTTTTATTTTCGGCCTTTTTGATATACCCTAACTCTTCAAGTTTGTTAAGGTAAGTGTGCACAGTGGCCGTGCTTTTGATATTTAAAAATATGCACGCCTCGCGCACCGATGGCGGATACCCCTTGTCTTCAATATACCCGCAAACAAACTCCAAAATCTTCATCATCTTAGCGTCCGCTTTGCCCATAAACAAACCCCTCTCTTTCAATAGTTTTTTTCATTATACCACAGCGGTTTAAAAAAATCAAACATTTGTTTTAATATTTGAAAATTTTTTACATTACTAAAAAACCCCTAAATTAGGGGCTTTTATTTTGATTAGTCTTTTACAATTCCAAGTTCTTTAAATACTTTTAAAATTTTGTCTGCCGCCTCGTCCATAAGTTCTTTTGTGTGCGTTGCGGTATAACTGGTTCGAATTAAGCACTCGCCCACTGGGGTTGCTGGTGGCAGAACAGGGTTAACATAAACGCCCTCGTCGAAAAGCATTTTGCAGGCTTTAAGCGTAAGTTCTGGCTCATAGGTATATATAGGGATAATTGGCGTTGGGCTTGACTTAAACTTGATGCCGCGCTTTGTTAAGCACTCACGCATATAATCAGTTATTTCAAGCAACTGCTTACCACGTTGTTCGCGTTTGATAATTTCAAGAGATTTTCGCGCCGCCGCAACACAGCTTGGCGTAATAGACGCGCTGAAAATGAACGGACGTGAATTATGGCGCAAATATTCAGCCACCTCGTGGTCACACACACAATAACCGCCAAGGCTTGCAAGCGACTTAGAGAAAGTACCGCTTATCAGGTCAACCTCATCTTCAAGGCCAAAATATTCGGCCGTGCCGCGCCCGTGTTCGCCTAAAATGCCAAGACCGTGTGCATCGTCAACCATCAGCCTTGCACCGTACTTCTTTTTAAGTTCAACGAGTTTTGGCAGGTTGCAGATTTCGCCGCTCATAGAGAACACGCCGTCCGTAACAATCAATATACCCTTATCAGCAGGGACGTTTTTAAGCTTGTTTTCAAGGTCGTCCATATCGTTGTGGTTAAAACGGATAAGCTCAGCATAACTAAGTTTAATAGCGTCATAGATAGATGCGTGGTTCTCTTTGTCACACAAAACAACATCCTTGCGCCCAGCAATAGCCGAGATAATGCCAAGGTTGGTTTGAAAACCCGTGCTAAGCGTTATGCAATCTTCTTTGTGTAAAAATTCGGCAAGCTCTTTTTCAAGCTCAACGTGCCCCGTTGTGGTGCCGTTTAAAAACCTTGAACCTGAGCAGCCCGTACCAAACTTTTTGGTTGCCTCAACGGCCGCCTCAATAACCTCTGGATGGCTGGTTAGGCCAAGATAGTTATTAGACCCTATCATAATTTCACGCTTGCCTTCCATCTCAACAACCGTGTCTTGTTTTGATTCAAGCATATGAAAATAAGGATAAATACCCTTTTCTTTAACTTCTTTTACCGTAGTGAAATCGCTACATTTTTTGAATAAATCCATAATTCCTTCCTTAAATTAGTTTATACGCCTATTATATAACTCTGCGGCGCAAAATCAAAACGATTTTGACAATTCTTTTAAATTTAGTACGCTTAACGCTAAAATACGGCTGAGATTACCACGTCGGCCTTTGACCTCCTCGTAATGACATCAATATTTGTCATTGCGAGTTTACTACTGTCATTGCGAGCGTAGCGTGGCAATCTAATAGTTAAGCATTTTCAAGCATATTTAAGGCGATGATTTTGATGTGCTCATACGTTAGGCCGCCCTGCATATACGCGATAAATGGCGCTCTTACTGGTGCGTCACATGAAAACTCGATACTGCTGCCCTGAACGAACGCCCCCGCCGCCATAACAACTTTGTCAGTATACCCTGGCATATCCCAAGGCATAGGGACAACGAAACTGTCTATCGGCGAAAGTTTCTGCGCGTTTTGAATGAACTTAACAAGCGCGTTTTCCTCGCCAAACTCAATCGTACGAATAATATCTTGCGGAACAATGTCCGTTTTTGGACTTGTTTTAAGGCCAAGGTTTTCTGCAACCTTGCCAAGCAAAACATTTCCCTTTAATACGCCGCTAACAACGTGCGGCGCGATGAAAAGCCCCTCAAAAAATGGCAAATATGACGCATTGTATGAACCTACTTCTGCCCCAAGACTTGGCGCGGTCAATCGCTTTTCAGCAAGCTCAACAAGGTCACTTCTGCCCGCAACATAGCCGCCAGTTGGCGCAAGTCCGCCGCCAATGTTTTTGATAAGCGACCCCGCTATAATATCAGCCCCAACCGCCGTCGGCTCACAGGTTTCAACGAACTCGCCATAGCAGTTGTCTACCATAAAAATAGCGTCTGGCGTAAAAGGTTTAAGCGTTTTTATAATCTTTTCAATCTGGGCAATAGTAAGCGTTTGGCGGGTGCTGTAACCGCGCGAACGCTGAATATAAATAAGTTTAGGCTGATGCGCTTTTATGGCCTTTTTGCAGGCGATAAAATCAACCTCGTCGCCAAGCATCGGAACCTCTTGAAACTCGATACCGAAATCTTTAAGCGACCCGTTACCCGTGCCAAAAATACAATCGCTAAGTGTGTCATAAGGCGCTCCCGTTACTGAAACTGCCACATCGCCGGGGCGCAAAACGGCCGAAAACGCAAGATAAAGCGCGTGCGTGCCACACGTAATGTTAGGCGAAACAAACGCACGCTGGGCGCCCAACACTTTTGCATAAAGTTCACAAAGTTTGGGGCGCGCTGTGTCGTCATACCCATAGCCAGACGACCCGTTCATATGCGTAAGCGCAACGCGACACTCACGAAAGGCGTCAAGCACTTTTTGTTCGTTAATAAACGCTCGGTCATTAATCTGGTCAAAAACCGCAGCGCATTCTTTTTCTATCTTTTTAAGTTTGTTAAGTTTGTCCATTTATTTGTCCTTTAAAAATTTTTCGCAAAGCGGGATAATCTCGTCGCGGTTACTGGCGTTAACAAAAACCGCATTCGGCATCTTTTTAAACCATGTAAGTTGGCGCTTGGCATAGTTGCGAGAACGCTGTTTGATCAGGTCGATGCACGTCTTTTGGTCTGTTTTATCTGTTAGATAATCATAAACCTCTTTATACCCTATTCCTTGCATAATTTGATTGTTTTTGGTTAGATTATACTTTTCTACAAGCCCACGCACCTCATCAATCAGCCCCGCGTTAATCATTTTGTCTACCCGCGCGTTAATGCGGCTATAAAGCGCCTCTCGCTCGTCAGTTAAAACGATTAAAAGATAGTCATATTCGCTGTTAAGCGTGCGAACAAGGCTGCTTTTTTTTACGCCCGTGGTCTTGAAAATTTCGATAGCGCGAACGATGCGGTCAAGCTGATTAGGGTGTAGTTTTTGGGCAGTTTCAGGGTCAATCGACTTTAACTCTTCAAAAAGCGCCATCGCCCCATTCGTGCGCGCGTAATCATATAACTGCGTGCGCAACTTATCGTCTTTCGCGCCTGAGGATGTAAGCGGAAACAAAAGCGAACTTATATAAAGCCCCGTGCCCCCAACGATAATTGGCACCTTGCCCCGCGCGGCGATTTCGGCTATCTTTTGTTTAGCAAGCCCCGCGAACTCGCCCGCACTAAACGTGTCAACTGGCGCACAAATGTCTATTAGGTGGTGAGGAACGCCCTGCATCTCGATTTTGGTCACTTTTGCTGAACCTATATCTGCTCCGCGATAAACCTGCACTGAATCTGCCGAAACAACCTCGCCGCCAAACGCCTTTGCTACCATAACGCCCGCCGCCGTTTTACCTACCGCCGTTGGCCCCGCAATGATTATAATTTTTTGTTTCATTAAACTATCCTTTTAAACCACTTTTCAATTTCTTGCTTGGTTATTTTTATCATAATCGGGCGGCCGTGTGGGCAATAAAGCGGAACATTCTCGCGTGACATATCGTCATAAAGTTTTTGAATTTCGCTTTCGGTTAAATCAAACCCCGCCTTAATCGCGCTTTTGCACGAAAGTTGCATAATCTCTTCTTTAATCAGGTCAACAGATTTAAGTTGGTTAAACCGGCGCGTGTCAGTTAAAAACAGATCAAAGAACGCTTTAAAGTCCATATCCGCAACAATCGCTGGCACGGCCATAACCTTATACGTGTTGTTACCAAACTCCTCTATCTCAAACCCAAGCGAAATAAGGTTAGGTAAAAGCGCCTCAAACCCCGTTTTCTCTTGCGCGTTAAGCGACAAAATGTAAGGCACCAAAAGCGGCTGCGCGGCGATGTCGCGATTATTAATCTGCGCCGAGAACTTTTCAAAAAGCAATCTTTCGTGTGCAGCGTGCTGGTCAATTAGATACAAACTCTGTCCATCTTCAATTAAAAGATAGGTTGAAAAAAGCTTGCCAACGTTTCGTATCTGCTTACCAACGTCAAACGCCTCTTGCGCCGCCGACTGCCCCTGTTTTTCTTTTTCAGTCTTCATTCCGTTTGCAATAGACTTTAAAAGCATAGACCCAAGGCCAAACCCGTCAGCCACCTTACTATCGCCAGTTACTGCCGAAATGGCGTTTATAATGCGCTCGGCCTCTTTATTTTCAATCGGCTTTTGATTGCTATAATCACCACTGTCATAAAGGTCATCAACCTTGATTTTGTCAATAATATCACTTGTATGCAAAGCGCTGTTAACCGCATCTTCTGTCAGTGTTTTACGGCTGGCTGAAAGCGCGGCCATATCAACACCAGCGTAGTCAATCTTGTTGCCGCCAAAATTGAAATTAAGGGGCGCCTTGGTTGGCGCTTCAGGCGTGTCTAATCCCACCTCGCGGATAGAGTTTTCGTGACCAAGCGCATAGATGCACGCCTCATAGATCTGGCTTAAAATGGCTGACGCGTTTTCAAATCTAACCTCCATCTTGTTTGGGTGAACGTTAACGTCAACGCGGTTTGGTGGCAGGTTGATATACAAAACAAAAAACGGAAACTGCCTTTTCATCAGCATTTGGCCGTACGCATTCGCAACGCACGATGCGATTTGAAAGTTATTGATATTTCGGCCGTTTAAAACGATGGTTTGATAGGTGCGGTTTGGTTTAGTGAAACTTGACTTGCCAATAACGCCGTCAATACTGATGCCATTATACTCGCTTTTTATGTCAAGCGTAAGTTTTAAGGCGTCTGCCCCATAAACGCAAAACAACGCGTCTTTTTTGCCTGCGCCCGTGCTTTGATAGATAAGGTTGCCATCGGCGATATACCTAAACGCAACGTTTGGATTGGCAAGTATCAGGCGCGAAATAAGGTTGGTTACCTCTTGTTCCTCTTGCTTGTCCTTTTTTAAAAACTTAGCGCGCGCCGGAACAAACTCAAAAAGGTTTTCAACTTTAAGCGTTGTGCCGACCGGGCAACCCGTCTCTGTTATCTCGCCAAACTGCCCCGCAACTATTTTAAGGCTGTAGCCTATGGCGCTTTGCTGCGTGCGGCTTGTAAGCGTTACGGTTGAAACCGCCGCAATTGATGCAAGCGCCTCGCCGCGAAACCCAAGCGTAAAGATTGAATCAAGGTCAGCGCCCGTTTTAATCTTACTTGTTGCGTGCGCAAGAAAGGCCTTTTTAAAGTCGTCTTTTTCAATGCCGCAGCCATTATCCGTTACGATAATGCTTTTTTTGCCACCACATTCAATCTCAATAGTGATGCTTTTTGCCCCCGCATCAATACTGTTTTCAACAAGTTCTTTAACAACGCTTGACGGACGCTCTACTACCTCGCCCGCCGCAATAAGATTATAAACGCTGCTATCCAAAACATTTATCTTTGACATGTTCGTTTCCTTTTTAGTTGATTTTTTAGTTTGCCTTTCTGTAAAGTTTAAAGTTGGTTTATTATTAAAGTTAAAAGTTGAAAGTTTAAACTTTTATTTTCTAACCTTGTCTACAAGGTTTTGGAGAGTTCCAAACGCCATAAGTGGCGAAATGGTGTTCATATCCATCTCTTTAAGAGTGTTGATGATTTCAATGGCGTTAGGGTCAATTTCAGGCACCTTAACCCCGTCAAACTCGCCAACAGTAATACTATTTGCTGCCTGCTCTTGCGCTGAAAGCACCTCTTTTGCGCGAGTTATAAGCGCATCAGGCAAGCCCGCCAGTCCCGCCACCTCAATACCAAAACTTCTGTTAGCAGACCCGCGCGCTATCTTATGCAAAAATATAATCGAGTTGTTGGTCTCTTTAACCAACACGCGAAAGTTTTTTATACCAACCGCCTTGTTTTCAAGCGCCGTAAGTTCGTGATAGTGCGTCGCAAAAAGGGTTTTGGCCTTAATCCTAGTTGATATGTATTCAAGTATCGCCCACGCAATACTCATACCGTCAAACGTTGACGTCCCACGCCCTACCTCGTCTAATATCAAAAGGCTTTTATCGGTTGCGTTGTTGATAACGTTTGCTATCTCGTTCATCTCTACCATAAACGTACTATTACCAAGCGCAAGTTCGTCACTTGCTCCGATACGCGTAAAAATTCTGTCTGTCAACGCGATACGTGCCCGCCGTGCCGGAACAAAGCATCCCGCGTGCGCCATAATGGTGATAAGCGCAACCTGACGCATATACGTTGACTTACCGCCCATATTCGGCCCCGTTATGATAAGTATGTTGTTTTCGCTATTGTCTAAAAGCGTATCGTTGTCTATAAACTTGTTTGCCCCAAGCATATTCTCAACAACTGGGTGTCGCCCACCCTCTATCATAATCTCGTTTATGCTTTCATCTATCTCTGGACGGACATAATTATTTTTAAGGCTTACTTTCGCAAAACTTATAAGACAGTCCAAAAGGGCTATGCTTGTTGCGTTAGAAAGAATGTCCGTTACCATTTTCATTAGCCTTGATTTTATCCCTTCAAATAACTCCATCTCTAAGATAAGCGCATCCTCTTGACCGCTTGTTATCATACGCTCGGCGTCTTTAAGTTCTTGCGTTATAAACTTTTGGCTGTTTCCAAGCGTCTGCTTTAAGATATAGTTATCAGGAATTGAAGCATAGTTGCTTTTGGTTATCTCTATTGTGTAGCCAAACACCTTTGAAAAACTTACTTTAAGATTTCGTATGCCCGTGCGCTCACGTTCTTTGCCCTCAAATTCGGCAAGCCACTTAACGCCGTATTCTTTAACGTCAAGCAAGCTATCAAGCCTCTCGCTGTACCCCCTGCGGATAAAGCCGCCATCGCGGAAGTTAACCGGCGCGAACTTATCAAACGCCGCAAGCAGGTCGCTGGTACAATCACTAACGTCAACCATTCCCGCCACCGCATCCTGAATAAGCGTACTGGTCATATCGCCAAACGCCGCTTTAATCTTTGGGATAACGCTAAGCGAGTTGGCAAGCAAGAAGCAGTCTTTTGGCGTAACTGTTCCCGCCGCAATTTTGCCACATATACGCTCTATGTCGCCAATCTGGTCAAACAGTTCGGTGGTTGTTTCACGCGCAATGGTGTTTTTAGTAAGTTCTTCAACCGCGTCAAGACGTGCATTGATTTCTTTTGCGTTTCTTAATGGGTTTTCAATAATGTCACGAATCTTTCGCGCGCCCATACCCGTACGAGTTAAATCAACAAGCCCCAACAGCGTGCCTTGCTTTTTGCGCGTAACCTGACTTTCAACAAGTTCAAGATTACGCCTTGCATTAAGGTCAAGATATAAAAAGTTGGTGTTTTTAATAACCTTAATCTGTTTAATATTGCTAAGCGCGTGCTTTTGCGTGTCAATAAGATAATTTATAAGTGCGCCAACGCATGAGATAAGTTCTTTTTTATCAAGGTCAAAAACGGTAAGGTCTTTGATATTAAACTGGTCTTTGATTATCTTAGTTGCGTTTGCAATAGTAAACGCGCTATCCTTGGTTTGGTTAAATTCAGGCACAGTGCGCGAACGGACGGTGTAAAGCGCGTCTTGGTTAGTGAAAGCTAAGTCGTTAGCGATAATCTCGGCGGGCTTAATCTTAAACAGTGCGTCATCAAGCAGGCTTACATAGTTGCTTTCATTAAATGATTGAACGTTAAGCACACCCGTTGAAATATCTGCCCACGCAACAGCCGCCGCCGTTTTGGTTTGGTATACGCACGCGATAAAGTTGTTGCGGTCTTCCTCTAAACATAAATCGTCAATAACCGTGCCCGGAGTGATGATGCGAACAACCTTCCTTTCAATCGGCGTTTTAGAATTAGCCGCCACCTTTTCAAGCTGCTCAACAATCGCCACCTTTTTATTAATCTTAACAAGTTTGGCGATGTATTGCTTAGCGCTGTGATATGGCACGCCACACATAGGCGCACGCTCTTCAAGACCACAATCGCGCCCCGTAAGCGTAAGCTCTAAGACGTCAGCATTATCTAACGCGTCGTCAAAAAACATTTCATAAAAATCGCCCAAACGATAGAATATAACACAGTCTGGGTTCATCTCTTTAATCGCAAGATATTGCTTCATCATATTGGTAAGCTGGTCTCGCCTACCATCAAGTTCACATATTCGCATAATTAGTTCCTTTTTTGTAAAGTTTAAAGTATAAAGTATAAAGTTTAAGTGCGGCTGAGATTATCACATTACTTTGTTTCTCGTGTTTGACAACTGCATTCACCAGCAATTTCGTTTCACTTTTCACCTTTAACTTTTAACTATTTTTTTGTATTTCTCCTGACAGGACGGTCAGTTTCGCGCTGGTAACACGGACATTAACAAACTGACCAACAAGCGCCTTGCTGCCCATAAGCGATATGGTTTTGCCATTAAACGTAGAGCCAACAACCATCCCCGCCTTCTTTGGGTGCACGTCTTCAACAAGCACCTCAACCGTTTTACCGATAAAACTTTCGCTAATCTTAGTGGCCTTGGCGTGTTCAAGTTCTATTAAGCGCCTAAGCCTTTCTTTCTTGGTTGCAAGCGGAATTTGGCCATCAAGCTTTTCCGCCACCGTGCCTTTGCGCTTGCTGTAAATAAAAGTAAACAATTGTTCATAGCCTACTTTGTCAACAAGGCTAAGCGTGTCAAGAAAGTCTTCTTCTGTTTCAGTAGGAAAACCAACAATAATGTCGCTTGAAAACTGCACGTCGGCGATTTTAGACTTGGCATAGTCAATTAAACTTAAATAATGGTGGCGGTTATAGTGACGGTTCATAAGCGTAAGAATGCGGTCACTGCCTGACTGAACTGGCAAATGGATATAATGACAAATCTTACTTGACCCCGCGATAACGTCAATGACCTCGTGGCTTAAATCTTTTGGGTGGCTGGTCATAAACTTAACTCTAAACTTACCCTCAATCGCATCAATATCGCGCAGCAATCCCGCAAACGTGCCAAATCGCGCTGGGTCATCATTGCCATAACTGTTAACGTTTTGGCCTAAAAGCGTTATCTGTTTATAACCCGCGGCGAGACACTCTTTAACCTCGGCGATAATTTCGTTTTTATCTCGGCTGACTTCGCGCCCACGGACATACGGAACAATACAATACGAACAAAAGTTGTTACAGCCATAAGTTATATTTATCCACGCATTTACGCCGCTTGTGCGCACCTTTTTCATCGCGTCACGCTCGGCGATGTTTTCAGTTTCATTGATTTCAATAACGCGCTTTTTGCCATTAAGTTTTTCGTTTAAAAAGTTGCCAAAACGCGAAAGGTTGTGAGTACCGAAAATAATATCAACAAACGGAAATTTCTGCTTGATTAAGTCCGCGTAGCCGCTTTGTTGACTCATACACCCGCACACCGCGATTATCATATCGGGCTTGGCTTTTTTAAGTTGTTTAAGGTCGCCAATATTGCCAAAAATCTTTTGCTCTGCGCTTTCACGGATGGCGCACGTGTTAAAAACAACAACGTCAGCCTCTTTGGCGGTCAAAACGGGCAAATAGCCAAAACTTTCAAGGATACCTGCAAGTTTCTCACTTTCGTGCACGTTCATCTGGCACCCATATGTTAAAATGCAATAGTTTTTCATTTTTACCTCTCTATATAGACATAATTATTATACATATTTTTTTAGTTTTTTCAACATTTTGGCGCAAGTATGTTTAATTTCTGCTAAAATTCGACATACTAAAACAAATGACAAAGGAAAAAGGCTCGAAAAAGAATATATTTTTAAGGCTGACCGCGCTGGGGCTAAGCATCATCTTTATCGGCGCGATTTCTTTGTTTGTTTTGTTTATGGTTGTAACAAGCGGCGTCACGCTTAACACAAATGCGCTTGCATTAAGCAATGACTCTCAGGTTACGCTTTTAGACAGCGCTGGGAATGTGATGGACGTAAGAGCAAATAGTCAAAGCACAAAAATCAGCCTAGACGCCATACCCGAACACACCAAAAACGCCTTTATTTGTATGGAAGACAAGCGGTTTTACAGCCACAAAGGTGTTGACCTTATCCGTATCGGGGGCGCGATAATTAATAACCTTAACCCGCATTCAAACAAGCAAGGCGGCTCTACTATAAGCCAGCAGCTTATCAAAAACAGCCAATTAAGCGGCGAGCGCACCTATACGCGCAAGATGAAAGAAATTAAACTCGCGCGCGACCTTGAAAGGCGTTACACCAAAAACGAGATACTTGAAATGTATCTTAACACCATCTATTTCGGCAACGGCTGTTACGGAATCGAGGACGCCAGCAAGTTTTATTTTAACAAGCACGCAAGCGAATTAAGCCTTAACGAAAGCGCCCTCTTGGTGGCGGTAATCAATGCCCCAAGCGTGTATAACCCCGTCACTAATTACAGCAAAACGATAGACCGCAAAAACCTTGTTTTAAAGGCAATGCTTAAAGAAAATAAAATAACGCAAACGGAGTATGACGCGTGCGTTTATAGCGGAATTAATATAAGCGAAACAAACCCCGTTTCAAGTTACGCGCAAGCCGCCATTGCCGAGGCTGCACAGATACTTAGCCTAAGCGAAAGCAATATAATTTCGGGCAATTTTAAGGTTTCAACGTACCTTGTCCCAAGCATTCAACAAACGCTTGAAAATAAGATAAATTCGGGTAATTTTAACCCATCAGTGGGTGGCGGGACACCCTTTATTTCAAGCGTAGTGTTAGATAACGCGTCTGGCGGCGTGGTGGCATTTGCAAGCAATGTTAAGTCAGGCGCCAACAACATAAAAAGACAAGCGGGCTCGGCCATTAAGCCGATACTTGTTTATGCCCCAGCGTTTGAATATGATGTTGTTTCACCCGCCACCGTAATTCGCGACACGCAAACAGATTTCGGCGGTTACAGCCCTAAAAACGCGGGCGGCGTCTATCACGGAAACGTGTCCGTGCGGACAAGTATTGAGAAATCGCTTAATATCCCCGCCGTCAAGGTTTTGACGTATACGGGCGTGAATAAAAGCAAAGATTTCGCCTCGCGCCTTGGCATAGATTTCGCAGACAACGACACGGGGCTTTCGCTTGCGCTTGGCGCCACCTCACGCGGGGTGACGCTTACCCAGTTGGCTGCGGCGTTTTCAAGTTTCGGCTGTGACGGGATGTTTGCTCCCGCTAAGTTTATCAAAAGGATAGAAAACGCTAACGGGCAGGTTTTGTTTGAAAATTCGCCATCTAAAACTCAAGCGATGAAAAAAGAAACGGCCTATCTTGTGGCCGATTGTTTAAAGGGCGTGTCTAAGCGCGGGACGGCGTCAAGGCTCTCGGGCTTTGACTTTGACATCGCGTCAAAAACGGGTACGGTTGGCATAAAAAACTTGCATAGTAACAGTGATGCTTACAGCCTTTCAGTAACCAGTGAGCACACCTTCGCCACGTGGATTGGCGCGTCAAACTCGCTAAAACAATTGCCCGCAAGCGTTAACGGGTCAACCTACCCAACCATACTAAACAAGCAGATGATTTCAAGCGTTTATGCCTCTCACCGTCCTGACAATTTCAGGCGCCCGGCGGGGGTTGTTGACGCCGAGATTAGCCTTGATGACCTTGCTGACGGCCGCGTGACGCTTGCTGACCCTAACGCACCCCTTAAAACCAAGCGCACGGAAATCTTCTCCGCCACCAACCTCCCCCCACTTTCAACCTCTTATAATCCGCAATAAAAAAACTCTATGATGACAATTTCTTCATAGAGTGTTTTTATTAACTGATTTGTATTACGTTATGCTTAGGCTAGTTTATATATTGATAATTTCTTGGGTGGTTAGGGCGTCTGCAATAAGGGCGTCAACGTCAAGGCGTGCCTCTTCAAACTCGGCGTGCCTCAGTTTTGGCTTCGTGACTGGGTTTTTAGGTAAAAAGACGGTGCAACAGTCTTCAAAAGGTTGAATTGACGTCTCGTACGTGCCGATTTTTCGGGCGATGTCGATGATGTCAACCTTGTCAAACGCGATAAGCGGGCGCGCGATAACGGTTGATTTAACCACGTTTTCAACCACTGTCATACTTTCAATCGTTTGGCTTGCAACCTGCCCCAGATTTTCGCCGGTTATTATCATATCATAGCCGTTTTCTTTGGCGATTTTTTCGGCAATTTTAAACATAAAGCGCCTAAGCAGGGTTATCATAAACTCGCTTTTGCAGTGGCGGTGAATTTCTTGCTGAATTTTCGTTACGCTTACCACGTGCATCTTGATATGCCCCGCGTATTTTGAAAGCTCGTGAGCAAGGGTTATAACCTTTTCTTTGGCTTGCGGACTGGTGTATGGGAAGCTGTGAAAATGCAGCGCAAAAATCTTGACGCCACGCTTAGCCATCATATACCCCGCCACCGGGCTGTCTATCCCGCCCGACAAAAGCAACAGCCCCTTGCCCGATGACCCAACAGGCATACCGCCCATCCCCGCCACCGTTTGGGTAAACACGTATGTATTGCCACTTTCGCGGATGTCGATGTGCACGGTTGTGTCAGGGCTATTTACGTCAACTTTAAGGCGCGGGTTTTGTTCAAGGCAATCTCCGCCGACCTCGCGGCTGACTTGCATACTGTTTAATGGAAAAGTTTTGTCTGCGCGGTTGGTTTCAATCTTAAAAGTGCCCGCCAAATCGCGCGTTAAGTCCTTAGCAAGGCGCGAGATGTTTTCAAGGGTAGACTCAACTTCAACGGCTGGCGAAAATGAAAAAATACCCGATACGCACTTTAAGCGTTCGATTAATTCTGCCTCGTCGGCCACGTTATAGTCAGTCAAAACGTATCTGCCCGCGATGTGCCCAAGCTTTGCGTTAAAATCTTTAACCGCGTGTTTAATGTTTTCAATCAAAAGCTTTTCAAAAAAGCCTCGGTTTTTGCCCTTTAAATGAATTTCGCTGTATCTAATTAAAATAACGTTTCTCATCAGTAATTCCTTATTATTAAAGTTTAAAGTGTAAAGTTGAAAGTTTAAATGCGGCCGATTATTACAGCCGTTTATTTTGTACACCCGCATAAATATATTTACGCTTACTGCCGTCACACTAACGACCTACTGCTAACTCTCATTGCGAGGAGCGAAACGACTGCAATCTCAGCCGCTTTATATCAGTATCTCACGGCGCGACGTCCTAGTTTGCCTTAACAAACGTGATAACCTCTTTGAATTTATCGGCGATATAGTCAAAGTCATAGTCAGCATCGGGCGAAAACGAGATGCGTATGGCGCTGTCAATCTCGGCGGTCGTCTGCCCCATTGCTTCAAGGGTACGGTTGCCGCGTTTTTTTGACGAGCAGGCCGAGCCCGTGGCTATAAGTATATTGCTTTCAGCCAGTGCGTGCAACAGGACCTCGCCGCGCACGCCCGCGATTTCGATGTTAAGAATGTATGGGCTGAACCCGTCTATTTGGCCATTGATTTTAAAGTCAATCTGCCTGTTTTTAAGCGCGTTTATAAAGGCCAATTTGTATTCAAGCGCCTTTTGAGCGTCGCTATTTAGGCGTCCAATTTTAATCTTCATCGCGGTGTAAAATCCCGAAAGGTACGCAAAGTTCTCAGTGCCTGAAACAAGACCGTTTTCTTGTCCGCCGCCAAAGATAATTGGTTTAAGCTTGTTTTTATCGCGAGAATACAACGCACCGATGCCTTTGGGGCCACAAATCTTGTGCGCCGAGATGGTAAGCATATCAACACCAAGCGCGCGTACGTTTACGTCAATTTTTCCAAGCGCCTGAACCGCGTCTGTATGCACGATGCAATTCGGGTTAACGGCTTTCGCGATTTTAGCAATTTGCGCCACGGGGTTAATCGCGCCCGTTTCGTTGCTTACAAGCATAACGGAAACAAACGATACGCCGTCGGTCATCTTACGCTTAAAGTCGTCAAGGTCGATGGTACCCGATGGGGTCAGTTTGATAAACTCAACTTTCGCGCCCGCGTCTATAAGATGTTTTGCGACCTCGTGCACAGACGAGTGCTCACCACTGCCAACCAAGGCCGTTTTTTTCGTGCTTATGTTAAAGGCTGTGAAGGCAAGGTTGTTGGCCGCCGTGGCGCTTGGCGTGATGATAACGTCGCCAGTTGTTGCGCCGATAAGGTTAAGCATACCCTTTTTTATCGCCTCAGTTTTTTGCGCGATAACGCGGGCTTGTTTGTATTTTGCGCCCATATTAAGATAATCGTCGGTTAAGGCGATATCAATCGCGCGCACGACCTCAGGGTATGGCGCAGTGGTGCTTGCATTATCAAGATTAAAAAACTTGTTATCCATAATTTCCTCACGCGTATTTTACCACATCGCACCCATCATTGCAAGCGCTTTTTCAAAAACCATTTTGGCACTTTAATATACCCCCCTCTCACGCGGCCATAATTATCGACACAACCCATACCCAACCCACTATGGGACAAGATTAAGCATCTCAGTTAGAGTGTTTGATTTAAGATAGGTTTCTGGGATTTCGCCGATAATCACGCTTTCACAAAGTAGCACCTCGCTTTTGGTGTTTACTTTAAGGTTACAAAACGGCAGGATAACACTTACAACGCAGAAAACATTAAGATAAATTTTATGTTGCGTTTGGTTGATGCCAGCGCTTACAAACCTGCTTTCGAAAAAACACGCAATGTCGCCATATGGATAAATATTGATGGGGATTTTGGGGCCAAGCCCTGAAAAAATCGGGATGCCCGTAAACGCACCAAGCGGGATGGTGATGGGCGCTTTGATAAGGTCATTAAGCGTAGACATGGTCACACGCCCGATAAGCTTGCTAAGAGTGTTGATTTGAACCGAGTTAGCTTGAATCATACTTATCCGTCCAGCGCTGTCAGTAACGATATGAATAAGGTCGTCATAGGTTATGTTTTGGTTCATCGCCTCGGTTATGGCAACATTCATCGCCTTGTTGGCATAAACCGTTACCTGCGACGAGCTTGTGCGCGTAAGCATAGGTGTCGCGATAAAATGCATATACGCAAAAAACAGCCCAAACACAACCAAAAAAATGGCCAAAAATTTGACCACTCTTTTGCGCCTCCGCAGATTAATACACCCTATCGCGCGTTTCATATTTAAGTTTATGCAGCGCGCTTTTAGATTAGACTTAGCACAATTTTTAAACGCCTTTCTTCTTGCATTTGTTGCCACGCCTTGTATTTATGCGCGTTTATAAAAACTGCAATTTTGATATAAATTTATGAAAATAATGCAATATTTTTATATTTTTAGCGCGTTTTTGCGTTTTATTGCTTTTTTGTTTTGCTTGACGTTAAAAGTGCAACAAGATAACTTAAACCAATTGAAAGTGAAATTCCAACCGCCGTTGCCATCAATCCTCCGCCAAGCGCACCAAACAGCCCGTCCGTTTTTGCGCCATTAACAGCGCCCTGAGCTAGCGAATTTCCAAACCCGATAATCGGCACTGTTGCTCCTGCGCCCGCCCATTCTATTACATAGTTATAAAGGCCAAAGCCGCCAAGCACTGCGCCTATCATCAAAAACAAAACCAAGATTCTTGCCGGCGTAATTTTGGTGGTAATCATAATAATTTCGCCAATCATACAAATAGTGCCGCCAACAAACAAGACTTTTAAATACATTAACAAACTTTCAAGCATTTTTGCCTCCTAATTTTCAATTTGAACCACGTGCGCGATACACGGGATTGATTCGCCCTGTTGGTTAAGTGTTGTGCTCATAAGCGCGCCCGTTGCAACAAGCAATACTTTTCTAAACACGCCCGCTTTCATTTTTTCAAGGATGTACGAGTTCAAAACGATGGCCGAACACCCCGCGCCGCTGCCGCCCTGAAATGTCTTTTGCTCGCTGTTAAACAAACAGTGCCCGCAGTCCATATAGTTAGAGCCCAACTTAATACCGTCTTTATAAAGCAAATCCCTTAGAATATCGCTGCCTAGTTTGCCAAGGTCTCCCGTTGCGATAAGGTCATAATCGTCGGGCGTTGTTTTAGTGTCTTCAAGGAACGCCTTGATTACTTGGTGTGCGGCGGGCGACATCGCGGCACCCATGTTGGCGATATCAACAACCCCAAAATCTGTCACCTTTCCAAACGCAATGCGTGTTATCTTTGGCCCCGTTCCGTCCATCGATAAAACCGAGCACCCTGCTCCCGTGGCCGTCCATTGAGAGTATGTCGGGCGCTGGTTGCCAAATTCAAGCGGATTCCTGTATTGCCTTTCAGCCGCACTAAAATGGCTGCCCGTTAAGCACACAACCTTTTTGCCAATGCCACCACTCATAAGCCCCGCCGCAACTGCCAAACTCTCACTCATCGTTGAACACGCACTATACACACCAATAAGCGGAATCGCAAAGTCGCGAGCGGTATAGTTGATTGAAACGATCTGGTTAAGAATGTCGCCACCAACCAAAAGGTCAACTTCATCGCGTTTAAGTTTTGCGTTTTTAAGCCCAAGTGTTAACGCCTTTTCAAAGAAAGCACGTTCGGCCTTTTCAAAAGTATTTTCGCCCATCTTATCATCAGGCGCATAGTTTTTAAGATAATCGCCAAATGGGCCAAAACCCTCTTTCTCACCAACAAACGAAGCCGACGCAATGATATGTGGTGGGTTTGTTAGTTCGTATGTTTGATTACCAAGCTTTTTATTCATATACCCCTCTTTTTCTGCATTTTTGCACTTATTTTTCAATATTTTGCCATTATTTTTATATATTACATTTAGTTTTGCGTTTTTTTAAAAATACAACGAATATAAAATTCCTTTCCAATATATTGCAAAAAACCACTAATTTGTGCCCTTAATCTTCAATATTTATATCACAAAGTTTTAATTAAAACAGTTGGATTATCCAACAAATTATGCCAACGATAAGCGAGTACGTAACGCCGTTAGCAATAACCGGCCCCGCTATATAAAACATCTTTGCGCCAAGCCCAAAAACAAGCCCCTCCTTCTTAAACTCAATTGCACACGACGCGATAGAGTTCGCAAAGCCAGAAATAGGAACAACTGTGCCCGCTCCGCCAAATCGCGCAATACAGTCAAACACACCAAACCCAGTAAGCAAAATTGTGATTGTTATAATGATAGCACTGCTCCATATGCCCACCGTTAAAATATTCATAAGTGGAAAATATGTCTTGATAATATCGCCACACATTTGGCCAAAACAACATATTGCTCCGCCAATTAGAAAAGCATGAAAAAGCGACTTAAACCAGCTCGCCTTAGGCGATTTATTTTCAACATATTCAAGATAAGATTGATTTCGTTTTTTAATATCCATAGTCACCCTCTTGCAAGTATTATTGACGCACACTAAAAAATTATTCAATATAAATATTTTTGATTTCTTTGCAAACACTACCACAAAAGGAGAATATTATGAAAAAACTGCTTACCACTTTTGTTTTAATCTTAACCGCCATTGCATTAACTGGCTGTGGAAGCGCGTCTAAAACAATGGCACGCAACCTTGATAATACCATAACCAACCTTGTTTACAGCGTAAGCAATCTTGATGTTTTAGATAATGCCACAATAAACCAAATTAAAAGCCTTAACAGCAATCAAAAAGCCGCACAATCTGCGCTTTGTTTTCTTACAAATGATAACGCGAACAACAGTATTTTTGCTAACACCACGTGCCCAGAATGCTGTCAATCTGGCGAATGCAACGAAGACAACTGTGATAATATCGACATGGCCGACTCCCCTAATAAGACCACCGATAATAGTAAAAACAAAATTATAAAAAACGCAATTTCAGGGTTAAATGTTGAAAATATTGATAAATTTTCGCAAAAAGATGATGAAATTGCAAAATTTACGGGCGAACATCCATACGCCACCAACCACCCCGATGTAAGAAAAATAGACACTGACACTGCATATGAAAGCAATGAAAACTTCTGCAAAAACAACCAAACAAACTGCGATAATTGCAATCCAATTCGTAATGAATCAATTAATATTAACCACGGTCTTTCAGGAGACGACCCCAACTCCTCCGCTAACAACGCTAACAGCAGCGCTAATAATGATAATAACACCGTCACCAGCAATATCAAAGATGACATCAGCTCCAACAATAGCACAAGCAACAACGATAACAATAATACCAGTACAGACAACTACACAAATAGCAATACGAACTCAGACAAAAATGACGCTGTCGACACAGCTGACAATCGAAATAATGACACCACCAAAAACAACTCCATCGGCATTAACAGCGAAAATATTACCGACGGCGACGCCAATAAAATTTTAAACCATACGGGCATCACAACGGGCGGCACCGATATTGACACCAGCACGTCAACCAACTCAATCTACAGCGATCTTGCAACCAGTTCGGCGCGCATAAGCGAACTTATCGCCGACCTAGTTAAAGTCCGCACCGTAATTATGCTTTATATAAGCGATCTATATAACGGCTCAATTACTCTCAGTCAAGACGAAATTAATGCTATTAATTCATACGCAAATATCATAAAAGAGTCTACGGCGTATCTTAAAAGCAACCAAGGGACGGTTAAAAATCACCTAGCCGAGGCCACCAACTTTGGCAATACGGACGGCTACGCAAGCCTTGCTAACAGCCACATCATCCGCGCGACTGAGGTGCTTAACACGCGCGGCGCAAAAATCGAATCGGCCGTTGTTGCAACGATGAACATTATCGACATCCTTAAAACCAACGTTGAAAATGCCAAGTCGCAGATTACAACTGGCAATTCAAGCAGCACCAACCCCGCATCAAACACGACTGGGGACATGAAAAACCAAAATACCAACACGTCGCAGATTTTAGAGGGCAACGTTGCAAACGCCAGTTTTGAAGGCAGTGGACTTTTTGGCGGCGGCTCCCCTAACTACACGATGAATAACCCATACAATATGGGCGTCAACGGGCAAAACTATGGATTCGGCGCATACCCTTATGGCGCGGCCTACCCGATGGGCGGCATTAACTATGGAATGGGCGGCGTCGGATCTATCGGCGCATACCCTTATGGCGCAAACGTTGGCGCTGGGATGATAAATGGCATGGCCTACCCATATGGAATGGGCGGTAATGGTGTCGGTATAAGTGGCGCTGCGGTCTACCCATACGGAATGGGCGTCGGCATGGGGATTGGTACGTATCCATATGGCGCGGGCGTCGGCACGGGAATTGGCACGTATCCATATGGCGCGGGCATCGGAATCGGCACGGGGATCGCCAATGGTATGGGCGGTTTTGGTTACCCGAACGGCGGCGCGATTATTGGTGGGAATGGCGCTATCGGCGAAGTCGGGATCGGCGGGGCTGGGATTGCGGGCAACGGAATTATTGGTAATGGTGCTGGCGTGGC
>ULNJ01035887.1_pt1 | contig 31972 bp, 17 predicted proteins | sample 1951891 | NCBI WGS metagenome assembly ULNJ01 (sample SAMEA4835574, study PRJEB28245) | human gut metagenome | biome: gut microbiome; material: fecal sample | place: Denmark | collected 2008 | reverse complement strand
ATAAATTGTGTCAACTTATTTAGTACACTACAATTGAATTTTGGTTGATTTTGTAAGCTAAAAATAAAAAAGAGTTATTTTTGTCTTGAAATTTAATATAATAATACTTATGAAAGATATTTGCATATTTATTGTCGTTGTTTTTTTTTCCATCGTAAATGGATATGCTCAAAGTTTTCGTGGTTTGTCAGTCGAAGATGGTTTGCCCGATTTGGTTGTGAATGCACTATATAAAGATTCATTGGGTTATCTTTGGGCTGGTACTAGCAGTTCGGTAGAACGTTTTGACGGAATACGTTTTAAACATTATGCAATTCCTGCAAAATCAGCTAAGGAGAAAGAAGTGAATGTCTTGATAGGAATGCCTGATAATGAAATATGGTTTGGCACTAATTCTGGGTTGTGGAAGGTGACTCAGGATACGGTTCAGCGGATTGCTTCTACTCAAATAAAATCAAAGGTATATACCTTATTATATAGTCACGTAAAAAAATGTTTGTATGTGGGAACAGAATCAGGCTTGTTCACATATAAAGCTGGTACAGCACATCAGACATTAATAACCCCACATATATTTTCAGCATCGAATTCGGTGAGGGGATTGGTTTTAAAGAACGACAGCTTGTGGATGGCTACTCAAAAGGGTTTGTATGTGATGTCTTTGCGTACTAATAAGATTCATTCAATAAGTTTGTTTGGCACGAATGTACCTAGATCTTTTTTGAATATGTGTTGTGTGGGTGATACGTTATATCTTGGTACAGAAGAAAAAGGTATTTTTATGTTTGATATGAGGTCTCAGTGCTTTAGTCCTTATTTGGATATTGGTCATGTTTCTTCTTTGTCGACTAATGCGAAAAACCTTCTTTATGCAGGAACTAATGGAAATGGTATTTATTTCATTTCTACGGAGAAGAGAGCTATTGTCCGACATATTCAACATAATACAGCTACAGGTACGGGACTTTGTTCCAATTCGGTATATTCTTTACTAGTGGACCGTGACGGTATTGTGTGGGCAGGCGTGTTTCAAATGGGATTGGACTATTCATTGTTTCAGCAGCAATTATTCATTTCTTATCAACCTTCTAGCAATTTGAACCTGAAATATCTTGCAGTACGTGCCATAGAGATAGGTGCTCATGATAGGCTGATTGGTACGCGTGACGGATTATATTACATCGATGAGCAACGGCATATTTACAAGACCTTCAAACGTCCTGAAATGCGGGCCAACCTGATACTTTCCACTTGTAAGTTCAGGGATAAATATTATGTTGGAACTTTCGGAGGAGGGTTATACGTATTTGATTCTTCTTCTGTATCTCTATCCGATTTTGAAGGTTCATCTTTGCATCCGGTGTTTGTAAATGGACAAATATTTTCTATGGCTTCCGATGTAGATGGAAACTTATGGATCGGAACTTCTGACGGTTTGTTTTGTTACGGGGGAAAAGGGAAACTGAGGCATTATACGAGTCGTAATTCTCAATTGCCGGAAGGAAATGTATATCAGGTTTATTTTGATTCCAGCCATAGGGGATGGGTGTGTACGGAAAATGGTATGGCTTTGATTTCTTCTGACAAGGACCGTGCAGTAGTTCGAAAGTTTCCGGATGGTTTTGTGTATGATAAGCTGATACGTGTGGTGTATGAGGATTCTCGTCATCAATTATATTTTTTGCCGGATAAGGGAAATCTTTTCCGTTCGGACTTGTCACTGATGAATTTTGGTGAAATCAAGGATACACCTGTGGATAACAAAAATCTGCAATTTATTATAGAAGATAATGAAGGCTGGTTATGGATTGGTACCAATAACGGATTGTACCGTTATGATAAAGAAGGAAAATGGATGTCATTTAGTGCAGCAGACGGCTTGCCTACCTCCATTTTCTTAAATTGTATGCCCCGGAAAACATTAGATGGAACTTTGTGGTTTGGCAGTTCTCAAGGAGTATTTTATATTGCTGATGGGCAGATTGAGGCGAAGGCATTGGGTAAGTATAAAGTGCAAGTGACAGATGTATGTGTGGATGACCAGACATTTTTACCCGTTTCTTGTTCGGAGTCTGGAAAATATGAAGTGAGAATATCTGAATTTAATAAACTCACTGTTTTTTGTTCCGGATTCTCCTATGTCAATCCCCGATTTGTATCTTATGAATATCAGTTGGATGGAAAGGGCTGGGTAAGACTAGAAGGTAAGTCTGAAATCTCTTTTTATGATCTGTCGATAGGATCACATGAACTGAAAATCAGGCGGAGCAACGAACCGGATTCTGTTGTTTCTCTTGTCTTGCATAAATCTATGGCATGGACAGGATGGTTTGCTATCGTTTTGTTCTTATGTGGAATAATGGGGGTGATATGGATTTATGTAAAAGTAAAACATACTCAAACAAAGCATCGGCTTTTGAAAGAATATCAAAAGAAAACTGATGAAGAACTTGTGGGGGAAGTAGAGAGCCAACAAAAAATTTCAGAGGTATCTTCCGAAGTAGAAGAAATACTTCCTGAAGAGGAGGAATCGTCATCTGATAAATATAAATATTGTCGTATGTCAGAAGCCGATTGTCGGCAGTTGGCCCAACAATTGGAAAATCTCATGAGACAGGAGAAATTATATATCAATCCTAAACTGAAAATAGCCGATTTGGCAGAACACTTGCATACACCCTCTTATAAATTGTCTTACTTGTTCAGTCAGTATTTGAATCAGACGTTTTATGATTATGTCAATGATTTTCGGATTTTGGAATTTAAACGGCTGGTCAGTAAAGGAGAATATAAACTTTATTCATTGAATGCCTTGATGGAAAAGTGTGGATTTATATCCCGTTCTTCCTTTTTCCGACATTTTAAGAAACACGAGGGCATGACTCCTAATGAATATATCAGTTCTTTAGATAAATAAAAAGAATACGGTTTTTCTTTCTTTTTGTATCTTATCTGATGGTCCGGTTGTATCAATTTATTATTTGATACAACCGGATTTCTATTTTTAATTCATTGATTTATATGTGATTATGATTTTATGTGTACTTATCAGTGGAAATGTATCTTTTGCTGTTTGTTTTTTTCTTTGAATTATAAGGATGTGAATATTTTTGTGGTGTTAATCAAAGAAAAATTAAGATTATGGAAAACATGGAGTCTTTAAATAATAAAATGGTTGCTTGCGCTTTTAGACAATATCATCGTTCAGTTTACCTTTATTTTTATTGTTCAATAGGGATAAAAGAAGAGGCGGAAGATTTGTCTCAGGATGCATTTCTGCGTTTGTTGGAATATGGCTGGATGCTCCGTCCTGATACAGTAAAGGGCTTTCTGTTCACCATCGCTCGTAATTTAAAAGTAGATTATCTGCGCCGTTATTATAAAAGAGAGCAGATAGCTTTTGCGTATTTCTATGGAAAACCATTGTCGTGTGAGAATATGGCGGAACAGCGGATGGTTGTAGAGGATATTTTATCAAATGAGAAAATGAAAATACTACAGATGCCTTTACAGCGGAGAAAGGTATATTCCATGGTACGTTTTGAAGGAAAGAGTATAGCCGAGATAGCAAATTGTCTGAATTTATCCATGCGTACAGTAGAGAATCATTTGTCTATTGGCCGCAAGGAAATACGAAGCTATTTGTGTAGGTGTATTTGAGCGTTAAGAATCAATATAGTTTTAATTTTAAATTGTACTTATGAAAAATGGATTTTTAAACAAGCAACCGCAGAGAATGCTTTTTTCTACGGTCATGTTTGCATCCTTATTTGCTGTCAGCCCGTTTACGGCTGTTGCAGAAACAATGGAAATGCAGACAGTCATGCAGTCTGGACAAATCAGTGGACAGGTGGTGGATGGAACCGGAGAACCGGTAATTGGTGCCAGTGTGTTGGTCAAAGGGACATCAAATGGTACGATTACTGATTTTGACGGGAAATTCCAGTTGCAGAATGCCACTGGGACTTTGGTCATTTCTTATATAGGATATAAGACTCAGGAAATTCCTCTCGCGGGACAAAAGATTTTAAAAATTGTGTTACGTGAAGATACGGAAGTATTGGATGAAGTGGTAGTTGTTGGTTACGGTGTACAGAAAAAGGCGACTCTTTCCGGTTCTGTAGCTCAGGTGAAAGGTGAAGAGGTATTGAAGGGGAAGTCGACTCAGAATATAGCTTCCGCCTTGCAGGGAACCATTCCCGGGCTGACGATTCAACGGACATCTTCTCGTCCGGGTAATGAAAATGCAACCCTGACTTTGCGTGGAGGTGTTTCGGTCAATGAGGATGGAAATAAGCCAATGATATTGATTGATGGAGTAGAGGCTTATGACTGGGAATTGTCTCAATTGAATCCCACGGATATAGAAAGCATTTCTGTGTTGAAAGATGCGGCAGCGGCTATTTATGGAACTAGAGCTGGAGGCGGCGTTGTTCTGGTAACGACCAAACGTGGTAAAACAGGCAAAGCGAAAGTGACTTATTCAGGTTCAGCCCATTTGAATTATATAGGTAATAAGTTTCCTTTAGCAGACGGTATTACCTGGGCCAAAATGATGGTGGAAGCCCAAAATAATGATTTTGCCAATCCGGCGAATACGTCAAATTGGTGGATGTGGACTTCCACGAATGAAGACGGACTGACTGTATGGGAGCGTTTGGCTCAGGGAGAAATCATACAGGAGAATGTGAATGGCGGCTACTGGCGTATTCTTGATCCAACAAATGAGGGAACCAGTAACCAGTTTGATCAAGTGTATGGATCATCGTGGGGACAGAGTCATTCTATTAGCATTACAGGAGGTACAGAGAAGATTAAGGTCATGACCTCTCTGGGTTATTCTGATGATAAATCCTTGATAAAGGCTGCGTATGACGGTCAAAAGAAATACAATTTCCGTACCAATGTGGATTATCAGGTGAACGATGTCATTAAGCTCGCTTTTAATTTGTCTTATGACAATCGTGTGACAGCTTCTCCTACACAGGGAGTAGGACAAGGCGTACAGGATTTCTTTGTATTCCCGATGTTCAATAAATATGGACAGTATTATGATACTTTTGGTTCAAATAATATAATGGCGAAGTTGCAGACGGGAGGACAGACAAAAACGACCAATGAAATTTTACGTATCGGTGGAAAACTGACGCTTGACTTAAATAAGTATGTAACGGGTTTGAGTATCGATGCAAGTGCAAATTATCGTATCCGCAAATCAGAACAGAATGCCAGAAATATAGGTGTGACGTTATACGACTGGGGAGGTGAGACAAGCAAGGCGGCAGATAATCCCAACCAGCTTCCTTTCATTGGGGATTATGCCACAAATGGAACAGGTGCAGTATTTAAATCGGCTTCTCCTAATGACAATTGGATAAAGAATACATTGAATAATTCAGATTACCAGGTATATAATTTCTTTATCAATTATGCTCGGGGATTTGGACGGCACAATGTGGCTTTGATGGCGGGTGTTACCGCAGAAAAAACTTTCAATCGAACCTATTATCAGTACCGGAAGGGAATGGCCGTCAATGAACTGGATGATATTAACACGGGTGATGTTTCTACGGCTGAAGCTACCGGTGGGCGCAATGAAAATGGCATGGTTTCTTATTTGGGACGTTTGAACTACGATTATAAAGGGATTTATCTGTTGGAAGGTTTGTTCCGTCGGGATGGGTCTTCAAAATTTGATCCAGACCATCGTTGGGCGAATTTTATGGGAATAAGTGCTGGTATCCGTTTTTCTGAGATGGATTTCTTGAAGAATACAGGAATCTTTGATAATTTAAAGCTGCGTGGTTCATACGGGGAAACTGGGTCTCAGGCAGGGATAGACAATTATTATTATTCCACTATTTCGACGGGTACAGCAATTTTTGGAACGACTCCGGAAAAATTCACGAGCAGTCATGTGGCTTCTATGCAGACGATGGATAAAACATGGGAACGCATTGCAACTACGAATATCGGACTTGACTTCGCCGTTTTGAACAATCGTTTGACGGGTAGTTTTGAATATTTCTTACGTGAAAATAAAGGAATGTTGATTAAACGTGCTTATCCCGCAACTTTGGGAACTACTGCTCCTACCACCAATTCGGGTAATTTCAAGGCAAAAGGTTGGGAGTTGCAATTGAACTGGAATGACAGGATTGGCAGTGATTTCAGATATAATGTGGGATTCTCTTTGGCTGATGCGAGAACCGAAGTCACCTCATACGATGGGGCGGTTGCCATTGCTTGCGGCATCAACAACCGGGTGATAGCGAGTGGTGGTACAACCAGCAATATCGGTGCTTCCAGTACTGTGCTGGCGAGTTCTGCTTCCTTTATTGAGGGAAAGCCATTGAATGCTATTTATGTATATAGGACAGACGGATATTTGCAGAACTGGAATGAAGTGGATGCTTATTATGCTCAATATGCGGCAAAAGGCAATGGATTGATTCCGACAAAGGATACGAATGATCAGTTGACACCGGGGTGTGTACGCAGGATAGATACAACGGGCGATGGCATGATTACGACAGATGATTTGGTATATTACGGGGATGCCAATCCACATTTCACATTTGGACTGAACTTGGGAGCTGAATATAAGAATTTTGATTTTTCGATGTTTATTCAGGGAGTCGGACAGCAGTACATAGCTCGTGAAGGAACTTTGAACTCTCCATGGAATGCCGGATATACCAATCAGAACTCTACATTCTTTGGCAAGACATGGACGGAAGAAAATCCTAACGCACGTTATCCTATCATGTCAAGAAATGGAGCAAGAAATAACTGGAACTATAAGAACTGGAATGACATCAACATTCTGAACTGCTGGTATGCTCGTTGTAAGAATATCTGTCTGGGATATACAATTCCAAACTTTGTCACACAAAAAGTGGGGGTAGAGAGATTGCGTATTTATGTGGCTGCAGACAATCTGTTTGAGTTTGATAATGTGTCAGACGGATTTGACCCTGAAGCAAAAGCAATATCAAGTCAGGGTAATGTGGATGTGTTTGCCCGTACTGTCACTTTTGGTGTTGATTTGACTTTCTAATAAATAACTATATTTAAATACGAAAATATGAAGACTAAATATTTTATCATGTCAATTGCTGCAAGCACATTATTTACGGCATCTTGCAGCGATTTCTTGGATTTGGAGCCGTTGGATTCACAGACAGAGGCCATCTACTTTAAGACTGCCGCTCAGTTCCAGGAAGCTGCCAATTTCCTGCATACGGATTGCTGCTATCAGTTTGGACGTGGATGGGACGGAAACAGTAACAACAGTTATGCCATCAACTTTGATTACGGGTGTGATACGAGTTTGGCCCAATCTGAGGAGGTGAGCGGAACTAATGTGGCTCCTACTTCATCACCTTATTGGAATTATCCTTATATATCTTTGCGTTATTGCAATCAACTGCTTGAAAAAGCGGAGGAATATACAGGGGATGAGAATATTGACGGTCCGGTAGGACAAGCTTATTTTTTCCGTGCATATAATCATTTCTTCTTGTTGCGCAGGTTTGGAGGGGTACCTATAGCGAATAAACTGACTACTGTGGAGAGTGATGACCCTATAGTGCAGGGGCCTAGAAACAGTCGCTATGAAGTGGTCAAGCAGATTCTTGATGATTTGGACCAGGCGATAGCTAAACTGGCTTCTACCACCAAGGCCTCCACAAATAATGACGGGCATGTGACTTGCGCAGCTGCTCGTGCTTTGAAGGCCCGTGTTTGTCTTTTTGAAGCTACATGGGAAAAATATGTAGGGACTTCTACGGATGGTGATGGAGTAAAGGATGGAGCCGGTTCTGTAAAACCGGAAAATTATCCGTCGATAACAGATATGTTGACAGAAGCAAAAAGCCAGGCAAAAGTAATTATTGATTCAGGGGATTATTGGCTGTTTGACGGAGTAAATACTCCAGGTTATGAGAATACCAGTTATTTTTATCTTTTTAACCTGGAAGGAGCCGACTCGAATCCAGCTGGTTTGAGTAAAAGCGACAACAATGAAGCCATCTGGCGTAGCGTGTTTGATGCGACGTTGAGAACGATAAATATGAATGTCACACATACGGCTCCAGCTTCTATGAGTCGTAAACTGATAGATATGTATTTATGCCGTGACGGACTTCCCGTACATTTATCGGATGAGTTTGAAGGATATAAAGATTTGAATGCTGAGTTTGAAAATAGGGACTATCGCTTGGTTTCGTGCTTGGGACAGGCTTTTAAGAATTATTGGGGATATGGAATGTACAGCACGGGAGCTGATTATTCTAAGAATTTAAATGATTTTTTTAGTTATCAAGATTTTTTGAACAGTCCCGATACTTATAATGGTTCCACATCTTATTTATGTGTGCCTTCTTTGAAAGGTGGTTCTGGATACACGGTCGGAGGACGAAAATACTGTACGGAATTAGCGTCTGTCAAAACAGCGGGAAATGAAGCCATGGATTATATGCATATTCGTTTGGCTGAGATTTATCTGATTTATGCCGAGGCGACATGTGAACTTGGTAATGGTAATATTTCGGATGAGGATTTGAATTATTCTTTGAATAAGGTCCGTGCCCGTGGGGGTGTGGCTCCCTTGAATCTGGCTTTATTAAATAGGGCCAATCAGATAGCGTCTCAGAAGGGGTATGGTCCATTGACGTATTTGGGTGAGATAAGACGTGAAAGAGCTTGTGAGTTATATGGAGAGGGTTTCCGTCTAAATGATTTATGTCGGTGGGGAATTGCAGAAGAGGAACTTGCGGGAATACCTACTTGTGGAATGTATGTGACGGTGGATGCAGATACTACTTATTTATGCAAGTACACCACCATCAGTCCGATTGACAAGCAGCCGTTATTTCAGAAAGAGGCTTATACAAATAAAATAACCAAGCAACGTTATGAGTATTCTTATTCCGGATTGACCCCTACGGAACCTGATTGTATAATTGTAGAACAAGCAACAAATCGTAAATTTGCATTGAAGAATTATTTGCAGCCAATTCCGACTGATCAGATAAAGCTGAACCCTAATCTGAAACAGAATCCTGGCTGGTAGAATATCTGGGTTATCAGAAGCGGTGGAGGAGAAAGTTTGTCTGTCGCTTCTGATAATTACAGAGCGCATTGAAGATATAGAAGATAATTATAAATTAATAACAGGTTTGATATGAAGAAAATTTTCTTGTTGGGTATATTGTGTTTGATAATACTGGGTTTACATGCGCAATATACATCTTTTAAGCCCGGTGAGATATGGAAAGATAATAAGGGTATTCATATAAATGCACATGGGGGTGGTGTGTTATATTATAAGGATACTTATTATTGGTTTGGAGAGCATAAGACAGAAGGTACAACTGGAAATACGGCATTGGTAGGAGTGCATTGCTATTCTTCCAAAGATTTATATAATTGGACAGATAGAGGAATAGCTTTGCGGGTGAGTGAGGATCAGACCAGTGATATAGCAAAAGGCTGTATATTGGAAAGGCCGAAAGTGATATATAATGCAAAGACGAAAAAATTCGTCATGTGGTTTCATTTGGAGCCGAAAGGTAAAGGGTATGGGGGTGCGATGATTGGTATTGCCCAATCGGATAAAGTGACAGGGCCTTATTCTTTTATTCGGAGTACACGTTCTACTCCTGGACGTTGGCCGGTGAATGTGTTGGATTTACATAAGTTACCGGTGCGGAAAGAGTATATGGCCGAACGGGCTAATTTGAAACCTGGAGAACATCCGGATTCAGTAAATACGCTGGGAAGAGACTTTGTAAAGGGACAGCATTCGCGCGACATGACGCTTTTTGTAGATGAGGATGGAAAAGCTTATCATATTTGTTCCTCTGAATCAAACAGTACCATTCATATTGCAGAATTGACGGATGATTATTTGGATTTTACGGGGAAATATGTACGTGCATTTGTAGGCCGGAAAATGGAAGCTCCGGCTATATTTAAAAAGAACGGATTGTATTATTTCATGGGATCTGATTGTACAGGATGGGCACCTAATCCTGCTCGGTCCGCTGTAGCTCCTTCTATCTGGGGACCTTGGACGGAATTGGGAAATCCTTGCGTGGATGAAGGTAAAGAAACAACTTACCATTCTCAGAGTACTTATTTTTTACCGGTGGTTGGTAGAAAGAATGCTTTTATATACATGGGGGATCGTTGGACTCCGGAAAATGCAATCGACGGACGTTATGTGTGGTTACCGGTAGAATTTAAGGATAATAAGTTTATTCTGAAATGGTATGATGAATGGGATTTGAGTGTTTTTGATAAATAGTTAACAGAAAAGATGAAATCTGATATATGAAAAATTTCCAGATAGTTTTATTATGGATTTTATTCACTATGGTCCCTGTTTATGGACAGGGTAGGATAGTACTTGCATCAGATACAGAAAATATGTTTCTGAAACTCCCGGTTACAGTAGAATTTGTGCATCCAAATGGCGAAAAGGGATGGTATTTTCGGGGGTTGAATTCGGAAAATGATGGAACGTATGATTTGCGTAAATATTATGCCTTTCGAATGGCTGTGAAATGTAAGAAAGGAGCCCTTGTAAATTTGCATTGTGTGTTGTGGCGTGATACAATAAAGGAGGATCGTCATAATTTGATGAATAGTACTTCTGTTTCTGTCATTGTAAAAGGAACTGGTGAATGGCAGGAAGTAGTTATTCCTATTACTTCTTTTGATTATAATAAAGGTCAGTCGTATTTCTTGAAATTCATCAAACGTATTGTGGTGACGATGGATGGGAGTTCAGAAAAAGTACAATGGAAAGATGCGTCTTTTATTAAAGCACATTCCTTGGCTTTAGAGACAGATGTTTATTCTCGGCCACTGGATACAAGTTTTCAGACTGAGTATAAAGTGAAGGTGACCAATACTTCTACGGCTTTTCAGTCTGTAATGCTTTCCATTAGGCGGGATGGATGGGAAGGTATGAAAGCGAATGTGACTCCTTCTTCTCTTTTTCTGGAGCCGGATGAATCGGCTTTTGTGACAGTAAAAGTCACAGGTAGTAGTTATTTGCCATCAGGGGCTTCGGAAGCCGCTGTGCTGCAAGCTACACCCTTGTTTGATAATGGAAAGACTGAACTTTTAGAGCTCATATCTGTCGTTCCGGTGAAATCTCCGTTTGTTGTTCATAATGAAAATGGGTGGAAACAGGTAAAAGAGAACATCGAAAAATATGCTTGGGCGAAGAATGAGTTTGATGAATTGTTACGGGTGGCTGAATCTTTTCAAGTACCAGAAGTGAAGAAAGGCACCTTGTCGGATCAAGGAACGGAAGGATTGGTGCGTGCTTATATTGAATCGGCGTTACATCAGACAGCCATTGCATACTATTTGACGGGTAATCGTGGTTATGGAGAGAAAGTAGCGGAAACATTGCGGCGATTAACAGATCCGGTTTTGGGGTATCCCCGTACACAACATCTGACATTTCAGGGTATTCCACAAGAAGGTGGAACTATGGAAGGGTTATTGTTTGCCTATGATTTGATAAAAGATTCTGGTTTGTTGTCGGAGGATGAATGTCGGGATGTGGAGTATACTTTCCGGTTATATTGTTTGAATGTGATTGATATGATGGGAGATGGAGGTATCTCCAATTGGAGTGTTTTCAATCTGGCACCAGCAGCTGAATGTGCATTGATGTTGCATGATATGCATTTGTTTAATGAATTGGCTTATGGGCCTTGCGGACTTATTGATCATTTACGTTACGGAACAATGGACGATGGCTGGTGGTACGAAATGTCCTTGAGTTATAATTTAGGATGTGCGGTTTGCTATACAACTATGGCATTGGCAGCCAAGGCTTTTGGTATTGACTGGTTGACTAGGGAGTTTCCTTCTTCTTTAACCCGCAAGGTGGGGTTGAGGCCTTTTGAATCTGAGAACTTGCAAGGAATGAAGTTTGATAAATTTGGTCCATTGATGCATAATACAATAGATATTAAGCGGATGTGGGATGGGATATTGTTGTATCCGGATTATCGTGGGGTGATGTTTGGCATGGGAGATGGACATGAACAGATGGTTGCAGGCAATCAGTTTGAATTGGCTTATTATGCTTTCCGTGATCCACGCTATGCTTCTTTGCTGAAGCGCTCTTCTAAAAGAAGTTTGATTTATGGTGTTCCAGAACTTCCACAAGATTCCGTTGATTTGTCGTCACAGTCCGGATATTCCGATAATGCCGGTATTGCGGTTTTGCGTTCAAATAAGGAAAATAAGAAACCGGAAGAACGGATACAAATCGCATTGAAATATGGTACTCATGGAGGGTATCATGGCCATTTTGATCGGATTAGTTTGCTCTCTTTAATGCGTTATGGGCGTAGTTTCTATAATCCGGAAACTTCTTGGTTTGGATATGGTTCGTATATGTATAAGTGGTGGGTACAATCGTCTATGTCGCATAATATGGTTGTGGTGGATGGAAAGATGCAAGAACCTACTACTTGTCATCGTTTGCTTGCTTATTCAGGAAAAAGGATGCAGGCATTTGCAATGGCTACAGATGCTCGCTGGAGCCAGCCGCCTTATATGGGAGGGTATGATCAGATTGAACAAGTAAAACGAGGTGAGGCTCCTTATGTGCCTATTCCTTCGGGCGAAGATTTGCCTGTACCGGGTGACATTGGTGCATATTCAGGGCCTGTTCATCAGCGCAGGATGGCTGTTGTTACAGATGACTATGTGCTGATAGCTGATTATTTGAAGGCGGATAGTGTGCATGTATTTGATAATTTATGGCACCTTCGTGGAGTTACTCCGGGCGGCCAGTTGCATTTTAAGAATGAAGATGCACAATGGGATACAAATCCCTTGAGTTCGGGACAATTCATCACTTCTGTAAAAAACTATTGTTATGAAAATGGAGGATTGATTCATTCTACACATCATTTCGCTCCTTTGGGTAAGGATGGAATGAATTTGGCTGTCAATCATTGGGAAACTGGAGGACAGAATCGTTTGTATAATGAACCAGGTAACTTGCAGATGGATGTCCATTTGTTGTGGCCAAGAAATACAGAAGTTAGAATTGGTGATTATGCGGAGCAATGGGGTACAGACAAAAAAATGAAGTATCGTATATTGGCCGATGGGAAGCAAATTGCGGGTAATGTGTTCCGTCCTTGGATATTGGGCAAAAATCAGATTCAGGTGGATTTGCAAAATGTAAAACAGATTGTAGTAGAAGTAGAAACAGATCGTAGAGAAGGAAAGCCTTTTAGCCTGATGTTAGCAGATGCACGTGTGATAACTCGTACAGGGAAGCGAATTCCTTTGTCCTCTTTGAATCCTCAGGCAGAGAATATAGCCTTTTTACCCCAACAGGGAAAAGATTATCAAGGGGGGCCCGTAAAGATTGCTGGACAACAATACACGGATGTAGTAGGGATAGAACCTGTAGACAGCAAGAAAACGGCCAAGCTAGTGTATGATATTGAAAGTTTGGATGCGGTTCGGCTAGAAGGAGTATTGGGGAATGACTTTTTTGTAGGAAATGAAGAACAGTTGAGAAAAACAGTGGGAGTGCGTCTGAAAGGGAAAGAAGCATGCTTTCTTACTTTGATTGAACCTTTTGAAAAAAGGTCGATGATTAAGAGTGTTCATGTCGTTTCGGCCAATGAAATTGAGGTGGTTTTGACAGATGGACGAGTACAGCGATTGTATATAGAAGACTTTTATGGGAGTTATAACCGTTCGAAAGTCAGATTAGAAGAATGGAAAGATGGACAATTGCTTGGGAGAGAATGTACTCAATAAAAGTAAATGATAATCTTAATTTAAATCGTTGAAAAATATGACTAATAGATTTTTAATGATAGGTCTGTTTTTGTTGAATATGGGAATGATATTGAATGCCCAGACGGTGAACGTGAAAAGACATGGAGAACCTTTTTCCCATTATTGGAGTGTGGGAACTTGTGCCGGGAGGGTCAATGAGGGATTGCGTACGAGCTGGATAGAGCAGTTGAAATTGGTAAAGGAACATTGTGGCTTTCAGTACTTGCGTATGCACGGATTGTTTGACGATGATATGTTTGTTTATTTTGAAAAGCCAGACGGCAGGGTAGTTTATAATTGGCAATATATAGATGAGGTGTATGATCGTATGTTGTCAATAGGTATAAGACCTTTTGTGGAATTGTCTTTTTTCCCGAAAGGCATAGCGGCTGACAATAGCAAGGTGCAGATGTGGTACAGAAACCGTGTCAGTTTTGATGAAAACAGACTGTATAAATGGCATGACTTAGTAAAGGCTTTTACACAGCACGTGGTAGAAAGATATGGAATAGAGGAGGTCCTGACTTGGTATTTTGAAGTATGGAATGAGCCTAATTTGAACTTGAACCCCCAGGCTGGATTTTTTGATGGTACGAAAGACGATTATTTTAAATTGTATAAAGCTTCAGTTGAGGCCGTGAAATCAGTGGATAGTCGTTTGAAGGTAGGAGGTCCGGCTACGAGCAATTTCATTGCAGACGCTCGGTACGACGGAGCGGTGTATGATAAATCCAAGTCTCGTTTTTATTCTCAGGATAAAATCAACAAACAGCAATGGAAAGGTTCATGGATTGAGGACTTTATAGCTTATTGTGAGAAGGAGAATCTTCCCCTGGATTTTGTTTCTACGCATCCTTATCCTACAGACTACGCGCTTGATCCAGAGAGTGGAAAGAGCAAAGATGCGGTGAGATATGTATATTCTTTACGAGATGACATCGGCTGGATTCGGAAGCAGTTGGCCAAGAGTAAATATCCGGATGCGGAGATTCATCTCACTGAATGGAGTACGAGTCCGAACAGCAGGGACGTAATGCATGATATTCTTCCTCCGGCGGCCTATATCTTGAAATGTAACCTGGATTGTTTGGGCATGACCAATTCATTGATGTACTGGACATTCACTGATATTTTTGAGGAGAAAGGCGGGGGAGAGAGTATTTTTCATGGCGGATTTGGGATGATTAATTTTCAAGGGATGGTAAAGCCTTCATTCCATGCCTATCGTATGTTAAACCAATTGGGGGATGAGAAGTTGTACTACAAAGACCCGTTGTTTGTCAGTCGTTCTTCTACCACTGGAAAAGTGATTGCCGTAGCCTTCAATTATCCAAAAGAATATGAAAATGCAGTACCTTCAGCAAAGAATTTCCATAATTATATGGAGGCCTCTTCCAAAGAACTTGATTTGGAACTGACTGGACTGACTCCGGGTGCTACTTTTGTGATAGAGACATTGGATAAAGACCATGGAAATGTATACGATGAATATGTGAAGATTGGTTCACCGCATTCCCCCACTCGTGAGGAAACGGCTTACTTGAAGGGAAAGTCATGGGGTACATTGAAGGAAACAATACGTGTTTCTCAGGATGGTACTTTGAAATTGAAACGGAATTTATTGCCTTGGACTTGTATCTTGATTAAAGAATTGTAAGATGATGAGAACTGTATTGTCCATCTTATGATTATATCTTTCTTTATGCGGCATAAGATTTTAGGCGGATTCTCCTTACCGAAATGATAACCCGAATGTATTGAAGGCACTGCCTCGGATACGGAAGAAGGTGTTTCAGGGTAGTTAATCATGAGCTAGAATATTGTGAGGGCTTTGGCTACCATAAGGTTATCGTGTGTGGAGGTTGGTTATACGCGTAAGGTGTTTGTTTCAGAGATACGGCCCGATGGAGTTTATCGAATTGAAAGGGCTCATTAATAAAAACAAAAAATGCCACAGAATTATCAGACATCTGTGGCATTTTTGTAGGATATATGCTTTAGAATCGACAACGTATGTCGATACCCACTTGTACGGGACGTCCTTTTTGGGCAAAACCGCGGCTCATCGTCTCAAAGTAGAAGGCCTGGTAATCCTTGTTCAGGGCATTGTTCACCCAGATACCGATTTGTCCGTTTCCTTTGTTCAGGCTGAGGCGTCCGTTCAGTGTGCCGTAGAGGGCCTGGCTGGCGTTGTTCTGCTCTGTCCAGTAGATACGGCCTGCCGCCCGGTAGTTGGCATCAAGGGTAATATTGTCCAATAGCGCATTGTTACGGAACGGGAAGATGTACTGTCCGCCTACGGTAAAGGTGTGTTTGGGTACAAACGGTACATAATTTCCGTTGTAGTTTTCAGTTTCGCTCACCACGTAGTCGGTGAAAGTGGCGTAGGTATAACCATAGTTTCCGTTCAGGCTGAACTTGTCGGTGAGCTGGGCACGCAGGCTGGCTTCGGCTCCCAGGCTCCGACTCTTTCCGGCATTGACTGTGATACGTCCCAGTCCGCTTTCGGCGAAGCGCGACAATTGCTGGTCGCGGGTATCCATGTAGAAGGCAGAAAGGTCGGCCTGCAGTTTTCCGTTCAGCAGGGTGAGGTGCGAACCGATTTCATAGTTCCAGGAATATTCCGGCTTGTAGAGTGTGGCAGCCTTCACGTCGGTTTGTGGTGCTTGTGCCATACCGTTCAGCATACCTGCAATCTTTTGTTTCTGTTCGTCGCTCAGCATGGGCACTTTGTTGACAATAGGAATTGTTACATCGGCCACATCTTTCATCATGCTGGCCTGCATGTCGTTTTGCAGCAGGTCGGAGAACATCTGGATGTTGTATCCTCCCGAACGGTAACCTTTGCTTACGCTGACGTAGATATTGTTGCGTGAATCAAAGTCGTATTGCAGGGCAAACTTCGGCAACAGCTGGATATAGTCGTGCGACAGTTTTCCGTTGTAACTGTTGTTCACGTTGAAGTCCTGTGCCGGTACCATCGGGATGACTTTGTCACCAGGAGTCAGTGTGCCGCTCAATGAGTAGGTATGAGTAAACTGGCAACCGCTGTAATAATCCAGCTTCAGGCTTTCATAGTCCATGCGGAGACCGGCGGTTAGTGAAAGACCTTTCAGACCGAAAAGGTCGTTGAAGGTGGACTGATGGAACACGGCCGCATTCAGGATAGGCGTGCCGAATTGTCCCGGGATGACCAGTTGTTCGCCGTTGATGACGTCATTGAAAGTCATTTTCATGGTCATCGGACCGGCCGATATGGTAGGCATGTATTTATTGGCATTGGTGTTGATGGTAGAGTTCAGCCAGTTGACTCCGTCTTTCTGGAAAGTGACGGGAGCCTCCGTGTCGAGCCACTGGTAGAAGCCGCTCACTCCGGTAGTCCACTGCCAGCGGCGTCCGGGTTTGGATTTGAGGACAATTTCCTCGCTCAGTGTCTTGGAGTTTTGCTTCTGCATCATGGTATAGATGTTCTGTTCCGTGAAGTCCTGGTCCAAATCCATGTGGTCACGCAGGTATTGGAAACCGGTTACACTGCTCAGAATGAAATTGTCGGCCTGATATTCCAGATTCAATCCGGTGTTCAGCAGGTTACGCTTGTAGCCGCAGGCATTGTCGTAGGAGATGTGGCCGATGTATTGAGCTCGGTCTTCCTCTCCTTTTACCTTTCCGGTGTATTCATACGGATAACCTCCCTGGTTGGCGTATTCGTAGTTCACGGTGAAATCAAGTTTCAGGTTGTCGGTGGGCAGGTAGATGGCACGGATGCGTCCGCCGAATTCATTGTCGGTATCAATTCGTTTGCCGTTGAAGTCATTCTTGAAGAACCCGCCCTTATGGTCGTAGAACAAGCCTACCGAGAAGGCGAACTGGCTGGAAATACGGTGGTAGTGGGTGAGCGAGGCGTTGTAGTTGTTGTAAGTAGCCGCTCCCAGGCGAAGGTCTGTGCCCTGATAAGTAAAGGGCGATTTGGTGAACACACGGATGAGTCCGCCCATGGTGTTGCGTCCGTAGAGCGTTCCCTGTGGTCCGCGCATGACGTCGATACGTTCGATATCCGAGTAATTGAAGTCGAAAGCCGACTTATCGATGAAAGGAATGTTATCGACGTAGAGACCTACTGCCGGTGTATTGATACGTGAACCGATACCGCGGATATAGACAGAAGTGGTCAGCTTGGAACCGTAGTCGGGAATGAACAGGTTCGGCACCAGAGCCGACAAAGATTTTACGGAAGTAACCGACTGGTTGCGCAGAGCACTTTGGGAAAACGAGGTCGACGAAGCGGCTTGCTGACGCAGGCGGTTGTTTTCCTTCGGTGTGGCAATGACGACTACTTCTTCAATGTCGATGACCTTGGTGGTGTCTTTGGGCAAGGCATCTGCAGGAGAGGTCCCAGCCCATACGCTGGATGCCGTAACAGCCCATAAAAAAGCGATAGCGGTATTTCTTTTCATTCTGCTGTAATATAGTTTAGTTAACGGGTGCAAAGTAAGTGCAATTTGAGGGGACGGGCAATCCTAATAAATGAGGATTTTGCTAATTTTGTGTTTCACAAAGAAGCTATATATAAATAAGGTATACGATATGAGAAGATTTTTGAGTTTGGCAGCAGTGTGTATATTCGCACTTGGCGTCTGGGCGCAGGAAACTGTGGCTGTGAATACGGGCAATCTAGTTTCGCCCGAAGTAAAGAACCAGACCGTCACATTCCGTCTGTGGGCTCCGGAAGCAAAGAATGTGTCTGTGGAAGCCGACTTTTTTGAGAAGACCCGGCAACAGACTCCACTGGGAGAAGTGGAAGTGGCTGGAAGGATTCCGATGCAGAAAGGAGAAGATGGGGTGTGGACTTACACGACTTCGATGCCTGCCCCGGAATTGCACACTTATTGTTTCTATGTAGACGGCATGCGTATGCTCGACCCTAATAATGTGTATATGTTGCGCGACATTGCCACCTATACCAACTATTTTCTGGTAGACGGGGAACTTTCGCAGAATTATCTGGTGCGGGAAGTACCTCATGGCACCGTCTCAAAGGTGTGGTATCCAAGTCCCACGCTGGGGATGGAACGCCGCCGTATGACGGTCTATACTCCGGCCGGGTATGAAGACGGCAAGGAAAGTTATCCGGTGCTCTACCTGTTGCACGGAGCCGGTGGCGATGAGAACGCGTGGAGTGAGTTGGGGCGTGCCGTGCAGATTCTGGACAACCTGATAGCACAGGGAAAGGCAAAACCGATGATTGTGGTGATGCCCAACGGTAACGGAGGGCAAGAGGCTGTGCCCGGGGAATATCCGAACAGCATGTACAAGCCTTCATTCATGAACCCGAAGACCATGGAAGGTTCTTTCGAAAAGGCCTTTCCGGATATTATGAACTATGTGGAGACGCATTACCGCACGGTGAACGACAAGGCACACCGGGCCATTGCCGGTCTGTCGATGGGAGGATTCCATTCCCTGTATATCTCGGCCAATTATCCGAATAAGTTCGGCTACGTGGGACTGTTTTCTGCGGCCATCAACCGTCAGTCAAAAAGTGAGAATGCGTATATTTATGAGAACCTGGAAGAAAAACTGGCTGCCCAGTTTGCAGAGGCTCCCAAGCTGTATTTCATTGCCATTGGCAACGGGGATTTCCTGTATCAGGACAATGTGAAATACCGTCAGCTGTTGGATAACCATGGATATAAATACGAGTATATGGAAACCGACGGCGGCCATGAATGGCGCAACTGGCGGAAATACCTGAACCATCTGCTGCCCGAGCTGTTCCGCTGAATCACACCCGGTCGGCTTCCACGTATCCGTGCATGACCGCATAGATGGCCAGGCCGGATACGGACTTGATGCCTAATTTTTCAGTAATGTTTTTCCGGTGTGAAATCACCGTGGTCAGGCTGATGTGCAGCTTTTCGGCAATTTCCTTGTTGATGAGTCCTTTGGTCACCAGCCGGAGTACCTCTATTTCACGGGCTGTCAGCTCATGTTCCGTATCTGCCGGTGCGGTGGGTACGGGATGATGGGTCAGCTCGTGCCCTCTTTTCCGGGTCTGCATGATGGTTTTCACCAGTTGTTCCTGTGGAAGAAGGATGTTCAGGCTCGGGATGCCTGTCAGCAGGGGAGGTTCTCCAGCTGACAAGACGATGCATTTGGGTTTCCGCTCCAAAAAGAACGAGGTATGTTCGAAATATACATGGGCTGAAACGAAATAATGCGCATACATGTCGGGCGTGTCGTCTATCAGCTGTTCGAATGAAGAGAAGGTACGGATGACAGCTTCCGGAATCAGTTCTTCCAGGATGGTGCGCAGTCCGAGGGCTGTCAGGGTGTTGGGCTCGATAATGGCTATTTCAGGCTGGTGCATAAGGCGTAGGAATCAATGGTTCAGGTAATGGGCTACGGCTTCGGCGCAGCGTTCGCCGTCGATACCGGCCGAAACGATTCCTCCGGCATAACCGGCTCCTTCTCCGCAAGGGAACAGGCCTTCCACGGTGAGGTGCTGCAGGGTATCCTTGTCACGTACGATGCGTACAGGAGAGGAAGTACGGGTTTCTACCGCAATCATGACGGCTTCGTTGGTAAGAAAACCGCGGGAACTTTTTCCGAAGAGTTGGAAGCCTTTGCTCAGGCGTTCGCTCAGGAACGGCGGCATCCAGAAATGCAGGGGAGAGGATACCAGTCCCGGGCTGTACGAAGTGGCCGGCAGGTCGTAACTCAGCTTTTTCCGCGTAAAGTCTACCATACGCTGGGAAGGAGCTGTCTGCCGCATGTTTCCCTGTTGCCAGCAGATTTGCTCCAGCTTTTCCTGGAAGCGCATCATGGCCAGTGTATGGACAGTGCCATCGGGCAGCTTTCCGTCGCGGAGCATCAATTCTTCTGTGAGGGCTTCCTGGGAACCGGAGATAGGATCTGCCTGGAGTTGCATTTCCGGAAGCAGCAAGTCTTCCGGTCGCGTCTCGACCACCATGCCCGAGTTGCTCCACTTTGTACCTCGGTTGCTCGGACTCATGCCGTTTACCACCAGCTGGTGAGGGCCGCTGGCTGCCGGAACCACAAATCCTCCCGGACACATGCAGAAACTGTAGACTCCTCGTCCGTCTACCTGTTGTACGAAACTGTATTCGGCGGCGGGAAGGTATTTCCCACGCCCGTTTTTATTATGATATTGTATCTGGTCAATCAGCATGGACGGATGTTCCAGTCGCACGCCGATGGCAATCCCTTTGGTCTCCAGTTGTACACCGTGGGCATACAGCCAGCGGTACACGTCCCTGGCAGAATGTCCCGTAGCTAAGATTACCGGTCCTAAGAAAGTCTTTCCGTCGTGAGTTTCAATGCCTTTCACTTTCTGTCCTTCAATCAGGAGGGCCTCCATTCGGGTCTGGAAGTGTACTTCTCCGCCGCAGGCCAGGATGGTGTTTCGCATATTCTCGATGACCCTTGGCAGCTTGTCGGTTCCGATGTGCGGGTGTGCATCCGACAAGATGGTCGGACTGGCTCCGTGCTGACAGAACACATTCAAGATTTTTTCTACGCTGCCCCGCTTCTTGCTGCGGGTGTAGAGTTTCCCGTCGGAGTAAGCACCTGCTCCTCCTTCGCCGAAACTGTAGTTAGACTCGGCATCTACTTTGTGTTCCCGGCTGATACGGGCCAGGTCTTCTTTTCGCTCACGTACATTCTTTCCGCGTTCTATCACGATGGGGCGTAATCCCAGTTCTATCAGTTTCAGGGCAGCAAACAGACCTCCCGGGCCGGCTCCGACGACAATTACGGCAGGGCGGCCTTCTACATTGGGATAATTCGTGCGTTCAAACTCTTCTTCCGAAGGCGTTTCATTGACGAAAACACGGACGGTCAGATTGATGTAAATGGTACGTTGGCGGGCATCGATGCTGCGTTTCAGGGTACGGATAGCGTTAATGGTGCGGATGTCCAGCCCTTTTTCCCGACTGATGTATTGTTTGAGTGACTGTTCACTGGCTGCCTGTTCGGGCAGAATGCGGAGTTGGTATTCGTGAATCATATTTTTTATGGTGACTTTTTTGCAAAGATAAGATTTCTTGCCCGGTTAGGCGATTGGTGGAGTCTTTATTTTTCTAACTTTTTGGAAACAAATAAAGGAAAAGATGATGGGGGAGATATTTTCTTTCATTAATTCAATGGAGGTATATTGAGTCAAATGCTTTGTTATTGCCTGTAGTGCTAAAGTCAATTTTATGTTTTTCTCAACCTTTATGGATGAAATCCGTTAATATAAAGGATATCTATTTTTTCACATAAAGATGATGAAGTACAAGTTGAGAAGAAGAATGTCATTGGGATGGCTTTGGCTCCTGCTTCCGTGGTGGGGAGTTTCGTGTGTGGACAGTCGTTACGACCTGGATAAGGATATCGATATGACAATAAATGTGGGAGGGGAGTACCTGACCTTTCCTGTAGGAAGTACGGATACAACTTTCTTGAGCAAGCTGATTTCCTTGGAAGAGGATGGCATGCTGCAGGTGGATGCGGCTACCCGCGTGTATCACCTCACCCATTATGGCTGGCTGAATGTGAAACCGGTTACGGTTTCGCAAGTGACTCTCGGAGAAATTGTAACGGGATTGCTTCCCAAGGAAATCGTCCAACCGGCGACTTCATCCGAAATGGAATGTAGGGCAGATGTGTCGTCTGCCGGTTATTTTGAAGTAACGGCTAGAGGGGTAGACAATGCGTTAAAGGAATTGGGGGCATTGCGGACAAAGGTTCCGGCGGAGTTGAAACTGACGTTCAATTTTGAAAGGTTGGGGCTGGATTACCGTCAGGTGAAAGCTGAAAAGCTCACTGTTGAATTTCCGGATTTTGTGGAATTTGAAGAAGGACAGGAAGGATTGTCTGGCAACCGATTGAGTCTGGATGGTCTTGTCTTGTCGGCGTACGGGGCATCGTTTTCACGTACTTTAAAGGTGACTGGCTACCGATTTGGAAATGCTGTCGGTCAAGGAGTTTCTCCGGATGAGGAACGGAACATGCGCATAGAAGGTCGTCTGTCGATGACTGGCTCCGTGGTTACTACAGGCACAACGGGGTATGGTTCGCTGGTTTTGGTACCTAATATAGCTTTGGGAGAAATGAAGATGGATTATGTGACGGGGGTAATCCAACCGGAAATAGATACAGATGTGGCTCGTATTAAATTGGAGGGCCTTCCGGATTTCCTGAAAAATGAATCTACCCATTTGGATATTACTAATCCGGTAATAGTCTTCAAAGTGGATAATCCTTTGCAGACAGAGGTGGAAATAGACGGTGTGTTTATACCGGGAAAAGGAGAGGTGGAACTGATGGGAAAAGGTGTTTTTGTGGGTCGTGGATATGGTAAACAGCCTTTGTCACTGGTTCCCGGTGAAAATGTCATTGCATTGTCTCGACTGGGACAGAGTGCTGTAAAAGGGGCGGTCAATGTAAAGGTGGAAGATATGAATGATTTGCTGGGAGTGGTCCCCGATTTTATTGATGTCATTTTGACCCCGGTAGTCAGAAATGAGACTTATTATGAAGTGGAACTGGGACGGAAATATGAGTTGCCGGCAAGTTATGATGTGGATATCCCATTAAGCTTTGAGCATGATTTGCAGATTGTATATACAGATTCTATTCGGAACTTGCATAAGGATTTGAAGGATCTCAATAAATTGAACTTAAAGCAGGTGAATCTGATCTTGTCGGTCCGAAATGCCATACCCTTGAGGTTGCAGTTGAGTCCGGAAAATGTACAGCTGAAAGATGTGTATGGTGAAGAATTGACGGGCGTTGTCAAGAAAATGGAAGAAGACGAGCGATATGTGGCAGAAAGTGCCGATGGAGAAACCCCAGCTGACAGTGAGATTGTTTTAAGGTTACAGGCCGAGGACAAGGCATTCTTGTCCAAATTGGACCGGATTTGCTTTCGAATGACGGGTGTTTCAGGCAGTGCTACGGGAGTACCTTTGAAAGATACACAATGGTTGAAAGTGACAAATCTGAAAGTGTCGGTTCCAGGAGGCGTGAATGTGGATTTGAATTGATAACGAACGAGGAAAAGAAAACAAATGAAGAGAATCTTTTTGTGTGCGATATTGTCTGGAGGGTTGGTTTCTGTAGGCAAGAATGAAGTGATGGCGCAGTCTCAGATGAATCGTGGTGCTTACTTTTTAGAAGGAATTTCTGTTCGTCATGAATTGAATCCGGCATGGATGAGTGAAAAAGGATATGTCAGTATGCCCGGATTGGGGAATTTGTCGGTCGGCACTCAGGGAACAGCCGGAATCGGTGATTTCCTGTTTGTGAAATCAAATGGAGGCTTGATGACTTTCATGCACGAGGAAGTAGACCGGAAAGCGTTTTTTAACGGGTTGCCCAAACGAGTAAAAATAGGATTGGAGCTGAACGAAAGTCTCTTGTCGGCAGGATTTTATGCATGGGGAGGATTTAATACGTTGGGCTTGTCGATAAAAAGTCATGCCAATGTCTCTGTTCCCGATCAGTTGTTCCGTTTCATGAAAAGTGGAGTGGATACTCCCGATGGAAGTTGTTACAGTGTAGACAACCTGCATTTGATGACTGTCAATTATGCGGAGATTGCGCTGGGACATGCTCGGCAGATTAACGAAAAATGGACGGTAGGTGTGAAGACCAAGCTGCTGATTGGACTGGCTAGGGCTACAGTAAAAATAGACCATCTGGACATTGAGGCTACTCCGTATGCGTGGAAGATTACGCCTTCGGGTGCACAGGCTTATGTCTCGGCAAAAGGGTTGTCTGTTCCTACGCGGGGAGAGACAGGGCATTATGATTCGAGTGATTATGAACTGGATGCCAATGGAAACCGCACGGACAAATTGAAACCGGGGGCCGGACAACTGATTTCGTATGATGACTTGAGTTTTGAATCCCGGAAGATGCGACCTACGGGAGTAGGATTGGCATTCGATGGGGGAGCTACCTTTCGATGGAATGAAAACTGGACTTTTTCGGCCGCTCTCTTGGATGTGGGTTTCATTCGTTGGGAAAACACAGTGAAAGCGGGCATGAACCATGCTTTTGAATTTGAGGGCTTTCATGAAATTCCTATCAAGTCGGAACAGGGAAGTGAAGACCCGAATGCTATCGGACAACAAGGTGCACGGGTCGGGGATGATTTGAAGCAGATGGCTAAATTTACCAAAGAGGGAGAAGGTTTGAAACAGACTACGGCACTGGCGGCTACCCTGCATTGGGGGGCTGAATATACCTTGCCGGTTTACCGTCATCTGAAAATGGGCTTCCTTTCTACTTCTCGTTTTCAGGGCCGTCATTCTTGGACAGAAGCACGTATCTCTGCCAATGTATCGCCTTTGTCTTGGTTTGAAGCTTCTTTGAACTACGCACTTTCTAATTTTGGTTCCAGCACAGGACTGATGTTGAATTTCCATCCAGAAGGTTTCAATTTCTTTGTGGCTGCAGATGTGCCAATGGGAAAATATACACCGAAGTATTGGATTCCGATAAACCGTTTCTCTGCAAACGTGAATCTGGGCATTAATTTTTCTTTTGGTCCGAAACACAAACCTTAATATCATTGTGTGGAGGTTCAGTCCTTAACATTTTCCTTGGAATATATTATTTTGATTTCCTGATATAAAAAGTGAGGGAGACGGGTAAGTTTTGGCTGAGCGAGGTGAGGGCTTGCCCGATTTCTGGCAGACATGAAAGAGGCCATTTCAAAATTCATTTGAAATGGCCTCTTGGAGTCGTTATCCATTCTTTATTTTTGTACTTTCAAGGAGAACTTCTTGAAGTAAACCTGAGTCTCCTGTCCGGATTTATGGGTCAGACGGACATACTTCAAGGAGGTGTCAGTCGGGATGGAGGCAGTGATTTCCGTTTTTTCGGCTGCCTGTGACAGAGGAACGACCTGCCACTCCTGGCCGTCACGGCTCACTTCCAGCGTGAATTGCGGAGCTACTCCCGGGGTACCTAAGTCCATGGTCAGGGCCTCGAAGTGTACCGGTTGGTCTACGGCAATCTGCAGCATGGCACCGGCTGGCCATTTGATGACCTCATTGGATGGTGACACATTCACGTTCTGATGGCGGGCGCGTACTACCTGATTCTTCAGTTGAGGTACATCACTGGTCAGCGTGTAAGGGTTGTATTCGGCCTTGGTTTCCAAGTGGGTTTTATATTGTGTATTATAGGCACTGGTTACTTGCGTGTATACTTGGTTCAAAGTAGGTAGCAGGATGAGGCTTCCCACTTTCACTCCCGGCTGGTATGGGTTTTGGTTTTCAGTCATATCCAGTTCATACATCTGCGTCTGCAAGGCGCGGGCACGGTCGTAATAGGTCTTGAATGCAGCCTCTTTTTCATCCAGTGCTTTGACCATTTGTAGTACACACTGGCCGTATTCACCGAGCAGTTTACCTTGTTTCAGCCAAGGACGCATCTCGTGGATGAGGGCGGGATTTTCGTTGTCGGCCAAAAGTACATCGCAGGCCGTTTCCAGACGCACACATTCCCGGAGCACACTGTCAATCGCCTCGGTGTGGTGCATATCTTGTGCCAGTGCTTTCAGCATCGGCTGCAGAGGAACACTCTCGTCGCGGCGGAATCCATGCCCGTTAGGTCCTAAATCTGAACAGTGTGTGGCAAAGGTTTCCAGATAGGCGGATTTCTGGGGCAGTAGGTCCTGGATGGCGTGCTTCCATGACGGGATGCTGTCGTAAGTGTCCAGGTTCCAGGTGTAGTCGGCCACGCTGTATAAGGAAATCTTGGAAGATTCTGCATGTTCCATCGGGTTGGATACGAAGCCGGACATATCGTTCTGGATACCTTTGGCATTGCCGTATACTGGCCCTAGGAGCAGATGATCGCGCACATAGTCATTTACCGGGAAGTTCCACCAGATATAGGCTTTACGCTTAATGAGCGGGTTGATCCAATCTAGCGTCGGTTTGTCGATGCAGGCAATCACCCGGTCGCCGGTCCACATGACATGGATGCTGGGATTGAGTTTCTCTCCCAAGGTAGTCAGATACCCACCTTTCACGTTCGACCAACTCTTGTTGTATTCCGTAGGACACATCACCAGGGGGCTCACATCGTGTTTCTTCTGGATAAAATGGTTGTCAATGTAGTTCAGCAGTTCAGCTTGGCGTACGGGGTCTGTACCGTCGCCTGAAATATCGTCGAAGAACACGGCAAAGGAGCGTACTCCCAACTGGTACATGGCTTCGAATTTCTGAATCAGGGCATCGCGGTCGGCATCTGTCCATTTAATGTCCTTTCCCGGATGAATGGCCCATACGAAGTTCACTTCGTGGCGGGTAGCCTGCTCGATGAGCTCATAAATCTGGGCTGCTTCCTTTTCCGGATAAGGTTTTCGCCAGTTGGGGGAAGAGTGATACGGGTCGTCTTTCGGACCATAGATATACGTATTCATTTTGTTCTTTCCGTAGAATTCGATTTGGCGCATACGGGCTTCGTGGCTCCAGGGAGTTCCGTAGAATCCTTCCACCACACCACGGAAGGCAATGTCGGGATAGTCCTGAATGGTACAGATGCTCAAATCGCCTTGACGTACCATCTGTGCTAAGGTCTGCACGCCGTAGAAAGCGCCTCGTGCATCTGCACCGGCAATCACGATGCTGTTGTCGTTCACTTCTATATAATAACCTTCTTTGTGCGATGGAATTTTTTTTGCATATTTCTTAATGGCTTTATCGCCTTTTTTGCCGAGAATAATCTTGAATTCGGTCTTTCTCTGTTTGTTGGGGAGAAACTGTTGCAGGGCTTCGACGGCATGCGGGCAGCTGCCTTCGCTCAGGATGAGCTGATAAGATTGTGGTACGACTATGGTTTTTCCCTGTTTGTCCGATTTAAACTCTTGGACCTTGGGCTGAAGCAAACTGGCATCGGTTTGTGCCAGAATAGGTGTGGTACCCAAAACCATGTAGAATAAAGGAAGTAAATAATGTTTCATGGATTTTATTAGATATTGGGATAATAAATGAGATTGCAAACATACATAAATTGGAGCATCCTTACAAAAAACTGTATAAAAAAAGGAAGAGGCTGTTCAAATGAAAAGCTCCTTCCTTTTGTTCGTATTATTTTATTGTATTCGTTCAAGTAGGCTTTTTATTCCCGGAGTGTACCCTTTTTCCTTAGCAGGAATTGTTTTTTTTCTGATTCAGCAGTGTGGGTCTTATCCAAACAATTCCCGGAAAGCTTCTTCCACTTTTCTGACCGGTACAAGTTCTATTTTGATTTTCTTGCGGTCAATGCCTGAAAGGTTGTGCTTGGGGAGAAGCATCCGTTGGAATCCCAGTTTCTCGGCTTCACTGATACGTTGTTCGATGCGGTTGACCGGACGGATTTCTCCACTCAGTCCGACTTCTCCTGCCATGCAAACCCCCATTTCAATCTCGGAATCCATGTTGCTGGAAAGAATGGCACTGATGACGGCCAGGTCGATGGCCGGGTCGTTGACTTTCAATCCTCCGGCAATGTTCAGGAACACATCTTTCTGTGCCAGTTTGAAACCGACCCGCTTTTCCAGTACAGCCAGCAGCATGTTCATGCGTCGGAGGTCGAAGCCGGTGGCAGAACGTTGCGGCATGCCGTAGGCTGCCGTGCTGACCAATGCCTGGACTTCAATCAGGAAGGGGCGTACGCCTTCCACGGCCCCGGCAATGGCTACCCCGCTCATGCCTTCATGGTCTTGGGTGAGCAGGAGTTCCGAAGGATTACTGACTTGGCGAAGGCCGTCCTGCCGCATCTCATAAATGCCCAGTTCAGCGGTGCTTCCGAAACGATTTTTGATGCTCCGTAGGATGCGGTACATGTAATGCTGGTCTCCTTCGAATTGCAGCACTGTATCCACGATGTGTTCCAGTACCTTCGGTCCGGCGATGCTGCCTTCTTTGTTGATGTGTCCGATGAGGATGACGGGGGTACCGGTTTCTTTCGCAAACTTCAAGAGGGAAGCAGTACATTCTCTTACCTGCACGATGCTTCCGGGAGAAGAATCGATGTTTTCCGTCGAGATAGTCTGGATAGAGTCGATGATGACCAGGTCGGGAGCCGTATTCTTGATATGAGTAAAAATTTGTTCCAAGGATGTTTCACAGGCTATCAGCAGGTTGTCATTGTCTGGATGAGGGATACGGACAGCCCGAAGTTTGAGTTGACGGGCACTTTCTTCTCCCGATACATAAAGAATCTTTTTATGTGTCAGGCGGAGTACGGTTTGGAGTACCAACGTCGATTTCCCAATTCCAGGTTCCCCGCCGATTAAGGTCAGAGAACCTTGCACAAGTCCTCCCCCCAATACCCGGTTGAGTTCTTCATCCTGCATGTTGATGCGTTGTTCTTCGTTTGAAGCTATTTCTGTCAAAGGCTGTGGCTTGGAACGTACCGATTCGATACCGTGTGCCACATGTTTGGCCATCGGAGTTTCTTTTCGTACCACTTCTTCCACGAAGGTGTTCCATTGTCCACAGGAAGGACATTTCCCAGCCCATTTAGGAGATTCTTGTCCGCAATTGGTGCAGACATAGACCGTTTTTTCTTTTGCCATATTTGTCACACTAAATCCGGACAAAGGTACGAAAACTTATGCTTATTTGCGATACTGCCAAAAAAATATCATTTAAATGTGCGTTTGTAGAAAAATGTTGTTATATTTGCCAGCAGAAAAACAATAATCTATGACTGAACGCTGTCTTCATATCATCTTGTTGAACGGGCATGGGTATATGCCTTTCATTACTTCGGCCACAGGGATGACCCCTAGGGGGTAAAGGATAGTATGTTTGGTGTTTCTACGTGATACACGTCTGCGGATGCAGACATTTCAATTATTTTATTCATTCAAGATTTAATTTAATTTATTGTTTCCGTTTGGGAAATGCAAGTTGCAGTGGCCTCACGGGAATGAACCGGATTATATCGATTCGGGCATAAAAATAAGAATAACCTATGAAAGTATTGAAATTCGGCGGCACGTCCGTAGGTTCCGTCAATAGCATGTTAAGCGTGAAGCGTATTGTAGAAGGTGTAGATGACAAAGTGATTGTAGTCGTTTCTGCATTGGGAGGTATTACCGACAAATTGATTTGTACTTCGAAAATGGCTGCTTCGGGCGACGATTCTTATGAAAAGGAAATGAAAGAAATCGTGAACCGTCATATAGAAATGGTCTACACGGTCATTCCGGCAGGAAGAGGTAGGGAATTACTTCTGGATTTGGTGAATGAACTGCTAAGTGAATTGAAGGATATTTTTCAGGGGATTTATTTGATTCGGGATCTTTCTCCCAAGACTTCGGCCACTATTGTGAGCTATGGAGAACGGTTGTCTTCCATTATCGTGGCTACCTTGATTCAAGGAGCTATGTGGTTCGACTCCCGTACATTTATCAAGACAGAGAAAAAACATAACAAGCATATTCTGGACTCGGAACTTACCAATCAGTTGGTACGCGAAACTTTCAGTGAGATACCGCAAGTATCCGTCGTGCCGGGATTTATTTCTACGGATAAGAATACCGGTGAGGTCACAAACCTGGGACGGGGTGGTTCGGATTACACGGCTTCCATCATTGCGGCTGCGCTGGATGCGGATATCCTGGAAATCTGGACGGATGTGGACGGCTTTATGACAGCCGACCCTAAAGTCATCAGCACGGCTTATCCTATCAAGGAGTTGAGCTACGTGGAGGCTATGGAGTTGTGCAACTTCGGGGCGAAGGTGGTGTATCCGCCGACCATTTATCCGGTGTGTCACAAGAATATTCCGATTTTAATCAAGAATACGTTCAATCCGGAGGCTCCTGGAACAATTGTCAAACAGGATGCTGACCATTCTTCCAAACCCATTAAGGGTATTTCATCCATTAATGATACTTGTCTGATTACCATGACCGGTTTGGGAATGGTAGGCGTGATTGGAGTTAATTATCGTATTTTCAAAACGCTGGCAGAAAACGGTATCAGTGTGTTCCTTGTTTCTCAGGCTTCTTCCGAGAACTCTACTTCCATCGGAGTAAGAAATGAGGATGCGGATTTGGCTTGTGAAGTATTGAATGAGGAATTTGCCAAGGAAATTGAAATGGGCGAAATCTCTCCGATGAAGGCGGAAGGCAATTTGGCCACTGTAGCCATTGTGGGTGAGAACATGAAGCATACACCGGGTATTGCCGGTAAACTCTTTGGTACCTTGGGACGAAACGGTATCAATGTCATTGCCTGTGCGCAGGGAGCTTCGGAAACCAATATTTCATTTGTGGTAGACGGTGCTTCTTTACGGAAAACGCTGAACGTGATTCACGATTCGTTCTTTCTGTCAGAGTACCAGGTGCTGAATCTGTTTATCTGCGGAACAGGAACAGTGGGTTCCAGCCTGATTGAGCAGATTCATGGTCAGCAGGAAAAGTTGAAACAGGAACGGGGATTGAAACTGCATGTGGTGGGAATCGCCAATGGACACAAGGCGTTGTTTACTCGTGCGGGAATTGATTTGGAGCATTTCCGGGAAGAACTGGATGAAAAGGGAATCGTTTCTACTCCGCAAGTACTTCGGGATGAGATTGTGGGAATGAATATCTTCAACTCGGTATTTGTGGATTGTACCGCCAGTCCGGATATTGCAGCCCTTTACAAGGACTTGTTGAGTCACAACGTATCGGTGGTAGCAGCCAACAAGATTGCGGCTTCTTCGGAATATGATATTTATGCGGAATTGAAGAAAATCGCCCGTCAGCGGGGAGTCAAGTTCCTGTTTGAAACCAACGTAGGAGCGGGATTACCGGTCATCAATACCATCAACGACTTGATAAACAGTGGAGATAAAATCCTGAAGATTGAAGCGGTGGTAAGCGGTACGTTGAACTATATCTTCAACCGCATCAGTGCCGACATGCCGTTGAGTGCCACCATCCGTCAGGCGAAGGAAGAGGGGTATTCAGAACCGGACCCACGGATTGACCTGAGCGGAAAAGACGTGATTCGGAAACTGGTGATTCTGGCTCGTGAAGCGGGTTATCGTTTGAACCAGGAAGATGTGGAAACCCACCTGTTTATTCCGGACAAATATTTTGAAGGTACGTTGGATGATTTCTGGAAGAACA
>ULNJ01034901.1_pt1 | contig 33827 bp, 27 predicted proteins | sample 1951891 | NCBI WGS metagenome assembly ULNJ01 (sample SAMEA4835574, study PRJEB28245) | human gut metagenome | biome: gut microbiome; material: fecal sample | place: Denmark | collected 2008 | reverse complement strand
ATAAATGTGTCTACCTATGTCAGTATAAGACACTGTTTTAGCCCACCTTATTTGCCGGCTGAACGGAGGCTGCAATGTCTCATGAAAAGGCCTTCTGAAGGGAGAAAAAGAAGCAAATGTCGTACTATTTTTCATTACACGCTACGGCCCCCTGGCAGGCAGGCGTCCGGACTTTGCCGAGAATCAACCTAAGCCGGTAGGCTGCCGGTCAGATGCTGCGCCAATTCTCTTTATATCTCATCATCCAAGGCACATAGAGAACCGGGACGGGCCAACGAGCCCGCCATCATAAACCTACCGGCAAACCTGAACCTCATAAAGATATTCCGTGGCTGTTCCTTGCCGGAGACACCTCCCTGAAATATAATTTTTAGGAGCAACGGAACAAGCAGTCTTATACTTTGGGAGGCATTGCGCGACACCATTTCTACTCCTACCGCAAGATATCGTCTTAACTATCGTTTCCATCTGAAAATCAAATAATTAGCAAAAATTATGGGTACTATCCATCGGTATTTGGAGGAAAAAATGTATATTTGCAGAAACGACTAACATATAGAGATGACAGCAATCGACACATTTGACAAGCAGGACATATTCCTGGATCGTATGATTGAGGATTATAAGAAGGGTGTGATACCTCACGCCTCCGTTTTTGCGCCTTATTTCAGATGGAAGATGGGCGAATGTGGTCATGACGCGATCACAAGGGAGACAGCCTATGAGATGCTGAGCGAGGCATCCGCATTACTTGACGGGTATTACGACAAATATCCCAAGGCATACGAAAATATGGATTCATATATCGACGGAGACCCATGGCAGCAGTACAAGGGATTTGGAGAAGACAAATATGTCGTGTCGTATCTTGAAGGCATTGACAGCGAACTGCAAAATATCATTGCCATTTTGTAGTAAGGACTACTCAGCCGAATTGCAAAAACAATGTTTTATGGATCGTGGCTTTTATCTCACATAACCAAGTACTAAACTTTTTAAGACTAGTTTCTATAAACTTAGGCAAACATACTCCATGCAACACTACCGGCCATACCCATATAGTCAAGAACGGACATCGTATCAGAAATTTTGTAGGATTTCCCATTGACGACAAGAAAACCATCTTCAATATGAAATGGACACAGCCTATTCATAACTAGGGCTTAATTATGAACTAATTGATGCTTATTTTTAAAAACAGAATCCAGATATAAGAAGAAACTTACAACTGAATTCTGTTTCCATTTACACAAAATATTTTATAGTGTCCATTTATGCTACTATCAATTCTTGTGAATTTTGAGGCTAGTCTACTCTATGGAACACAACCTATTGTCCATTAAGATTGCTAATAATATTTACAATCGTTCTTAAAATCTTGAATCAAATCTGCGACTTCTCGGAACATCTCACATGGCCTTTTGATTAGACATTCTACAATTTCAACATTCGCATAAAATTGTATTTTTGAATAAAGTCTTTCCATATCACTTAACCAGGCTATTTTAAACGCTCCTATTAATGAAGATACTAATGCTTTATTATATATATCAATATCGTTTTTTTCAAGATAAGGGAAATTATTATCTACTTCCATAGCGTTTTTCACATCCCTTATGCCGGTAGGCATATTTCCAAAACCTATAGAAGAAGTTAGAGTATAACGTTCACAGAACTGAGAAGAGTTACAAGCTAATATAAAACATTTCTTTCCACAAAGTAACTTTTCTATATTCCCTTCGTTTATTAGAACTGTTAACTCATCGTGTTGTGGTGAACCATATAATGTATTAGAACTTCCATGACCTAAAAAAATAACATGATCAGCATCTTTAAGTAATTTATAAACTTCATCTTCATTTCCCACTGAATCTTTATGCCATCCATCACATCCTTTGTCACATAAAAACTCGTACAGAGGCAAAAGAAATCTGTAGATTCATCTTTAGGATATATACAAACTACCTTACTCATTGATTTTTGCTAAATATGCAATTGTCTGTTCTACTAATTCCTGCATCCAAACATTAACACGCATATCTGATTGTTTTTCAATCTCATCTGCTATGTCACCAAAAGTCTTACCTCTAAAAGGAGCATAACATGATTTAAATTCCATTTCCGAATGTGCACGTAATTGTTCTAAGAAATAGTCGCGTATAGTTGGACCATCATCATTGTTTATTAATCTCATTAGTTTCTCTTGATATTGATCACGTCTAACATAATCAATTATTTGATAGTCCATCAGTTTTCGAACAGCTTCAACTATTTCATCTTCTCCTGCCTCTTGTAGGTTTGCTTTCCCTAGAACTCGTTTGATTATGGAACTTCTATCACCCGAGTACATAATAATTTTAAGTTTTTTACGCAAACGAGACAATATTTCTACGACATTAATTCCATCAATGTCTTTTTCAGAAAGATTGAAATCTGTAAATGCCCAATTTATATGTTTTGAATTAATTTTGCTCTTTATATATTCTTCTAGTTTATTAATATCAAGATGGTCCGAGTCATTCCTTCTAAGTCTAACATCAGTTGTACAAATATTGATTGCATTAAATTCACATTTTTGTTTAAGCTGTCTACTAAGCCCCTCTATTATTATAGACTGATCTTGATCATCAATAATAAGAACAGTTACTTTCTTTTTCATAATTATTATTGTAATATTATACGAAATGTTGCTCCCTTAAGTTTACTAATATGATTACCTAAAAAGCTAATAGTACCATTCATATTTTTTTCTAAAGTATGTCGTATGGTACTTAAACCAATTCCATGGCCACCTGGGCGATTCGTTACCCCTACCTCAAAAATCGTTTCTGGGGTAAAGCGATTAAGATCCACTCCATCTCCATCATCAGAAAAGTCAATAATGACACTTCTTCCATTCTTTTGAAATGTAACAAGAACACAAGTTGCATTATTCTTTCGCGAATTACTTGTCAAATTCTGTAAAATAACGGAATATTCAAGAACTTTAACTTTCTTAATATAAGAAGAGCTCAAATCATTTTTTATACAATCAACCTTCAATGATCTTGAGAAAAAAGACAGAAACTCTTTGGTATATTCATATAAATCAACATCCGTAGATTCACGCAACAAAGAAGTATCAGTCTTTGTTATAAGGCTACTTAATATATGGATACGTTCTATATTAAATTCCATATCGCGTGTAATATCTATTAATTCTTCTCTATTAATATTCTCTTCTTGAAGGATCACTTTTTGAGATGAGACAAGAGAACTTAATTCTGTAGATGAGATTAGAACCGTATGCATCAAATCCTCGACTTCTTGTGAAGTATCTCTAGTGGAGATTAGATAAGTATTCTTTTGTATTTGTGCATCACGTTCTTTTTCAGCTTTTTCCCTTGCCGTTTTTTCCGCCTCTTCTTTTTGCTTTGCCATAATAGCTTTTGCACGTTCTTCTTCAGCTTTTTTCTCGGCTTTCTCTTTTTCTTTACGCATTTTTGCCATTTCTTTTTCAAAAAATTCAATCTTCGATGACAAATCAGAATCATGCATTTTTTCGGCTATCTTACGTAAATCATTTAACACATTTACTTGAATAATCTCAGAAGCGGAAGCGTCCGAAACCAAATCGGCAAGTTTAGTATTATAGTATTTAACATGAATAGAGCCATCATTAACCATATTTTTTACAAGCTGTAGAAAATCCACCTTACTGCCTATGTTATTATACACATAGTCAGTGTTATCTGAATCTTTACCACGTTTTAATTGCTCTCTTGCTTCGTAAGCAAATTTTTCATTTTGGAAATAACTATTTCTTATAAAACCTTCTCCCCATAACACTCCAACAACATATCTTTCAAGTCTTCGATGAATCAATGAAAAGAAATCTAATAATTCTTGACTAGCTCTTGTTTTTATCAAGCCTCCATCACGACTAGAAACCTCCTTAAAATCTTCTACACGATTAGTTTCAACATCTACACGGCCAAACAAATCTCTAGTTCCAAGAAAGCGATTGTATCCTTGTTGGGCTCTTTGATTTAATCCCCATGAATCATCATTATATTCTCCATATGGCCATATTCTGAACCCATTTCTAAACAGGAAAACATTACCATAATTAACAGGCTGTACGCCCATTCTCAGACTAAAATTATATTTAGCGGCACGATTAAGATAATACAAATTTATTGAAACATCTTCAAGCTTATCAAATTTATTAATTTCTTCGATCTCATACATAACTTCTCCCCGATCAGAAAGTTTCGTATGAATCATACCATCTTTTAAAATACTCTCTATTTGAGTAGTCTTAATTTTAAGTACATCACTTATAGTATTTACGATAACTCCTGTAACTTTAGAGTTCTCAAGTCCTGCAATAACAGATCGTTCTTTATCTGTGAGTACTGGATTATTTTCATAAATATTATTTATCTGTCTTGTTAAACTATTGTCATGCTCTAAAAAATTAGGAGCAAAGATCTCTATTTTATATTCATCAGTCCCAGAAAAGGGATTAATCATTTTTTCTAAAGATTTGCGAAGTCCTAAGATTTCTTCTATTCCCCAATCTGTATGTAACATTGAAAATTCAAGGATGGTTCCTGTTTTCGCACCATTAGGGAAATTATGAATTTCTGTAGATGACTTATGTTTTATACCTACAGTATCGAACTCTACCTTTTGTTTATCTTCAAAAGATTTCCAATCTACAAACAACACCTCCTCCGTATCTGATTCAGAACTTTTTGTAATAAGAGTCAGATAACGCGCTAATCTATCACAAGAAATTCTACCTATTCCTTTTGCACCGGCGTAATTCCTTTTAAATTTACTACGATATGAATTGTCTTCTGTTCCATCTCTTTTGGCAGAGTAACCTACGAAAAGCCATTTGTTTTTTAGATCATCTAGAGTCATTCCCTTTCCATTATCTGCTATGACAATTTTATCCGTATCAAATGTTATCTCTACCTTGGTTGCATGAGCATCATATGAATTTTTTACCAACTCTAAAATAGCTATATTATCGCTTGTGATAAGGTCTCTGCCCAATATATTTTTCAGTTCTGCACTGATCTTAAATTTCAATTCTTCCATAGTTATTAAGCATTTCCTTTAATACTAATCCAGCTTGTAAAGCAAATAATGGCGGTATTGCATTTCCGACTTGACTATAACGAGGAACTTCATGCTTTCGCATTTTTCCTCCAGTGGTATATTTACTCTTGAATTCATACCAATCTGGGAATGATTGTATTCTAGCACATTCACGTACAGTCAATATACGGGGTTCGCAATAATGAAGATAGTCATCTGGCATATTTGTTATAGTTGGAGCTATATCATTTGGATTTAAAATCGTAATACCTCGTTGACGTATCCCCCATATGTCTCGTGCTTTACCATCTATGCGTTTCCCCTTTATTGGATAATCGGACAGTAGCTTTCCAAACATCATTAGCTTGTTTTGAGAATGATGAGCGAAACTATGACTATCTGGTATAATTTGCGACTTGGGCAATCCTTTACGCATTAATCTTTGATAAGGCGATTTTATTTCACCATAAATTCCCGAACTAAAGCCTTTGCGATCTGGTGTTTCAACAATTCCATTTTCTTGTAATAAATCAGAGATAGCTTCTGATATAGTGCAAACATCTAAAAGGTTATAATGTTTAAGAAACTTATTCTTTTGCTCATCAAGCATATCAAAGAATTTCTGTGCAGAACCTTCGTTTCCGTCTTTAACTCCAACCAGAATAAAACGTTTCCTACGTTGTGGTATCCCATATTTAGAGAAATCTATAACCTGAGCCATAACATCATACCCTAATGCTCGAAGCTTATCCGTAACTATCTGAGAATATGGAATGGTATCTTGATTCTTTTTCTTATTAAAAGCATAAGTAAACCCTTTCACATTCTCAAAAAGGATTAATTTCGGCTGAACCATACTAATAAAATCAATGTATAAAAAGACTAGTTGATTTCTAACATCATCTTTTATTCGTTTACCAGCCATCGAGAATCCCTGACATGGAGGCCCCCCTGCAACTAAATCGACCTCACCTCTCAATTGCATAAGTTGTTCGCGATAATTTTTATTAACTTCTATAATGTCAAGACAAGATTGAGGTAACCATTTGGGCCACGCAAAATGTTTTTTCCCCTTAATTAAATTATAATTAAGGGTTTCAAAAGCATTCGCATTTTTTTCGATAGCAAAAAGACCATTCCAACCCGCTTGATATAAGCCGAGAGATAGTCCACCACAGCCTGCAAATAAATCTATTACCAAATATTTTTTATCTTGCTTCATCATATTAGGTATTAATTAACCTTTAGAAGTATATTGTAATTATCCAACTGTTAATATTTTCCTGTCAGATAAATTTTGTATCATAAATTAAAGACATATTTGTATTAAATTATAATTTATACGAATTTTACTCTACAATGAATATCATAAAGAAACAATCAAAATAATATCATTACTTTTAATAGTACAAAAGTACAAAAAAAATGTATGAAAAACTCTTTTTGCTATTTTTATATTATAACATAGACATCCAGATAAATTGATAAGTTAAAATCTCAATTCCTGAATTATAGAAATATACTAAATCAGTTGTCAATTTTCTCACTCACTAAAAATACAGAAACATATACTAAATAAAAATACGTTCAATGAAAATTGTTCATCACACAAAACTTTTAGCCATACTATAATCATATGCACAAAATTGATCCAATTGACTTCACAGTTATAGTGATCTAGATGAATGAGAGCAGGCTTAACAACCAGATATTGTATGACTTTGAACAATTAATAGACAAGATGTATAATAAAGCGAACTCATCACAGTAACTTATCCAGACAGTATTGTACATAAGGTCATTAAATTCAATTTATTGTGGTGGATGCCTAAGAAACAAGTATTAACATTACCCACGATCCAGATACTAAAATAGTAATTGGAAACCACCGGCATATACACCTTCGCCTTTCCTCGTCTTGTCCATCCGGTTCTCCTCCATACGGAACATTCGGCTCGGCAGCCATTAGGCTGTCGGTCTGTGCTTCAATCTGGTCATTCCTGACTTCCCTGTCTTCAAGATAGATATGGTTCAGGGTATAGGCCAAGGATTCGAGTGTTTGGGCGCGGACCTTGGGCTTCAACTGGCACTCCCAAACCGTGATGCAATGCCAGCCCATTCCGGCAAGCTTGCGTTGCTCTTCCTTATCACGTGCCTTATTCCTCTCTATCTTATTTCTCCAAAAGTCAACATTGGTTTTAGGAAGACGATAATATTGGCAGCCTTCATGACCATGCCAGAAACAGCCGTTTACAAAAATGCAGGTCCTGTATTTCTTCAAGACAATATCGGGATGACCAGGGAGGCGCGGATGGTTGAGCCGGTAGCGAAAGCCACGGCTAAAAAGAAATTTCCGCACCACTATCTCAGGTTTGGTATTCTTTCCCTTTACTGCTGACATACAGCGATGCCGTTGTTCTTTAGTCAGTTTGTCCATATTGGTACCTTGCAACTAAAATCCAACTCTTCATTTTTGCGACTACTATTGCTCTTAATCGCTAAATAGTGTAATATCGACTATAGGTCCCATAATTCCTTTTATAACCATCTTATGTCTGTTGATACAATTCCATCATCTTATTATAGGAGATTAACTCACCCGGTCGCATAAACTTACGATAAATGTGGACAACTCTTTCTCCTAATGGAATATAAGTAGAAAGGTTTATCCTTAGACAGTATTGTTTGTTTTTTTACCTATATATGCTTTCTCAACTTTATAGTATCCATCAATACATCCTCCGACCATTGGTAAGAAATACTCTATATCCATCATATTGATAGACCGAGGCAATTTCTCCATAGCATAAGTTTTTGAACGATGACCCTTAAAATCATCAAAATCATTATCAGAATTTCTAACTACTCCTGTCAAGATATTCTTCACCTCCGACTTGGGCTGTGCATCTAAAGTTCCCACCTGGTCTATTGGATCAATATGAAAATTCTCCTTTAGTTCGAATGGATCACTGATATAAAAATGATTTTTTAGCGAGGTCAACATTTCTTCCTCCTTACCTGTTTCATTTTTGATGGTTGTCGACGTGACATTTAGCGACTCCCATATCCCGGACTTATCATCCTTCATCAGCGCCAGAATCAGATAGTTCCTATCAGTCTGTGGGCGATAGAGCTTACCATTCAGCCATTGAAAATTATCTTGGATAAACTGATGACAGTCCATCCCTTGACGTGGCTGAAGAATCCTAAAAGTGTACAAGCGGTTCAAGGTCTCTTGGATCTTGCGTCTGAACTCTTTACGGACATATTCTCTCCAAGATGTCTGCGCACCTTTATTATTACGCCCATACAATGATACTATATACAAGAAATTGACATCATAGTGACACAACAAAAGCGTGTCACGGTCGAATAGTCGATTCTCGAACTGACGGTTCAGCTGAACTCCTTCACGTTGCGTCTTTAATTCTTGATCATCAAAAGACAAGAACTTATCGCCACCGATCCTCTTATCCGGAATCCTTGCGCTAATGAAAAAGTTAGGTATAGGATTATACCCTTCTGTCAAAGGATCCCTAAGCTGTGGCTGCTCTTTCTGATCCTTGCTATCGTCCAAGAATAAATTCATATTCCATTGGATGACATTCTTTGCGTATGTATATTGCTTATAAATGGATTTATCGCCAAGCTGCACCTTGTCATCTTTTGAACGCTTATAGTACTTACTATCACCTATATAATAGGTAAGTTCGGCAGACAAATTCGATTGCTCTATAAGTCCCTGACCTATAAACATGTGGTCAACCAACTTGCCATCTCTCTGCTCTATAAGCTCCTTGGGCAGTTTCTGCTTATCATCACCGCCGACAAGCGTGTCTATCATTATTTCAAAGATATGCTCAAAATCTCTAGATAGCAAGAAGTCTTCTGAATGTCTGTTCATTGCTATCTTATACTCCCTATCAAAGAAAGCATAACACAGATCCCATATTCTCAACGCCTTATCCGAGAAATACTTATACTTAATCTGTCTCAACCGACGGCATCCTAAATTCCTTTCGATATATACCGCTCTCAGCTTATTAGGACTAATCAAGTCATACTGAATATTTATAGTGAAGGAAAAGCCATGTATCTCTCGTACATAATTCAATATCGAGAAATAGATAACCAATAACTCTTCATCAAAGTTTACTTCCCTTTTCCTATTCACAGGCTGCATATAAACCGGAACTCCGCCCTGGATAAAAACAGGAGACGAAGAAACTGTCTTGTTCCAATTAATCCTATTATATCCGGAATGTACATTCTTGACAATGAACGTGAAATAGTCTTGATTTTCTTTGTTGAAATCTTGCAGTGCTATTATTACATCCAGCAAGGTATTGTATTTCTGTCTTTTCCCCCTGCTTTCCTCTTGATACTCCTTACTTTCAAGTATATTGTCATTATGAGTTTGCTTATACACACTAATGGTTCGATATATCCATATTGAGAGTGTAGAAAGGAACTCCTTATAATCTTTATATCCTTCTTCCGTAAATCTGGATCTTACCGTTTGGGAATCAAAGTCTATGATATTCTGTGGTGACGCACCAAAAATAGTGTCGTCACCGCTGTCTTCGTTCTGTTCTCCTGTCAACACTACCTTTGGCAAGAAAAACACGACATCTTCTGCCGACCTGCTATAACAATAGCCGACATACCCAAACGCATATTGATCTTCCTTTTCTGGAACAGACACAATATCCTTAAGTATTTCCCGAACGGTCAGACCATCCCTGACTGTATCGTTCAAATTGTATGGATATCCTTCAATAAATAACAGCATCTGTCTTATTCTAATGTTACAGAGAGTGTCAAATACTACTTCCCGTTTAATCCAGAATCTATATTGATCTTTACTCTCTTTGTATGGTATAATTTAAAACTGTTCTAAACACTCTGTGGAGTCGTTGCGCCTTCCTCATCGCTTTCTTCTTCATTCTCACTACTCTGATCCTTATCACCATTCATAGACTTCTCGACATGGAGATAATCCATTAGTTTTATAAGTTTTCCTTTATCAATATACAACTCAGAGAAAGACACATCCTCTGTATCACTCACCTTAAAGATATCTCCTTCACCATCTTTACAGACATCATTCCAAAGATAAAATAGGATCTTATTCACCAAAATATTTTCTGTAATTACTCCATTTCGTGGATTAACGAAATAATCACCCAACTGTTTATCCTCAGAATTGGCAGCCTCAAAGATCCGTCTGTTTACTTCTTTTTGAAAAGACGTCCACAAATATTTCTCACCTTGAATATCAATCACCCAATCAGTATTCTCATACTTAATCGGTTCGTATTCCCAATCCCAACGACGCTTAAATGCACTGTCAATCGGGAACAAGGATTGGTCTGACGTATTCATCGTGGCATAGATATAGAGATTCGATGGCAAACAAAGCTCCCCATCTTTAATACCTGGGTTGTCAACACCTAACTCCGATTCCAAAAAAGTTTTCACATCTGTATCTGCCTTAATGGGATATTCCGAGATACCGTTCTCATCTCTGTCCAGCAACTGAAACAGATCACCAAAGATTTGGGCGCAATTGCCTCTATTGATTTCTTCTATTATAAGATATATGTTTTCATTCGGTTTTTTATATGCCTGTGTATAAGCATTAAGAAATACTTGTGGAACAAAGCCATATACGATCCGGGAGTCTTTTCGTTGCAATAGTGCTTCTCCTACAGCAACACCTTTATCTATCTCAACTGTAAGACTCTCTTTCATACCACATGCCTGCAATATTTCCTTCTCATCAGAAGGGGTCAATCGTCTTAAAGAATACCAATATTTGGCACCAAACTTCTGCGCAGCATAGGACACACCTTGTGTGTTTAATTCCGTCAATTTACTTATCAACTGCCCTTTGTTATACAAAGGCTCGTCATTTTCCATAGTCGGCTTGTATGCACCAACAAAAGTAGAGTAATCGCTATCAGGATGAAATGTTGTCCTAAATATATTTTCCTCAGGAACATTTTCCAACTCTAATTGTTGCTTAATCTTATGAGATTTACCAGTACCGGGTGCTCCATAACATATAATTTGTCGAGAAGGCAATAAGTCTAACAACTTAAAACTTTCACTCTTTGAAGGATATAAAGACTCTAAATCTTCACGAGAGATCAACAAACATTTTATACTATCCATACCAGCATACAAAGTTTGTACAAATGGTGCTCTCCCCAATTCCGAGGCTTTTGCCTTAACCGAGCCTTCACCTTCAAAAGTTAAAGTTTCATATTTTAATTTTAATAAAGACGCTAAGGCCGAACGACCTACTACATTCTCTGAAACTTCTATAAAAGCATTCTCCTTATTAAACCAATTGTCAATATCTTTTATAGACAAATGGAAATCCTTCATAAATCGATTCAATAAATACTCAAAAGTTGGTTTCTCTTCAAATCCTACAAACTTATATATAAACACAATAAGAGAATATAAGTTTAGTTTTGTTTGAAATATCGATTCTGAAACATAATTAGACCAACTGAGTGCAAACTTAACGTAAAGAAACGATTTTAACTTAATCGGTGATGGTTCTACTAATGACATTACATCATTTAGCCAATTTCCTATATCAAGATCTCTGATTTTATAAGTTTTGTTAACGATGATCTGATCGTCTTTTATACTATGAAGAATAGATAATAATCCGATAAATTTACTCGATAATTTATTATCTTTTAGATATATAATAGCTGTTTCTATTGCTTTTTGTGAAAAATAATACATAATTTATTTATTTTGTTCATATGTTGTTATCATAGACTTCATAATTGCCTTTATAATTGGTACACTAACAGAATTGCCCAATTGTTTATATGCTTGATTATCTGAAACAGGCATTTTAAAATCATCAGGAAATCCTTGTAATCTTTTCGCTTCTAAAACTGAAAGTTTCCTTCCCAAATCCCAAAGTTTAGGAGTACGACCAGCTATTATTGTTGGAGCATATGTATCTAAACAAGCATAAAAAGCCTCCTGTATTTGAGTCTTTGCCGCATCTCCAACATGGAATCTAAGGGAACCATCAGGCTTTTGATAAGAAAACACACCATATTTTCCTTTTTTCGTATTTGGATCATATTTTGAATTATCATGTTGCACTCTTTCTTGTTTAGAACAATGATCAAAATGAAATTTTATTCTATCCATCTCAAATTTAGTAAGTTTCAAATTTTCCGAATGATCGTTAATATCTACTATATCTCTTAAAATCGGTTTTCCACCTACTGGCTTAGGAAATTCATATTGTATCGGTTTATCAAAAGCGACACAATACCATCTCTCCCTCTTCTGCGGTAAACCATAATCCAAAGAACTCAAAACCGTCCAATACGTGTAATAGCCTAAATCTTTCAAATTTGAAAGAATTGTCTTTAACGTTTTTCCTTTCTTATGAGATACTAGGCCTTTCACATTTTCCAAAAATATCATTTTGGGATGATGCTATGCAACTATCCTACATATATCAAAAAACAATGTTCCTCTTGTCTGATCTTTAAAGCCTTGACCCAATCCTGCATAACTAAATGGCTGACAAGGGAAGCCAGCTGTTAAAATATCAAAAGACGGAATGCCTTCTGCGGCAATTTTAGTTATATCACCTGCTGGTTGTTCATTGAAATTAGCGCTATAAGTTTTTTGCGCAAATTTATCAATATCAGAAGAAAAGACACATTGAACGTTGTTTTCTTCCATCGCAAGTCTAAATCCACCTATACCACAAAATAAATCTATTCCTTTATATCTTATCTTTTTCATTGTATTTATCTTACCGCTTATAGAATTCTATTCTTAGAATTTAATAACCTATACTTTTTTGTGCAAAGATACACATTTTTATGTATCTCTACATAAAAATTTTATGGTAAAACACTCTTTGTATAACAGATGTAGATTCAAATTAAGTCATCAAAACTATCTAAAATTTTATATTACATCACAAATATTACATCAAATTTATCCATAATTCTACAACCACAATCAAGTACACCTAAATAACAATGTTTAGGATAAAAGAAATTTTATGCATTCTAACCTTATTACCATAAAATCTTATTAATTTTTATGCCAGATAAAGAAGATATATAAACCTAATATAGCAGAGACAATTTCTTATCTAAGTTCTATACTCTTCCTGTTCTCATAAGCGTAAATACCCTCAGACCAAATCCATAGCTCATAATCCGGGGTTAGTATTGAGCAGCCTTAGAGGCCAGGATATATACCTGAAATGGCGTCCATCTCTTCGCGTAGCTTTACGACATTCTACGAACGCCCGACATTCCAGATGTGGGAAAGACCCTATCTGGAAATCGGGAAGCCGGGACACCAAGATGGAAAGTATGCCATTTCCTTTTGTATCCGGAAAGATTGTCGTATATTTGCCTCCATTTCAACAGACAACAGGAACGTATGCAAACAGGACGAATAGAACGTGAGACAAAAGTGGTGCGCAAGATGATAGAACTTTACTGCCGCCACAAGCTACATCTAAAAGAAATGCCCGACGAATATGTGCAATTATGTGACTATGCCTCAAAAAGGCTCTCCCACTGCCGGTATGGCGACGCAAAAGGCGCCTGCCAACGGTGCCGCACACACTGCTATGCTCCCGCACAACGTGAGATGATACGCAAGGTGATGCGTTGGGTAGGACCGCGCATGCTCCTGTATGCTCCCCTGACCACCATCCGCCATTGGATGAACCGGTGATCATAAGACCGTCGTAGAGCCTTAGACCGGGAGCGTTGCCACCAAAGCGCGGCCTAAGTCCCTGACACCCCCTTCGAAGCTCAGTGCACCATAACAAAATAAACCCCGGACCAGATGCGTGGCATCGTGATCCGGGGTTAAATATTGAGCAGCCTTGGAGGCCGGGATTACATGTCTGAGAGGTTGATCATTTCGTCGTGGAGCTTACGGCGCTCCACACACATCTGGAGCAGCTTCTTCTTACGGCTCGGCGTGATCATGCGACGAACGAAGATGTTGGGAATGGCCACGCCGACCGAGATGAAGAGGATGACGAGCGACGCTTTCATCAGGTTGCCCGTGGCAGCCGTCAGCTCACCCACCACTCCGTGCATGTCGAGGAATCCGAAGAGGGCGCGGTACATCAGCACTCCGGGGATCATCGGGATGACGCTCGGGATGGAGAGGCAGTGATGGGGCGTGTGCAGCCAGTGCTGTGCCTTCGTACAGATGATCGAGATGAGCGTCGAACCGGCGAAGGAACCGATGATCAGTCCCTGGTCGAGACCGATGTTGTTGTTGCTCGGACCGAGGTTGACGAAGTTACGCGTACAAACGGCGATGATACCTCCGATAGCCACTGCCCAGAGCAGGCGCTTCGGGATGTTGAAGATCATCGAGAAGCCCATGGCCGATACGGCGGCCGCGATGGCGAAGGAGATGTAGTTGTTGTGCGGCGTCATGCTCAGGTCGGTCATGAAGTTGTCGACACCACAGAAATAGATGGCCGCCGCCTGTCCGAACGACATGGCCAGGATCATCAGCAGGATGTTCGTGGCCCTGGTGATGCCGATATCGACATATCCGTTGATCATGTCGCTCACGAAGTTGATCAGCGGTACGCCGGGCACGATGAAAAGTGAGCAGGCCATGAAGGGATGCCAGGGCGTGGAGCTGACGAGGAAGGACGGCAGCGAGGCGGCTATCGTCGAATTGACCGACAGGAAGGACGAGAGCCATGCCAGCAGCGTGGCCACGAAAGCGGAGATGCCGATGCCCATCAGCCAGTTCATACCCTTGCGTCCGAGCCATCCCTTGAGATACATGCCCACCGCAGCGGCGATGGAGGCATAGAAGAACGCTGTCCAGTCGCAACCGAACTGAACGCAGAAGCCGCCGCAGGCGAAGCCCGTTCCGATGGCCACCTGCAGGGGAGTGTAGTTGCGGGGCATCGACTCGATCTTGTCGAGCTCCTGCTCGAAGCGCTCCAGCGAATAGTCCTCCTTGATGGCCGTCCAGAGCATCTTGCTCATAGCGGAGATGGCGGTCATGTTGACGCCGTGCTTGTCGATGCGCTGGAACTTCGTGAACGAGTGCTTCTCATCACTCAGGTTCACCATCAGCATGTTGTAACTGACGTAAATGTGGATATAGCCCTCGGGCAGTCCGAGGTAGGCTTCCGCACGCCGCATGTTGCGGAGGATTCGGGCCGTGTCAGCCAGACTCTCCATCAGAATGCCTCCTACGCGAAGGAGCAGATCCAGCTTGCGGCGAAGAAGAATCTCGGTTGTTGAATGATGCTCTGTCATGAATAAGTCAATAAAAAATATTACCTGTCTATGTAGTTTCTGCAAAGGTACAACAATTCGCGCGAATGGCGCACGGATCGTGTATAAAAATTGAATATTTCAAGAAAGCAGGGAGACCATGATGCGCGCGGCATTGTCGGGCGCCACGTCCTTGCCGAGCCTTTTGGCCATCTCGTCATAGTCGGCGAGCATGGCGTCGCGTCCGGTGCCGCCAGGCAGGAGCCTCAGCAGCTCCCCGCGGATGTTGGACACGGTGAAGCGGTCGGCCAGCAGCTCCTGCACGATCTCGCGGTCGGCGATGAGGTTGACCAGCGAGATGTACTTGCACTGGATGATGTGATTGAAGGCGAAGCGGATGAGATGGGGCACGGGGGTCTCGTAGCACACCACCTGAGGCACGCGGAAGAGGGCGGTCTCCAGCGTCGCCGTGCCGCTCGTCACCATCGCCGCCACGGAATGGGTCAGGAGGGCGTAGGTGTCGTTGTCCACTTTTTTCACAGGCTTGCCGGCAATGAACCTCTCATAGTAGGCATCATCGACCGACGGTGCGCCGGCCAGCACGAGCTGATAGTTGAACGCCGGCGAGAGGGAGTCGGCGATCAGCGGGGCGGCGGCCTCAATCATCGCGGGCAGGTTGTCCTTGATCTCCTGACGGCGCGAGCCGGCCAGCAGGGCGATGATCGGACGGTCGGGATCGAGCTGCCAGCGGCGGCAGAAGTCGGCGCGCGTCTCATGATAGCCGGCACGGAAGGTGTCCACCTCCTCGACGGTGGGATTGCCGACATAGTGGATCTTGTAATGATGCTTGCCCTCATAGAACGGCACCTCGAACGGCAGGATGGAGAACAGCTCGCTGACATCGCGGCGGATGCGGCGGATGCGCCACTCCTTCCATGCCCAGATCTTCGGAGAGATGTAGTAGTACACGGGTATCCGGGTATGGGCATGCACATACTTCGCGATGTCGAGGTTGAAGCCCGGGTAGTCGACGAGGATCACCACATCGGGCTGCCAGGCCGTGATGTCGCGCTTGCACATGGCCATGTTCCTGAAGATGGTGCGCAGGTGGAGCAGCACGGGCACGAAGCCCATGTAGGCCAGCTCGCGGTAGTGCTTCACACACGTGCCGCCGACAGCCGTCATCAGATCACCACCGAAGAAGCGGAACTCGGCATTGCTGTCCTCTTTTTTCAGACTCTGCATCAGCCTGCTGGCATGCAGGTCGCCACTGGCCTCACCCACGATGAGATAATACTTCATAGATTCCAGCTTTTCACTTCGTCCATATAACCGTAGGCCGTCACGTCGATGGTGGTAGGCGTGATGGCCACATAGCCCTGCTCGAGGGCCCACTGGTCGGTGCCTTCCACGCCGGCCTCGTCGTTCTGGAAATGTCCCACCATCCAGTAGTAGTCGTATCCGCGGGGATGGTGCTCGGTGACCACCTCCTGCACCCAGCGGCCCATCGTCATGCGGCACACCTTCACGCCCTTAAACTCCTGACGGGCAGGGAAGTTGACATTCAGGCAGCAGCCGCGCGGCATGCCCTTCTCGAGCACCCGGCCGACGATCTCGCGCACATAGGGAGCGATGGGATCGAGGTTGGCCGTCTCGTCGTAGTAGCAGCTCGAGAAGGCGATGGAGGGAATATACTTCATGGCACCCTCATAGGCCACACCCATCGTGCCGGAATAGTGATTGTTCACCGCAGAGTTGTCGCCGTGGTTGCAGCCGCCGAGGATCAGGTCGGGCCGGCGGTCGGGGCAGAGTTTGGCAAGGGCCATCTTCACGCAGTCGACGGGCGTGCCGTTGCACGACCACACCTCCGTGTCGCCCATGTTGTGGCGCCGCTTGAGGAGCAGGGGCAGCGTGGCCGAGAAGGCACAAGAGTAACCCGAGCGCGCACTCTCCGGCGCACAGACGAGCAGATCGGCCATGGGCTTGAGGATCTCCACGAGCTTGCGGATGCCCGGGGCATGATAGCCGTCGTCGTTGGAAATGAGTATAAATGGTCTTTTCTTTTCCATCTGAAAAAAATAAATTATTCACTGCAAAAGTACGAAAAAACCCTTAATTCGGTCGCGTTCTCATGCAAAATATGTATCTTTGCAACATTATCAGCCAGTAAGCCGGTAAGCCGGCGGCCGTCAAACCGCCTATGGCGGTCTGCTCCGCCCAACGCCGAAGGCTGAAAGCCAAAAGCTCAAAATCATATCATTCATGGCAAAAATCATCGCTTTAGCCAATCAGAAGGGCGGTGTGGGCAAGACCACGACGACCATCAACCTTGCCGCATCACTGGCCACGCTGGAGAAGAGCGTGCTGGTGGTGGACGCTGACCCACAGGCCAACGCATCGAGCGGACTCGGTGTGGACCTGGCCGAGGTGGACTGTTCTATCTACGAGTGTATCATCGATCATGCCGACGTGCACGACGCCATCTACACCACCGACATCGAGGGACTGGACATCATTCCCAGCCACATCGACCTGGTGGGCGCGGAGATAGAGATGCTCAACCTCGACAACCGCGAGAAAGTGATCAAGCAGGTGCTCGCCCCGATCCAGAACGATTACGACTATATCCTCATCGACTGCTCGCCCTCACTGGGCCTCATCACCGTCAACGCCCTCACGGCCGCCGACTCGGTGATCATCCCCGTGCAGTGCGAATACTTTGCTCTGGAGGGCATCTCCAAGCTGCTCAACACCATCAAGATCATCAAGAGCAAGCTCAACCCGAAACTGGAGATCGAGGGCTTCCTGCTGACGATGTACGACTCGCGCCTCCGCCTGGCCAACCAGATCTACGACGAGGTGAAGCGCCACTTCCAGGAGCTTGTCTTCAAAACCGTCATCCAGCGCAACGTGAAGCTCTCCGAGAGCCCCTCGCACGGCCTGCCCGTGATCCTCTATGACGCCGACTCGACGGGAGCCAAGAACCACCTGGCACTGGCCAAGGAGATCATCAGCAAGAACGAAGGATGAGGACCCGCGGAGCGACAACACAGAGACACCAACGGATAACCGCTCCGCCCACCACTAAACGACAAGCAAGAAGAAATGGCAGTACACAAGAAATACAACGCCTTAGGCCGGGGACTCGACGCCCTGATCTCAACGGAGGCCGTGCGCACGCAAGGCTCCTCGACGATCAACGAGATTCCCATCGACCAGATACAACCTAACGCGGAACAGCCGCGTACCCTCTTCGATGAAGAGGCACTGCACGACCTGGCCAAGAGCATCAAGGAGATCGGCATCATACAGCCCATCACGCTCCGCCAGATCGCCGAGAACAAATTCCAGATCATTGCCGGCGAGCGACGCTGGCGCGCCGCACAGCTCGCCGGCCTGCGCTCGCTGCCCGCCTATATCCGCACCATCAAGGACGAGAACGTCATGGAGATGGCACTCGTGGAGAACATCCAGCGCGAGGACCTCAACGCCATAGAAATAGCGCTGGCCTACGAGCACCTGCTCGAGAACACGGGCATGACGCAGGAGCAGGTGTCCGAGCGCGTGGGCAAGAGCCGCACGGCCATCACCAACTACCTGCGACTGCTCAAGCTGCCCGCCGAGGTGCAGATGGCGCTGCAGAACAAGCAGATCGACATGGGACACGCACGCGCACTCCTCTCTCTCGAAGACCCGAAGCTGCAGCTCAAGGTGTTCCGCGAGCTGCTGAAGAACAAATGGTCGGTGCGCAAGGTGGAGGAGATCTGCCAGCACCTGAAGAACGGCGAGGACCTGGAGACCGGAAAGAAGAAGATCCAGGCCAAGAACCAGCTGCCCGAGGAGTACACACGGATGAAGAACGACCTGTCGGGCTACTTCCAGGCGAAGGTGCAGCTCTCCTGCACGGCCAAGGGCAAGGGAAAGATCAGCATCCCCTTCAACGACCAGGCCGACCTGGAACGTATCATGCAGCTTTTCGCACGGATGAAAGACAATAATCTGCCGGAGGAATGATCACAATTCGAACGATCTGTCTGGCCCTGACCCTAGTACTGGCCACGGCCGCACAGGCGCAGACCGACGCCCCATCGAGAAGACGGGTGCAGCCGCAGCGCAACACACCGACCCTCGTCGCCGACAGCATGGCGGTGGGGGAAGCGGACAAGCTGACGACAATCACTGCCGACAGCATCCTGCCGGCGGCCTACGGCACGGCGCAAGGTGCCGACAGCCTGACCACCGACAGCCTGACGACGAAGAAGCACAAGCGCGACTGGGCCACGTGGAAGCCGAGCGCAAAGCGCGCGCTATGGCTCTCCCTCGTCCTCCCCGGCGCAGGACAGATATACAACCGCAAATACTGGAAGCTGCCTATCATCTACGGCGGATTCGTGGGATGTGCCTACGCCCTGCGGTGGAACAACATGATGTACCGCGACTACTCGCAGGCCTATCTCGACATCATGGACGACGACCCGACGACAGAGAGCTACAACCAGTTTCTCCATCTGGGCAACACCATCACCGACAGCAACCTCGCACAGTACCAGGAGATCTTCCGCAAGCGTAAGGACCGCTACCGCCGCTGGCGCGACATGAGCGTCTTCGCACTCATCGCCGTCTATGCCCTCAGCGTCATCGACGCCTACGTCGACGCCTCCCTGAGCGAGTTTGACATCTCGCCCGACCTGAGCTTCCACGTGACGCCGGCCATCATCAACAACTCTACCAACACCAACGCCTACGCGCTGAGAAGCAGCGGCATCGGCGTACAATGTAGTCTCACTTTTTAATTCCCGTAATGAAGAAAATACTTATTGCCATCGCGGCTCTTATCTTAGAAGTACCTACGGGCCTCTTCGCCCAGAACAACGAACCCACCTCGATCACCGTGAAGGATGCTCAGGGACGGGATGAACAGATAGACCTGCCGGAGTCGATGACCGCAGACATCGACTCGCTGATGAACGATTATATCCACAAGACCTACCTCAAGCCCAGCAGCGACTGCAACATGCCGGACATCAACCCGGTGTATGAGAAAGAGGTATATAAAGAGCGGCTCGCCAAGCTGCCTACCGTTATAGAAATGCCCTACAACGACGTGGTGCAGTCGTTCATCGACCGCTACAGCGGCAAGCTGCGCCACTCGGTGGCTTTCTGGCTCGGCGCACAGAACTTCTACATGCCGATCTTCGAGACGGCACTGGAAACCTACGGACTGCCGCTGGAGCTGAAGTACCTGCCGGTGATCGAGTCGGGCCTCAACCCGCAGGCCGTCTCGCGCGTAGGCGCCACGGGCCTCTGGCAGTTCATGATCACGACGGGCAAGCGCTACGGACTGGAGGTGAACTCGCTCGTCGACGAGCGCCGCGACCCGGTGAAGGCCAGCTATGCCGCCGCACACTACCTGCGCGACCTCTACACCATCTTCGGTGACTGGAACCTCGTGGTGGCCGCCTACAACTGCGGACCGGACAAGATCAACCACGCCATCCACCGTGCCAAGGGCGAGAAGGACTACTGGAAGATCTATCCCTACCTGCCGCGTGAGACACGCGGATACGTGCCGGCCTTCATCGCCGCCAACTACATCATGAACTACTACTGCGACCACAATATCTGTCCGCTGGTGACCGACCTGCCGGTGAAGACCGACACCGTGATGGTCACACGCGACGTACACTTCGAACAGGTTGCCCACGTGCTGGGCATGACCGTGGATCAGCTGAAAAGCCTTAACCCACAATACCGGCACAATGTCATCAACGGTGCGGCTCACGCCTCCACACTGCGTCTGCCCACAACGATGATCAACACCTTTATCGACAGGGAAGACTCCATCTACGCCTACAACGCTGACGAGCTGCTCTCGAAGCGCAAGGAGGTGGAGGTGACCCAACAGGCAGAGGTGAGCGACAGCAAGAGCTCGAAGAGCTCGAGCAGACGCTCCTCAAAGGCCTCATCAAGAAAAAAGAAGAGCAGACGCTCCAGCAAGAAACGCGCAAGCAAGAGCGTCACCATCCGAGAGGGTGACACCCTCAGCGAGATCGCCGAGCGCCACCACACAACGGTGAAGAAGCTCAAGAAGCTCAACGGCATCAAGGGCAGCAGCATCAGAGCCGGAAAGAAGATAAAGGTGAAATAAGCATCATACCTTAAAACTCACCAACTAAATACATGCATTATGGACGATCAGCAAGATGTCAAAGCCAAGGAGCGCGAGGCTGCCGACAATGAGATGATCGAGAATGCCTTCCATCATCTGCTCGACACCTATCTCAACTCGCGCCACCGCAAGAAAGTGGACATCATCACCAAGGCCTTCAACTTCGCCCGTCAGGCTCACAAAGGCGTACGCCGCCTGTCGGGAGAACCCTATATCATGCACCCCATCGCCGTGGCGCAGATCGCCTGCCAGGAAATGGGACTGGGCTCAACGAGCATCTGCGCCGCCCTGCTCCATGATGTGGTGGAGGACACGGAATACTCCGTCGAGGACATACAGAACATCTTCGGTGAAAAGATAGCGCAGATCGTCGACGGACTGACCAAGATCTCCGGCGGCATCTTCGGTGACAAAGCCTCCGCACAGGCCGAGAACTTCAAGAAGCTGCTGCTCACGATGAGCGACGACATCCGCGTCATCCTCATCAAGATCTGCGACCGTCTGCACAATATGCGCACGCTCGCCTCACAGCCCGCCAACAAGAAATACAAGATAGCAGGAGAGACGCTCTATATCTATGCACCGCTGGCCAACCGCCTGGGACTGAACAAGATCAAGACCGAGCTGGAAGACCTCTCCTTCCGCTATGAGCACCCGGAGGAGTACGCCACCATCGAGAGCAAGCTGAACATGACGAAGGAACAGCGCCAGAAGGTGTTCGACGACTTCACCGCACCCATCCGGCAGATGCTCGACAAGATGGGCATGACCTACTACATCAAGCAGCGTGTCAAGAGCCCCTACTCCATCTGGTGCAAGATGCAGAACAAGCACGTCACCTTCGAGGAGATCTACGACATCCTCGCCGTCCGCATCGTCTTCACGCCGAAGGACCGCAAGGACGAGATCAACAACTGCTTCCAGATCTATGTGGGACTGAACCAGATCTACAAGAGCCACCCCGACCGGCTGCGCGACTGGGTGAACCACCCGAAGGCCAACGGCTACCAGGCCCTCCACGTGACGATGATGTCGCACCAGGGACAATGGATAGAGGTGCAGATCCGCTCCGACAGAATGGACGAGATCGCAGAAAAGGGCTTCGCCGCCCACTGGAAATACAAGGAAGGCGGAGAGGCCGAGCACGACGAGAGCGAGCTCAACAACTGGCTCTCCACCATCAAGGAGATCCTCGACGATCCGCAGCCCGACGCCATGGACTTCCTCGACGCCATCAAGCTCAACCTGTTCGCCTCCGAGATATTCGTCTTCACACCGAAGGGTGAGGTGAAGACCATGCCGGCGGGATCGACCGTCCTCGACTTCGCCTTCTCCATCCACACCGTACTCGGCTCGCACTGCATCGGCGCCAAGGTGAACCACAAGCTCGTGCCACTGAGCCACAAGCTGCAGAGCGGCGACCAGGTGGAGGTGCTCACCTCGAAATCGCAATACGTGAAACCCGAATGGCTCAACTTCGCCTCCTCGGCCAAAGCCAAGGGAAAGATACAGGCCATACTCAGAAGACAGGACCGCGAGACACAGAAGAAGGGCGAGAACACGCTCAACGAATGGCTTGAAGAGAAGGAGCTGACGCTCACCACGTCGATCCTCGACAAGCTCTGTGAGTTCCACGGCCTGCAACGCCACGAGGATCTCTTCAAAGGACTCGGCGACAAGAGCATCCAGCTCTCCGACAAGGACCTCAACGAGATACACGGCACCAACAAGAAAAAGATCAGCGTGGTGCCCACAGGATGGCGCCGCTACGTGCCCTTCATCGGCAAGAAACAGACGGACTCCGAGCAGCCGTCGAAGAGCCTGCTCGTCGTCGGCAAGGACTTCAACAAGAAGAAGCCCTGCATCATCAGCGAGGACACCATCGGCATGTATATCTTCCCGGCGTGCTGCCACTGCATCCCCGGCGACGACATCCTCGGCTTCATCGACGAGAAAAACCGCGTGGAGATACACCGGCGCGACTGCCCCGTGGCCAGCAAGCTGAAGGCCAGCTTCGGCAACCGCATCCTCGACGCACAGTGGGACATGCACCAGCGCCTCTTCTTCGACGCGACGATCGAGACACACGGCACCGACCGCAAGGGAATGCTCTTCGACGTGTCGGACGTCCTCTTCAGACAGCTCAACGTCAATATCCACAACGTGTCATTCTCCGCTGACGAAGGACTATTTGTGGGAAAGATAGAAATCCGCGTACACGACCGCAATGAGGTGCGGGCCATCATCAACGCGCTGAAGAAGATTCCTGACATGCAGGAGATCCTGCAGATAAAATAAACCCACGTGAACAGACATGGCTGTACACCGCCCCCATCACGAAGGCAGCGTACAGCTATGTCTGTTTTTTCTTCATTCCTATGCTTCCTACTCCGTATTGTCTTTCCCCCAATACCTTCCGTATTCTTTTCCCATCCCGTGCGTCCCATCATACGGACGATACAACCGGGACATCCCATCTGGAAGTGACGGCAGCAAATGCCCGGTGGAGGTGATGTAGAAAAGCCTCCTATCCCAGTGTTGTTGCTCGTCCGCACAGAAAGGCCAATATAGGGACGCACATCGTGTATCCGCTACTGCAAATGTCTACCTTATATATATAATAGGTGTCTGACGAGTTAATAAGGAAGCCGCTTCAAGGAGCCATATACTACTTGACTGGCGAGCCATCTCTATCATTCTACGGTCTTTCCTGCCCGATTTCACGAAGGACACCAGCAGCCCAATCTACGAGTCTCAGACTGTATTCATCAAGATCGTAGTCCTGGAGACCGATAGCCATAGAGGAGGCCATAGCCAAGACATCCCGGTCTTCACCGGAGACAACATCGGCCAACTCACGGAAAGAAGCTATGTAGTCGCCCGTATCATAATAATATTTCATGCGAACTGTAAAGCGCGCCGCCTTGTAAAGTCCGACAAGAGCCTCTCTGTTCCGCGCATGCAGCAGATTGTGCGAACTAGCATGATACACGGTGCAGGCACCGGTATGCACGGCACGATGCACGTCCTCCCGTGTAAAGGACAGGCCCAAGCTATCGAGCGAACCCACGATGGCCCGTGTATCCAAAACCAACTGCAACAAGTCGGACTTCTCCCAGGCGCATAACTCGGCCGTACCACACACGAAGCCGCAGATCTTATCACTATGATCCATCTTATCGATCATATTGCGGTATGCCAAGAGATCATGATGATCCATGCCGTCGACTATCACGACAACATCTATGTCGCTATCCCTTGTCGGCTCCCCCCGACCATAGCTGCCTTGTATACCGAAAAAACAAAGACGACTGCCAAAAAGATCTGTCAGCCGTTGCAGGAAAAGATCCAACCACGAGGTTATATCAAATTCTGTCTGTATTGCCATATTCTTACTGTTATCATCCTTATTCTAAAAAGGCGGCTGACCTGTGTCTCGGACACCGGAACAGCCGCCTGATCTGTCTTATTGCCCGGGCAGGATCGCCTGCCGTGAGAAAGTCTGGAAATATCCCAGACATGTGTCGCGCCACTCCCGCGCGTTCTCCACCTGCTCCTCCAACCGCCGGCTGACCTCGTCGAAGCGCTGCGGGTCGACATAAGGCCGCATCCGCTTCCACGTGTCGGCGAAGCGCTGTGCCTCCGCCACGCCATGATTGTAGTGGGAGCAGAGACTCTGCCACAGCGTGCTGCCGTCCTTCATCTTATGATTCCAGCCGACATGATGGAACCACAGGAGATACTCCTCGGGACAGGTGTCGATGTCGTTGTACAGGCTGTCGTAGGGATGCCGGTACTGGCTGACCGCCTTCGAGCCGCTCATCGTGCGGTCGAAGCCGATGCCCGCACTGTCGGCCTTGTGATAATAGACGGGACACCACTCGATAGGGTACTGCGGATAGAAGCCCTGAGGCTCCGGACCGTAATGATGATCGGCCTTGAAGATGTGGTGAAGGCCAAGGGGCATCATATAGTCGACACAAGCCTCGCGGCTGCTGGCCATCACCTCCCTCATAGAATTGACAAAGGCCATGTCGTGGGTGAAGGTCTGCTTCAGCCACTCTGTAGCGATGCTGTCGGACGACAGGGAGGCGTTCCAGGCCAGACGGCCAAAGGCATACCAGTTGGCCTGCGAATAATGATGACCACACCAGTTGGCGTCATCCCCGATATTGGCCACGCCGGCAATACCGACGAGACTGTCGGGACGGACGAAGGAGAAGAACTCTTTCCACATCGGTGCCAGATAGACCAGATGGCGGCTCTGTCCGAGATACTCCTGCGTGATCTGCAGCTCGGCCATCATCGGTGTCTGCCTGATGTTGTCGAACAACGGGGCATAGGGCTCGCGCGGCTGGAAATCGAGCGGTCCGTTCTTACACTGGAGGATGACATTGTCCCTAAACTGGCCGTCGAGATCCTTGAACTCGCTCACGGCCTGCATCACCCGGTCCTCACCCTCATGATTGCCATAGACGAAGCTGCGCCAGATCACCAGACCGCCATACGGCTGCAGGGCATCGGCCAGCATATTGGCACCCTCGGCATGGGTGCGGTGATAATCGCCGGGGCCGGGCTGTCCCTCCGAATTGGCCTTCACCAGAAATCCGCCAAAGTCGGGTATCGCCTTATACAGCTCACCGGCCTTGTCTCTCCACCACCGGCGGACACCCTCATCGAGGGGATCGGCAGTCGGCAGTCCGCCCTCGGCCATCGGCGAGGCGAAGTTGACGGAAAGATAGACACGGATGCCATAGTCGCGAAAGAGGTCGGCCAGCACCTTCACCTTTTTTATATAGGTGGTATTGAGCATCTTGGGCGATGCATTGACATTGTTGATCACCGACCCGTTGATGCCTATCGACGCATTGGCCCTGCAGTAGTCGGTAAGGCGCTTGCGCAAGGCAGTGCTCATGGTGCCCTTGTCGCCGTCGATCTCGTCCCACTTCCAGATGCTCTTGCCGGCATAGCCCCGTTCGATGGAGCCGTCCAGATTGTCCCAGTGGTTGAGCAGGCGATACCTCACCGTGGGCTGCTCCTTGATGTGAAGCGCACCGACGGGCAGCCCGGTGTCCTGGATACGCAACAGCTCGTAGGCTCCATAGAGCAGGCCGCGGCTGGTGCCGGCCTTCACCGTGACACCGGACGCATCCGGTGCGGAACTGATCTCAAAGCCCTCACCGCTGCCTGCCGACTTGTCTCTGACGAGCCTGACGGCCGCACCATGCCAATAGGCCGACAGCTCCTGCACCGCTATCCGCGCTGTTGCCGACCGGTCGTTGGTCGCTACCTTGCACGGAGACGGATTACGGGAAGCCCGTAGCCACAGCCGGGAGCCGTCCTCCGCATGCAGCAGGACTCCTGTGGCCAGGGCGAATAGTAGTGTTAGAAATGTTTTCTTCATGCTTTCTGATTTATTTTAGTTTTTGTTTTTAGCTTGTTGACCGTGCACCTTCCTCCGTATCAGGCCAGGTTCCCGGTATTGCGTACGCAGGCGGTCTCTCACCTCCCGCTTCCTCAATGCAAAAATAGGGAAAAACGTCCAAATCTCAAAGCAGCTTCCTACTAAAATCAGCCTTCCACTCCATCTATCCCTGACAAGGCATAGATGGCAGACAGCTGCCGGCCAGGAAGCGGACACCTACCGGAAAGGCACAAAAAAAGAATGCCTGCCGGAAACAACGCTGATCCCCGTTACCGTCATCACCCTTTCCCTTACCCGACGGCAAGAGAAAGGGTGATCAGCATCCGGTCAGCACGGTTTCAGGCCGACATTCTTCCTATCGGCATCACTCCAGATACATGCAGTCGATATCCGGCATGTTGCTTGATGCATTGTACAGTCTGATGACATTGTTGCCGGCCTTCAGCTTGACTTCCATCTTATACTTCTTGACCGTCGACCAGTCACCGGTGTTGCAGGTGAGCTTGCCATACGCCTTGCCGTTCACCTCACAGTACATATCGCGGGACTCGCCGGAGATGACCGACAGTGTCATGGAATAGGTGCCGCCCTTGGGCACATACACATCGCGCCACTGCAGGTCGTTGCTGGCCTTTCCGCCCAGCCAACCGACTTTCATTCCGCCCGAGCAGCCGGCCTGCTCCTCATAGACGGCTGTGCCGACGGCCTGGTTGTTCTGCAGTTCCTGATAGTCGCTCAGGTAAGCCGTCTCAGCCTCATAGCATCTGCGCATCAGGCGCTTCTTTCCCGTCAGCTGGAATACACGCACGCCATGGGCAGCCACCGTCACCTTCATCTGGCCGGCGCAGGTCTCCTTCGACTTATCGATCAGATCGTAGACCTTCACATTGCCTCCCAGGCACACATCCTGGAAAGACACGTCGACAGTCTTCTGGATGTCCGTGGGATTGTAGACCGCAATGACACGTGTCGTAGAATTGCGTTTCCGGAAGTCCTTCACCAAGGTGTACACACCATCCTTCACGCATGCCACGTAGGCCTGCAGGCCCAGCGAGTCCTGATTGACCGCTATCAGATCCTCATTGCCCAGCAGCTTCAAGGTCTTGTCGCTGGCAGTGGTCAGATCGCAACCGATGAGCAACGGCGAGCTCATTATGCACCACATGGCGAAATGGGTCTGGTCCTCAGTGTCGGTCATACCGCGTCCCACCTCCAGCATGTCCATGTCGTTATAATGTCCGGGACTGCAATAGGCCGAGAGATACATATTCTGCCGGATGATATTGGCCACCGGTCCCCATGAGTTGTTGATGTCCTGTGAGATGCGCCAGGAGTTGGCCATCTTGCACACCCATGTGCCGGGGAAGTCCCATCTGCACACATTGTACACAACATCCCTTCCCGTGGCCTTGATCGCCTTTGCGATGTCTGTATAGCGTGTCTGCGGATCAAGGGCAAGGTGCTCGGAGTTCTGAGAAGCGTTACCGCCACAGAAATCCACTTTGATGAAGTCGAACTTCAACGAATCAAAATACAGACGGCAGTCCTGTGCCTCGTGCTCGTATATGCCGGCACCGACTCCTCCCGGCTCGCCATTGTAGAACGAGGCGCAGGTGTTGTGCCCGGCATCAGTGTAGATACCGGCCTTGAGCCCCTTGCCATGGATATACTCTACCACCGGCTTCAGACCGCCGGGAAACTTGCTCGTGTTGATCAGCAGATTGCCCTTGGCATCCCTGCCGGCAAAGAAGCCGTCGTCGATGTTGACATAGCGATATCCCACACGGCTCAATCCTGTCGACACGAGCGCATCGGTCTGCCGACGGATCAGACCATCGCTGATACGGGCGAAATAGGTGTTCCAGGAACTCGGCTCACCCGATAAATATAGGGGGGAAAGAAATTTATATGTTGCATAAAAGTTATATCTTTGTCCCATGAATCATCAAGGACTATTGGCATTGGCAGAGTTAATCCTGCCTTCAGAGATACTATAGAAAATGTTACAAATGACCGGAGCCGTCACATACCGACTTGCGTCGTACAACCGCTTCCGTCAAAGGGGAGACGGAGGCGGATCCGGCCTCCACCACCTGTTGACCGCTATGGCATCCCTCTGTTTCCTACGTCACACAACCGACCCGTCCAACAGTCGGACAGTCATCTCCAAAGTTGGGACCTCTACCCTATCGGGCAACTTCCCGACCCTGCCCACCAACACCGGACAAAGGTCGCAGGCTGTCTTCCCCAATTCCGAACGACGAACCAACATCATCAAGGTGGCATCGTCATAACAGAAGAAGGCAGGAACGTGAGGATGCCATCATCAGGAAACTGCAACATAATGCACCCTCTGACCACACGACCCATCCCTATGGAGCACAAAAAAAGCTGAGCGGAAAGCTCAGCTTCTTGTTGGGATACCCGGACTCGAACCAGGAATGACAGGACCAGAATCTGTAGTGTTACCATTACACCATATCCCAATAGTTTATTTTGCAACTCAGAAGTAAAAAAGCCGAGCGTAAAGCTCAGCTTTTTGTTGGGATACCCGGACTCGAACCAGGAATGACAGGACCAGAATCTGTAGTGTTACCATTACACCATATCCCAATTTCTGTTGCGCAACTCAGAAATGTTATTTATTTCCTTATTGCGGTTGCAAAGGTACGGACTTTTTCGCAAACTCCAAAACTTTCCCGTTCTTTTTTCAATGATTATTTATATTTTTCTGAAATCATGACAAAATCGAGATATAATTCCGAGAATCTACTTCCCTGCCGCATTTTTCCCGGCTGTCATGGCAGCCGGGTGGTGTCTTCTTTCTGCTCGTAGCTCTTGATCAGCTGCCGGGTGGAATCCTCTTTCTGCTCCACATATTTCTGCTGGGCCTCATTGATGAGCTTCTTACGCTCAGCCGCCAGCCGTTTCTCTTCCATGGTCTTATTATAGGCCGCCTTGATAGGATCCTCATTACCCTTCTCGTCCATCTTGCGGAAGGCCTTCTTCATCTTGCGCAACTGCTTGGCATCGCGCCGGCCGCGCCGGTCCAAGATATTACCGAGATCGAAGGAGAGAATGCCATTGGAAGGTCGGGGCTCGTTGGTCGCCTCTTTGGCCCACCGCTCTACAGCCTCCTCCAGACGGCGCTGACGGTCCTGGCCCCATACGGTCACCTCGGACACGCGATGAGAGTTGGGTAAAAGATAAGTCGTATCGCCTACCTCCTTCGCCACGAGCTTCTCGCTGAGATAATTGGCCTTATAGACGATAAGGGTGTCGAGCTGAGTAGGGATGTAGCAGACGCCCCGGTAATTGGTCGTGTCGCGGTAGCCGCTGCTGGTGATGACCATAGCATCGCGCACGGGCACTTTCGTCTCCAGGTCGGCAACGACAAACTTACGGAGGACGAGCGCCGTGTCCGTACTGTCATTGGCCACTCCACCGCTCTGACCTGCCCTCGCATGATCGCCTTGGGCCGCCAACACCCACGAGCTACCCAAGAAGAACAGGGCAGCCATACCTATCTTATATATAGAACTGATCGTCTTCATATACACTACAAAGATACGACAAAGGCAACAAGACTGTTCCCCGCATTATTCTTTTTTACGTTAATCATTCCAAAGGCACGCCAGATGGGCACGGGCTGTCGCCCCGGAGGAACCGACACCGGCGGAGAGAGGACTACGGCAGATCGCCTGCCGTCTCCATCCGCCTCATCTTGTCTCCCGCTCCATCAATGCTTCGAAATCATCGCAGAGAGCACGGATGGAAGGATAGAGCACATTGGGATGCTCGCACAGCAACGCCTCATCGGGCAACGGTCCGCTGTTGACGGCTATCGTGAAACACCCGGCAGCCACACCGGCATGAACACCGAGGGGTGCGTTCTCTACGACAATACCCTCCCACGGCTGCAGATTGCCAGCCTTGCGCAAACCGGCAAGATAAGGATCGGGATTGGGCTTGCCACGGGTCACGTCGTAGGCGGTCGTGATATGATCGCGGTCGAGATACTTGCCAAAATCGAGCAACAGACGCTCGATGAGCGGCTTCTGACCACTGCCCGTCACTACGTTGACCGACATACCCATAGCATGGATCTTCGCCATCAGATCGAGCACACCGTCGAAGATCTGCGTCTCAGGCAACTCGTGGAAGCAACGGGTCTTCACATCGTACATCCGCTGCGCCTCCTCGAGGGAGATGTCATGTCCCTGCTGGCGACGCACCATCTCGCGGATGGTGTCGATACCACGGGCTCCTTCCGTGGCATAAGCGTCGGCGGCCGTCATGTGAACGCCAAACTCTTTCATCGACTTTTGCCAGGCGATGGCATGGTTGGGCATGGAATTATAGAGCACGCCGTCCATATCGAAGAGGACAGCCTTAGGAGAAAAATGTGTCATGGATGAAAGATTGATGGTCTCTGAACCCTCGCGCCTTTCTGCGAAAGTGCGGAAAAGGGAAGAGAGAAAACTGTAAACGATGGGGACTAAAAGGGTCGGGAACGCATGCCGCCTTCCCTGACCCTCCTAGTCCCCGGAAAGCCCCGGGGAGACGATGACCTGCCATCGCCTCCGGGGTGTTGTCTGTATTACTTCTCGTTGGCGAGACGCTCCTGAATGGCCTTGCTCTCTGCCTCGTAGCCGGGCTTGTTGAGCAGGGCGAACATGTTCTTCTTGTAAGCCTCCACACCGGGCTGGTTGAAGGGATTGACCTCCTCCAGCAGACCGCTGATGCCGCAAGCCTTCTCGAAGAAGTAGATCAGCTGACCGATATAATACTCGTTGAGCACAGGTACGCTGACGCGGATGTTGGGAACACCACCATCTACATGTGCCAGACGGGTGCCCAGCTCGGCCATCTTGTTCACCTCATCGACGCGCTTGCCGGCGAGGAAGTTCAGACCGTCGAGGTTCTCATCATCATGGGGGAAGTCGAGCTCTCTGTTAGGAGTCTCCACCGAGATCACGGTCTCGAAGATGGAACGCTCGCCATCCTGGATCCACTGACCCATCGAGTGAAGGTCGGTCGTGAAGTCGCAAGCAGCGGGGAAGATACCCTTGTGATCCTTACCCTCGCTCTCTCCGTAGAGCTGCTTCCACCACTCAGCGATGAAGTGAAGCTTCGGCTGGAAGTTGGCAACGATCTCAATCTTCTTTCCGGCCTGCTGATAGAGTGCCTGACGGGTAGCAGCATAACGGGCAGCGATGTTCTCCTCGAAAGGCACATCCACGCCGCAAGTCTTCTCCATGTCCTGAGCACCCTCAACGAGCTTCTTGATGTCGAAGCCGGCGCAGGCGATAGGCAGCAGACCCACCGGAGTGAGCACAGAGAAACGTCCGCCGACATTGTCGGGGATAATGAAGCTCTTGTAGCCCTCCTTGTCAGCGCATACACGGGCAGCGCCCTTCTTGGCGTCGGTCACGGCAACGATCACCTTGCGTGCCTCGTCCTTGCCGCGCTGTGCCTCGCACTGCTTCTTCAGCAGACGGAAGGTGAGCGCCGTCTCTGTGGTGGTACCACTCTTAGAGATGTTGATCACACCGAACTTCTTGGTCTTCAGATACTCGGTCAGCTCAGCGAGATAGTCCTCACCGATATTGTTACCTGCGAAGAGAATATTAGGATTCTTCGTGTCGTCATTCACGAGCCAGGCAAAAGCATTGCCGAGAGCCTCGATGACGGCGCGGGCACCCAGGTAGCTGCCACCGATACCGGCCACTACCACTACCTCACAGTTCGCACGCAGCGTGTCGGCCGTAGCCTGCACGTCGGCAAGGAACTCGGGTGTAATGCTCGAAGGCAGATGAAGCCATCCGAGGAAATCATTACCGGCACAAGTGCCGTTCTCCAGAGCCTCCTGGGCAGCCTTGGCCTGGGGCTCAAAAGTCTTCACAGCGCCTGCCTGGAGGAACTGCTCGGCCTTCTTTGTGTCTAATGAGATGTTGGACATTGTTGTATAGTTAATAAATACGTTAAGTTTTCCTTCTTTGTCATTGCAGCCCTTGCCGACCGTGCGTCACCGGAACGAGCCGGTAAGCAGCTGTATCTCCTTCCGTGCCTCCACGCCTTCGTAAAGAATGGCATAGACAGCATCCAGGATGGGCATGTTGATATAGAGACGGCGACAGATTTCTTTCATGCACTTCGTGCCGTAATAGCCTTCGGCCACCATCTGCATCTCCAGCTGCGCCGCCTTCACCGAGTAGCCGCGTCCGATCATCACGCCGAACGTGCGGTTGCGCGAGAAGTTGGAATAGCCTGTGACGAGCAGGTCGCCGAGATAGACGCTGTCGATGATCGGGCGCACCTGCGGCTCTATGGCCCGCAGACAACGGTCCATCTCCTGGGCGGCGTTCGACATCATGACGGCCTGAAAGTTGTCGCCGTATTTGAGGCCGTCGCAGATGCCCGCACAGATGGCATAGACATTCTTCAGCACAGAGGCATACTCGATGCCGATCACATCGGCCGACGTCTTAGTCTTGACATAGTCGGACGTGAGGACAGCACAGACCGCCTCCGCCCGTTCGTGATCCGTACAGGCAACGGTGAGATAGCTGAGCCGCTCCATGGCCACCTCCTCGGCATGCGACGGTCCGGCAATACAAGCTATCTGATCGTAGGGTACCTTGTATTTCGAATGGAAATATTCGGAACACACCTGGTTCTCGTCGGGCACGATGCCCTTAATGGCCAGGATGATGTTCTTATCGTTGAGCTTCGCCTTGAGCTTGCGAAGCAGACTCTTCAGATAGGGCGACGGCGTGACGAAGAGAAGGGTGTCATAGCCTTTCACTATGCGGTTGATATCCGACGAGAAGAAGAGCTCGGTCATGTCGAAATGACACGACGT
>ULNJ01058043.1_pt1 | contig 34117 bp, 31 predicted proteins | sample 1951891 | NCBI WGS metagenome assembly ULNJ01 (sample SAMEA4835574, study PRJEB28245) | human gut metagenome | biome: gut microbiome; material: fecal sample | place: Denmark | collected 2008 | reverse complement strand
TATTATAGCCCAATAATATGTAGGTTTATTAGCCATGATGATGTAAGTTATATTGATTTGAAATCAGCAAATGGACTTAACCTTTATGCATATTGTTTTAACGATCCTGTGAATCATTCGGACGGATCCGGACATATGCCTGAATGGCACAATGGGTTCTTGGATGATTAATTATTGTAGGTGGAATAGTTCTTTCTGTAGCGACAGGAGGACTTGCAGCTCCATTAATGGCAGCTTTAGGAGGCGGTTTGATGGCTTCAATAACTGCTGAAGCAATTGTCGGAGCACTTGGAGGAGCTGTTGCAGGAGCTTGTTTCAGTATTGGTAGTCAGGAAATTTCAAGTGGTTTTGAGAATATTCAATGGTCTGATGTTGGTAAATCTTCGTTAAGTGTTGTCATTTCTGGTGATATATCTGGTGGTATTTTTGGTGGTATTAAATATGCGGTAAATGCAACTCAAATTGCAAACAGTTTATCAGGTGTTAATTCAGCGCAAGCAAGACTTGATAGTGCATTTTCGTCATTAAAAAATGTTAAAAACCTTTCAGGATTGCCTTTTAGTAGCTCTAATATTGCTAGAACTGTTGCTCAAGCAGCTGCTAATTATAATATTGCATATTCTAGCTTGGTTATGGCACAAATTAATAGTAAATTAATTGAACTTGCAATTAAAGGTGACTTATCAGGTTTACAATTTGGATTAAAACAATTAATTGGATATGGATTAAATCAAATATGGTGATGATAATATGAAAAACAAGAAGATTATCGAATTAAAAAAATGACAATTACTAATGAAGAGATTGTTATTAAAAGAAAAAACAAAAATATAATAATACCAATTAATAATATTAAAGATATGAGATACACAAAAAGAACATTTTTAAATTATTTATTAATTTATGGTTTGAGTGTGTCTCCTGGATGGCTATATATTAGATGCAACAATAAAATTGGTTGGAGAAAAGGAATAACAATAAAAATTAAATATTCTGATTTAGAAAAATTTCCAAAAAATGTTTTTTCAAGAATTGATATTAGTTAAGTAAAAAAACTCATTAGCAAAATAATATGGGTCTGTATAGAGAAATATCCATATCAAAGAGTTATGAAACAAAACTAGGTAAACTTATAGAAAACGACTTAAGTTTGAATGATGATATTATTCTATTATTTTAATATATCCAAAAAGAAATTAATTAATTTTATTAAATAAAACTTGCATAAGGGAAGATGCTGAAAACAGCATTTTCCTAAGTGCTTCAATTAAAAATGGCTCTGTAAAGAAGTCTTGTGCTAATTAAAAATTAAAATTTTTAACTAGGATGATAAAGCGTCCCTGTCAAAATCTCTTGTGATTGTTTTGATATTAAAAATCAAGTTAAACGATGTATATACATACAATTAACTTGATTTTTTGGGGTTGTAAAAAAAATAGGTTGAAATTAAAAATTTTAATTATTGACGATAAATCGTCCCTGTCAAGAATTAGGTTGATAAAAAAGTCAATCAATGCTCATATTATCTGAGTGTTGGTTGGCTTTTTATTGTCATATAAAAATCATGGCTAGCTTGTTGTTTTATTTGTTAACTACGAGAATATATCTATTTCTAGATCTAAAGAAATTGTATGACCGCTGCATTTATGTTTACCTTTCAATTCTAGAGTATTTACTTTATAATCTTTTAAATTTTTAGTTTTTTGATTGAATTTTGAATTATAATAAATCTAATTCTATCCAATGTATTTATAATCATTTTCATTACATAAAAGAATCTACAGTGATTTTAGAGATTTTAAAGGACTTATATTCAGAAAATAATTTTCTAATTTAGTTTTATATTTAAAAAACAATATCATAAATTTATATTTTTTTAAATTCCAAAATAAGCAAAACTGAAATAACTAATTTTCAAAAAAGATTGTCTGTCAAGAATTCTGTTGATATCAACCCAATTTTTGACAGGTTGCTTTTTCAACAAAATTTTTGACAATGCTGATTTTTTTAAGCAATAGTTATAATTATTTTTATATTTATTGATTTAAAAGACTATAAATGTTATAATTATGGTGAGTTTAAGATTATATAAGGAGGCTCTTTATGACTTTATGCAAGGGAAAAAATTTAATAAGAAAATTATCTTTATTATTATTTTTATTAATTATGGTAGTTTTATATTCAGGATGTAATATATATAAAGACTATAGCAAAAATAATATGGATGTTACGGGTGTAAAAGTTTTTGATTCTGAAAATAATGAAGTGATTGGAAGCTATAAAAACTATTATAGGGATATCTACAATTATTCAAAGGTAAGTTATAAAGGTAACTTGATACCTATGAATTCTGCTGCCCCAGTGTTTAACTACTATACTATAGATGCAGAAGAAGAGAAAGCCTATGTACTGAAAATTTATTTTCATTCTGAAAAAGGATATAAACTTTCTAAAGTAAGTTATTATTATAGTGATATAAATGAACTTACTGAAAATGAATTCGAAAGTACTGATATTGAAAAAGTAAATAATGATTATGTAGTTACAATAAATATAAATAAAATTGATAGTACTAATCAATTGTATACAGTTAAAGGTTGGTATTCAGGAGATAATGAGAATACATTTTCCTCAAAAGGCAGTAATACTTATATTAAAGGTGCATTCTTTAATTTACCTAATGAAAATAAATTAATATGTTAGTTAAATTATTATATTTTTATTTATTTAAGGCACTAATAATAACAATAATTACTGAAGAACTTTGTCTTGTGATTTTAAGAGAAAGACGCTTAAAGGTATATATTATATGTCTAATAATGAATATATTGACTAACGTCTCTATGAATATTCTTTTGCAATATGCGCATAATTATTATTTATCTTTAGTAATATTAGAAATTATTGTTTTTCTTGTTGAAGGAATAATCTATTTTATAGTTACAAGAAATTTGAAACTAGCTATACTATATGCTTTAGTTTGCAATCTAAGTAGTTTAAGTATCGGAATGCTTATATAAAAAAGCTAACAATGTATTTGCTAGCTTTTTTTAATACTCTGCTTTTTTGAACAATTCATATGCAGAGATAATGTGTTCATATAGTTTATCAACTTCCTCATCTGTTAATTTACACAATCTATTTATAAATTCTTTATTGCGATCTTTCTTTATTTGTTCTAGTTCGGTATTACCTTTTTCAGTCATAGTTATTAGAAATTCTCTACGTGAATGAGGATTTAAAGATCTTGTAATTAAACCCATTTCCTCAAGTGAATCAACAAGTTTTGTTGTCTGTTGTTTTGATATTCCTAAGAAACTAGAAATCACATTCATTGGTCTTCCATTAACAGAATTTGAATGAGAAATAAATATAAGCGAGATAAATTGCAAATGGGTAAGTCGTGATTTTTTTTCTTCTATTTTATTATTAACTTTAAAAACAGGAAATACTAATAATGCTTTACCCAATATTTGTTCTAATTTTTGTTCCCTTGTCATTGTGATCACCAACAAAATTATAACATTTTCTTAATAAATTGTCAACGATTATTAAAAATAATTATATGTTGATAGTAAATAATTATTGACAATAAACAAGTATTATTGTATAATATTTACTGCTAAGGAGGTAGTATATGTTTAAGTTATTAAAAAAATTAAAGAAAATAGATTGGGTGCTGTTAGGTATTTCTGTTATCCTAATTGTTGCTAGTGTTTATGTAGATTTACTAATTCCCGATTATATGAAAGAGATAACTACAATTATAAGTGAGTCAGGAGAAGTAAAAAGTGTTGTCCTCACAGGTTTAAAAATGTTAGGTTGTTGCCTTGGAGGTACTGCTCTTACAATACTTTCAGGATTTATAACATCATTTGTTTCCTCTGATTTAAGTTATAATGTTCGTAAAGAATTATTTGATCATGTTATCGATTTAGATTCACAAACTGTTGATAATTTTCAAACGGCTTCATTAATTACGAGAACAACTAATGATATAACTCAAATTCAAATGTTTATGTCAATGGGACTTACAATGCTGATTAAGTCGCCAGTTTTAGCAGTATGGGCTATTTTAAAAATAGTTAATAAAAGCTTCCAGTTATCACTTGCAACTTTAGTTGCTATTATTTTAGTGTTAACAATGATTATTACGATTACAAGTTTGGTTTTACCTCGCTTTCGAAAAGTTCAGAAATTAACTGATGAAGTTAATAAAGTGGCTCGAGAAAACTTAACAGGGTTAAAAGTAGTAAGAGCATATAATGCTGAAAAGTATGAAAAAGAAAAGTTTGATAAAGTTAATACAGAACTAGTTAATACGCAATTATTTAATCGAACTTGCTTTTCTTTTTTAAATCCTGGATTAACGCTAATTATGTCAACATTATCACTTGCTATATACTGGATTGGTGCATATTTGATAAATAAAGCAGGATTGTTAGATAAAGCCAATTTGTTTAGTGATGTTATTGTTTTTGGTTCATATGCTATTTATGTTATTCAAGCATTTATGTTTCTAGCAATGGTATTTATGATATTACCTAATGCTAAAGTTAGTGCAAATAGAATAAATGAAGTTTTAAACTCAAAAATAATGCTTAGAGAAGGCAATGAAACAAATTCTATAGTTACTGGTAAGTTAGAATTTAAAAATGTTTCTTTCCACTATGGTGATGGAAAAGATGTTTGTGAGAATATCAATTTCACTGTAAACAAAGGCGAAACTTTAGCAATCATAGGGCCAACTGGAAGTGGTAAAACAACAATTGTATCTTTAGCCTCAAGAATATTTGATCCAACAGGAGGCGAGGTTTTATTAGATGATAAAAATATTAAAGATTATACCTTTTCATCTCTATATTCAAAAATAGCTTATATTCCTCAAAAAACTATTCTTTTTTCAGATTCAATTGTAGATAATCTTAAACTTGGCAAAAAAGATGCCAAAGAAGATGATATTAAAAAAGCCTTAAATATTTCTCAAGCGTCAGAATTTGTAAATAATCTACCAGAAAAAGAAAATACAATGCTTAGTGAGGGTGGAAATAATCTTTCTGGAGGACAAAAGCAAAGAGTAGCTATCGCAAGAGCTTTGTGTAGAAATCCAGAAATAATAATTTTTGATGATTCGTTTTCGGCTTTAGACTATAAAACTGATAAAAATTTACGTAATGAAATTAAAACTCAAAAAGAAGGTATAACATCTATAATTGTTGCCCAAAGAATTGGAACAATAAAAAATGCTGATAAAATAATAGTTGTTGATGAAGGAAGAATAGTAGGTATGGGAAAACATCATGATTTATTAAAAACATGTCCTTTATATTTAGAAATTGCTTCAAGTCAATTATCACAAGATGAATTAATGAAGGAGGGAAAATAATGAATAGAATGGTAAAAGTAACTCAAAAGTCAAAAAATGGAAAAAAAGCATTTAAAGATTTATATTCATATATTAAGCCATATCATAAAGTATTTTTATTTGCCATTATTCTTTCTATCATTAGTGCTATTTTAGTAATTATTGGTCCTAATAAAATTGGTGAAATAACTAACCTTATCCAAAAACCATTTGTTGATTTCAAAAAAACAGGAGTTTTATCAGATATTGATTTAGTATCTATAGGAAAAATAGGTATTTATTTATTAATTATATATTTGCTTAGTTTTATTCTTTCATTAGCGATGAATATTTTATTGCAACGTATGACATTAAAAATAAGCAAAAAAATGCGCGATGATTTAATTAAAAAAGTAAATAATGTTCCGTTAAGTTATTATAATGAAAACAATTATGGAGATATCCTAAGTAGATTCACAAATGATGTTGATACAATTACTCAAAGTTTGAATAACAGCTTGGGGTCATTTGTATTTGCTGTTTGTCAGTTCATAGGTTCAATTATTATGATGTGCATAACAAGTTTTGTTATGGCTATTACTGTTATTCTATCAAGTGTTTTAGGATTCTTAATTATGGGAATAATAATGAAAAATTCACAAAAGTATTTTAAGGATCGTCAAGAGTCATTAGGTAAATTAAATGGATACATTGAAGAAATATATTCAGGTAAAAATGTTATAAGATGTTTAGGCGCAGATAATGAGGTTAAAGAAAACTTTAATTCTTATAATGGTAATGTTAGAAAAGCAAATTTTATGTCTCAGTTTTTATCAGGAATGATGCCTTCGATAATGACTTTTATTGGTAATTTAGGTTATGTTTGTGTATGTATTGTTGGAACAATTCTAGTATTAAATAAAAACTATGAGTTTGGAATTATTACAAGTTTTATAATTTACGCTCGCCTATTCACGCAACCATTACAAACATTCTCGCAAACCATGACACAAATGCAGTCTTGTTTAGCATCAAGTGAACGTGTTTTTGGTTTCCTAGAAGAAAAAGAACTAGAAGATGAAAGCAAAAAAACAGTACAAATAACTAAGCCATTAGGTAATATAGAAATATCTCATTTGAAATTTGGTTATGATGAAAAAATAATAATTCATGATTTTAGTTGTAGCGTAAAAAGCGGTAGTAAAGTTGCTATTGTTGGTCCAACAGGAAGTGGTAAGACAACATTAGTAAATTTATTAATGCGTTTCTATGAAGTAAATAGTGGTAGTATCAAAATTGATGGTGTTGACACAAAAGATATGAAGAGAGAAGAAGTACATAAACTATTCTCAATGGTTTTGCAAGATACATGGCTTTTTGACGGAACAATCAAGGAAAATTTAATTTTCAATTGTGAGAACGTTTCTGATGAGAATATGATAAAAGCTAGCAAAGCTTGTGGGATCCATCAGTTTATAGAGAGTTTACCTGAAGGTTATAATACAAAACTAACTGAAGCTACAAATCTTTCTCAAGGTCAAAAACAATTATTTACGATAGCTAGAGCGATGATTCAAAATTCACCAATGTTAATATTAGATGAAGCTACATCGAATGTCGATACAAGAACAGAAATAGTCATTCAGAAAGCTATGGATGAATTAACTGAAAATCGTACATCGTTCGTTATTGCCCATCGACTCTCAACAATTAAAAATGCTGATTTAATATTGGTCTTAAAAGATGGAAATATCTATGAACAAGGAACACATGATTCACTTCTTCAAAAGAATGGATTCTATGCAAGCTTATATAATTCTCAATTTGATGAAAAGAGTAATGGTTCTATTGATTCATTAGTGAATATTACAAATAATTAATAATAGCAAACTTACAAATTAAAAGTTTGTAAGTTTTTTCTCAGAAAAAAAGTTAATAACAACTATTGGTTTAATTACCTCAATTATTTTTTGTAAATTTGGTTTGTGATAATTAACAAAAAATTATTTAATTTTATTCTTTGAAAGTTTTAGATTTTTTGTTTATATATGATGATAATTAAAAAAAATTATAAAAAATAAATTAATTGTGTTTCTATTTATTGATAGTTGTGATATAATTTCTAAGTAAGAGAACTTTGATTATAATTGAAGGTTAATAAATGAATAAAACAAATGAATTTTACGAAAAACAAAAACCTTATAAAGTAATACTTAAACTAGACCCACTTGTAATGCTTGCTCAACTAATGCAAGCACTATATAATATTGTTAATAAATTATTAATGGTAAATATTCAGAAAGATATTTAACAACTCTTTCTATAATAAGTATATCCTTTGTAACTTTTGATGATTGCATCTGTTGTTTGAACAATTGGTTTTAGGGTAATAGTTTTAAGCTTTATAATAATGGGTACTTCACTGATTTATCCTGTGTTTTTCCAAGCTGTAAGCTGCCCTATTAAGAGCTCTTTATTGACAGGTGTTTGAAAAGTTATCTTATTTGTTCCTTTATGATATATATTTTCCAGATTTGGATTAAATTACTTTTGGTTAATTTTTATCTTTAAAGAAGTAATCACTTCAGTTGTTGGATACATATTATAGAAAAAGTTTATTAAAAGAAATAGGAATTAATCAAATAACTAATGCTTGAAAAATATAATATGTCACTTTATATTTACAGAATTTGTCTTATGTATATAAATGATTATTGTTAGGAGTTGTGCAAATGAAGACTAGAAATATTGTATTGCTTTCGTTTATGAGAATGTTTATTCTTTTATTACAATTATTGCTAATTGTATTTATATTTATGGAGGTAAGTTTTCGTATTTCCGAAAACAATTCCTTTGTTTGGAGTCCTAACTATGAACAAATAGACATAAGATCACTTTTAAGTAAAGAAGAATTAAGTGATGAAGATTATAAAACGCTCTATGAACAAACAGGACTAACTAAAATTGGTATTGATAGAACATTAGAACATGGTGAACTTGGAAGATCAAGAGTACTTACAATCCAAAAAAATTATTTTAAGGAACATACTTTTTACTCAACAGAGTTTGGGCTATGGATGTGTACAGATTACATCAAAGAATATGTTAGAAATACATATTTAGAAGATGGAGATATTATTGTAACTGCTTCAACACACCTTGGAAGTATACGAATAGGTCATGCTGCTTTGGTAGTTGACGGAGAAAACGAAGAAATACTAGAAGCTGCAGCTTATGGTGAAACAAGTTCAATAGCAACAGTTGATGGATTTAATAATCGAATTAACTTTTTAGTTTTGAGACCAAAAGCTTCAAAAGAATTAAAGAATGAAGTTGTAAATTATGCTAAAAATAGTTTGGTCGATATACCTTATTCAGCATTTTCATCATCATTTACAGATTCAATAAGAAAAACTCAATGTGCTCATATTGTCTGGTATGCTTATCACAAATTTGATTTTGAGTTATTAAAGAATGATAAATTAATCGTTTTGCCTTATGATTTGGCATCTTCTGAAGAAGTAGAAGTTGTACAGACATTTGGCTTTGACCCAAATGTTCTTTGGGACTCATTGTATAAATAAATGGAGGAAAAATATGAGAAGTTTGCTTTTAATGCGTGGCGCTCCTGGATGTGGGAAGTCAACTTGGATAAAAAATCATAATCTTGAGGAATATGCACTAAGCCCTGATAATATTAGATTGTTATGCTCATCACCCAAGCTTAACGTAGATGGGACTATTTCAGTATCACAAGAAGATGATAATTATGTTTGGAATACTCTTTTTGAAATTTTAAAACATAGAATGGAAAAAGGAGAATTTACAGTTATAGATGCAACTTGTTCGAAAACAACCGATATAACTAGATTCAAAAAGATTGCTCAAGAGTATAGATATAGAATGTACATTGTTGACTTTACAATCGTACCAATTGAAGTTTGTAAAAGACAAAATAAGATGCGCAATAGTCTAAAGGTAGTTCCTGATAAGACTATAGACAAAATGTATGCTAGGTTTGCCTCACAAGAAATACCTAGTGGTGTAAAAATCATAGAACCTAATCAATTTGATAGTGTATTAGAAACACCAATCGATTTATCAGAATACGAAAAGATAATACATATTGGTGATATACATGGTTGCTATGATACTTTAATGCAATATTTTCAAAATGGGATTAATCCTAATTACAATTACATTTTCTGTGGTGACTATATAGATAGAGGTGACCAAAACGCAGAGGTTTTAGAGTTTTTGTATTCTATCAAAGATTTACCTAATGTATCAATACTAACTGGTAATCATGAAAGATGGATATATAATTATGGCAAGGATTTAGTTTCTAATTCAAAAGTTTTTGAAAATGTAACTAAAAAGGAATTAATTTCTAAAAAGTTTTCTCAAAAGAAAGCCAAAGTGTTATATCAAAAAATGAGACAAGTATCACATTATTTGTATAACGGTATTGAAGTTTTAGCTTCACACGCAGGTATTCCAACTTTAGAAAACAATTTATTATACAGACCTACTAATGATTTCATAAAAGGTGTTGGAAATTATGAAGATATTGATAAGGTTCACGAAACATGGAAAAAGTTGCGTAAAGAAAATCAATACCAGGTTCATGGTCACAGAAACATTGCTGATGCTCCTATTGATGATGGGAGTTGTATGTTCAATTTAGAAGGTAATGTTGAATTTGGTGGTAAACTAAGAATTATCGAATTAGATAAAAATTTAAACTGGAAACCTGTTGAACTTGATAATCTTCAAAAAAACATATGCCAATTTGCTTCAAGCAGAAAAGAAGATGCAGAAGTAAATCCAATAAGTGTTGAAGAAGCTTTAGAAATGCTTAAAAACGATAAATATGTTGAAGAAAAAGACTTAGGAGATAATATATCATCCTTTAACTTTACTAGAGATGCTTTCGCAAGTAAAGCTTGGAATTATCGAACAATTCTAGCTCGTGGATTATTTATTGATACTTTGAATGCACAAATCATTGCTAGAAGTTACAATAAATTCTTTAATATTGATGAAATGCCGGAAACACAAATTTCTAATCTTCGAAGGACTTTAGAGTTTCCAATATATGCGTACAAAAAAGAAAATGGTTTTTTAGCTTTAGTAAGTTATGACTATAACAAAAAAGATTTATTTATTGCTTCAAAATCACTTAATAGAGGTGATTATGTAGGTTACATAAATAACATATTAGAAGAAAATGGCTTACGAAAAAAGCTACTTCAAGATTTGCAAACTAGATATGATAAAGGTGAAAGCAAAACGTATATCTTTGAATGTATTGATCCTATTAATGATCCTCATATTATAAAATATTCACATAGTGAATTAGTTTTATTAGATATTGTTAATAATGATTTAGTATATAAAACAAGTAGTAGTGAAGATATTATTGAAACTTCAAAAAGACTTGGAATTAGACACAAAGAACTAATATTCATAATTAATAATTTTAATGAGTTTTATAATATTTATTTAAACTGTAAAGAAGAAAGTTTCAAATTAGAAGGTGAATATATTGAAGGATTTGTTTTTGTTGACGCTAAAGGTTTTATGACAAAACTGAAAACAGGATACTATAACAAATGGAAAAAACTAAGAAAAATTTCGCAAACAGTTTTAAAAGATGGAAGACTTTCAAAAACATCTATGTTAACGGATGATATAGATAATTTATTCTATGGCTTCTGTAAGAAAATACATCAAGCATATTATGATAAGGAAACTAAAAAAATAATTAATCATCCTACTGATATAATTAGTTTGCGTGATGAATTCTTTAAAGAATTAAATAATTAAAATGACTGGTTTATACTGGTCATTTTTTAATATAAATAATTAAAACCTTTAATTATATAATATTTTTTATAATTGACAATTATAAGAAAATAAGGTAATATATTTGTGGTGAAAAAAGTGAAAGTTATGCTTTTATATTATACGGGTACATATAATACAAGATATATTACTAATAGAATCAAAGAGAAAATAGATTTTGCATTTATTGAAAGTTTTGAGGTGGATGGCAAATCACAAATAATCAGTTTAGATGGATTCGATTATATAGGAATTGGCTACCCGATATATGCCTTTAATGTGCCTAATATATTTATAAACTATTTAAAAAAACTAGCTTTTCCTAGTGATTCAAGGTATTTTATCTATAAAAATAGTGGAGAGACTAATTCTCTTAATGATGCTAGTTCTAATAGTATTATTAAAGTTTTAAAGAAGCATAATTGTTTAGTACAAAATGAATACCACTTTATGATGCCTTATAATATCCATTTTCGTTTTCCTAATGATTTAGTAAATGAAATTCTTTTGATGGATGAAAAATTAATTGATATTTTACTTTACGAAGTTTTCAAAAACATTTCTAATATAAGTAAATATAAATTGAAACACAAATTTATTTCTGATGTTTTTAAAATACAATATATAGGTGGATTTGTAAACTCATTCTTTTATAGAGTTAATGAAAAATGCTCAAAGTGTTTGCTTTGCGTGAAAAATTGTCCTACAGAAAATATATTTGTGGAAAGTGGTAAAGTTAAATTTAAACACAAGTGTGTGATGTGCATGAGATGTTCGATGTATTGCCCTTGTAATGCTATCTCTATTGGCTTTTTAAATGGTTGGAAAGTTAATGGAAAGTATGATTTTTCTAAAAGTATGGTAAATGACCATAAAGTCATTACGGAAAATACCAAAGGATTTTTTAAATGTTATGTGAAAACATATAACTATATCAATAAAAGATATTTAGAATTATTTGGTAAGACTGATATTTGATTTGTACTTAGTTTTTAAAAATCATATATAGAAATTGCAATGAATATAAAAAATGCAAATTAATAGAAATGTTCAAGCAAATGGAGGAAAATGAGTGAATAAAGATATTGCTATTGGAATGGAATTATGTAATCGCATAGATAAAAAGTATAAAGTAAAATTTGTTTGTAAGAACTCTTGTTTAGTAGTTTTTGTTGATGATAAACAGATATTTCTTATTAATGATGGTAAAATGTATACTGAAGTTCGTGATGAAATCAAAGACTTAGTAAAAGATAATAAATTAGGATATCCTTATAGATGTTCACGATTGTATTATGAAGTTGACGTTAATAATATTGAAAAGTTTAGATTTCTCATAGAAAGACTTTTAAGTGTTACACAGCGTAGTTATAGCACACAAGTATTTAAAAGAACATATAATTTGGACAAAAGAAGGTCTTATTAATGGATAAATATAAATTGACAAAAGAAGAGGAAGAATACTTCTATAAAATTGCAAACCCAATAATTAATTCTTTAGATTTCCAAAAGCAAAAGGATTTCATCCAACATGGTCATACATCAACATATGAACATGCTCTAAATGTTGCTTTAAGCTGTTATAAATATGCTCTTCATAAGAAAAAATATCACTTAGAAGATTTAATCAAAGGAGCTTTACTTCATGATCTATGCCTTTATGATTGGCATAAATTAGGAGGCCGTAAAAGATTTCATGGCATTAGACACCCGAAAATTGCTCTTGATAATGCTTTGAAAAATTTTGAGTTGAGTAAAATAACAAAGAATATGATAAGAGCCCATATGTGGCCTCTAACAATATTTCATTTTCCTAAATATAAAGAATCATGGCTTTTATGGAAAATGGACAAAAAACAATCTTATATAGAGATGAGGAGAAAATAATTATGTTTATGTCAATACTTTATTTATTTATGATTGGATCATTAGGTGGTTGGGTTATAGAATTATTCTTTCGCCGTTTTGTAAGTGCTAAAAAATGGATCAATCCTGGCTTTTTAGTGGGACCGGTTTTACCTCTTTACGGTTTCGGATTAACTGGTATGTATGTTGCTACATATTTCTTAGATAAAATAGCCATTGAAAATGTTTATTTGAAGTGTATTATGATAACATTAATATTAGGTATCTTAATGACATTAATAGAATATATAACAGGTTTAATATTTATCAAAAAAATGAATATCAAGTTATGGGACTATTCTGATAGACCTTTAAACATTCAAGGAATTATCTGTCCATTATTTTCTTTCTTTTGGCTTATTATTTGTGCAGCGTATTATCTTTTCGTACATAAATATGTACAAGGTATTATAAATGATATTAATGGTTTTAAATATTCACTTTTCTTTATTGGATTTTTCTATGGTGTATTATTTGTTGATATCGTATATTCATTTGATATTTCTTCAAAAATCAGTGAGGCTGCTAAGGATTTAAATATAGTTGTTAAATATGAACATTTAAAGGTTAGTATTTCTGAACAAATGAAAGCTTTAAAGAAAAGAGCTAGTTTTATTTTTCCATTTAAATCTGTGAAGTCAATAAAAGAAAGTATAACAAATTATATTAAGAGAATAGAAAACAAAGAAACGAAGAGATAGCTTTTGGCTATCTCTTTATGAACTTATACATATAGTATGAAGGAGTTTACAATTGCATAAAAGACCAGACTTAAATAAAGATATGAGTGAAGAAACTTTCCTTAGTTATTATTATCTAAAAGAAGAACTAGTTAATTTTTGTAAAGAAAATAATTTACCTGCTAGTGGTGGTAAAATAGAACTTACTGATAGGATTGGTTATTTTCTTAAATATAGAAAAGTGATTCCTCATATTGCAAGAAAACGTGATTATCCTAATTATGATAATATTAATGAACATACGTTAATTGAACCTAATATAAGATTTTCCGAAAAGCATAGACAGTTTTTTAAAGAAAAAATAGGTGAAAAGTTTGCTTTCAATGTTTTGTTTCAAAAATGGTTAAAAACTAATTCTGGAAAAACATATGGGGAAGCAATAAATGCTTATTATGTCCTTTTAGAAGAGAAAAAGAAAAATAAAACCACAATTGATAAACAATTTGAATATAATACATACATACGTGATTTTTTTGAACACAACAAAGGAAAAAGCTTAAATGATGCTATTAAATGTTGGAAGTATAAGAAATCATTACCTGGAAGTAACAAATATGATGATAGTGATCTTTGTGTCATAAGTTGCGAGAATAAATAAAAAGCTACCGCAGTGATAGCTTTTTTGTTTTATGCTTGACTTACTTTTGTTTTTGTTGTTTCAAGTTTGTTTTGGTCGACATTTTGGATATTGTACCATCCATTATTTTTCATTAAATTATAAACATCATTTTGCATTTTTAGTGTTTCAAATAATGTTTCATTGAATGTGTTATTCACATTTGTGTTTGCAGATTCTATCGAACCATGCATATATAGATCACATGATCCTTTTAGGGTAGTTAATAAATCTTCAAATAATTCTTTATCGTTCATAAAATCCTCCTATAATAAATCATAAAGTTTTTCATATAAGGTTTCTTGTTTAGCCTTAATATCACAAATTGCTTTTTTTAAGTTTTGGTCTTTGACCATATTTTCGTAACGCATGCATTTTTTATGCATCATTTTTATATGCTCAAGAGCATCTTCAACGTACAATAATTCTTTTTCAGTCATTTATTTTCCCTCCTTGTACATTATATATTATTACAAAAAAAGGAAACTTTAAACATAAAAAATAATATAAAAGTATTTTTATATTTTTTAGGTCTTGAAAAAAAATAAAAAAATGGTATAATAAATGTATGAATGCGTTTGCATACGGCATACGCTTCAACGGAATTATTCAACTATTACAGAAAGGATAAAGTATGAACAAAAGATTTAGTATTACAAAACTAATGTTAGTATTAACATTCTTGTTTTCTTTATTTGCTCTTGTAGGTTGTAAAGAGAATGAAAAACCTGACTTGAGTTTTAGCAAAGTAGAACTTGAAGTTAAAGAAGGTGAAAGCTTCACTTTAAATCCTACAATTAAGAATTTAGAAAATGGCGCTATCGAATATACATTCGATAAGGATGGAATCGTAGAAATTAAAAATGGTAATGAGTTCGTAGCTAAAAAAGCTGGAACAGTAAAAATAACTGCTAGTTTAAAAGACTATAGCGAAATCAAAGTTGAAATAACTGTTAAGGTAGTAGCTGTTAGTGAAGCTAAATTAGTGCAAGAAATTAAATTAACTGGTAATAATGAGTTAAAAGTTGGTGAAGAAACCACTTTAACTGCTGAAGTTTTACCAAGTGATGCTGATAATAAAGAAGTTTCATGGAAAGTTAGTGATGAAACTATTCTTTCAGTTGAAAATGGTAAAGTTAAAGCTTTAAAAGTAGGTGCTGCTACAGTTACATGTGAAGCACTAGATGGCTCTAATGTAAAAGCTGATTTAGAGATAACTGTAAAAGAAGTTGAAAGCTATAAAACAATAAAAGAAGTAATTGAAGCTAAAGAAGGCGAATTTACTATTAAAGGTATCGTTGCTGGTTTAAGTTCAAGTGCCTTTATTGTTAAAGATGAAACAGGTATGATTCTTGTTTATAAAGGCTATAGCTGGGAATGTGATCTAAAAGCTGGTGATGAAGTTGTTGTTAGCGGTACTGTAAGCGCTTATGGCAAAGCTATCCAATTTGGTCAAGAAGCAACTTATGAGAAAAAAGGTGAAGCTACTGCACCAAGTTTTGAAGCTAAAGAATTAAACGCTGAAAAATTAACTGAACTTGCTGGTTTAGAAAGCTTAACTATTGAATATGTTAAAGTTGCTGGAAAACTTTCTATCAGTGGAAATTATGTTAACTTAAATGTTGAAGGAACTGAAGTTGTTGGAAGTTTATTATGCAGTAAAGAAATGCTAGAAGTTGTACAAGTTTTAGATGGTCAAAACATAGTTGTTACTGGCTTTGGTTCTTATATTTCTGGTAAAAACAAATATTATAATATTATCGTAACTGATGCTCAAATTGATGGTTTTGCAATCGTTGGCGAAACTGAAATTAGCGTTGGTGATGATGCTGAATTAACAGCTGTTGGTGCAACAGAAGCTGTTACTTGGGAATCAAGTGATGAAACTGTTATTCAAGTTGTTGATGGATTAATTACAGCTTTGAAAAAAGGAATTGCAACTATCACTGCTAAGTCAGGCGACAAAACTGCTACTATTGAAATTACAGTTCTTGGCAAAGTTTACACAGTTAAATTTGTTGAAAAAGATGGCAAAACTGTTCTTTCTGAACAAAAAATAGAAGAAGGCGAAGCTGCTGTTGCTCCAGAAGCTCCAGAAATAGAAGAGTATGTATTTGTAAAATGGGATAAATCATTTGATAAAGTTACTCGTAACTTAACTATTAAACCTTTATATGGTTTAAAACGCAATATCAATTATGTGCTTGATGGTGGAACTCTTCCTGAAGGAACACCTACAGTGTTTGGTCAAGGATATGCATTTACACTTCCTCAAGCCACTAAGAAAGGATATTTATTTGCTGGTTGGGCTCTTACTCCAACATCAAAAGATTATATGACACGTATACCTCAAAGTCAAAAAGAAGATATTACATTATACGCTAAATACATCAAGAAAAACTACTATGAAATTACATTTAATTTCGCTGGTGGTGTAGCTGATGATTTATATAAAGCATGCGGAAGTGAAGTTGCTCAATTAGTAACTGACAACTATAATTATAACAATGGTGCATTCTGGGCTGGTCAATATGCTTATGATTTATTCATTGGTGATTCATCTCATGATCCTGGTGCAACATTCTCAGATCGTATTTACATTGGTAAAGACAAATATACAGGCGTTTATAAAGTTATTAATATTCTTAACTCTGGTACATCTTCATGGCCAGCTGGTGCTGAATATGTAATTACCATTTCAACATCTTATTCTACATATCGTACACAACATGCAAAGGTTATGAAAATAAGTGTTGGCGACGTAGTTGCTTTTAGTAAAGATTTCACATTAACAACTAAGAATCAACCTACTACTATGTTCTTCTATAAACCAGAAATTGAAGGTTCTCAAATCACTATTAAAGTTGATAAAGACACTAACGTTATGGTTCCTGGAAGATTGGGATTTAACTTCTTAGGCTGGTTTGATGAAGAAGGAAAGAAATATGACAGTTTTGCTGACTTCGATGATGATATCACTGTAACTGCAAAATGGGAAGAATTAACTCCTGTTACAGATATTAAAGTTGAAAATATGGTAACAGAAATGTTAACTACTGATACAATAGACTTAAAAGCAGAAGTTATTCCAAGTGATGCTTTCTTCAAGACTATTTTCTTCCAAACTAGTGACAAAGATATTATCAATATCACAAGTGATGGTAGAATGATTGCTAAGAATGCTGGTAAAGCAACAATTACTATTACTGATTATGCTAAGAGAGTTACAAAGACTTATGAAATCAATGTATACCCTGTAACAAGTATTGACCTTACATTTAGTAATGGTTATAACGGCTCTTTAAAGATTAATGAAAAGATGACTGTTAAACCTGTTGCTTATGGTAAAGATTATACAGATGCTAAATTTATCTATAGCGTAGATAACATGGATGTTGTTTCTTGCGATGCTTCAGGAAATGTTACAGCATTGAAAGAAGGAACTGCTATTATCACTGTTAAAGATGAAGCTGGTAAATGTGCTCCTGTTACATTTGGTGTTGTTGTTAACCAATTATCTCAAGAAGATAAAATTAATAAAGTTATGTCTCTATTAATTGAAAATAATTTCAGTGTTGTACAAACAGGAAATGCTTGTCTATACAATGATGGAACTAATAGATATTATGATTCTGTATATGGTAGTGTTAATAATTATCTATTTGATAAATTTGAAATCATTAGAAAATATGAAGAACAAGCTACAAAGAATGAAAATTGTCATAAAGATCGTCGTCCAACTGACCAAATCGAATTCGTAACTGTTCATGATACAGCAACATTAACTGGTACATCTGAATCAATCGCTCAATATATGTCAAGTGGAGAAACTTCAATTCACTACACAGTAGGTAATGATGTAATTTATTCAGTAGTTCCTGAAAAATTCATTGCTTACCATGCAGGTGATGGAACTTACACTACATTTGAATGGATTCCTTCTGGTGTTAAAGCTGAAAGCAATACAAAACCTGATATTGACTTAACAAAATCTGGTGATAACTATTACTTCGTAATCAATGGACAAACTTCTACAGTTGTAGCTCCTATCTCTGGCGAAGGCAAAACAATTCAAAATCCATCTAAGGCTAACCTTCCTGTAACTGGCCCTGTTTGGAAAGTAGTCAATGGTGAATATTATTTAGGTACTTCATGGGTTTGCTTCTCACAAAATATTAGTGGTATTATCTCTAACCATGGTGGAAATAATAACTCAATTGGTATCGAAATGAACGTTAATACATCTAATGATACATACGATTCATGGCAAAGAACTGCAAGACTTGTTGCTGATATTCTAATTAGAAATAATTTAGATCTTACAAGAGTAATGATGCACAACAACTGGTCTGGTAAAGGCTGCCCTCAAGTATTCATTAGTGGAAATTATTGGAGTTATTTCATGAAGATGGTAGAACTTAACTATACTCTTCAAAAATACTATAGTGATGTTGAAATAAGCATGAAATCTAACAACCCTAAAATCGTTGATGAAACTGGTAGAGTTGTAAATGCTCCTGCTACAACAACAACTGTATCTTATGAAATAACTGTTAAAGCTGGTTCTGATACTAAGACTGTAACATTATACAGCGTAATCCCTGGAACAACTACATGGGATCAATGGGATGGAACTTATCCATCATCAAAAGTTTGGAACGGTGGAAACTTCGTTAGATAATTAAGAAATAATTTAGGCATCGTAGTAAACTATGGTGCCTATTTTTTAAAACAAAATATAAATAAATTGGAGAATTTATGATTAAGAAAATAAAAATATTTTCATTAATTGCTTTTGGATGTTTAATTTTATTAGGACTAATTTCATGTACTAATAAAAAAGCTGATTTAACACAAATGACAAAAGAAATTGACGAAATCACTGAAAATATAACTTTAGAAGATGAAGAAAAAGTTAACGAAATAATGAATAAATACAACTTGTTAACTGAAGAAGAAAAGAAGAATATTTCTAACTATGAAAAATTAGAAAATGCTGTAAAGAGAATCGAATCACTAAAAAAAATACAAAGAGTTATTGATTTTATTAATTCTTTTGAATTAAATGCAATTGGTGACAGAGTATTAGAAGTGAAAAATGAATATGATAAGTTAACTGATGAAGAGAAAAAAGAAGTAACTAATTATAATGAATTAGTCTTGAAACTAGAACATTTTAAAAAAATGGGTGAAGAGTTTTATGAATCATTAAATAATGTTGATTTATCATCAAATTATGATTTATTAACTGAACAAATTAGTGATGTAAGAATCAAGAAAACAAAAATTAAATATGAAGATTATAAGCTTATTATACAGTTAGTATCTTATGATTTTGAAAAAGCTAATAACGATTATGAAAACTATGTTTCTTGTTTTAATATTCTTACACAATTAAATGAATACGATATCGAAACTTTATTTTTAGGTGATGAAGATAAAATAAGAAAACTAAGTGATGATTACCAAAAATTATCAGAAGAAGTTAAAAATAAAACACATTATATAAGTGAAAAAATTAATTCATTACTTGAAAGAATAGAGGAAATGAAATTAGGTATTACATATGAATACATTCATACAAAGTTATATTTATTAGATGTTGATAATAATTATATTGAACTTAAAGATTGCCCAATTACTACTATAAATGAACGTTGCCAAATCTATAAAAAGATTGGGGAAAATCTTGAAGAAGCTTCGTTCGATGATTTATATTCTGGAATGGAAAATATTTATGTAAAGTATGATAAGAATGGAGGTATCTATAAAATTTTGATTGATGGTGAACCTGTATTTCCTCGCATTCGTGTAGCAATTAGAAAGTCTATTGATAATATAAGTGATAATAAAACCTTATATCATGATAAAATTACAATATTTTTTGAAGAAGAAACAACTATAACAGATTTTACGGGAAAGAAAATAGTAACTATACCAAGACAAACAGAAGTACCTTTTTATGATCAAATGTATGTAATTAGCTTTGTTATAAATAAAATTAATCGAACGATAGCTAATAAAATCTTTTTAGAAAGTAAAGGTAATATGAAAGTTACATCAATTAATCGTGCTTTAGGAAATCCAACATATTCTGGAACGTTAGAGATTATGTCTGTAGCAGAAGGATTACTGCTTATTAACGAAGTTTTGATGGAAGATTATCTTAGAAAAGTTGTTCCTTCAGAAATGCCTTCTTCATGGGAAATAGAAGCTTTAAAGGCTCAGAGCATCGCCGCAAGAACATATGCCTATCGCGAAATATATAATCGTACGTATATCGATAAAGGATATGTTGTTGATGATAGTGAAAGTAGTCAAGTTTACAATAATCAAAGCGAAAACGAAAGATGTAATGCGGCAATTAAAGCTACTGAAGGTGAAACAATGTTTTATAATGGCAAACCAATAGTTTCTTATTATTATTCTTGTTCATCTGGTCTTACAGGTAGTGGTAATGAAGTGTGGATAAAAGATGGAGTTATTGAGGAAATTCCATATTTAGTTGGTCAAAACTTAACAAATGTTAAGGTTGATACTTCAAGTGAAGATAGTATGCTTAGTTTCTTTAAAAACTTGAACGTTGAAGCTCCATCAAACGAAGGTGTAAACTTTAGATGGAAAATTACAATGAACAAGAATCAACTTCGAACAGCTATTAATAAAACAATCCATAACATGGCTACTAACTATCCTGAATCATTCCCAATAGTTAAAGAAGATGGAACGCTATCGTATGAAAGTTTTCCAGAAGATATTGGAGAAATAAGGACAATTTACGTCAAAGAACGTGGAAAATCTGGTGTTGTCGTTAGTTTAGAAGTTGTTTGTACGAACATAAGATTTAGAATTATTAATCAATATAATATTCGTTTCACTATTAGACCGAATTATGCTGATGGCGAAGTAATTAAATACTATGGAAGAGGGTTTAATTCTGATTATGAGTTCTCAACAAGTAATGTTTCTATTCTTCCATCTGGCTATTTTGCTTTAGAATGGCACAATGATGAATTAACATTCTTTGGTGGAGGTACTGGACATGGTGTTGGTATGTGCCAATATGGAACTCAAAAGGCAGCAAAATCTGGAAAGACATACAAAGAAATATTAAATACCTATTATAAGAATATAAGTTTTGAAAAAACAAATATTGAATACACACCTTTAACTGACTTTAAAAACTATTTATAATAAAAGTTATTCAACTATTAGGTTATTGATTTATTTACGGACATTCTATATAATTATTATGTAACGAGGTGAAGGCGTGAAAGATAAAAAACAAAAAACTAATTTGATTAAGAATTTTTGGGAGGGTATAAAACATATTACAAAGTATGATAAAAGTTATGTTTTTCTAAAAATTATTAACCTAATTATTGCTCCTTTTTATACTTATGCTTTTTCATTTATTCTTTTGAAAGCAATGAGAGTATTAGAAAGTGATAATCCTGACTTTTCAGTTTTGTTAAGTCAACTTATACCAATAATAGTAGTATGTTTAATTTGTTCTATTATTACAATGATTATATATGAAGTAATTTATTATAAAGATGAAATTATTGATAATTTATTAGCACGTGAATTATCTTTAAAAACTCTAGAAATGGATTATGAGAAACTTGAACAAAAACAAGCTCAAGATGAATTAGATAAGGCTCGAAGAGCTCTTAATACAAATAATGGCTTTATGGGAATTGTTACTCAAGGATTTAGATTTCTTGAAAACCTATTTCACTTTATTATCGGAAGTGGAATTATCCTAACTGTTAATATCTATTTAGTCTTAATAATTGTTTTGCTTTCTATATTTAAATTATTACTTAATACTAAACAAAGTAAAGATGATAAAGAAATAAGAGATCAATATACGACTTTATGGAGAAAAAATACATATACTAATAACATTTCTCAAAACTTAGGTCTTGGTAAAGATCTTCGTGTCTATGAAATGAATAAATTCATAAACGAAGAAAGGGATACTGTTAATGAGACTTTGCTCGGATCACTACGCAAACAGCGTAAAAGAAATTTATTTTATGAATTTTTCATAAAAGTTTTAGAAATAATTGATTTAGGATGTTTATATGGATTTTTAATATATGAAGTTTTATATAATGGCATGCAAATATCAACATTTTCTTTTATGATAAGTAGTGTATCCATTGTTATTTGGTCACTAAGTAGTCTTACAAAGAATTTTGGTTCAATATATTCCTCATCTCTAGGAGTTGATGACTATAATTTATTTACTTCTGGAAAATATGATTATATATGCAAGAACATTGATTTATCAGGATTACCATTTTCAATTGAATTTAAAAATGTTTATTATCGCTATTACGAGCAAGAAGATTATGCTTTAGAAGATGTTTCTTTTAAAATTGAAAAAGGTGAGAAAATTGCTATTGTTGGATATAACGGTGCTGGAAAGACAACTATAGTCAAACTAATTTGTGGACTTTATCATCCAGTTAAAGGTAATATTTACATAAATGGGGTTGATATTAATGATGTATCAAGAAAATCATTACAGGAAATTTTAGCACCAGTATTTCAAGATAATAATATATTTACTTTTTCTATCGCAACAAATATTTCTATGAAATATAAGAATTATGATAAAGGCAAAATTCAAAAATTACTAAAAATACTTGATTTAGATGAAAAAATTAATGGATTAAAAGATAAAGAAGAATCAATCTTAACACGTGAATTTGATGAAGATGGTATTGAACTATCTGGTGGCGAGAAACAAAAGCTTTTAATAGCAAGATCTTGTTATAAAGATTGTGATATGTATATTTTAGATGAACCAACAAGTGCTATGGATGCGATTAGTGAAGCCAATCTTTACGAGAACTTTAAGAATTTATTTAAAGATAAAGGCGTAATTTTTATTTCACATAGGCTTTCCTCAACAAAAATATGTGATCGTATAATTGTTTTAAATAATGGAAAGATTATTGAAACAGGAACACATAATGAACTTATGAAGAATGATTCTTTATATAAAGAACTTTTCTCTATGCAAGCTGAATATTATAAGGAGGAAAACTAAGATGAAAATTAAGAAAACTAGTAAAGTAATCCTTAAAAATATTAAATTCATGATCCCTTTATTTTTAAAAAAATCACCAATTACATTAGTATTTATGCTTTTGGCAGCACTTTCTAGAAGTTTATTTAAAATTGGGGGAATGATTATTCCTGCTATGCTTATCAAAGAATTGCTTGGTGAGAAAAACATTCAAACAATTGTCATTTTGGTTATTATTACAGTTATAGGTGGAAGATTATTATCGTATATTGATAGAATTGTTGATTCTGTTGTTAGTTATTACGCCAGAAAAATGGATTTTGAGATAGATAAGATGTTAAGCGATAAAATCATGACTGTAGATTATTTTAACCTAGAAGATCCGCAATTTATTGATATGATGAATAGAGCAAAAAAAGGTATGAATGAATATAGTAATGGAGTATATTCTTTCATTTACGCTCTTCAATCAATAATTTCATCAATTATAACTATCTTTGGTGTAATTGGAGTTGTTGTTTATTCAAAACAATATTTTGTTATGGCCCTTGCTTTTCTCGCAATTATAAGTAATGCTTTGATACAAAAAATAAGAGCCAATGTAAACCAAGAATTTCGTAATTCATATGTACGTTATGGAAGAAAATTATGGTATTACGTTAAAAGTCTTGCCTATTTTACAAGACAAAAAGATTTACGATTAAATGATGGTAAGCAATTGATTCTTGATTCAACAAATGATTTTGCCCCTAAAGCTTATAAACTTAATGAGAAAAATACAATTAAAAGTATTCTTTTAAGTTCTGCCGATGATATAATTTACTATATTTTAATACAATTTATAACTCTTTTGACCTTGGGATATAATTGCATTAAAAAAATAATCGATATAGCAACTTTTCAAATGCTTTTCTCAAGCATTGGTACCTTGAATGGAGCTGTTGGAAACTTAATATATAGTGTTAATGACTATATAAAAGCTTGCGAATATCAAAGTGACTTCATAGATTTAATGAAGCTTGAGAGTATATTTAAAAATGGAAACAAAAAGCTTGAGAATATAGATACAATAGAATTCAAAAATGTGTCTTTTAAATATCCTCGAACTGAAAAATATATTCTTAAAAATTTGAACTTTAAAATAGATAATAAGCAAAAAGTATCTTTAGTTGGTTTAAATGGTTCTGGTAAGACAACAATTATAAAATTGTTATGCCGTTTTTATCCATTAGAAGAAGGAGAAATTCTTGTTAATGGTATAAATATAAATGCCTATGAATACCAAAGTTATATGAGTAAAATTAGTATTGTTTTTCAAGACTTTATGATTATCTCATTTACGGTTAGATCTAATGTGGCTATTGTTGATAGAAATCAAGAAAAATTATATGATTGTTTACAAAGAGCTCAAGTTCTTGATAAAATACAAAGCTTACCTGATAAAGAAAATACGTATATTAATAAATGGTTTGATAAAAGTGGCGTAACTTTCTCGGGTGGAGAAATGCAAAAGTTTGCTATTGCGAGAAGTTTGTATAAGGATAGTGACTTTGTTGTTATGGATGAACCTACAAGTAGTCTTGATCCTATGAGCGAAGCTAAAATATATTATAATTATAATGAAATTGTTGGTAAGAAATTAACTTTGTTTATTTCACATAGACTTTCAAGTTGTATTTTTTCTGATAGAATAATGGTATTGGACGGTGAAAAAATTGTTGAAGAGGGTACACATAAAGAGTTGATGCAAAGGAAAGATGGCTTGTACTATAAGATGTTTACATCACAAGCTGCTTATTATAACGAATAAAAGGAGAAGACCTATGATTAAACATATTGTATGTTTTAAATTAAAAGATAACTCATTAGAGAAAAAAGAAGAAGCTAAAAAAGTTTTAATGTCGATGAAAGATAATGTTCCTCTAATTCATAGTATGAACGTTGGAATTGACTTTCTTGGCTCTAGTCGCAGTTATGATGTTATTCTTGAAGTAATTCTTTCAAGTAAAGAAGATTTAGAAAAATATCAAAATGATGAATATCATTGTAATGTTGTTAAGAAATATATGCATGCTGTTCGTGAAAGTAGTGTTAGTGTTGACTATGTAATCGATTAATATTTTAAAAAGTCAATTTACGATTTACCTTTTTTAAGTATTTTTAGTGTATAATAATGCTTATAAAAAAGGAGGAAAAATATGTCGATTGATGTTTCTAAAATTTATGAGGATTGCAAGAAAGAGGTATTAACAAATAATTCAATGTTTCTTCTTACAAAAGAAGTACGTACTGAAGATAGTGGATATGCTGAGTGGAGTTTTAGTACTGATTTAGAAAAACTGAAAAAGTATTTTACTTATGCTTTTGTACTTGTGAAAATTGTTAAAGATAACGAAAAATATGATAAAGATACTATAAGTACAACTTTAATTTCTAATATATTAGATATAGACTATAATGATAAATATGTACTTACAGATCTTGAAAAAAAGTTTATTAGTTATTTTGATGAATGCTTGAGTGCTAAAACTCCGAAACAGTTTAAAGTACTTTCTAAAAAGATGTGTGAATTTTTATCAAAAAATGGTTATTCGGTAGAAGTAGAATTGTATACAAGTCCTAAAAAAGCTATGCCTGTAGCCATGGAACTTGATATGTGTCTTCCTAAAGGTACTATAGGAATAGGTGCTGTACTTTTTGATTTTGTTATTGGCGTAGAAAACTATTTAAAGGAGAATAATTAAATGACAAAAAATGAAGTTATGATGGTTATTGATACCTTGAGAAAACAAGGATATAGTGATGAAGACATCTTAGAATGTTTTTATAATATATTTGCTGATGATAAAATCACACTTAAAGAACTTACTGATATTGTAAATCTATTAGGATATGAACTCACTGATGAATTTAAAGCATTACCTATGATTTCCAAAAAGGTAGCTGGCATTGTTGCTTCTTCCTGGCAAACAATAGTTTTAAAGTATATTGATGCCAAAGGGGATATACAGATCCTGAAGTGTACAAGAGAGCTAATATTTCTAAACAAACATTTTCGAAAATCAGATCTGATGCATCGTATCATCCTAATAAGGAAACAGCAATCCAAATGTGTTTTGGTTTGAAATTAAATCTTGAGGAATCATTAGATCTCCTTGATAGAGCTGGATATACTCTTTCCTCAACATCAAAAAGGGATTTGATTATTATGTCTTTTATTATGAATGAAAAATATGATATATCTGAACTAAATGATGTTTTATACTCAATAAATTTAAAATTATTTCCTATAGTTTAACTATAATTAACTCTTCTATGAAAGGAAGAGTTTTTTAAATAAATACTTGCATAATAATTGCATATATTATATAATATAGGTATAATAGTACATTTCTAAGACTGCTGTAGGAACAATCTTAAGAAAATATAAATAAACACGTGAAAACAGCTCTCTTGGAAAGGGGGCTTTTTGCGCATTTTTAGTTATATATAGTTATATGAAACAATGGAGGTAATGGAATGAAAATTTATTTATTTTTGAAAAGAATTATCAGAATTTCTTTTGGCCACAAGATCTTAATAATATTTTGTGGCCAAAGAAAATAGTTTTTAATAAATAATTGAGAGCTTTGTTTTTATTATTATATCATATCTTAATTATAAATGTTGTGTCTGTGATTAGAATTTTTATTTATGAAATATATAAATAAAAAATAATAAAAATTAATGAAAGGGAAAATCTAGCAAAAATGAAGAAAAAAACTAAATCAATACTTTTAATAATACAAATTTTTATGCTTTTCTTGTGCGTTTTTTCTATAACTACAAAAGCAGCAGTTATAGCCGAAGAAGTTAATGATAAACAAAATGTGAAAGAAAATAATTATTTAAACGAAATAAAAACAAAAGAAAAAGAATTCAATGAATTTGAAATAGAAACACTGAGAGAAGAAAATGTAAAGCATTTTAGATTGCAGGATGGTACCTATAGAGGTGTTTCATACAATAAACCAGTTCATAGATTAGATAATGATAAGTGGATTGATATCAATAATACATTAATATTAGAAAATGATATATACATCACGAATGATGGATTTACATCATTTTCTAGAAGAGCTAATTCAAACATACCATTTTTTAATTATGATGATAAAATTTCATTATCATTTTTAAATCAATTAAATGGAAATGCACGCATCGAAGTTACCAATGGAATTTATGACGAAATTTTAAAAAACAGAGATGATTTTGATGAACTTTCAAAAATTAATATAAATTCAAAAATTAAATATTATAATTTATGCGATGGATTAGATGTAGAGTTTATATTGGATTCAACTACAATAATTGTAAATCTTGATATTGATACACTAAAATTTAATGAACAAGATATGAATTTCTTTCTTGAAACTCAAAACTTTGAAATAAAAAAAGAAGATAAATATCTAAAATTTTATAATTCTAAAACTAATAATTTAGAATATGAGATTTTAATGCCCTTTGAATTTACTAAAGATACAAATCTAACTAGCGAATCGTTATGTGATTTCAACAAAGTTGATAGAAATGAATATAAAATTTCTTTATCAAAAGAATTATTCAAAAATCATAATGAAGTTATTAATGGCATCACAGTATCAAACCAATCACAATTTAGACAAATGGTTTTTGTTGCAAGTGCATTGTCTACAGGTAGTGTAGAAAATAATGTATCATATGATTCATATGTATCATCATCTACCCCTACAACAAATTATGGCACATCGCCAAAAATGATAGTTTCTAAAAATAATACAGATTATGGTTTAATTAAAATAAATAAACCATCTATTCCAGCAGGATCAACAATTAATACTGCATATATGAGAATACCATATTATTTTACTGAAAATAGCATAAATTTTATTAATTTAGGTGCTTATGAAATTACAGGTAGTTGGACTGAGTATGGTGTAAATTGGAACAATAAACCGCTTGTTTCACAAAGTAAACTATCAATTGCAATTGCTCGTGCTACTGCAACAAGTAGTAGTCCATCATATGTTAATTTTAGGGTGACTGATTTAGCTAAAGAATGGTACTCTGGTGAAAAAGAAAATAAAGGGATAGCAGTTAAATATGTTAATGGAAATGAAAATTCAGTTATTTTAAAAACGTGGGAAAGTAATTCAGAACGTAGTGTACTAACTATAAACTATACTATAGGTGATTTAATAATTAAGGATGGAACTTATTTTATTAAGAATGGTGAGTTGGATAAGTATGTACAAGTAGATGATGGAGATTCAGGCAACGATTATAATACAGAAGGAGCAATTTTAGAACTATGGACTGGGACAGGTGTTAACTTCCAAAAATGGAATTTTGTATATCTACATAATGGATATTATAAGATAGTATCATATAAAAGTGGTAAAGTTATAGCTGTGGAAAGTGGAAACGAAAACAGTAGTAATGATGCATTGGTTCAACAAACATATAATGGAAGTCATAGACAGCAATGGAGTGTTCAGACATCGACTAATGGAATGTATATAATTAAAGCGCGTTCATCTGAACCATATACAACAAATAGGGTTATGTGTGCTGGAGATGGAATAGGTGGTAACGGAAGAAATGTTGAACAAAGAGAATATGATGACAATAGTTATTATAAAGATGAATGGATAATAGAAAATATTCAAACTGAAGTAAGATTGCTTGCTTATAAAGAACGAAGCATTCCTAGAAATGAGTATTTTAATGAAACAAAAAACATTATCAGTGCTGAAAGAACTAGCGATATTTTATCGAATTTTTACTCGTCATGTACTGATGAGTTAATGATTCATTATTTTAAATCTTGCTCGTTGTTGTTTATTCATACGCATGGATTTCAAAATGGTATACTTACTGGAAGTGGATATTTAGAATCGTCTGAATTAGCATCTGTAAATTTATCAAATTTAGAATTAGTTTTTCTATTGACATGTGAAACTGGTTTAGGTGGGTATAGCCAAACAAGGGTTGATACGAACTCACCTATAAATATAGTTGAAAGACTGATATGTTGTGGTGTGGAAACTGTTGTTGGCTTTAAAGAAATTACATATGTTGATGATTGTAATAAATTAGTACCAGACTTTGCAAGAAAAACTATGGTAGAGGGTTGTTCAGTTAAAGATGCAATAATGCTTATAGATTACGCTAATTATATTCAAGATATGTCTTTAATAGCTGTCATTGGTGGAAATGAAAATAATTATATTAATTAGGAGGTAAACTGAAATGAAAATTAAATTATTAACCTTTATAATTCTATTTATTTGTTTAATTATATTGGTAGGATGTGAGAATAAACAAGAAAAAAACATTTATATAATAGATACTACAAATAATGATAGCTCACTTGATATTGAAAGAAAAGTTTGGAACTTAAATTGGTTTGAAAACAAAGAGGCTATTTTTGAGAAAAAATTAACTTATAAAGGCAATGTTTATAATGGTGAATATATAAATTCGGAAATGATGCTTGGATATTCATATTCATTTGATAACTATAAAACATCAGATGGCATACATTTTTCTTTTAAAGAAAACACTGATCAATTAGTATTATTAAATTTGATGAAATCAGATTTCTTTGATACTGAGACATATAAAGATGATATCGAAAATCCTCAAGAATATGCTATAGAATATGCCAAAGAAATAGCAAAAGATTTTATAAAACTTGATGATTATGAATTAATGCTTAGGGATCCTTTTGTTGATGAAAGAGAAAAAGATGGAAAAAAATACTATACTACTTATTATTATATGACATTTTTTAAAAAGATTAATGGTGTAAATTCATCTGATTATATGACAATTAGGATTACTTCAAAAGGCAATTTAGCGTCTTTTATAATGGGCGATATAGGTGTGTTTGATAATTTTGATAAAATTGATTTCTCAATTGACGAGATAACTGCTGCTGCAAAAAATAAAATAAAAAAGCAATTTATTAAAAATGGATCTTATTATATAGACCAAAAAATAGATAAGCAATTCATCGTTGTGACTCCTGAAGGGAAAATAGCAATTCTAACGGGTTCTTTTGTAACTGTAAAATTAAAAGGTGGTAATGGAGTAACTGGAGTGCGTTTAATAAGTTATATTGATTAATTTAAAAATTGATTTGCTATTTAACTATTACTTATTATACAATTCTATTTGATTTAACTACCCATATAAATACGAGGTGATTAAATGAAAAATAAAAAAGTTACAATTGCTGTTATAGTGATTATTATATTAATGATTGTTGGTATAGTTATATTATCACATAACTTAATGAAAAGAGATAATTCCTTTGATAGAGATGATCCTTTGACATTCTTCGATACGAAGAAACTAAATTTGCCAAGTTTAAAAGAGGTTGAGAAAATTAAAGTTGGTATGGAGTTTCAGGAGGTTGTTGATTTGATTGGGAAACCACAAAGAGATGTTGGCTCTGGTGCCCTAATTTGTGAATTTGATTTATCAAATGGTCAAACATTAAGAACTATTTGGGAACATGATATCATTGGAGATGAACATGAAATCAATTATGATTATTGGTTTCTAAGAAAATATTATGTATGCGATAAAGATGACCCTTTATAATAATTAATATAGTAATTATATCAGCAAATAGAACTCCTTGTAATGACTTTTGTAGTCGATAAGGAGTTTTTTATATTACCTAACAAGTATATAAATTATAATCTATAAAAGAAAGTGTGATAAATGTCTAATTAGTTATGGGAAATTATAAAAATCTATTGAAAGATTAGGGAAAATTTGGTATAATGATAGGAATGAAAAGGAGATGAATAAATTATGACTGACCCGAGCTCCCCACTGCCCTATTTAATAATTATAGGACTTTTGTTCTTGAGTGCATTCTTTTCAAGTAGTGAAGCTGCTTATTTGAATTGCAATCGATACAAAATTAAGGTTTGGGCTGATGATGGTAATAAAAGAGCAAAACTTGCTTCTTTTATACTTGACAAGTATGATAATGCTACAATAGCAATTCTAATTGGTAATAATGTTGTTAATGTTGCGTGTAGTATTATTACAACATTGATTGTTGTTGAAATGGTTGGTGGCAATGAAAGTTTAGGTACAATTATTACTACTATCGTTACTACAATTATAGTTTTTATTTTTGGTGAATTATTACCAAAAAACATTGGAAAGGCAAATGCTGATAAGTTTGCAGTAAACATTTCTTTTATCATTATCTTTTTGATGATAATTTTCTTGCCAATTTCATTAATATTTATGGGATTAATATTTGTTATTCGTAAAATATTTAAAAAAGAAAAAGGTGAAGAATTTACTGATGATGATTTTCAAAATGTCGTAGGCAAGAAGAGCGAAGATGGAATTATCGATGAAGAAGAAAGTGAAATAATCATTGCTGCTGTTGATTTTGGAGATATAATTGTAAATGATGTCTTAACAAAAAGAGATAAAATAGTGGCTCTTGATATAGATAAATGTAATAATAAATACTTACTTAAATTTTTCCAAGAATCTAGTTTTTCTAGAATTCCGGTTTATAAGGGAAGTATTGATAATATAATTGGTATTTTACATGTGCGAACATTCTTAAAAGAATATTGGCATAACAATAAAATTAAAGCAATTGATCATTTGATGCCATGCTATGAAGTTGATCCTAAAATTAAACTCGATGATATGTTTAATGGTTTTAAAGAGCATAAGACTCACATTGCCATTGTAAAAGAAAAAGGAAAAACTATTGGTATGATTACAATGAAAGATGTCCTTGAAGAACTTGTAAAAGATATTGATGAGAAGGGAACATCAGATTTAGGAGGTAAAAATGGATAAGACATTTATTACTATCCTCTTAGTTGTCCTTGTTTCTCTTTCAGCGTTCTTCTCAGGATCAGAAACAATTTATGCTCAGTGCAATAAATTAAAACTTAAAAAAATTGGTGAAAATGGCAATAAAAAGGCCTTAGAAGCTTACAAAATGGCTATGAATTATCCGTCATTAATATCTGTTATTTTGATTGGAAATAATTTAGTTAATATTGCTGCTTCATCATTTGCTACAGTTTTATTTGTTGATTTGTTTGAAAAAAATGGTGCTTTATACGCAGGTTTTATAGTTACAGGAATTCTTTTGCTATTTGGTGAAATCCTTCCAAAAACTATTCTTCCTTTATATAGTACGAAACTTGCTTGTATTTTTACGGGTCCTTTGAAAATATGTAATTTTATCTTCGGTCCATTAGTTAAGTTAATAACTAAACTTCTTGATAAGATTTCTAAATTCTGGACTCCTAAAAAAGAAGAAGATGACACAAGCGACGAAGAATTACTAAACATGGTTGAAACGATTGAAGAAGAAGGCTATATAGATAATGATACAAAAGAACTCGTTGCTTCTGCTATTGATCTTCGCGACACACAAGCTTATGATATCATGACACCTCGTGTAGATATTTTTGCTTTTGATATAAATGATGATTATCGTAAAATCATTAAAGATGAAAACATCTTTAAATATTCTAGATTATTAGTTTATAATGATACTATTGATGATATAGTTGGCGTTGTTAATACACGTTCATTAATTCTTAATTTTATTAATAATAAGAAATTTGATTTTAAATCTCTAATTACCCCACCTATTTTTGTCCATAAAACAAAATCATTAACGAGTATTTTAAAAGTTTTCCGAGAAACTCATACTCATATCGCTATTGTTGTTGATGAGTTTGGCGGAACTTTAGGAATCATCACTTTAGAAGATTTACTAGAGGAAGTTGTTGGTGATATTTGGGATGAAATGGATGAAGTCGAAGAAGAAACACAAAAAGAATCCGAAGGTGTTTATTTGATTGATGGTGATATGAATATTGATGATTTCTTTGAATTTATAAAATTTGATGATGATGAATATGAATGTTCATATACAACTGTTAGTGGCTGGTGCACAGAAATGCTTGATAAATTTCCAAAAGAAAATGATACTTTCGAGTTTGCTGGATACAAAGTAACAATTCTTGAGGTTGATGGTGTTAGAGCAGAAAAAATTAAGTTAGAAGAAATAAAAAAAGAATCTGAATAATATCATAAACAAGATACTTGAGAAAGGAACTATAAATGAAACGTTTAAGAACATTTTTAAAAGGAGTACTTATTTTTATTGCTTGTTTAATACTTATCATAATAATTATGCAAGTTTTACCGCCAAGTAAGAAAAGTGCTCATAACTCATTTATGAAAGATGATAAACCTTTCTTATGTGTTGATACGAGTAATAATTCTTTTGGACCTGGAAATACTATTTTAGCTTTTGATGAAGCTTTAAAACTAGATGCACAAGTTTTATATGTTCCTTTATGTTTAACAAAAGATGAAAAGTTGATTTGCTCAAGTAAACTATATTTAAATGATTTTACAGATATTGAAGTTATTAATAATAGTTTAGATTACTTCTTTATTTCAGATTATTTATTAGAAGAAATCGAAACTTTAAATTTTGGATATAAATATGACAATGGTTTATATAAAAATATCCTTGAAAATGTTAGTGATAAAAAAGAAACTTTAACTAATAATAAATTAAAAGT
>ULNJ01050645.1_pt1 | contig 36039 bp, 40 predicted proteins | sample 1951891 | NCBI WGS metagenome assembly ULNJ01 (sample SAMEA4835574, study PRJEB28245) | human gut metagenome | biome: gut microbiome; material: fecal sample | place: Denmark | collected 2008 | reverse complement strand
TTATTTCCTCCACTACTTGCTGTATACCAACCAACAAATGTATATCCTGTTTTGGTAGGAATTGATGCTGGCAAATTATAGTTATCATAAAATAAAGTTGGAATTTTAACTGAATTTGCCCCGTCATTATATGTAATTGAAATTTCTTTTGGTTTGTAAACAACATAATCATAATTATAAGTATATTTATTATAGCCTAAATATGCCCATATATCAACTTGAGCAGATGGATTAGTTGTTCTTTCAGTATCATAAAAAGAAAAGTTTTCATCATCTGAAAATTGTTTGCTACTAGAAAATGTTGGTTCTGAATCTGAATGATCACTATCTGAATAAGCATATATATTGCTTGCTAAAAATCCTTTTGCTGGTTTTACTGAAACTGAAATGTTAAATTTACTAATAAAATGTGCTCCAAAAATATCCATTACTGGTAAATCATTTTTACCCCATACAGACATTGTAGATAAATTATTCGAAGATCCTCCACCCCCTGTTGACCATCCTGAACTAGTAGAAGTTGTTGATAATTTAACCTCAATTGTCCCTAAACTACCAGTATACTCATTCCCATCAGCACTTTTATACGTAGATGAAGAAGCAGAGATATTTTTTGTTGAATATGTATTAATCCAATAAGGTTTTATTTTATATGTATATTGATGAAGCCAAGACTCACTTTCTTGTGATAAATTAAAACTTCCAAAAACAAAAAATAACCCTATTGCTAAAGTAAATGATAACAAGAATAATATACAATAAAGTAAAATATTATTTTTATTTTTAATCATATATTCTCCTTTTTTTTCAGTATATCAAAATCCCCCCCCCGGTCAAGTGTTGTAGACGTCAAATAAACCAAATTTTTAATTTTTTTTAAAAAAAATTATTTATAAATATGTGAATTTATGCTTAAAATGATTATTTTTTATTTCTTTATTGTTAAAATTAAACTTCAATTATCTTTCTTTTACAAAAAAATATAAAATATAAATAGACTTTGAATTCAATCAAAGTCTATTTTATTATTACTTTTCCTTCTATATAACTAAAAAAAATATCTTCAATATCATAGCCTGTTGCTTTTATAAAAGTGTCTATCATATCAGCAGGTATTGCATTTCTAAACATAAAATCTTTATAATAAGTCTTTAATGCTTTCAAAAATTTCTTTTCACCTACACTTTCTTCTATTGTATTAAAAAGTAAGACACCTTTAGTATATGTGCATTGAACATATTCTGGCTCTGTATTAAACTCATCAAGACCTCTATCCATTGTTCCATCTACACTTCCTGTTACATTTGTAAATACCTTTTCAAAAAGTTTGTAACTTTCATTAGCATTTTTTATAAGTTGTTCAAAGTTTTGTCCATATTCATTACTTTCTCTAAAAAACATTAAAGTGCTATATTCTGCTAGTCCCTCATCCATCCAAGCATGATTATATTGGTCATTTCCAACAACACTATACCACCATTGATGTGCAATTTCATGCACTATTACATAATCTAAATCTTCTTGTGAATTATATTTATCACTAATTAAAACAAGTTGTGGATATTCCATTCCACCATGAACAAAGTTTGCCTTGACAATATTCAACTGGCTATATGGATATTTTCCAAATAAATTATTGAAAGTTTGCAAAGCATCTACCGACACTTTCAAACAACTTTGTAAATTGTCATCATTTTGGTAACCAAAATAATTCACGGTTATTCCATCTACTGTTTGACTTATCATGTCAAATTTTTCACTTAAAACAAAACAAAAATCACGCACATTATCTGCAGTAAACCTATCTATAATTTTTTCTTCTTTTGACGTTGAACTTTCTTTTGTTCCTGTGCTTGCAATATTATACTTATTTGAATATTTTATTTGAACATCATAATTTGCCATTTCACTATAGAAAGGATCTCCATTTGAATGATATAATTCTTGACTAAATCCTTTGCCGTCTTCATATACACAAAGGATTGGATAAAAATTCCCAAAATTAATAGTATTATTCCCCTTTCCAAGTCTATGATTAATATTTGCTAGAGTTATCTCAAACTCAATATTTAATATAATATTTTCATCAGGATAAACTTCTTGATCAAGGTCAATTATTAAAATATTTTCATCACTTCCTTCAATAGAAAAGTTTAATTGACTATTTTCTGAAGTTACATTTTTAATAACAATATTTCCGTAACTTAAACCATTTGGATAAGCCTCATCTTCATTTGCTGAAGATACAACACTGGCTTTTGCCCCTTCTCTAAATGCATTAGGATATAAATGAAAATATAATGATGTAAACATATTATTATAGTTATTTACAAAATCTACTTTTTCTGTTCCTGACAAAGTATTTGTTGAATCATTATATTCTAAATCTAAATTATAACAAGTTAAGTTTTTTAGAGTTTTTTCTGAATTACAACCAAATAAAAATATAGGAAGCAATAATAAAAATGAAAAAATAAAAATAGAACTAATTAAAACTTTTCTTTTCATGTTATAATATACTTTCATTATTTATTTTATATTACATTAACTCTTATATTTTTTATTTAAGTCCAATATTTTAACAAGAACTACACCAATTTTAAAACAACACAAATTAGAATTATCAAAATTATTAAGGAAGTTGTGAGTGACTTAGGCGAACGTTTTGATTTATCAAAACAAAAATTTTAAACATATTTAAAATTTTAACTTCCTTTAGTTTCACTATATAATATTGTCGCCACCTATTTTATAAAAATTAGTCTAATGTTTTTGTTGTAAATTAATTGTAAATATGATAAAATTAACAAGGAGAAAAAAAATGGCATTTTGTAAATATTCAACTGAATTTATAGCAAACTCAAAAACGGAAATAGATAATATATTTTTAAATGATTATCTTCCTTTTGCACAACCACAATTTGTAGTTGTATATATTTACGGGCTTTATTTATGTAACAGCAATTCATTTGATAATTCAATTGAAAATTTTGCTAAAACTTTAAACATGAGTGAAGAAGATGTAATTGGTGCTTTTGAATATTGGGAAGAACAAGGGCTTGTGCAAGTTTTAAAAACAAATCCTGTGCAAATTACATATATACCACTTAAAAATGTTTTAACTGCAAACAAATTATATAAGCCTGATAAATACGCAGTTTTCAATCAACAAGCAAACGATATATTTATGGGAAAACGAAGCATTTCTAAACATGAATATGGCGAATATTATGATTTTCTTGAAAGATACCATTTTGAACAAGAAGCACTGCTCATGATTATGAAATACTGTGTAGAAACGAAGAAAAGTGCTGTAGGATATAACTATATTTTAACGGTAGCAAAAAATTGGGCTAACGAAGGTATAACGACAACTCTTCAAGTTGAAGAACGCTTAAAAACTTTTGAAGATAAAGACCCTGATATATCTGAAATCTTCAATGCTGTAGGAATTAAACGTGCACCTTATGTTGAAGAGAGAGCACTTTTAAACAAATGGCAAAATGAATATGGATTTAATCTTGATGTAATTTTATATATCTGTAAAAATATAAAGAAAAAATCTCGATTCTCTTTTGAAAAACTTGATGAAATAATCACAAAATACTATGAGATGAAACTATTTTCTATTCTTGAAATTGAGAGTTTTGAAAAAGAGAAAAAAGAATTATATTCACTTGCAAAAGAGATAAACAAAACTATTGGTGTTTATTATGAAAACCTTGAAACAATTGTTGAAAACTACATTTTAAAATGGATAAATATGGGTTTTGATAAAAATCTTTTAATTCAAATTGCTGAATTTTGTTTTAAAACATCAGTTAGAACACTTGAAGGTATGAACAATACTATTTCAAAATTTTATAAACTTGGAATTTTATCTTCAACAGCATTTAATCAATATATGGGGAATATTCTTCAAGAAGATGAAAAGATTAAAAATATTTTAGCAAAATTAAATGTAAATAGAAATGTAAACTATATTGATAGAGCAAATTATAAAACTTGGAAAAATGACTGGCAAATATCAGATGAACTTTTAGACTATGCCACAACACTATCACAGAATAAAGATAATCCATTAAAATATCTTTCTCGTGTTCTTGCAGACTGGCATGAGAAAGGCATAAAAAATGTTGATGAAGCAAAAAGCACATCACCTTTATATAGCAATGAGCAATCTAAAAAAGATCCTAACAAAAACTTTACAGGAAGAAGTTATTCTTCAGAAGAATGGAATGCTTTATATCAATCTATTGATGAAATAGAAATTTAGGAGAAAAAATGAATTCTAAAATTATTGAAAAAGTTCAAAAAATTATTGATTTAAGAAAATATCAAGCAGAAAACGAAGCAATTCAAAATAAAATAAAAGCACTGGAAAATAAAGAGTTTAAAGATATCTTTAGTTTATATATGGATAAAATGCTTGATGAAGTAAAACAAGGTGAAAAGATTTCAAAAGAAACTATTTTATTAAAAAACAATGTTGACAAAAAATTAAAAGAATTAAATCTTTTTCCTATAGAACCTCATTACTATTGCAGTAAATGTAATGACACGGGTATTATAAATGGTCAATATTGTGATTGCTTTAAAAAAGAATTAAATAAAATTCTCGTCAAAGAAAGTGGTTTTAATAAATTAGAAGATTTTGATAAAATTTCTTTAGATATATTTGGCAAACAAAAAGAACAAATAAAAAAATTATATGAAAAAATGAAAGATTGGTGCAATTCAAATTTTAATAAGAAATTAATTATACTTGGTGGCGAAACTGGTGTTGGAAAAACTTTTTTAATGAAATGTATGGCAAATGAACTTATTAAACGAAATAAAGTTGTAACATTAACAACTTCCTTCGCAATGAATCAAGACTTTTTAAAAAGTTATGCAACAAGAGATATTGAAGAAAAAGATACCCTACTTGATAAATATCTTGATAGTGAAATTTTATTTATAGATGACCTTGGAACAGAACTTCGCAAACCTGGAATAACAGTAAAATATTTATATTTAATTTTGAATGAAAGAATGATAAATAATAGACCAACAGTTATAACTACTAATTTAAAACTAGAAGATATAAATGACTATTATGATGAACGTATTGCAAGCCGTATAGGTAACAAAGAAACATCTGTTTGCATTTATTTAACAGGCGAAGACTTAAGAAGAAAAAATGATATAAAATAATAAAAAAGAATACTGATTGTATTCTTTTTTTATTTACCTAGTCAAAAATCTTCTATAAACTTTAATGTTTTTCATTTGTTCTTGATAAGTGCTTGAAGCACCATGACCACTATAAACATAATCAAACTTTAATTTCTCAAGTTTGTCAAGTGAATTTATCATCATATCTTTATCTGAATATTTTAAATCAGTTCTACCAATACTTCTTTCAAATAAAACGTCTCCAGCAAATAAATTATTATCAATTATATAACATTCACAACAAATGCTATGTCCTGGACAATAGTAATAAGAAATATCATAATCACCCAACTTTATTTCCCCATCTGCATCGAAAAATACAAAATTTGAAAAATCGGTTATTACACTTTTATCTTCACTATAAATTGCTTCGGCATCAGTTAAAGTTTGCATAATTTTTCTATTAGCATAAATTTTACAATTAAAATAATTTGCATATTCATTACAATGTTGACTATGATCATAATGCCCATGCGTCAATAAAACCCCAACAACCTTTTTACTTCCAATAATATCTTTTATTTTTTCTAAATCAGCCCCACTATCAATAATCAAAATTTGATTATTTTTTTCAACCAAATATACATTAGCATCTAAAAAATCACCTTTAACAATTTTTATCATATATGTTTTGAGCCTCCTTGTTAACTTTAATATTTCAAAATCAATCTCAAATATAATAGCACTATTTGATTTTTTTTCAAAATATATTTATTATCAACAAATTAAAATTTAATCATTTGCTTCTTTATCCATTTTATTAATGACAAATAAAACATCTTCCCAATTTTGACATCTAATCATGTTTTTATGCTCAAACATTTGATTATAAGGTTCATTCATACAAATAACAGGAATTTCTTCATCTGCAATTTCTTGAAGATTATGCACTGAATCATCAATAAATATATCTATATGATTTTCTTTTATTTGTGGAACTTTACTTTTTCCCTCTTCAGTGAAAAATATTTTATCATAACAAATTTCATTATCACTTAACCATTTTAATAAAATTGATTTACTTTTTTCTCCTATTTCATCATGATTTGTGCAATAACGTCTTGCAGTAACAATATAAATAATATGCCCCTGCTCTTTTAAATGTTTTAAAATTTCACTTGCCCCAGTCTTTCTTTTTGTTTTTTGTCCATAATCAAAAATACATTCTTGCCAAAATAAATTATCTTGTTCATCATTCCAGCCAAACATATCCTTCGTATTCTTTCCAATCAAATTTCTTTTAACTACAAAATTATGTTTTTTTGCAAAGTTCTCACATTCTTTATCAACATAAGAATATAAATCAGTCAAAACACCATCAACATCAACGCCAATTATCAAATTATTTTCCTCCAATGTAATTATCTTAATTTTAAAAGTGAAATATTTTAATTTCATTACAATATAGGCATTATAACATAATTTAACTAATTCTCAACTAAAAAATTTAAAATTAAAAATTAATTATTAATTTTATTGACTTATTAGATTAATTATTGTAAAATAATAACGTTAAAAAAATAAAGGGGTGTAGTTCATCGGTAGAATGAGAGTCTCCAAAACTCCAGAGGAGGGTTCGATTCCTTCCACCCCTGCCAAAGAAAAATACGCAAAATTATTTGCGTATTTTTTTAATAACAATTTAAAAATCAAAAATTATATATCTTTAGTTCTAAATGGCGAACGTAATTTTTTATTTTATAATTTATAATTCTTTATAACGAATAAAAAATGGAGTAAATAAAATGAAATCAACAGAATCCTATTTTAACAAATCAGTAGAATTAAAGAAAGAAAGCATTCACTTTATAAAAAATGTAAAAAATAAAATGAAAGAAAAAGGGCTTAATCAGAAAGAATTTGCGAAATTGTTGGAAATAAGTCCAACTTGCGTAAGTCAATGGTTATTATATAAAAGCAAACCTAAATTAACTAATATATACAAAATTTGCAAAGTTTTAAATTCTACATTTGAAGATTTGATTTCATAATTAAAATAGTCTTTATTATTAAATCTTCTGAAAACATTAGCGTTTTATTAAAATCCAAGCGATATAAGAAGTGCTTTGTTTACTTCTCTCATTTTTTCAGGCGATAATGTTGTAACTTTTTCTTGCAGTCTTCTTTTGTCAAGAGTTCTGATTTGTTCTAATAATGCTACCGAATTTTTGGGAAGATTATATCTCTCTGCTGAAAGTTCAATATGTGTTGGCAATTTTGCCTTACCAAGTTGACTTGTTATTGCTGAAACAATCACTGTTGGAGAATACTTGTTTCCTATATCATTTTGCAAAATAAGCACAGGACGCACACCACCCTGCTCACTTCCTACAACAGGGCTTAAATCAGCATAATAGATTTCTCCTCTTCTTATTTGACTGTCCATTATCTTCCTTTTTCCAAAAATCTATAAGGTCGGCTTTTTCAAGGTCAGAAAGTTCTTGATATATATCTGTTAAATCAACTTTCTCCTCTACTAGCATAATATGCTGAACATCTAAAAAATTTTCATGCAAAACGTAAGAAACATAATCTTCATAATTCTTTTCGACATCATCTACCTTTTTTTGAAGTTCTTTTGCATATCTGCTGGTGTTTGACATAATTATTCTCCTTCTAACAAATTTTTAAACTTAAAAATTAAATTTAGTATAAATAAAAAAGGAGTAAAATATACTCCTTCATTTTTCATCTATTTAAAGATTTAATTTACATTTCAACTACAAATTAACAAATAATCGGACATTAATATTTATATAATCATTGCAATTGCAGTTGCATACTCTGGCGTATGAGATAAAGATACTTCAATTTTTTTACCACTAAAAAAATTGTTATATTTTTCTAATGCTTTCCCGTGCAAAACTACAATAGGTTTTCCACTATCTTCATGTTGCAACTCTATATCCTTAAAAACAACACCACTATTTTTGCCCATTTCTAATGCTTTCATGACTGCTTCTTTTACGCAAAATAATGCACCCATTCTTTGATGACGTAAACTTTCGCAAAATGATTTCTTGACATATTCTTTTTCACTTTCAATTGCTATTTTATCTAAAAACTGTTCACTCTTATCAATTCTTGCAATATCAATAATATCAATTCCTACCATTTACCAATTCCTCCCATGCTTTAGAAATAAGATTATATCCAAAACCTTTTCCTGCCAGATGATTATAAAACTTTTGTTTAGTCTTTAAATCTATTTCTTTATTTTTCAAATATTTTGTTGCAAGTCTCAAACAAATTTTATATTCACTTTCATCATCAACAATCATTTCTAGTTTTTCATCTATAATATCTTCATTAACTCCCTTTGCAAGCAAATCATATTTCAATTTTCTTTTACTTTTATTATTACAATATGAATTTATGTAACTTTCACAGAAAGCACTGTCATCAATATAGCCATAACTCTTAATTTTTTCGACAGCATTTTCTATGCAAACATCAGGATAACCTTTTTCTTTTAAATAGTCCTTCAACATTTTTTCAGTTTTCATACTTTTTTCAAGAACACTAAGTCCACGATTAAAACAAGCATAATCACCATTTTCAAATTTTAATTTCTCAAAAAAACTATCATCAAAACTTTGACCTGTTTTCAAAGCATATCTTGCCAAAATTTCTGCTTCAAACACACCAAAAAACTCATCATCTAAATATAGATAATATCTATCACCCTTGCCTATCTTTTTAATTTCTGTGATTTGCTTCAAATTCTGCTCCTTAAAAAATAATTAATATTATTTTAATTATAAATTAAAAATACAAATAATTAAATAGTTAATAATTGAATAAAAATATTAAAAATTATTTATTTTTATTAAAATAATTAAATTTTTATTTTTAAATATATTTTTATAAATATTTTTAAAAAAAATATTATTTTTTTTGTCGAATTAATTTAATTATTTATTTGAATAATTCAGAAGTGGTTTTTGCATAAATACGCACAAGTCCACCTGCACCTAATTTAATTCCACCAAAATATCGAACAATAAAAACACAAACATTGCTTACATCTTTTTTCTGTAAAACTGATAAAATTGGTCGTCCTGCTGTTCCACTTGGTTCTCCATCATCAACAGCCTTTTCGTAAAATGGATTTTTTAGTCTGCAAGCATAACAAATATGTGTTGCCTTTTTATGTTCTTTCTTTAACATTTCAAGTGTCGACTTGATTTCTTGTTCTGTAGAACATTCAAGCAAATATCCATAAAACTTTGACTTCTTTTCTATTATCTCAACTGTATTTTTAAAATTGGTTTTAATTTCCATTGAATTTTTCTCTTCTTTATCTATAACTTTTTACAACTTACTTAATCACAACTTTTATAAAATTCTTCTTACCTTTTTTCAACAATAAAGAATTATTTTCAAAATCTTCTTTTTTAATAATCAACGCAAAGTCGTTTATCTTCTCACCTTTAACTGAAATTGCCCCACCTTGAATAAGTCTTCTTGCTTCACTTTTTGATGGTGCAAGTTTCGTCATAAATAATAAGTCACAGATGTTTATTCCTTTGCCAATCTCTTCACTACCAATTTCAAACTCTGGGGCATCATCACCACCATGAGTAAACAAATTTTCGCTCATCTGTTGTGCTTTGATTGCATCTTCTTCACCACGAACAAATTTAGTTATCTCATAGCACATTGTTTTCTTTGCTTTGATAATATCTTCTTTAATTAACTGGCGAACTTTATCCATTGGCACATCTGTAAACAAAGCAAACATCATTTCAACACAAGCATCAGGCGTCTGATATACGCCTTGATAAAAATCATAAGCAGAAATTTTATCCTTATCAATCCATATAGCACCTTTTTCAGTTTTTCCCATTTTCTTCCCTTCAGGAGTAAGAAGCAATGGATTTGTCGCACCAATCATAACTCTATTTTTATTATCAATAAGGTTTAATTTTCTTGCCAGTTCTGTCCCAGCAACAATATTTCCCCACTGGTCAGCACCACCCCATTCAAGAGAGCAACCATACTTTTCATTTAAGTGAACAAAGTCATATGCCTGCATAAGCATATAACCCATTTCAAAGAATGTAAGCCCACCTTCTTTTAATCTATTATCATAAATTTCACTTGAAAGCATTTTATTGACATTAAAATGAACACCTATATCTCTCATAAAATCAATATAGTCATAGCCTTTAAACCAATCAGCGTTATTTACAATTTCTGCAGGATTATCACCATCAAAATCTAAAAATACTGATAAACTTTGCTTGATTTTTGCAATATTTTTATCAACATCTTCTTTAGATAATAATTGACGCATTTCACTTTTCCCACTAGGGTCGCCAACACAAGCAGTTGCACCACCCATTAAAAGATATACTTTATGTCCTGCTTTTTGAAATCTTCTTAAAATACAATATGGGACACAATGTCCTATATGCAAACTATCCATTGTTGGATCAGTGCCTTCATATAAAGCAATAGGTTTGCCACTTTCTAAAAGTTTTTGAAGTGCTTCTTCATCTGTGCATTGATATAAAAGCCCTCTTTCTTTTAACTCTTTAAATAAATTCTTATCAACCATGTTTTTCTCCTTTTTTTTCTTTAATTAAATTAATTTTATTGAATACTTAGAAATGCGTTTAAAAATTAGTTTCTAATTTTTATGATTGCAATCTTGCAATCATGCTTTGACAAAGTCAAAGCAACGCATTTCTCCCATTTCCATAAAATCGACTTAATAAAAACAACAACATAAATAAAACTAAAAAAGCACGTTGCCTAATTATATAGGACGAAACGTGCTGTTCGTGGTACCACCTAAATTCAAAATCAAAACATCAAATGTTTTTCATTCCTTATTAATTCCGTTCGTGGAATAACGCAAAACTTGAAACAAGTGTAATTCATTTTAATATTTTGTTAAGGTTTTCACCAAACCACCCTATCTCTGAACACAAATAATAAAACTACTAATAATGTTCCACCATTTTGATAAAAATTTTGTAATAATTGAAAAATTATTCAATCATTAGTTGAGATTATAAAATATAAAAAAAAAATTGTCAATACTTTTATCAAACTTTAAAAATATTAACAAATTATAAATTAAGAAATCAACTCTTCAAATGTACAATTCAAAACTTTACAAATTTTGTATATGTTGGTTAAAGTTGGTTCTCTTTGACAAAGTATCCACTTACTCACACAAGAAGAACTTACGCCAATCATTTTTGAAAATTGATTTTTAGTAACTCCTTATTCTGTCAACATAATCATCAAATTTTTAGAAAAATTCTTTAAAATATCCATACTTATATTATAAAGAATATCTCAATAATTGGCAAATATTTGTCAAAGATAATTGAGAAACTTTAAATTGATTTTTCATTTTTATTCTTTCGATATTAAACTTATATTTTTAAATTTGATTTCATTACTTTTAAAAATTGCTTTTAAAAATAATTTATCTTAATTTATTTTGTTTTTTAAGTCTTTTCATATAAAATATCTTTTGGAGGAAAAATTTATGAGTTGTCCAATGAATATAAAAGGTTTTGGTCCATCTCCTATTCCCGAAGAAGCAAAATGGATTCAGTTAAAAGAAATTAGTCAAGTTTCTGGTTTCTCTCATGGTTGTGGAAAATGTGCACCTCAACAAGGAACTTGTAAACTTACTTTAAATGTCAAAGATGGCATTATCAAAGAAGCACTTGTTGAAACGATTGGTTGCTCTGGCATGACACATTCTGCTGCTATGGCTGCTGAAATACTTCCTGGAAAAACACTTTTAGAAGCATTAAATACCGATCTTGTTTGTGATGCAATCAATGATGCTATGAAACAAATCTTTCTTCAACTTGTTTACGGAAGAAGTCAATCTGCATTCTCTGAAGGTGGACTTGCTGTAGGCTCTGCCCTTGAAGACCTTGGAAAAACTCTTTCAAGCAATGTTGGAACAGTTTATTCTCAAGAAGGCAAAGGAACAAGATATTTGAATCTTGCTGAAGGCTACATCACTAAAGAAGGGCTTGACGAAAATGGAGAAATTATTGGTTATGAATATGTTGCAATAGGTTCTTTAATGAAATCTCTCCGTGAAGGTGTTGATAGCAAAGAAGCAATTAAAAAAGCAACAAAAACTTACGGAAGATTTAATGAAGCAGTTACAATAATTGACCCAAGGAGGGCTGAATAATGGATTTAACAGTTAAACACACTTCTATTGAAGAAACTTTAAAAAAATATGATATCAAAAGTCTTGATGAAGCAAAAGAAATATGTCTGAATGCTGGCATAAATGTTGAAGAAATTGTAAAAGGAATTCAGCCAATATGTTTTGATAATGCTGTTAAAGCGTATGAACTTGGCACTGCCATTGCTTTAAAAACAAACACAAATAAAGCAACTGAAGTTGCTCTTAAACTTGGTGAAGGATTGCAAGCATATTGCGTCAAAGGTTCAGTTGCCGATGAAAGACAAATTGGTCTAGGACATGGAAGACTTGCAAGTATGCTTTTAAATGAAAATACAAAAAGTTTTTGTTTCCTTGCTGGTCATGAAAGTTTTGCCGCTGCCGAAGGTGCTATTGGAATTGTAACATCGGCAAATAAGGTTAGGAAAACCCCTTTAAATGTTATTTTAAATGGACTTGGCAAAGATGCTGCTTATATCATTGCAAGAATAAATGGCTTTACATTTGTAAACACATCTTACGACCATAAAACTGGTGAACTTTCTATTCTCGGGGAAAAGAAATTTTCAAACAGTGAAAGAAGCAAAGTCAAAGTATACGGAAGTTATGATGTCCCAGAAGGAGTTGCAATCATGAAGCATGAAAAAGTTGATGTATCAATCACTGGCAACTCAACAAATCCAACACGCTTTCAACACCCTGTTGCAGGAATATATAAAAAATGGTGTTTTGAAAATGGACACAACTATTTTTCTGTTGCATCAGGTGGTGGAACAGGCAGAACACTACACCCTGATAATATGGGTTGTGGGCCTGCAAGTTATGGTCTTACCGATACAATGGGAAGAATGCACTGCGATGCTCAATTTGCAGGTTCGTCATCAGTTCCAGCACACGTTGAGATGATGGGCTTTATCGGAATGGGCAACAACCCTATCGTTGGAGCAACTGTTGCACTTGCTGTTGCAGTCGAAACAAGAAAATAATTTTTTTGTTCTTTTAAAAAATTTTAATCAATAGAAAATAAAAATCTTCTATTTTATAAATTATTTATTTAATTTTATAAGTTATTTATTTACCAAATGAAATTGTGATAAATAATTTAAAATAGAAGTTTTTTATTGTTAAATTATATTTTTATTATTCGTCAAATTTATTTGACCTATTAACTGAATTATAATATAATGAAATTATGATACAAATAAGAAAAAGTTGGTTTGAATTACTTAAAGATGAGTTTCAAAAAGATTATTTCAAAAAACTACAAGAATTTTTGAAAAATGAATATGCCAAATATCAAATTTATCCACCAGAGGACAAAATCTTTAATGCACTAAATCATGTGCCTTATGATAAAATCAAGGTTGTAATTATTGGTCAAGACCCTTATCATGAACCAGGGCAAGCACAAGGAATGTCTTTTTCTGTCCCTGAAAATGTTGAAATTCCACCTTCACTTGTCAATATTATGACCGAAATAGAAAATGACCTTGGAATTAAATGTTATAATAATGGAAATCTTGAAAGATGGGCAAATCAAGGTGTCCTCCTTTTAAACACAGTTTTGACTGTTAGACGTGGACAAGCAAACTCTCACAAAGATAAAGGTTGGGAAATCTTGACAAGAAAAATTATAGAACTTATAGGAAAAAGAGAAAAACCTATTGTTTTCTTATTATGGGGCTCTTATGCACAGAGTTATTCAGATTTAATTGCCTCGCAACATTTGATATTAAAAGCACCACATCCAAGTCCATTATCTGCTTATAGAGGATTTTTCGGATGCAAACATTTTTCAAAATGTAACGAGTTTTTAAAACAAAACAATGAAGAACCGATTGATTGGAGATAACTATATTGAATGTTATTTTAAATTCTGCAATAAAAACAAAAAAGACATATATTACTTATGTCCTTTTTTATTTACGTTTTCTGACAAAATCAAATCAGCAAACAACTCAACTTTAAAAAAATCTATGACTTGTCTTTTTATATCACCGGCAAGATCAACTACTTTTTCTAACTTAAAATCAAAACTAATGTTATATTTTTGGGCAAAATTTTTGATTTTATCTAAAGGTTCAAAATTTTCAATCTCTTCATCACCTGTCCAAGATTCTATCAAGAAATAATCATCTGTCATATATATCTTATCATCTTTAACGAAAACAACAATTCCTAACAAACTATCACAAAGATTAGAACCAATATTAATGCATAACTGCAAGCAATCATTTGCACAATCTAATACTCTTAAATTCAATTCTTTTATTTTTTGCTTAAATTCTTCTAATTTCATTTTATCTCTCCATTTTTTAGAAAATCAGCCTTAATCAAACATTTAACAAACTTATCAATATCATAATATACGAATTTTGATGATAATTTATAATATAATTCATTTTCTTTAAATTCGATATTATTTTTGCTGAAAAAATCTAAAATTTTACTTTCAATTATACCATAAGTTCGATAAAATAAACCAGCATCAGAAATATATGTTTCTTCATCTTTAGATTTTATTTCAACAATTAAATTATTTCTGTCTGACAATAAAAATGGAAAATCTATAACAATTTTATTATCTTTTTCAATATATTTTATTTTATTTCTATCTAACATTTCTATAATTTTCTTTAATTTTTCTATCATAATTCCCTTCCATCATCTTTATCGTTATCTCTATCATATATTTTTTCTATTTCTAAATCTGTTGTTATTTTATCTGCTATTTGAAGTTGTAAATTATTTAGGTCATCTATAAATTTTGGATCAATCTCAATATAATCTCCTTCTATATCATCAAAATTTGAATTAGAATTTGGCACTCCACCACTTACATTATTATTTGAAAATATTTTATCACTATATTTTTTAAAAAATCCATCAGAACTTGAATCATTTAACACCTTTAATATAAAAAGTTTATACAAACATGCTTCAATTGAATTTGTCGTTAAATCTGCTAAATCTAATGAATGAATTACATTATTTATTTTTTCAATAATCCTTCTTTCTTTGATACCACCATATTTTTGGGCAAGTTTATTTAATCTGTTATCAACTTTATCAACAAATGATGTTACATTTATTTGAGAATATTTTCCTTGCTGTTTAATTTTCAAAAAAGGCATACCTAAAGAAAATTTATTGATCATATCATTTTCATTTGCTGTTATTAAAGCAAATATATATCTTATTAAATTGTCAAGGCTTATAGCAAGACTATCCTTAAATGTATTGCTTGAAAAATGAAAGTGTGGAAATTGAACAGTTTCACAAAAATATTTCGTCAATAATTCAATTTCTTCATCAAAAATAATTTTATTCTCTGCCAGTTTCCCAATTATTTTATTTTGATGTAAATATTTACCATTTAAATCATATCTTTGCAACTGAACTATCTTGTTAGGATCTTTATTTATCATAGATGATACAAAAGAATAAATTTCTTTTATAACATGAGGATTATTTTCATCTTGAGAATCTGTTAAATAACATTCTACAATTAAATCATTATTATTTTGCCCTACAGAATAATATTTAAGTTTTAAACTTTTTTCTATATTTCTTCTAGGTAACTGTAACTTAAATAACCCTTCGCACTCTTCTTTAGGCATTTGAATTTTTTGTCTTTTTTCTGTTATTAAATCTATATAATCTGAATCATCTGCATAATGACAACCATAATCACTATTTTCCCATAAAGTCATCTCTTTAAAATGTTTTCCACTTTTAGAACGGAATTTTCTAAAATTTTCAATTTTCTCAAATAAAGAACTGCCATCTGAATAAACAATTTGCCCCATAAATATCCCTTTTATATCTATTATAATGCATTTATTAACTAAATCAAGATTTTTTTTATAAAAACAAAAAATCACAGGAAATCCCCTGTGATTTTTATATATCAATAGTGAAAATTTTATCATAGTCCTTTCAAAGCATACAATGCATTATTGCTAGGACAAGCCTTCAAACAGCATTGCGTCTTCAATTATTCAGCATCAGTGCTATCTGTTGCACTATCTGTATCTGAAGATTTAAGTTCATCAATTGCTTCTTGAAGTTTCTTTATATCATCTTTAATTTCTGTATTTTGAGAAGTAAGTAAATTATAAATCTTTTCAAGTAATGGATATCTTTCTTCATTTTTAGCCATAACTTCTTCACAATGTTGAACTGAAAGTTTAAGTCCATCAAGAAGGTCAAGATCTTCTGCCAATTTTTTAGCCTTCTCTTCATCTATATCTGCATAGTTATTAACTCCATAAAGAACAACTTTTTGTTTTGCAACAAGTGCTTCTTTTCTACGAAGTTTTTTCTCATCATTTTCAAGAGTTTTCTTAACTCTTCTAAGTGGTAAGAATTCTTTTTTGCATTGACGAAGTTCTTTTTCATTAGCCTTAAGTCTATCTTGTTCTTCAGCAAGTTTTGCTTCTAATTCTTCAAGACTCATTGTTGAAGCAAGGCTATTTTTTCCTTCTTCATCATTATTTTTAGCCTCATCAAATTTATTATCAGCAACAACATCAGCAGTCTTTTCTTCCTCTGGTTCGGCAACTTCTTCAGTCTCTTCCTCTGTTGTTTCTGCAGGTTCTTCAGTTTCCTCTTCAGAAACATCTACAGCGTCATTTTCTTCTGTTTCTTCTTCATCATCTTCTGCAGATTGCATTCTAGCAAGTCTTTCCATAAGTTCTGCTCTGCGTTGTCTAATATATTCAGATGCCTCGTCTTCTTCTGCTTGTTCTTCTTCTGTAGTTTCTTCACTTTCTTCAGTTTCTTCTACATTTTCAGCAGGAGTCTCTTCAGTTTCATTTGACTCTTCTGCATTTTCTTCAGTCTTTTCTTCAACTTCTTCTGAGGCTGTATTTTCTTCAACATTTACAGGTTCTTCAACTGCATTATCAACCTCTTTATTTTCCTCTTCTTCAGGATTATAACTTTCTACAACTGCCCCATTATAAAGAATGGTTGTTGAACCTTCTTTGCCTTGATTATTTTCAAGTGCTTTAACTCTTGATTCGAGTTCTTTTTGTTTCTTTAATTGTGCATTTTTAACTGCTTCGTTATCTTTACCTTTATTTGATAAACTCATAAGTAAATCACCAATAAAGTAAAGAAGAAATCCTCCTGCTACAATAATTCCAAGCACAACAACAATAGTAATAATTACTGAACTTGTCATAAAATTTCACTTCCTTTTATAAAATTTGGCTTATGTAAATTCGATCGTATGTAATGTTGGTGGAGACGGTGGGATTTGAACCCACTTCCGAAAAACTTGTTCAAAACTTTTCTACATGTTTAGTTTATACTTTTTTCTTACTAATAATTAAGCCATAAACAACTTTTTATTAGCCAGTCTTTTATTATATACAATCATTATAAAGACAAATTTATGATTGCAGAGCGCTTATTTTTAATACCCTTTGAAGTAATCAAGCGAAATTACAACTAGAGCAGGTTAAATCTTTAACCAAATTGTTTTTGTTCGATTAGGCAGCGTAAGCTAAACTTGCATTGTCCATACGAACAACTTTATTTTCGTTTGCGTTTATTTGCAAATTGCCTTAGTTAAGGTGCAGGCACACCACATGCTTTACATTTTGACCAATGCTCCCCGTCGAAACCAGTAACGCCCCCATTTAAGTGGGCTAGTAACTTTTAAGCACACGATCAATATCCCTCTGGACAGCCTTATCCTTCAGGACCTGTCTTTTATCATAAAGTTTTTTCCCTTTTGCTAGACCGATTTCAACTTTAACTTTATTTTTTTGAAAATAAACTTTAGTTGGAACAATAGAGAATCCTTTCTCCATTATTTTACGCTCTAACTTCAAGATTTGTTCTTTATGTAAAAGTAATTTCCTTGAGCGTTTCGTTTCACTGTCTAGTTGCGAAGAGTTCTCATAAGGAGCAATATAACAATTTTTAAGAATAGCCTCACCATTTTTAATAACAACAAAACTATCGCTTAAACTTATTTTACCACTACTTACAGATTTTATTTCGCTTCCTTTCAGTTCAATTCCTGCTTCAAGCAAATCTGAAATGAAGAAGTTATGGAATGCTTTTTTGTTATTAGTTATTATCCTCATCTCGCCTCCTATTATAACACTGATTTTATCATTTTTCAATACCCTATATAAAAATTTTTAACAAAACATCAAAAAAAACTATAATTTTTTAATAAAAAATGGTAAAATTGTTATTTTTTTACTATTTTTAACCTAAATTTAAGTTATTTTTATGTTTTGAATTCTTTTCTCTTATAAAACAAAGCGTGCTTAAAAGATTGCACGCTTTAATACATTTAAGCAAAGCGCTCAAATGAAAAATCTATTTTTCTTGTATAGATATTTGAAGAAACAAGTTTAACAACAACTTTATCTCCAACAGAGAAAGACATTCTCTGTCCTTTTAATTTAAGTTGTTTTTCAAAAAGCAAAAATCCACTATCTGGCAAATCTTCAACTTTTATTAATCCCTCAACTGTATTTTCTAATTCAACAAATATCCCAAAATTTGTTACAGATGAGATTATTCCTTCAAACTCTTCGCCAAGTCTATCTTTCATCAAATATGCTTTCCATAAATCATCAACTTCTCTTTCTGTCTTGTCTGCATTCTTTTCTGTTAAACTCGATTGTTCTCCTGCCTCAAATGTAAAATCTTCAAGTTCTGCTATTCTATGACCTGATAATTGTTTTTTATGAAGCACTTCTTTTATTATTCTATGAATTGTTAAATCTGGATATCTTCTTATTGGTGATGTAAAATGGCAATAATACTTCAATGCAAGTCCGAAATGCCCTAAACATTGATTGGTATATCTTGCTTTCTGCATCGACCTTAAAATTACTTTATTAACCGTTTCAGTAAATGATTGCCCACTTGTTAAATTTATTAACTCTTGATAATACTCTGGAGTAATTACTTCAGGCAAAGCAGGAACTTTTACTCCAAGTCCCATCAAATATTCTCTTACAGCAATTACCTTTTCTTTTCTTGGACTCTCATGAACACGATAAACAAAAGGTATTTTTCTATCACTAAATTCCTTTGCTACTGTTTGATTTGCAAGAACCATAAAATCTTCAATCAAACGATGAGCATCATTTCGCTCTCTTTTAGCAAAATCAACTGCCATGCCATTTTCATCAAATATAAACTGAACTTCAGGGATTTCAAAATCAAGTGAACCCATCAATTTATTCTTTGCTTGAATCTTTAAAGACAATTCATGCATAATTTTTAATTCTTCTTTCACAGATTCATGTTTTGCATCTGCAGTTTCATTACAAAGGACTTTATAAACATTTGTATAATTAAGTCTTGCCTTACTTTTTATATAACTTTCATAAATTTTATGGGATTTTATATTGCCATCTTTATCAAATTCCATTTCACAAGTAAGAGTTAATCTAATTTCACCTTCATTTAAAGAACATATTCCATTTGAAAGTTCTTTTGGAAGCATAGGCAAAACAGAAGTTGGGAAATATACACTTGTTCCTCTGTCATAAGCCTCGTCATCAAGTGCTGTATCATATTTTACATATTCACCAACATCAGCAATATGGACACCTAATATATAGCCACCTTTATCAGTTCTTTCAATGGAAACAGCATCATCAAGGTCTTTTGCATCTTCTCCATCAATGGTAAAAATAACTTTGTTTGTTAAATCAACTCTATTTTTTAATTGATTTGGCAAAACCTTAGTTGGTAATTTTTTAACTTCATTTAAAACATCATCAGAAAAAGTTTCATAAAGTTGATGATCTCTTATAATTGCAAGTTCACAAGCCTTAACATCATCACTTTTTCCAAGCACTTCAGTTACAACACCTGTAATTAATGCAGTTTTACTTCTATTTACTTTTATTACTACCCTATCATTTTGTTGGTATTTTATATTACCACCTACAAGTCTAATTTTAAATGGTATATGATTATTATCAGGCTCAAGAAAATTTACCCTTTTCAAACGAACAACAACACCGGCAACATACTGAACTGGTTTAAAAATAGAAACGATTTGCCCATCTGTGCCTTCTTCACTTTCAGACAAAAGTTTGACTATAACTCTATCTCCATCAATTGCATTCAAGGTTGCTGATGCTGGTATGAAAATATCCTCTTTTTCAGAATTATCTATTTGACAAAAACCATATCCTTTTGCGTTTCCAATAAACGTTCCTCTGACATAACCGTGAGAAGGAATTGTTATAAACTTGCCTTTCTTAACTTCAAAAATATAACCTTCTCTTTCCAATCTATAAAAATCTCTTTTAACTTCTTCTATATCTATAGAATAAGTAGAAGATATAAAATAAAAAAGATTGTCTAGCCCAGAATACGCTAAACTATCTTTTGCTAACAAATCTAAAATTTTTTGTTTTGCCTGCATCTATAATTACCCCTTATAATTATTTACTAATAAATATTTCAGTTACAAAGAATATTATAATACAAACAAAAATAATAACAGCCATAGAAATTGTAATTCTTTTTAATATGGCATCACGGGAAGCCCCTTTATTCTGTGAATAATAACTTTCTTGACTATTACCAGTGAAAGCATCAAGTCCATTATTAGAATCATTTGCTTGCATAAGTGTAGTGATAATCATAACAATTGCACAAACTACAATAATTCCAAAAAGAATATAACGCAAAATTGGTAAAAAGGTTGTCCAAAAATCAGGTGCAAGTTCGCCATTTCCCTCTAATAAAGTTGAAACAAAGTTAATCATATATTCTCCTTTTTAATTATATAAGAAAACAGAACCAAATTATAAACAATACAAATATAATTAAGAAAAATATTTGTCCCCATTTAATTTTCATCTTAGTTTTATTTATTGATGCTCTTGCAATATTTTGAAATAAAAATAAAGCACAAAATGAAAAGACAACTATTAAAATTATAAGTCCTGTTTCTCCAAGCCCTTCTCTGATTGAATTTCCCCAATCATCAAACCAATTTAACAATAAACTGTTCATGAAAACCTCTCTTTAATATAGATTATAACATAAATCTATTGCAAATTCAATACCCTTAAGATGCTTTAAGAATTTTCATTATACCTTAACAATTATAAACATTTTTTAATTTTAGTCAAACATTTGTTATTAGTTTTTTAATATCTATTCATAAAAATGTTGTCAGAATTTATAAATCTGCTTAATCTAATATCTATTTTTAATTTTTTTAATAATTCTTCAATTATATTAATAAAATTTTTATCATTCATCATTAAATAAAAAAAACACTTTTAAAAGTGTTTTTTTCTTTAAAATAATAAAAATTAAACATTCAATAAGCGCATGATTCTGCCATTTAAAATCATAAGAACAAGATCAACAAGCCAAATGATGTTCCAACCTAAAATCAAACGCAATAATGCTGCAACAATTTTTCCTTCAGCAAGTCTTGTTACAAAGCCTAAAATAAATGCTGTTACTGGAATAATTGCCAAGATTATGCTTAAGATTCTGTTCCATCCAAAATAATCTTTTCCTATTTTTGCCATAATTCCCTCCTTGTTTATAGTATAAAACAATTTACTTTTTAATACAAATCTTTTTATCGAATTTAATAAAATTATAAAATTTTATGTAATCTAACTTTTTAAGTATTTGTTTTTATCACTTTTTTATTATATAATAATTTAAAATAAAGGAGAAATTATGGATAAATGGAATAAAAGATTTATGGATTTAACAGAACATATTTCAACTTGGTCAAGTTGTTTAAGGAGACATGTGGGAGCAGTTATTGTAAAAGATAAAAGAATTATGACAACAGGTTATAATGGTGCACCATCAGGTGTTCAAACTTGCGTAGAAAAAGGCGAATGTATGAGAAATAAACTAAACGTTCCAAGTGGCACTCATGCAGAACTTTGTTATGCTGCTCATGCTGAACAAAATGCAATTATTCAAGCAGCAAAGGAAGGAATTAGTCTTAAAGGTTGCACTTTATATTGCACACATCAACCATGTGTGGTATGTGCAAAAATGATTATCAACGCAGGAATAAAAGAAGTAATTTATAAAGAAGGATATCCTGATGAATTTTCAAGAAAAATATGTGAAGAAGCAGGTGTCAAACTAACAAAATTTCAAGATTTATAATACTTGTAATATATATTAAAACAAAAAATGCTGAATTTCAGCATTTTATTTTTCTAAAAATTCGGCTATATCATCATAAATCATATCTTTATCAGTTTCGTTTATTAATTCATGACGCTTTCCTTGATATGTTATTACTTTTATATTATTAAAACCCGCTTTTTTCAAAATTTTATATGAATGTTTTCTTCCTTTTTCTCCTCTAGTGCAAGGATCATCAGAACCAGCAAGTAATAAAATTGGCAAAGTATGATTTACATTTACATAATTTTTATGTTTATTCATATCTTTCACTAAATGAAATAAATCACTAAAAGCAGATACAGTAAACCCCTTTCCACAAAGAGGATCGGCAAAATAATCTTGCAACGTTTTTGCATTAGAACAAATCCAATCGATTTTTGTTTTTGGGTTTTTAATTTTTCTATTGAATGCTCCGACACCTAAATTTTCTATAAACCTAGATTTATACTTACTTCCATGCAAACTCTTTAAAATTCCTGTAATAAAGATACCTAAACTTGCTGCAGAATTATATGCTGGATAACCACTGAGAATCACTTTATCATAATATTTTGATTTTGTTTGCAAGACTACTCTAGAAATAATTGTTCCCATTGAATGAGCAAAAAGATAAATCGGTTTACCTTTAAATCGTTCTTTTATGTAAGTAATAATCTCAACTTGATCCAAAATCAAAAGTTTATATCCCTTTTTATCAGCAAAATATCCTAAATCCTTTGCAAATTTACCATGTCCCCTCATATCTGCAGTAACTACTGTAAAACCTTTTTTATTTAAAAATTTTGCAAAATCATTGTATCTTTCTTTATGTTCTTCCATACCATGTGCAATTTGAACAATTGCTTTACAATTTTCAACTTCAAAAATATTCAAACTCAACTTATATCCATCTTTGGCATCTAAAAATAATTCTTCCATATTATTTATTCCTTTTTTATCTTATCTTCTTTTAATAAAATGTTGTTACTGAACCTTTACTTTTTACTAGTCCAACATTAAAAATTTTCCATTGTATATTTTCACATATTTGCTTACCAAGCTTAAACAAATTATCATACGATTTTTTACTATATGAATTATTTAACAATCTTCTAACCTTAGGTTCTAATCCACATAAAATAGAATAAACCCTTTTATAATCTTTATCTTTTTCAATTTTTGAAATTGGAACTTTAGAATGTTTTACATAAAATGATGCCATAAATTTTGCACATAAATATATAAAAGATTTTACTGAATTTATATATTTTACTGCTTCATCATAAGTTAAATCTTGTTTATAATAAAATTGTTTATCTAAATCTATTGTTTTTCTATAATTTTTGACTAACCTACTAAAAGTAATTTTTTCATATTTTATTTTATTTATATTGGCTACATAAATAGTTTCATAATATGCATATATTTCAGTCCAAAATAAATAACCTGTGGATATGTATTGTTGTTCAAAATTCTTTTGTCTTACTTTACAAAAATTAAAATCAAATAACTTTGTGTTCATCATATTGATAAAATCTTCAATATGTTTTAACTCATGATATATTGACAAACAGAAATGATCCCCACCATCAAAACTAATTGAATTTAAAACAGAATTTGTTATAATCAATTCATGTCTCTCTACAGAATAACTTTTTAACAAACAATCAGTTTCCTCATATTCATTTTTATCTGTATATTTATCTAAGTCTGCATTGTCAATAAATTTTATACAAATCCGACTTTTTATCTTCATTTTATTACAAAAATAATCAATCGTATTTTTAATATAATTTTCATCATTATGAAATTGATCAGGAACTTTGTTGATGTATTTTAATCTATTACACATGATTTTATTATATCAAAATAAAACAATATAATCAAGTTTAATAAATCTTTAAAATAAAGACTTGGCATCAACCAAGTCTTTGTTTTTTACTTAGATAATTATCTTATTTCTTATCTTCTTTATTTTCTTTGTCTTTTGGGCAGTTTTTATCTTCTCCACGAACTGCATAAGCAACACCAACGCCTGCTAAAACAACCCCAGAAAGCATTGCAACAATATATCCAACATTATTTAAGGCTTCTGCTAAACTTGTGCCATCAAATCCTGTTGACCATGTGATTCCTTGCAATATACTTCCAATTAAAATCATTGCAAGTCCTACAGACAACACTACAATTGTTGTCATTAAAAACTTTTTCATATTTCCCTCCTTTTAAGGATTATATCAAAAAATCTTTTGTAATCAAAATTTATATATGAATTTTTTTTATAATTTGTTAAATTTTATATTTTTCTATTTCATTTTTTAAACTTTGCCCTGAAATACTACTTTCAAAAACTTTCATTGCAACGATTTTTGAACTTTTGTCAACACATTGAGCAAGGTCTTTATCAGTTTTTCCAAGTCCACTTCCTCCTGATGTCGCAAAAATATAAATTATTTTATTAGAGAAATCTTGAGAGCATAAAAAAGTTTTAATAATCGTAGGTGCTGTATACCACCAAATAGGGAACCCTAAATAAATTTCATCATAATCTTTGATATTTATATTATTTTCTATTTCAGGTCTAGAATTTTTATCTGACATTTCACGACTTGATCTGCTGTTTTTATCCATCCAATTCAAATCATCTTCTGTATATGGTTGTTTGGGTATAATCTCAAATAAATCAGCCTTTATCACTTTTGACAATTTCTCTGCAAGAATTTTTGTAGTCCCAGTCGCACTGAAATAAACAACACATCTTTTCATTAATTTCTCCTTTTATCATAATTTAAAAGCCTTTTTATAAACAATCTTAATACTTTTTTGATTATTTTTCATCATCAAACTTTATATCAAAAGATTTAGTATTAAAATCTTTATCAAAATCTACAAATGCTTCAAAATGTTTGCCTTTTAAAAGTTCTCCAACCCAAAGTTTATCTCCTGAAAACATTTTATCAAAAGGTATTTCATCAATATTAAACCACTGAGGTTTCATTTCTTCTGATTCTTGAATGATTCCTTGATAATCAGAAGCAACAAAAACATAAGTATCTTCTTTTGCCCATTCTCCTTTATAGAAAAGACTGAAATGAATCACTGCTCTTTGCTCATAATTTATAGGTTTTACATTTATCTCCTCAAACGTTTCCCTAATCATACCCTGTTCAATACTTTCACCAGGTTCAATTTTCCCACCAACACCATTTATTTTTCCGACACCAAAGCCACGCTTTTTCTCTGCTAATAAAACTTTATTATCTTTTACTATATAAAGTAAAGTAGTTCGTAAATTTAACATAGTATCTCCTTTTTAATTTATGGAGCAGGTAACGGGAATCGGACCCGCGAATTACGCTTGGGAAGCGCACATTTTACCACTAAATTATACCTGCATAATAACATTTATTAATATTCATTATTTATTATATACTTTTCTTCAATAAATTAAAAGTGTAAACAATCCCATGCACTTTTATTTTATCATATTTAAATAGATTTGCAAAATGTTTAAAATAAAAACACAATTAATTTTATATTTTTTGCTAAAAAAGAGATTCTAAAAATTTTATGAATAGAATCTCTTTTGAATCATACCTTTTCTTAAATTGTTATTCTACTGTAACGCTTTTTGCTAAATTTCTTGGCTTATCTGGATTTATATCTCTTTTAATTGCTGTAAAATAGGCAAGTTTTTGGAGAATTATAATAGTTTGAAGTGGTTTCAAATCATTTAAACATTCATTAATTTTGATTATATATTTAAAATTATCTTTAATATCGTTAGAAATTTCAACTGACGATATTAAAATAAGTTCACCTCCCCTTGATTTAACTTCATAGGCGTTATTTAACGTTTTATTAAAACAATCTTCATCATTTGCAATTACTACAACAGGAACATTTTTATCTATTAATGCCAAAGTGCCATGTTTTAATTCACCACTACATTCAGCATAAGAAAAGATATAAGTTATTTCTTTAAGTTTTAAAGATGCCTCAAGTGCCGTTATATAATCAAATCCCCTTCCAATAAAGAATACTTTATCTTTATTGAATAAAAATTTTGCAAGTTCTTTAATTTCTTCATCATTTCCAAAATCAATTTTATTTTCAAAATCTAATAAATTTTTATTGTAATCCTCTCCATTCAAGTAAGAAGCAATAATAAATAATACTATACATTGTCCAAAATAAGCTTTTGTTGAAGCAACTGCCTTCTCTTCCCCTGCACATATTGGAAACATAATATCACATCTTTTTGCAATAGTGCTGTATTCTGTATTGACTATTGCTATGCTTGTAGAATTAAATTTAGATGTTTTATCTAATGCAGAAATAGTATCTGCCGTTTCTCCACTTTGTGATATAAAAATACATAATGTTTTTTCATCAACAATGTCTTTTTCATATAAAAATTCACTTGCTTTTCTTGTGAAAATATCAATTTTAAATCTTTCTTTAAAATATCTTTCAGCAATTAAACCAGCATGATAAGCCGTTCCACAACCTATAAAATATATTCTATTAATTTTTTTTAAGTTTATTGTTTTTAACTTGTCAATGATTTCCTTTGTTTTATATCTTTCTATAATATTGTGAAGCACTTTTTTACTTTCATTTATTTCTTTTATCATAAAATGAGAATAATCTTCTTTGTTTGAAACATCATAGTCAAAATTAAGATTTTGAGGTATTTTCTCTATCATATTTCCATTTTTATTATAAACTTCAAAACTTTTTAATGATATTTTGCCATATTCACCATCTTCAATAACAAAAAAATTATCACATTTACCTACAAAACAACATGGATCACTTGCAACCATTGCACAACTTTCACCTTTTGCAACATATAAAGGACTTTTATTTTTAGCAAAAAATATCTCTTTATTAAATTTAGAAATAATTGCAAAAGCAAATGAACCTCTTATTTTTTCTATAACATTCTTTAACTTATTTATAGTCAATCTTTTAGATAAAAGTTTTGCCACCACTTCACTATCTGTCTGTCCATAAAAATATTTACCATCTTTTTCTAATGATGCTTTTAATTCTTCAAAATTTTCTATAATACCATTATGAACTAATGCAACATCACTATCAGAAGAAAAATGTGGATGACAATTTTCTATACTTATTTTTCCATGAGTTGCCCACCTTGTATGAGCAATACCAACTCCATCAAATTCATTTTTCTTAACCTTATTTTTTAAATTCTCAACTGGGCCAATCGCCTTCTCTACATAAAAATTTTTATTATGTAAAATTGCTAATCCTGACGAATCATATCCTCTATATTCTAGTCTTTCAAGTCCCTCAATAAGATTTTTTTTGACATCTCTCCCAATATAACCAATAATACCACACATAAAAATCTCCTTTATTTATTCTTATGCTTTAAATCAAAATCAGGAAACAAGAAATAACTTATTTTCATATATATTTCTGTGAAAAGATAAAGATCAATTCAAAAATTATATGTTTAACAAAGGAGATGTTATGACAAAATTCATTAACAAAAAAAGTTGCTATATTGGCAAAAATGTTAAATTTGGCAAAAATGTAACCATTTATGAAAACAACCATATTGATGATAATACATACATTGGAGATAACTGCATAATAATGCCAAATAATATCATATCTAACGCAACCATAGGAACTGATTGTATTATACAAAACTCTATAATTGAAAAAAGTCATATTGGAAATGATTGTTCCATAGGACCATATTCACATATAAGACCAAATACTCAAATTGGTAATAATTGCAAAATTGGGAATTTTGTTGAAATAAAAAACTCTAATATTGGAAATGGGACTAAGGCAAGCCATCTATCTTATATTGGAGATGCTGACATTGGAGATAACTGTAACATTGGTTGTGGTGTTATCTTTGCCAATTACAACGGTAGAACAAAAAATAGAATATATGTAGGCAAACATGTTTTTATTGGTTCTAATAGCAATTTGATTGCCCCACTAAATATTGAGGATGATAGTTATATTTGTGCAGGAACAACTGTAACAGAAAATGTTGCAAAGGAAGATTTTGTAATAGGTCGAGTAAAACAAGAAAATAAAGAAAAAAGAGCAAAAAAATACTGGTAAAATGTCGAAAATAATTAAAAAAACGAAATTATTATTTAATTAAATATTAATTTTAATTATTTTTTTATTTTTTATTTATTTTATTAATTAAATATTTACATTTTTTATTTTAATTTAAAATTATTTTTATTTTTTTATTATCTAAATTATTTTTTTATTTAAAGGAGAAAATATGGGAATATATTTTGGAACTGATGGATTAAGAGGTATATATGGAGAAGAAATCTCCCCTAATATTGCTTATAAATGTGGAAATAGTCTTGCAAGGCTTTGTAACAAAAAAAAGGTTCTTATAGGAAGAGATACAAGGACTTCTGGCGACATATTATCTATTTCACTTGCAAGTGGTCTTATGAGTGGAGGTGTTTCTGTCGTTGATGTGGGAATAACCACCACACCTGTAATTGCTTTTTTAACTAAAAAATTTGCTTTTGATTTTGGAGTGGTCATTAGTGCAAGCCACAACCCTAGCAATTTTAACGGTATCAAAATTTTTGATAATCTTGGATATAAAATTTCAGAAGAAATTGAAAATCAAATTGAACGCAAATTTGTTCAGACATCATTAAAGGGATATGAAAATTTAGGACAATATGTTTTTAAGCCCAAATTAATTAAAGAATACAAAAAACAACTTCTTAAAACTTTCAAATCATTTAAAGGATTAAAAATTGTTCTAGATTGTGCAAATGGGGCTTCTTTTAAAATAGCAAAAGATCTTTTTGAAAAACTTGATGGTGAAATTATAGTATTGAATAATAAAAAAGATGGACTTAATATTAACAATAATTGTGGTGCTTTATATCCAGAAAAAATTTCGCAAGCAGTTTTAAATAATCATGCAGATATAGGATTTGCTTTTGATGGCGATGCCGACCGAATTATATGTTGTGATGAAAATGGAAAAATAATTGATGGAGATGATATTTTATATTTACTTGCAAAACACTCCACTCCTAAAATTAATAAAATTGTTGGAACAAGCATGACTAATAAAGGGCTTGAAAAAGCATTAAATAGTCAAGGAATTACTTTAGAAAGAGCAGATGTAGGTGATAAATATGTTGTTGAAAAAATGAAAAATAACAACGTTTTACTTGGTGGTGAACCATCTGGTCATATTATCATTCATTCTCTTGCAACTACAGGAGATGGAGTTCTCACTGCACTTGAAATAACAAAAATCCTTATTCAATCAAAAAAGAAATTATCTGAACTTATTGATTATGTAAAGTTCCCCCAAGTAAATATAAATGTTCCTGTAATTGATAAATATCGAATTTTAAATTCAGATCAATTATCAAAAGAAATATTGAAAACTGGACAAATGTTTGGCGAAAATGGAAGAGTCCTTGTCCGAGCAAGTGGAACAGAATCTAAAATAAGAATTATGTGTGAACATATAAACCTAAAAACAGCCCAAGAACAAGCAAAAATTCTAAAAAATATAGTTTTAAACTTAAATTTATCTCAAAAAAATAAATCATAAAAAATTATTTATTCATAAATTCTTTTACAAAAAAAAGAAAGGACGATTTAAGCCCTTTCTTTTTTATAATATTTTTTACAATGGTAAATCTTTCTTATCAAACCTAAATACTCCAACTATGAAAGTAATAATTCCCACTGCAAGTAAAATGCCAAATTTCCATAGATATGTTAAAGAACCATTTAATATTGATGTTGTATCAAAGAATGTTATAAGTGAAAGATAATTAAAGAAATTCATTTGAGAAATTCTCATAGCAGAAGGAACGACTTCAGAACCAAATAATCCTAATATTGTGCAAACAAGCGAGAATATAGTAAGTCCTCCACCTATAGACATTGAATACTTGCTTCTATTAAATATAGCAGAACACATAAAACAATAACCTGCAATAGCAAACATTGTTAAAAATGCCCCTAAATTCAACAATAATATTTCACCAAAATTAATTGCAAAAGCGTTTCCACCAACAATCCATACAGAAATCACACTGACAACTGTAACCATTAAAAACATTGCAAGAAGAGAAATCATTAAATAAGTCATTTGTGTGCAAGTAACAGTTCTTCTCTTTGTAGGTGTTGATAAAACATAAGCCATTGAACCAGAATCAACTTGACCTGCAATCAATCCATTTGCTGTCATAATTACAAATACCATTGGTAGTAAAAGTCCTGCAATTTTATAGAAAATTGAACCGATTATAAGACCATATATATCCATGTTTCCAAGTTCACTTAAAGCCTCTGCAACCTTTTCTGGAATTTGATCTGAAATACTCTTTGTTGCTTCTGCTTTTGCTTCTTCTGCAGTTTTACCTTCACTAAGCCATAATTGATATGTGCTTATGGCTGTATTTGAAATAACCTTAACAGAAACTGCATATTGATCTGCTTCTTCTTCGGTCATGCCTTGTGCCAACATTTGAGAATAAGTCATATCATACATTGTTTGATTTGTTATAGAACTTGCTTCTTCAATATAATTTTTTTGATCATATACATAATCAGGCTTTAATTGTCCACTTTCATCAAGTGCATCTTCTTTATATGAACCTATTGCTGTTTTGGCTATACTTTGTGCAGTTTGTGCTGTTTGTAATGCCATGGCTTCACTATTTTCTTGAGCAATAGATGTTGAATATGCATTATTATAAATAAAATTCAAATATGCCTGATCTATGACAGGTTTTGCTTTTTCTATAAAATCTTCTTGCTCGGTTGTTACTTCACAGCCGTCATAAGCCTTCAAAAAACCATCTAATAAATCTATTATCATCTGGTCTTCAATTTGACTTACATCTATACCAAGTGAAGGACCTAAAGAAGGTAAGAAACTTTTAATCATTGGAAGCAAATTATTTATTATTTCTTTTCTTATTAATGTTTTTTCTTCTTCAGTTGGTTCTCTTCCTTCATTTGCTGTTTTAAAATCTTCTATCTTAGAATCATATTGGCCACCAACAGCATCCCACGCCACTTTAATGTTATCAAGAGTTTCACCTTCTGGATTTGCAGTTATAATGGTGTTTTCAAAACTTGTGCTTAATAAATACATATCATAACTATCGACTGCATTTTCTTTTAAATAAGATTCTTGGTCTGCTTGAACAAAAACATTTTTTAGCGAATCTCTTATATCATTAATACCAAGATTTCCTAAAACAATTATAACAATAGCAAGCATAACACAGGTTGAAACAGTTACTGCGACCCATTTCACCCAATTTGCCTTCATTGATTGTTTAAATAGGGCTTTACTAAAATACATCTTAACCTCCTTTTTCTTGAACTTTTGCAAGAATTTCTTTAAAATGTTTTTCTAGGTTGTATTTTACCTCTGAAATAAATTTTAAATCATAATTTTGTAATATATTAAACATTCTATTAATTTCTTTATCAAAAACTTGAATTGTAACTTGATTATATTTTTCTTGATCCCTTACTATATTGAATTTCAACTTTTTGAATTTTATGTAATCTTCTCTTGTTTTGAATTCAATTTTATAAGATTTATATGGTAAATTTTTCAATTCATTTATATCTGCTATGTCAATTATTCGTCCGTTGTATATAAGTGCAACCCTATCACAAGTAATTTCTAGTTCATCAAACATTTGACTGCTCATGAGTATAGTTTTACCTTTCTTTTTTTCATCTAAAATAAGTTCAAGAAAAGTTTCACGCATTAATGGGTCAAGTCCTGTAGTTGGTTCATCTAAAATCAAAATATCCTTATCTGCCATAAGTGCAGCAACTATTGCTGTTTTTTGTTTCATTCCCTTACTCATTCTTTTCAAGTTTGCTGAAGGGTCTAACTGTAATTTTTCAATCAAATAATTGGCATAATTCATATCTTTAAGGTTTAACATTTCTGCTTGTGCTTTTAAAAATGTTGTTCCATCTCTTAAATCTGGAAAAGCAATTTCTCCTGGGACATATTCAACATATTTTTTAATTTCACAAGATTCTTTCCATGCATCTTTACCAAGAACAAGCACAGAACCTTTTTGTGGTTTTAAAAAACCCATTATATGGCGAATGGTAGTTGTTTTACCACTACCATTAGTTCCTACAAAACCAAAAGTTTCTCCTTTATTAACAGAAAAATTTAAGTCAAAAATTCCCCTGTTTTCACCATAATCTTTAGTAAGGTTTTCTACTTTGATAACTTCCATTAAAATGTTCCTCCAAAGTTTTTATCTTCTTTATAGAATTGCATGAAGTAATCTTCAAGAGTAAATTTAACCTGTTTAAAAGATTTAACTTTATATTGAGCCAATTTCTTAACAAATTCATTTATATCTTTATCATTAACAGCAACTAAAACAGACAATTCTTTTTCATTAAATGATTTTACCCCAATTCTTTTAATATTAGTAACATCTTTTCTTGTCTTTGGCAAACTTGAAATAAAATCTTGCATTTCATTATTCGATGTAAAATAAACCATAAAGTTTTTATTTTCATTATGTTTTATATCATTTGCGTCAAACATAGAAACTATTTTTCCGTCTTTAATTATAGCAATACGATCACAGGTTGCTTCAACCTCATTAAATATATGCGAAGATAATAAAATTGTTTTACCACGTTTTTTCTCTTCCTTGATAAAATCAATAAAATTTTGTTGCATTACAGGATCAAGTCCACTTGTTGGTTCATCTAAAATTAAAACTTCAGGATCATGCATAAAAGCAGTAACTATGGCAAGTTTTCGTTTATCACCCAATGACATTTTTTTTGTTTCAGCATCTGGATTTAACTTAAATTTATCTAACAAATAATTTAATCTTTCTTTATTATCAATATTACGTAATTTACACATCATATCAATAAATTCCCAACCTGACAAACCTTCAGGTAATGCAATTTCTCCTGGTAAATACCCAACCTTTCCTAATATTTTATAATAATTATGAAATGTTTCTTGCCCAAACAATTTTGTATCACCCTTTTGAGGACGAGAAAAACCCATAATATGACGAATAGTTGTTGATTTACCAGCACCATTTGGACCTAAAAACCCAAAAACCTCACCTTCTTTTACAGAAAAGGTAACATCAAAAACACCTCTACCATGACCATAGTCTTGTGTCAAATTTTCAACTTCTATGATGTTCATTTGTCCTCCTTTACTGTAATATTATATGCTTTTTATTTTATTTAAAAAGATTATAATTTAGTAATAATTATTATCTATAACTATTCATTAATATTATACATTTAATAAAAATAAATTGCAATCAAAAACGCAATCAAATTCAAGTAATAAAAAAAAGATATTTGAAATATCTTTTTTTTATTTAATATTCTTTTATAACTTGTAATTATTTCTAATAATAATTCAATTTATTTTATGATAATTAAAGTTTAAAAGTTTGTATGTATGTTAAAGCCATAATAAAAATATTATAATCAAAATAAACTTTTTCATCATTTGTTTCCATTATAAATCTTTCATCATTTTCAAACTCAATTTGAGTCTTTTCTAAAAATTTATAAAATTGATTCATTTTATCTTTTGGCAAATTTGGGTCATCAAAACTATCAACAACAGCACCAAAATCAGCAAAATAAAGTTTATTATCAATTTTTACTAAATAAATTGTCAAATAATTAAAATTATCTATAAGCATTAATCTAGTATTGATAGCATACTTTTGACTATTAATTTTTTTTACATTTTCTTTTCCCACGTAATTTGCTAATGAGATAGCAACACTATCAATGTTCATACCCCACCTCACCTCTTATAAATTCCAGTTCCTTTTCTTTTGCATTTTTGTTCTGAATTTTATGTTCTTTATTTCCCGTTTTATTTACATCAGGAGCCACATTTGTTTTGTTTAGATAATTTGCTTCTATTATAAATGCTGGTTTATATTTTTTCTCTAAAAAATAAGAAGAATTTCGACAAATTCCATCAACAACATTATTTGCAAATAAAATTTCAAGATTAGACAAAATCTCTTTTCTTTCTAAAGCATCTAAATCATTTTCACTTAATGTTATGTAATTATGTAAATATTGTAATAAATCTAAAGATTTTATAAGTGGATTGAAAAACTTATTATTATTTTCCTTTGTTTGACTATAATCAGATTTAAGATTAAATGTATTTAATATATCATTAAATACATCAAGTTGTTCTTCAGTCAAAGTCGATGAAAATTGTTCAATAATTTTATTATAACTTAATTGTAATTTTTTATTTTTGAATTTATATTCAAGAAAAGGCATGCCATAAGTCATATTTTTTTGATATTCCTCTTCTAATTCCTCTTGACTTTTATTGTCAAGTTCATTTAAATATTTTTTCAAATGTGGAATATCAATAGCATTACATCTTCCTGTCTTAAATTTTGTATGTCTATCATTTCCTATAAATTTCTTAATACAAAGTAAATTATCTTCTTCATTTTGAAAATGAAAATGTGGGCTTTCTGCTATTTGTCCAAAAATATCCTTTCTTTTATCATTTCCTATATATAAATTATTATGTGAATGATTTGAACTGTCATATCTAAAGTAAGGAAAAGCCTTATTTGGATTCCCGTCAAGTAAAACATACATAGAAATTGATAATGTCCTTTCATAAGCGTTTGAATCATAAATAATTTTATCAGCATTATCTCCCAAATTACGTTTTCTTGCACGAACAATTTTTAAACTTATAGGATGATATTTTGTTTTAACTTCTTTCACAAACATTATTTTATCGTTTCTATCAATAAAATATTGAAAATCATTTAATGAAATTTTTCCATCTTTTCTATTGCGTGATTTTGCATTTACATTAAAATCATAACTATTTTTAAAAGCATATAATGGAGCATTATAATTATAACCTTTAATAAACAAAGGATATTTTAAAGAAGAAATTAATTTACTATAATCATTACTTTTCAAAACATATGGAACAAATTTCCAATTTTTTAAAATGAACTGATCTGCTGAAAAATCTTTAATCATTTCATCAGGCATTTGAGAAAAATATATTCGCTCTTTATCTGCATTTCTATTATGTTTCATTATATCGGCATAAATCGCTTTCATGATTATTTGTTTTATATGACTATCATTCGCTCCTTGTTTCTTCAAATTTGATACAAGTTGAATTGTTGCCTCTTTCCCACTTGTCCTTAAAAAAGAATCCACTTCACGACGAACATTCTCATCAATATGATAATCCACTTTTTTATTCTGAACATGGTGATTTGGAGTCTTTTTATATTCTTTTCTTACCATTTATTTCCTCGCTTTAAAGAATATCTTTAATTCTATTTTAACATATACATATAAAATTTCAATAGTTTTAGACAAAATATTATTAAATTATATATATTATCCAAAATTTATCGCATAATAATTATAATAAAGAAAAAAATATATAT
>ULNJ01038406.1_pt1 | contig 37319 bp, 28 predicted proteins | sample 1951891 | NCBI WGS metagenome assembly ULNJ01 (sample SAMEA4835574, study PRJEB28245) | human gut metagenome | biome: gut microbiome; material: fecal sample | place: Denmark | collected 2008 | reverse complement strand
ATTCTCCGCCGATTGTAAGTCCGCCTGTCGTTCGCGTTCCGCCTTCCGCATAGACCGTACTCGTCTGGCTTGCAAACACAATGCCGAGTATAAGTGCAAGGTACATTATAAGATTGAAAAAAAGTCTAAAAATTTTTGATTTATTCGCCTTAGTGTGTGTCATAATTGTATCTCCTTTTATATTTTTTGTGGGGACATGTTCATCTCTTTTCTTTTAAGAATTTACAGGGGAATCGCCTGTTACGACGCCTCCCCTTGTAAAAACATGATTAGTCTAATTTATTTTGTACACGCGAACATATAGTTCGACTACGCATTCCGGATTGGAAATTGCCTTGATTTTTATGGTATAAGTTCCAGGAACCGTGAAATCAAGATCACCGTTGTCGATTACATAATGAGTACCAAGCTCGAAAGTTTGCGTATTCTGGTCACCGTAAACCGTTCCTGTTACTGTAATCTTCGAGGCGTCGGGTTTTACTCCATTTCCGCCGATAGCGTATTCTGCAACCAGTTCGTACGAGTTGTTTCGCGAAAAACCGGAATCATTCATTATCAACTCGGTGAAATTGTGAATATCACCGACATTATGAACTTTGAGCGTAATAATACGATAAAGTTCTGGACATGCTGTTGGGATAAACTTCACGATATAAGTACCTGGTTCAGGTTTCGTAGAATCCCAACCACCGTTATCAATAGTATAGCCGTTGTTGTATTTCCACGTAACCATACTGTCTTGACCTACTACAGACGCTTCCAACACGATTTTAGTTATATCGAAAGTATTTTCGCCAATTATATAATCGACGATAAGATCTCCGTTTCCATCTTCACCGATGTACTCATATTCCTGACCGGGATGTAACCACACATTTTCATAATCGCCTTCGCCAAGAACACGAACGATAAACTTCAGTTGTTTTTCAGGCTGATATATAACAGTGTATGTAACCGTGTACAAACCAGCTTTACCATAATTTAGTCCGCCGTAATCTATCGTGTAGTCTTCATGCAATACAAGCCTCATATCGTTTGACGTTCCATAAATTTCCGCATATATTTCCACGTCTTCAGGAGCAAAGCGATACTGTCCGCCAAGTTCGACGTTTATGATTGTTGTATCGTCGATCGTAGTACTACCTTGTGCATTGTGACGTAGTTTTATTATGCCTCCGCGGAATTTTGCCATAACATTCATATTGTCGTTGATTGTGAACGTCCAAGTTTGCTCGCCGGAAAGTTTCACATCGAAATTTTCTCCGCCGAACCAACCGATAAACGTTGCTTCGCGAGCAGCTTCCGCCGTGAGAGTTATTTTAGTCCCTTTGTTTACAGGTCTGCCGTTACCGAACTCTACCATCTCGCCGTTTTCCTTAATATATCCATTGCCTTCGATAAATGCGTTAAATACTGGTTTTGCGGCAAATTCAGCAAGTATACTCATATGTCCGTTAACCGTAAACGTGTATTCGGCATCAGTAGATATAAGTTTTGGAGTCTGAGTTGATTGATCTATCCAGCCGATAAATTCATAATACTGGTCGTTTGTCTGCGCCGTTAGCGTTATTTTCGTTCCTTTGTCTACATGTCTGCCGTTTCCGAATTCAGCTTTCTCGCCGTTTTCAAGTATCATGCCGACTTCGCCATAATTGCTGTATGCGATAAAGTTGAACATCTCAGCAACTCTGATGGTGATAACAGCTTTCACAGACGGATCTTTAAGATAAGTATATGTTATCGTATAAACGCCTTCTACGCTTGTATCGAGCAAGCCGTCGTTGTATCCTATTGTGCTTGTTATTTTGTATTCAGTTTGACGTACAAGTTTTTCGTATTGATCGCCCGTTTTACCGAGAACAGTTAGGTTTTCAGGTTGAGCATAGAACATCTGATTCAAGCCAAGTTTATATTCCGTGATTATGTTTCCTTCGATGTCAGTATCGAAACCGCTGGTATCGTTGACTTGAAGCTTGATGTCGGTAACCGTCTTTCTGAACCTAGCAACAAGATGTAAGTTTCCGGTGCTGATATCGCCGTAGTTTACATATACTTTAGCTACATATGTTAGGTCACCGCCTACGAAAAATCCTTCGTTAGCGTCGAACCAGCCGACAAAAGCATATCCTTCTTTTTCCTTGACTGTAATAGGCACAAACGAATTGTTAGGCAAATTGTCGAAAATCACGTGTGTTTCGCCAGGATTGTCTACAAACTCGCCGACACCTTCTATACTTGCTTCCACGATGAATGACAATGCGAATCTAGCATAAACGTTCATATTTTCGTTTACCGTGAATTCATACGCCTTATCCTCAGAGATGAGTTTTGCGTTTTCATCAGCGCCGTCATACCATCCTGCAAATTTAGAATAATCGTAAGACGCTTTTGCGTAAACTTTAACCTTTTCGCCTTCTTTAACTACTGCCTTGACAGAATCGAGAGCTTCGGCACCTCCATCAGGATCACTGCTATAAACCTTGCCGTATTCTAATGCATATGCGTTTAACTCAACTTCTTTTTTCTCGACGAATTTCGCGTAGATATAAGTATCAGAGTTTATCGTAAACGTCTCGGTAGCGTTTGCTGAATAGAATTGCTTCTCATCTGAGTTACCGTACACTATATACCAGCCATCGAACTTATAGTCATCGTCGGCTACAGCCGTCAGCGTAAGCGTTTTGCCGATGCCCACTTCTTCATAATAACCGTCTGGCGAATTGACAACCGTTACGTCGCCTTTTCTGATACAGCCATGTATCATGAAATCTTCTGATTCTTCCATGTAAGAATACGTAGTATATCCGGGCACAGACACAGTAAGCGTACATTTTACGCTTGTATCGCGTTTAAGAGTGATTGTAATCGGATATTCGCCAGTCTTCGTATAATCTACGGCACTCGCGTCTACTTCGTATTCGAGCGAACCGAGCACATAAACTTGTTCGTCGTTTTCTGGATCCGCAAACCCTCTGACAACGATCTGTTGCATGTCTGGCTTTTGCTGCAAAATCAGCGAATAATGGAAAACTCCATCCTCATCAAAGCCCGCATCGTAGCCGTCTGCAACTATTTTCGAAAGTTTAGCTACAAATACCGCATATATATTTATCGGTTCAGTAACGTTTTCGATAAAGTATTCGGCATTGTACGAAACAATATTGCTTTGAGAATTATTTTCGTAATCGGTTGCCCACGCAAAGAATTCATACTCGCATCCACTCATTTTGCCTGGTACGGCTCTCAACGTTACCGTCGATCCTTTTTCTATCGTTCCCATTGATAGCATTTCATGGGATGTAGAGAACGATAATTTCTGACCGTTCATATAAATGTCACCAACGCCGCTAATACCCATATTTACATTGACGAAATTATATTCGAACACAGCTATTATGTTTACGTCCTGCCCGTTCTGTTCGAAGATATACTCTGTATCGAGCGAAATAGGTTGTTCCGAACGGTTTCCTTCAGCGTCTATCGAATACCACCCTGCGAATTTATTGCCAACATCGGGTACTGCCTTTATTATTTTTTCATCTTGCAAACGAAAATATCGCGAATTGTATTTTCCGCTAAGGATTGGATTTTTTTCGTCGCCGTTAACGATAAGTCTTCCGTTACCTTCAAATCCAGCCGTTATGTTTGCGTGTTTTTCAGAAATCGATATGAACACCAAACGACGATTTGTGTTTGGTGAATCAAAATTTACCCAATAAGTACCTTCTTTTGTAAAGTTCATTTCATCGTAATCAACAGTGTAATCGCCGTAATACAACGGAACCGATTCGTAACCGTTCGATGTTCTTCTGATACCTTCTACTTCTATTTTGGTAAGGTCTATTTCCGCAAGGCCCGGTCTGTAATATAAGTAGCTAAGATGACCATTTTTGTCGACAGGTATACCGGATTTTCCTGGAAGAAGGTTTATCATGTAAACACCTCTTTTTTCGGAATATTCAGGTTTAATTCTGAATCTTGCGATAACCATCGCTTCTTTTCCTTGTGCAATAAACTCATAGCGAGGTTGATTGCTCAATAGCTTGCCCACAACACCGCCATCAAAGCATTCGTACCATCCGTCGAAATCGAACTTTTCATCGGGTACCGCAGTCAGTATATGTTTCATTCCGACAAATTGGTCCTTAAACTTTCTCGTTTCGAACAGGCGTGTGTCATTTCCAACATAAAATTTACCACCATACATCGTTCTTGCCGTAAGATCAACGATTTTCGACGTAACATATACGTGCAAAGTAGAAGTTAATTGCGTTTCTTTCATCGTATACGTCACGACATAGTGACCATCCTTGTTATAGTCGACTTTATCTAGTCCTTCGACATCGTAGTACTCTTTAGGAATAGGCACATAAACGCCTTTGCCAAAATACATTTCTCTATAGCCTCGGAATTCCACGCCGTCTAGATTGATTTTATCAGGATTACCATTCTTAACGTACAGCACATGGCCTATGCTTCCGTCCTTATAACCAGAAGGTATGCCGGACTCGCCGGGGTAAAGCACGGTGTAACTGAATCCTGTGAGATCGGCTACAAACTTAGCTACTATAACGCGATCTTCTGTCACCTGTAAGTCGAGTACTTGTTCCGTTGAAAACGGCTCGTTTTCCATTTTACCATCAACTTCGTTATACCATCCGGCAAATAACGAACTGTATTCTTCGTTTCTTGCCTCAAATTGACTAGTAAAATTATTGTCAGGAGCGTACACCGTTTTTTGCTCGCCGCTTGTGAGGGAATACGTCATATACGAAAAATACTCCCAGACTAAAATATCAACATTGCCTTCCTTGACTCCGACAACCTTTACTGTAACCGCATGTCTTTTCACCGACGCACCGAATACGAAAAGCGAGAACGAATCGGTTTCAAAACTTACCTTTCCGTCTTTATATTCGCATGGCAACTCTTCGACTTCGTTTTTCCCTTTTATGTGGAAAACCATATAATCTTCAACTCCTTCAAGCGGCGCCGGAACAGCGACTTTTACTTTGCCATTCGGTTGAACCTTTACGTCGCCACTACGCACCGAAATATCCATAACGGCTATTTCAGACTGATCCGAAGCCGACATTTTGTCCGGGAGTAGTTTTAATGCATCCATGACTTCTCCATCGTTTAATTTCAGTTTTTCAGCAACAAGTTGAACGTCTTTTTCAAAGTCGCCGCCCGTTACCGTTACGCCCGTATCACTTTTGATAACGTCCGATATTTCGGTGTCGCAACCATTGCAACTAATGAAAATTACAAAAACACATAAGATTATTGCGCCCAATACTGCTGATATGATGCATAGTAATTTTTTGTTCATGAATTTTGCCTCCTTATATTTTTGTTTTTTAAATTGCTTTTGGATTTGTAATCCAAAACTTTGTTTTTTTTGCCTTTTCTAAGGTATTAGATAATTTTTTTCACCTTTTCGTGCCGATAATCGACTTATAGGCGGTTTTTTGACGTTTTATGATTACCTGTTTTTGGGTGTTCCTTTAATCGCGGCGATTAAATCGACAAACGTTTTTTTCTTAACAACAAACCAAAAAACAGCAAATCCGCCAAGTCCTACGATCGCTACCGAACCGATTACTATACCCACAATCTGTACGTTCGAAAGTCCGCCCTTTTTAGTAGGAGGGGTGATTTCGTCACCATCCATTTCGTCACCATCCGAAGGTATATCTTCATATACGGCAGTAAGGGTACTTCCTTTCGTCACCTTAAAAGTATAACTCTTTTCTGTGCTTACAAAATTTCCACTTTCATCCTTCCAACCCTTGAATAATTTGCCTTCCTTATCTTTTGCCGTTACTGTGGCACTTTCGCCAACAGTAAGTCTACCACCGCCAGTACCACCGACAACTGTGACTTCTACTTTTTCGAGTTTTGCTATCGTAAGATCGATGATCTCTGTTCCATTTTCATCAAAATGTTTTCCGCAGAAATCGCAATCTTTGTGTCCTTTCGAGCCTTCCTTTTCCTCAGTTGACAGTACTTCGGCTATCCACACTCCGAATTTATGTGCTTTAGCAATCACAAGCGAGCTTTCGTCAATAATAGGCTTAGTTGCCTTTTTGTCCTCGAACTTCACTTCGCAACCGCTGCACTTATAATAAGGTTTTAAGCCTTCCTTCATACAGGTTGCGCCAACTCCGTCAACAAGCGTAGTTTTGTGGATATGTCCGAGTGCAGGAGCGATGATATATTCACAATCGAGACACTTGACGGGTTCATCCTCGGTTGCCGCTGGTTTGTCGGTGCGATGTGCGGCTTCGTCCTTGATTACGTCGCAGTTTTTGCACTCGTGATAGTGTGTATCCTGGTTTGAGGACCATTCGGTCTTGAAATCGTGTATAATCGTTCGTTCACGTGTGATTTCAGTTTTCCCATAAGAGTCCTCAAAAAGTTTTCCACACTCCTCGCGCTGACACTCAAAATACATGGTATTACCGTCTTTGCCTTCGGAGCAAGGTGTTGCGTCGTGACGTATGAGCAGATGCTCCTTAGGGATTGTTGCAATTACGTCATACCACACTATAGTGCAAGTGGCATCGAAAAATGCTGCTCCGCACCCTGCGCAAATGTACTTGTCTTTTATCCCGTCCTGGGTGCAAGTTGCAGGTCTTCCCGCTTCTAAAACAACCGTTTCGTGCGGACAGTCGATTGCCCTAGGAGTTTGAATGGTGAGATTAAATTCCATCAAATCGGTACTTAAATTTTGTTTTAGGATTTTGCTTCCCGACGGAATTTTGACGTCACAAAGCCAGTTATCAACGGTTATGCTATCATCCCGACTCTGGAACAATTTGCCTGTCGGTGCTTTTAAGGTTATGTCGATTTCTACCGGTGTGTTTTCAATAATCTTGCCGTCATTCAACGGTCCTATGCTGTTGATTATAAATTCAAGTCCGTTTTTTTCGGTCACATTCAGCATTTCTACAGGATTGCCTGCAAGAGGTTGTGAAAAGTCGATATCAATAGATTGTACCACGCTGTCTATGCGGAGCAACACAACCACAACCAGACTTCCATCGTTTGTTCTGATCTCTTTTTTTAACAGTTCGCCGCGCGTCACCGAAACTTTCATATCGTCAAGGTTTTCGGGGAATTCGCAGTTTGTTTGCGGTTCGAATACGTAATAAATTACGCTGTTTTCTTGAATCGTCACCTCTTCAAAATTGTAGTAACCGCTCAAAGGAATTCTTCCATCGAGGCTTAGCGACGCTCTGTGATAATAGATTCCCATATCCTCAATGTTACCTTTAATGATTCCTGGATAAAACAGCGGTTTGTAAACCATGCCTTTGTAAAACTCCGGCACATCGATGATAATGTCTTTTATGTACTTGTCGGAGCCACATTCCGTGCAAATTCCGTCCACGAAATTATGTGCCTTCAAATCTCCGTGTACACAACCACACACATCACCGTTGGAGTCTATATAGGTGCAGGTTGCGCGAGTTTGACAAGTTGCCGTGCCGCCTTGCGGATTGTGTCTGAAAGAGACTTCTTCGTTGTGGCAATATTTGCAGAATCCGAGGTGCGTGTAAGTGCCGTCACCATTACCGAACGACTTAAATTCATATTTATGTCCTGTCGCGGTAAGATATACTTCGCCGCAAACATCGCACTGTGCGCCACTCAAGCAAGTTTGATTGCCACCACTGTGTTTTTCTTTTATAATGTTGCCGCTTCCGTCTTTTTCAACTTCTCCGCAAGCACACTTAAACACGTGATGAGTACTGTCAACATCATCAGGCGCAGCTGTAAAATTATGTTTTGCATCTGGATTATTCAGGTCGCCACATGTTTTGCACTTTGCGTTGCAGCCTGAATAGAATTCGTGACTTGCAAATTGTGAACCTTTGTCAAAAGCAGGGGCAACGCCGGGACAAGTAGGATCAGTACATTTTATGTATCCATGATGTTTGTAATCTATCTGCTTAATTTCTTCAACCCACGTATGTTCATGTCCGCCAGATACGGCCGCAATATCAACGGGAATATCGCATGTTTGCCCATCAGCCGCCGTTGCGGTAATATACATAGTTCCTCCGTCCATTGCGTTCACAGCAGTTATTCGATAGTAGCAGGTAGATTCGTCAAAAATGTTACTCGATTGAATTTCTATACCTATAGGCGCAATCTTTGCTGAATAGGTGTAGGGAGCGGGTGCGCCTCTGAGCCATATTCCCGTGTCCGTGTACAGCGTGCCGATTTTGCCCATTTTTTCTACGCCAATTTCTGGATATATTTTATGCGTATTACCTATATATGTCATACCTTTTGAAATAATAAAATCTATGTCTATGGCAGTCGTTACCTTATTTTGTCCGGCAATATCCCAAAGTTCGATATCTTCGCCTTTTCCAAGTTTCGCGCCGGAAACTTTAAGTTTCCTTTTTAACGTGTTTTCATCGTCCGACAAAGTATACCCTTCTTTCGGAGAGAAATTCACCCTAATACAATAGGCAACATTCTTCTCCACAAGCTGATTTTCAACTTTGCTCCACGAAAAAGACTCATTGTCTTTTTCCCATAAAGTTATTGTTTGACCATTTTTAGATATGAATATGAGTGTTGCCGTATAGTTTGCGCCTACAGGCACTTTGAGCGTTTTTGCTTTTTCATCCTCAAATTCAAATGCGGCAGCAAGGTTGTCGCCAATGTCTACCTTTTTGAATGATACGTCCAATGTATCAATCGGCATTTCTCCTGCCGCATAAACCTTGTACGTAGCGCTTGTAAGCATTATGCTAAACATAAGCGCAAGGCACATAGTCAGCCCAAATGCAAGCGTAAATGTTTTTGTTCTTCTTGTGTTGTGTGTCATAAAATGCTCCTTATTTGATATTTTGCCTGTTATTGCAACTGGCACTTGACTTTCGCACACGTGTATAATATACTATGTATACATATGTGATGTTATGTGATGTGCTCGCGATATTTCGTGCCTGCAACGTTTGAATTATCGTCAGTATAGCATAAACATAATTAAAAAACCCCCACCCAAACCTTAAAAAGGTGGGGAAAAAACAAAAGTTTTTTAAAAATTCGGTAGCAAACACTAATGCAACCGAAAACGGAGGCTCGATATGAGATGTAATACCAAAAAAATTATTTCATTATTTATCGTCATTGCAATGACGCTCACAATCCCCTATACTTTTCTTGCCTGCAATAAAAGCAAAACTTTGCTAGATCCAAAAAAACCGACGATCCTTACGATGTGGCACGTTTACGGCGAACAGGTCAATTCGCCTATGAACGACTTTATCGAGCAATTCAATGAAACCGTCGGAAAAGAAAAAGGAATCATTATTAATGTCACGCTGATGTCAAACGCCTCGCAGATTGGGACAAAACTGAAAGATGCGCAAACTGGCAAAGCAGGCGCCAAGGAAATACCTGATTTGTTCTTTTGTCATTCGAGTGACGCTCGCAACCTGGGCGTGGATAAACTTCTGAACTGGAAAGATTATTTTTCCACATCCGAACTAGATAATTTCGTACCCGATTTTTTAAGCGATGGAATGGTCGACGACAAACTTGTTGTTTTTCCTGTTTCAAAATCGACTTATATGTTGTTCATCGCAGGCGGAGTTTTTGACAGATTCGCCGCCGCCAAAAACGTTTCCCTTTCCGACCTCGAAACATGGAACGGCTTCTTTAATGTCGCCGAAAAGTATTACGAGTGGTCGGGCGGCAAACCATTCTGTGCGATAGATTATCTTGTAAGGCTTGCAGAACTATGCGCCATATCCGAAGGAGAGAGTATTTCTTATAAAGATGGTTGGTACGACAAAAACAACCCGTCGTTTATAAAAGCCTACGATATGTTTGCCACGTCTATCGCCAAAGGTCATATTGTCATATCCGATTTGTATTCCAACACGCAGGTTATGACAGGACATACTTGTGCAGGTATCGGTTCTTCAGCTTCCATTCTTTATTACAACGACAAAATCACCTACCCCAACAATACGTCGGAAGCCATAAATCTGAAAGTATTGCCTATGCCCCAACAGACAGGCACACCAAAAGTTGCAACACAATCAGGCGTCGGACTTTGCGCTTATAAAACGACCGATCAGAAAGCCGAAGCTGCAACCGTCTTCGCAAATTGGTTTACCGAGGAACAGCGCAATATGGGTTTCGTCCTTTCAACTGGATATATGCCTGTAAGAATAGGGGCTTTCACTAAAATCAGCGAAAACACATTTAAGTCAGATGAGTACAGGAACCTTTATAAAGCTCTGACTAAAACCGTTGAAACCTGTTCTTTCAAAAAAGAACCGAGTTTTGAGGGATATTACACCAAAGTGTACGCTTTGTACAAAGAAATTCGTAATATTCAGAATACTCTTGAAATCAAATACAAAAAAGGCGCAACTTGTGAACAGATAGTTGCAGAAATGGAAACCGCACTTAGTAACGTCGGCTGACACGAAAACATCGGAGGAACCACAATATGAAGTTCATTAATTTAAAAAAGAAGAAAACATCTATGCATAGTAAGCTTTTGTTATACATGTTTACACTTGTTCTTGTTGTCGTTATGTTTATCGCAGTCGGTTTGTTTTTCGTCGGACAGTTTTCTACGACAACGAAAAAATATTCAAGCAATCTGACTTTTCAAAACGAGTTTTATACTCGACAAATCGAAAAATACTTTGATGATCTTTCTATGATGACTGAGATGCTCGCAAACGATTCCTCAGCAATAATAGACAACTATCTGAATGAAAATGGAATTCATATAAGTGCACTCAACGATTCTCAATATTATACGGAAGGTGTACAGGAAGCGCTTTTACCTAAACTTGAAGAAGAGTTGCTTAAAGCGGATGCTTCGGGCGCGTTTATCATACTTAATGCAACCGTAAATACCGGCGAAGCCAACTCAGATAAATCCAAAACTGGATTATATTTTCAACGCAGTACCCTTGACCGAACGGATGAAACACTGCTACTATTTCGGGGCAATGCGGAACTCGGAAGAAAAAAAGACATAATGCCTCATCGTAAATGGCGATTGGAATTCAGAAACGATTTCGTGCCGCAAACAGAAAACTTCTTCAACGAAACAATCGTAAAAGAAAAAAAATCTGTTTTAACCGACATTTTTACGCTGAACGGAACAAGCGAAAAGGCAATGGCATTTATTACGTCTTTGTTCGGTGCTGACGGCTCGTACTATGGCATTTGCGGATTTGAAATTTCAAATAATTACTTTAAAGACTTCTTTGTTCAACCCACAAGATTAGAGCAACTAACCTGCACCTTTTCCAAAACGGAAAAAGACGGTAAAATTGACTGCGAAAACATATTCTGGACAGGCGTTCTCAATGGCTACTCGCTGAAACCGAGTGGTACGCTCGTACCAAAAAAAATGAACGACTCACTCACCGAGTTCTTAGGCGAAAACACTTTCGTTGCCGCAAAAAACGAAATTACAATCCTCAATACACCCTACACTCTTGTAGTTATGCAACCGAAAAGCGAATTTGATAAAACAGTGGCAATCAATGTTACAAAAATCGTATTAGTATGTTTTTTACTTATTATTTCCGCCGTGGTGCTCTGTATATTTTTCTCACGAAAATTCGTTTCTCCTGTGATAAAAAGCCTTGAAAAAATACGGATGCAGGAACATGCTAGAACAAAATCAGATATTATCGAAATCGACGACTTGTTCGTCTATCTTGCGGAACAGGATAGACTTCGCGATCTCGAAATGAAAAATTTGAAACATCAGAACGAAGAGCTTACAATCGTAACCGAAAACCAGACTAGTGAAATCGATAAACGACAAACGGAAATCGAGCGATTAGCTTATTCTCGCAAAAATGAGATTGATCCAGATAATTATGAAGCATTCAAAATCGGCTTAAAAGAGCTTACAAAAACAGAAAAAACTGTGTTTAACCTCTATCTGCAAGGCAAAACCGCAAAAGAAATCACAGACATACTTAATATACGCGAAAGTACGCTCAAATTTCACAACCACAATATTTTGGAAAAACTCTGCGTGTCTTCTCGCAAACAAATGTTACGCTACGCAACTCTGTTGAAACAAGAATATCTGAACCAATGACGTAACGAATCATACATAATTTTCGCGGAATACATAATCATCTTTTTAAATTCATTATAGGCAACATCCGAAAAAATACCAGTTTAACGGATAGTAAGTATTCTAGACAAGAATAAAATGGACCTTACTTAAACGCCGTAATTATCGCGTTTTCTCAAATTCTCATTTCAGAATAATTTCGACGATGTAACCTCCCTTACAAATAAAGAAAACAAAAAAATAACCTGTTGAAACCAATGCCTTTTTGGTGAGGAATTTCAACAGGTTATTTATATGTCATAGGATTTATTACTATTTGTGTACTTCTTCTTTCATTAATTAAAAATAAAATGCGCCCTTTTTATATCATAACTTATTGTTTGATTTAATATCTATTTAATCAGCAAATAACAAAATCAAAAAAAGGTCATATTACATACATAATAATGACCATAATTATTTATTCGTCTATATCTAAGACCGCTAAGAACGCTGATTGAGGAATATCAACATTTCCTACAGACTTCATACGTTTTTTACCAGCTCTTTGTTTTTCTAGTAATTTCTTTTTACGAGAGATATCACCACCATAGCATTTTGCTAAAACATCTTTACGTAAAGCTTTAACGTTTGTTCTTGCTATTATCTTTCCGCCAATCGCAGCTTGAATAGCTACTTCAAACATTTGACGAGGAATTAATTCTTTAAGTTTACTTGTTATTTGGCATCCTCTCTTATAAGCATTGTCACGATGAACAATGCAACTTAAGGCATCCACTCTGTCACCTGCTACCAAAATATCCATCTTTACAAGATTAGAAACTTTATATTCTGATAATTGATAATCAAATGATGCATAACCACGTGTTTGTGATTTTAATTTATCAAAGAAATCAAAAATAACTTCTGATAATGGTATTTCATATTCAAGAGATACTCTATTAGTATCGATATATTCCATTGTTTTATATCGACCTCTTTTACCTTGACATAATTCCATTATTGGACCTATATATTCTGATGGTGTCATAATAGTAGCATTAACATAAGGCTCTTCAATAAACTTAATTTCACTTGGATCAGGCATAAATGCTGGGTTATCAATCATTTTTTCTTTGCCATTTTCTAAAACAACTTTATAGCTAACACTTGGGCAAGTTGCAATCAAATCAAGTTTGAATTCTCTTTCGATTCGTTCTTGGATTACATCCATATGTAACAGACCTAAAAAACCAACACGGAAACCAAATCCTAAGGCTTGAGAGTTTTCAGGTTCAAAGACTAAAGAAGCATCATTTAATTTCAATTTTTCCAGAGCATCTTTTAATTCTCCGTATTTTGCATTATCAATAGGATACATTCCGCAGAATACCATTGGATTAAGTTTACGATATCCAGGTAGTGGACTTAATGCAGGATTATTAGCATATGTAATTGTATCACCAACTCTTATAAAGCTAATATCTTTTATTGAAGCAGATAAAAAGCCAACATCACCAGGTTCTAAGGAATCTTTAATAATTTCTTTTGGTGTATGAGTACCTACTTCAATGACTTCAAATGATGTATTAGTGCTCATAGTTTTTAGAACATCACCTTTTTTTATTGAACCATTAATTACTCTTATTAATGGAATAACACCACGATAAGAATCATAATAAGAATCGAATATCAAAGCTTGTAAAGGTTCATCAGGATCACCTGAAGGAGCAGGAATTTTTTCAATAATACGTTCTAATATTTCACTAACACCTACTCCAGTTTTAGCACTACACAAAATAGCATCGGAAGCATCAATTCCTATAACATTTTCTATTTCTTCTTTTACCATATCAGGATCAGCGCTAGGTAAATCAATCTTATTAATCACCGGAATTATTTCAAGATTATTATCCATTGCTAAATAAACATTAGCAAGAGTTTGTGCTTCAATGCCTTGAGTGGCATCAATAACTAAAATAGCTCCTTCACACGCTGCAAGAGATCTAGAAACTTCATAAGTAAAATCGACATGCCCTGGAGTGTCTATCAAATGAAAGTCATAGTCTTCACCACTTTTAGACTTATAGTTTAACTCAACAGCATTCAGTTTTATAGTAATTCCTCTTTCACGTTCAAGATCCATCGAATCAAGAATTTGACTCTTCATTTCTCTTTCTTCAACTGCACCAGTTAATTGAAGGATTCTATCGGCAAGAGTACTTTTACCATGATCTATATGGGCTATTATAGAAAAATTTCTAATATTTTTTTGTCTATCCTTTGAATCAATTTTGCTCATATTGTTTTATCTCCATTTACAATTTACATAATAAATATTTTACCAAAATTCTTATTTTTTTGCAATATTTATTTATAAAATAAAATAAATAAAAAAGAATAATAGGAAATTTATTGTAAGTAAATGAAGAAATATGTAAAAAAAGATTGAATTTTATTATATTCAAAATTAAATAATGAATATAATAAACATTCAATACTTCTTTCTTTTTGTCTCAATAATTATTTCTTGACTATATTAAGCATATTATAAAAAAATGAAATTAATCTTATAATCATTTAATGTTTTTATTAAATGATTATTTTTATTTTTTATTATTACATAGCTTATTTTTAAAGTCATTAATACTTCATCTATATAAATATCATTATATATAATATCATCAGTATTAATATCATTTCCAATTATTAAGACTACTTCTTCCTCTTTAACTTTCTTTAAATCACATATAGATTTAAGAATAAAAAGATTATCATTTGTATAAATATTATTATTTCCAAGTGAAACAATCATTTTATTACCCCTTTATAGAATATGATTTTAAAAAATATGTGACAATGGCAAAAAACTATGTTATAATATTTAAGGTGATAAAATGGCAATTAAATATCCAACTCCACAAAAAAATAACACTCATGTAAATCATATAAAAAGTCAAGGTATGCTATTTGAAAACGCATTAAACCTTTCAAATGAATATTATTTAAAAAAAGGTATAGCCAATATTCATAAAAAACCAACTCCAATACAAGTTGTCAAAGTTGATTACCCAAAGCGAAGTGCGAGTAGAATTGTAGAAGCATATTATAAAACCCCTTCTACAACCGATTATAATGGCATATATAAAGGCAAATATATTGATTTTGAAGCCAAAGAAACTATTAAAAATCTCTTTCCATTCAAACATATATTTCCTCATCAAGTTGAACATTTAGTTAATATAAAGAAGCTTGGTGGTATAGGATTTGTAATCATATATTTTAGAACACAGAATGAAGTTTATATATTTGATATTGATATTTTTAATAAATTATATACAAATGGAACTAAACGAAGCATTAATCACGATGATGCTGTAAAGTACGGAATATTAGTTCCACTAGGATATACACCTTTAATTGACTATTTAAAGGCTGTTGATAAAATTATTAATTAATAAATACTCATCAAAAATATTTAATCTTCTCATAAATTGATTTTAGAGAACAAAAATAAACAATTTTCACTAAAATATGTCATAAATAAAACTAGCGCAATTTTATACGCTAGCTCTTATATACTATTCAAAGAACACAATTGTTGCTCCTTGGCCGCCTTCGTTTTGACCTCCATATCTAAAGCTCTTAACAAGGCGATTATTTTTTAGCTTTTTCTGTACTAGTTCACGAATAACACCTGTTCCAAAGCCGTGAATGATTGATACAGATGGCAAACCAGCATAATGGGCATCTGATATATATGAGTCAATTAGTCCTTCGGCTTCTTCGTACCTCATACCTCTTAAATCAAGTCTTGAAGAAACTGTCTTTCTTGGTTTTATCGAAATTTCTTTTCTTGGTGTTACAGTATTATCTTCGTATTTTACATTTGTTAGTTCTAAGTCATCTTTTGTAAGCATTAAAGAAGCGTTACCTATTTGTACTTCATATTTATTTTTTATTATTTTAGTAACAACACCATAGGAATTAAACTTTTCCACATAAACGCTATCATTGACTTGTATTTCTCTGTCAATCTTAAAAGCTTTTTCAGTTTTTGAACTTTCTTTTATTCGTAAATCGTTATATTTGTGAGTAAGATCAGAAATCTCATGAGTTTTTATTTCTTTATTTTTTAAATTTTTTAAATCAACTAATAATTCTTCTATTTCTTTTTCTTTTTTTAGTACCAATTCTTTAGCATCTTGTTCTGCTTTTTGAAGGATTTGCCTTTTTTCTTTATTGATTTTATCTTTTAAGTCATCTATTTCATCTAATCTTTTATTAATACGATATTCTTTATCTCTAATTTCATTTAATTTTTTTTCAAGTTCATTAGATGTTTTAGTTAATTTATCAAGAGTTAAATTGATTTCATTTGTGTTTTGATATGCATACTTTTCCGCAGTTTCTAAAATCTCTTCTGGTAAGCCTAAAATCTTAGAAATCTTTAAAGCATTACTTTCACCAGGAACACCCATCAATAGTTTATAAGTTGGTTTTAAAGTATTTATATCAAATTCAACACTAGCATTGATTATGTATGGTGACTCAAAGGCATGAACTTTAAGCTCAGCGTAATGTGATGAAGTAATAACTAAGCATTTTTTCTTGATAAAATAATCAAATATAGAAATTGCTAAAGCCGCTCCTTCCGACGGATCAGTTCCTGAGCCAAGTTCATCTAATAAAACTAATGATTTATCATTGGCTTTATTGATAATATCAATAACATTTTTCAAATGTGATGAGAATGTCGATAGATTTTGATCAATACTTTGTTCATCTCCTATATCAGAGAATACATCAGTGAATATCATTATATTACTTGATTCATCACAAGGGATTAATAAACCCATCTTTACCATCAACGAAAGCAATCCAATTGTTTTAAGTAATACAGTTTTACCGCCAGTATTAGGACCTGTTATGATTATTCCATTATATTCTTTTCCAACAATAATGTTATTTTTTACAACCTTCTCTACATTTAATAGTGGATGGTGACATTCAATTAATTCTAAAATACCTTGGTTATTTACATTAGGTTTATGACCATCTAATTTAATAGATAAACTAGCTTTTGAAAAAATCATATCCAAATCTAATAATATTGAATAAGAAATATTTATTTCTTCTTCATGATTAACTAAATCACTACTTAATTCTGATAAAATTCGATTAATTTCTCTTTTTTCTTCTTCTTTTAGGGAATTAAGTTTATTATTCATTTCTAAAATAACTAAAGGTTCAATAAATACAGTTTCACCTGATGATGATGTATCATGAACTAGTCCCTTGAAAGAGTTTTTATAATCATTTTTTACCGGAATAACATATCTATCATTACGCATTGTAACTACAGGTTGAGTTAATTTACTTGTATTTTTATTTATTATTTCATTTAATTTAGTCGTTATATTCTTATCAAAATCTAAAATACTTTTGCGAATTTGTTTTAGTAAAGGACTTGCACTATCTAGTATTTCACCAGAGTTACTAAATACTTCTTTTAAACGCAGATTATAATCTTTTGAATAACATAATTTATCAACATAGCTATTGAATATTGGTGCATCTATGTTTGCACTCTTCAAGCTTTGATTAAATAAACTAGTATTTTTTACAGTATCTAAAAATCTACCAATTTCAATAAAATCATCAATTGCTAGAACCATATTCTTTTTAGCTTTTAAGACAAATAAATTAACATTTTTTGTAAATAATATTTCAAATCGACCCATTCGAAAAATTATTCTCACTGCTTCATCAGTTTCATCTAAACTTGTTCTTATTTCATCAATGTTATTTGAAAGTTCAAGTTCATTTAATTTATCAAGATTATCATCAATTCTAATTTCTTGAGTAAGTTTTTCAATAATTTTGTCTAATTCTAGTATTTTATAGTATTTATTCATATTTTCATTCTTTCTTTTTTTAAAATATATGTTATAATTAGGTATATCTTTAAATTTACCACAAAAAGGGAAGGATGTGTAAGGTCCGGTGGTCTTGTAAGGACGATTAAACTTGAGTTTCACAATAAAATTAACAGAAAAACAAATTTCACAAATTATAGATGAGTATAACAATTTATCTCTTCCACTTACTAATAATTATACACTATTTCGTGCAAAAATCAACACTTCATTTGTATCAATTTTTAAAACTGGAAATCTTCTTATACAAGGAGGAGATGAGAAAGGTACTTACCAGAGCATTTGTAAACTTTTAGGAATTGATTACAAAATAATCGATGCCCCTTATGTTAACATAACTTCAATAGGTGCATTAAAAAGTGCAATTGGAACAGATGAAGTTGGTACAGGCGATTTCTTTGGCTCTATTGTTGTAGCTGGATGCTATGTCCCAAAAAACAAAATTAATGAGCTTATAAGAATGGGCATAAAAGATTCAAAGGAACTTAATGATAATAAAATACTAAAGTTAGCTCCAATGATTATGGAAAACTACATTTACTCATATTATTTGTTAGACAATATCCATTATAATTATTTAACTTCAAAAATGAATTTAAATATGAATCAAATTAAAGCAATTATGCATAATTCGGTAATTAATTCTTTAAAAAAGAAAACACAGGAATATGAACTAATTGTAATAGATGCTTTTACAACTTCAGATTTATATTTTAAATATATAAAAAATGAAAAAAACATCGCAAAAGATGTTCTTTTAGAAGAAAAAGCTGAAAATAAATATATCTCTGTAGCCTGCGCTTCAATCATTGCTCGATACATTTTTCTTAAAGATTTAAAAGATCTTTCAAACAAAGTTGGATATGATTTACCTAAAGGTGCAGGAAATCAAGTTGATTCTCTTATATATAAATTATTACAAGAAAAAGGAATAAATGCTTTTAAAACTTTTTCAAAAATGAATTTTAAAAATCTTCAAAAAATCATTGAAAACAAAAACAATTAAAAGGCCCTCTGAAGGCCTTTTTTAAATATTATGAATACCTAACTTTTCAAGTCTAGCTTTTTCATAAGCATCGTTCATATAATTGATATATTTCATTTTATCATTTAAAATGTATTTATTTGTGGCAAGGCCATTTCTTACTATTAAATAGTTTAGTAGTTTACCATCAACCCATACCCATGCTAATAATCTTTGTGATAGTGTATCATCACGTAAATTATTAGCTTTATCACTTTCTAGATAAATTTCGTGAGCATTCTTTAAAACCTCTTCTACGTATTCTTTAGCCTCAAGTCCATAAGGCTCAGGATCAGTTAATAATCTAGGAGTGTCAATTACCATAAATCTAACGCACTCATCTATATTATTAATCTTAAAGAAAGCCGTATCTCCATCAGCAATTTTATAAAACTTTGCTTTTATAAAACCATTTCGAGGAAGAAAGTTTGCACAAAATCTCTTCTTAAAGTTTCTTTTGCTTATAGTAGGTCCTTCATAAATCATTTGTTATTTTCTCTTAATTCATCTAAGAATTCTTGAAAATAGTCAGGTAATGGAGATTCAAATTCCATAAATTTACCAGTACGAGGATGATAAAATCCTAATGTTTTAGCATGTAAATATTGTCCGTGTGTGCCTATTACCTTACGAGGACCATATAATGGATCTCCAGCTATAGGATGGCCAATATAATTCATATGTACTCTTATTTGGTGTGTTCTTCCTGTTTCAAGTTCAAGTTCCAAAAGTGTAAAATCTTTAAACCTTTCCAAAACTTTAAAGTTTGTGACAGCCTTTTTTCCACCTTCAACAACAGCCATTTTTTGTCTATTAAGAACATCACGACCTAATGGAGCATCGATTTTACCATAATTGTGGTCAATAACACCATAACATATAGCATAATATTTTCTTTTAACTGTTTTATTAAAGAATTGATCAGATAAATTCTTATGTGCAGTATCATTCTTACAAGCGACAAGTAAACCAGATGTATCTTTATCAATTCTATGAACTATACCAGCTCTTATAACGCCAGCAATAGCAGATAAATCTTTACAATGATACATTAAAGCATTAACAAGTGTTCCTGAGTAATTTCCAAATGCTGGATGAACAACCATACCTGAAGGTTTATTAACAACAATTACATCACTATCTTCATAATATATATCAAGAGGTATGTCTTCAGCAACAACATCAGTACTTACTGGGGCTGGAATTGTCATTTTAACTTCATCACCAACATTAACTAATGAACTAGTTTTAGAAATTAAACCATTGATTGTAACTAAACCACTTTTTATTATTTCTTGTATTTGCGTTCGTGAAAGATATTCAATTTCATTAGCAAGAAATTTATCTAATCTAGAGCAACTAATTTCACTTATTATTGTTATTTCTTTTACTTCCATATTTCTGTAACATCTCCAAATAATACATCAATAAATATCATAACAATACCTACACACATACACATATCAGCAAAATTAAAACTTGCAAAGTTCATAAAACCGAAAGTAATAAAGTCACGAACTTGACCTATTATTATTCTATCAATAAAATTGCCTAATGCACCAGAGAAACATAACAATAAGCCTATTGTATAAAATGGGTATTTTATGATATCTCCACTCTTCAACATGTAACCAAATAAACCAAGTCCTACAATTGTTACAATTATAAATAAGACTTTTTTTCCTGAAAGAAATCCAAACATTGCTCCATCATTTGTTAACAATCTAAAATCAATTAAATGAGGGATGCAATCGACGTTTGTAACTCCACCTTTTAGGTAAAATGAATAATCTGCCATAGATTTTACATTACCTAAATACTTAAATGTTAAATATTTTGAAATTTGATCTATGAATAACAGAAAAACTATTATTCCTGCATATATTAATATTTTCTTTACTTTCATTGCATTGCCTCTACAAGGAAAAAGACTAAAATTGCTAGTATAAATATACCAAATCCAATATTAAGGCTTTGGTAAAAGAATACTGCTTTATCATTAATTGACTGTAAGTCAGACATATCTTTTTCTTTAACTTTTAAAATTCTTATTGTTAAATAGTTTGATAAACCATTAGCAAACATAAATAATACCCATGCAATAGTTAGAAAAATATAAACAGTACTTGGTTGAAACCAAAATATTTCCACAAGTTCAAATAGAAACCATGCAATAGGTAAAATAGGTATTGCTGTTAATAAAATGCCATATAGAAAGGAAAGAATGCTTGTTTTACGTTTTATTTTGATATTCATAAAACGTTTATATTCCTTTTTTCCAAAAGTCCATAACCCGTCGCGTGATTTTAAGTTATTTTCCATTAGTTAGCTCCTTTCTTCAGTTCATTTAAAATATCATCAAATGTTTTAACTGGTTTTATAAAACTAGTATCATAGCCATAACTTTGAGCAGCCTTAATGCATAATTCATAGTCAGTTGGTAGGCTATTACCATTAGAATCTGTATAAACATTATCACATACAAAGAAATAATCAGCTTTATTTTGGTATGCTTTAACAACTTTTTGCTCAACACATCCAATTCGACCAACTTTTCCATCTAAATCAATTGTACCAGTACCAACAACAAACTTACCTTTTGTTACATCTTCTTTTATTAAACTATTATATATTGATAAAGCAAGCATTGCTCCGCCACTATTGCCACTTGAATCTACATTTTCACGATAATTTATTTTAAAGCCAGGTTTAGAATTAGTACCATCTAAATCATAATATTCATCTAAATATAAACCAGTTGTTAACCTTCCATCATCATCAGCATAAATAATTGCAGATCTTTCAGTTAAAGTTTCACTTTGTCTTGTGCGTACCTTAAAATTAATATAATCACCGGCAAATTTTGTTTTTCCAATAATATTATTATATATTTCCACAAGATGATCATATGAAGTAATCTTAACACCTTCAACTTCAGTTATTATGTCACTTGAAGTTAAAGATGTTTCGGCTTTATCAGAAGAAAAATAAACAATAGCTCCCATAAAGCTTTTTACAAGCGTAATACTTGGATCTACTTCTTGCGCTTTTTCGTAAGCATATATAATAGCCTTATTGATACTTATCCATTTAGAAGTAATATTTACAGGTCTTTCATCTTCATCAGAGTAATCATGATCAACTTTCTCAACAAGTATTCTTTTGTCTAATCTTGCTGACCATAATTGAATTAGTGATGGTTTATCATAAGATATTACCGAAACAACATTAATTCTACCTTTGGAATTTTCACTATCAACATTAACAGTGCCTACTGGATTACCAAGAAATCCCGGTGTATAGATGACATAATCAACTTTCCAAAAAGAAATAACAGCCATAAAAACTAAGATTAATGTTATAACAATTGTTAGAACTTTTGTTAATGGCTTACTATTAACTAGTTTTGTCCATAAACTTTTTAAATACTTAAATAACATAACAAAATCCTTTACTTTAATTCAATATTTATTTTATCAATTTTACGATATCTTATTTTAGCATAATCTAACATTTTTTTAGAAGCTATATTGCTATCAGTTCCATTATATTTGTCATCCATGTAGACAATTTCTTTAATTCCACTTTGAATTATTAGTTTTGCACACTCATTGCAAGGAAATAGAGTAACATATAGAGTACATCCTTCAGTGCGGGAATTAGAATTCAAAATGGCATTTGGTTCTGCGTGAACAACATAAGGATATTTTGTGTCTAAGAATTCACCTTTATTATCCCATGGAAATACTTTATCATCACAACCAAATGGTAAGCCGTTGTATCCTATACCAACTATTTTTTTGGCCTCATTTACAATACATGCTCCAACTTGTGTATTTGGATCTTTACTTCTCATAGAAGAAAGTAAAGCAACACCCATAAAATATGTATCCCAACTTATATAATTTTCACGCATATTTATCCTCCAAATAAATTAAAATATTATTTTCTTTATAATATAATCTGCAAGCATTAAACCTGCTGTAGATGTAACAGGCATATATGATCCTAAGCCTATTGTTTTAATAGGTTCTTCAAGTGAAGAAACAACAGGAACTTTTTCATATATTCCATCTTCTCTAAGCATTTTTCGTAACTTTCTTGCGAGCGGATCATATGATGTTTGATTTAAATCCATTATTTTTAGTTTTGTTAAGTCCATTTTTTTAGCAGTTCCCATTGATGAAATAAATGTTTTTTTGTTTTCTAAACACATTTTTATAAGTAAACATTTATTATCTAAATCATCTATGGCATCAATTAAATAATCAAAATCATTTGCAAATAATGTTGTTTCGGGGCCAAATCTTTCCGAAATAACTTTAACACTTGCTTCAGGATTTATTTCTTTAATCATCTTCTCACAAACATCAGTTTTCTTCATGCCAAGAGTGTTAAAATTAGCTATTAATTGTCTATTAATATTTGATAATTGAACTTCATCAAAATCACATAAGATAAAATTTTTGACTCCATTACGAGCTAAAGCTAAAGTCGCAACACTACCGACTCCACCTAGTCCAATAATTGCTACTTTAGCCTTATTAATTTTTTCTATCTGTTCAGATGTAAGTAACAAAGCAAATCTTTGAAACTGTTCATTCATAAATAAACCTTAATCAATATCAACCTTTATATGAAGTTCTTTAGCTTGTTCTTCGCTTATGTATGTTGGAGCTTCACTCATAGGACAAATTGCATTAGCGCTCTTAGGGAAGGCAATAATTTCTCTTAATGATGAGGCACCAGTTAATAACATCGCTAGTCTATCCAAACCTAACGCAATTCCACCATGAGGAGGTGTTCCATATTTTAATGCATTAACAAAGTAACCAAATTTACGATAGATATCATCATCAGTTAAACCGATTGCTCTAAACATTTCATCTTGTGTTTTTTGATCATGAATTCTAATTGATCCACTTCCTAATTCAAATCCATTTAGAACGATATCATAACACTTAGAATAACATTTTTCAGGATGAGTTAAAAGCATTTCTTTAAATTCATCTTTTGGATCAGTGAAAGGATGGTGAGCAGCAACATATCTTTGTTCTTCTTCACTCCATTCAAATGATGGCCAATTGTTAATCCAACAATAGCAATATTTATTAGGGTCGATTAAACCTAATTCTTTACCTAATGTATTTCTTAGAGTTGCTAGAGCAGCGTTACAAATACCAAAATTATCAGCTACGAAGAATAAAACATCACCATTTTCAACTTCATAAATCTTTATTAGTTCTTCTTTAATTTCTTCTGGTAAATACTTAGCAATACTTCCTGTAAATGCATTATTTTCATATTTTAGATACATTAAACCTTTAGCTTTTAATTTCTTAACAACTTCAGTTAAACGATCAATTTCTTTACGTGAATATTTTGTACTAGCACCTTTAGCATTTAGACCTTTAATTATACCATTTTCAGAAATTGTTTGTTTAAATAAAGCAAAATCTACATCTTTGAATAAATTTGTAACATCTTTTAATTCCATTCCAAATCTTAAGTCAGGTTTATCATTACCAAAACGTGCCATTGACTCATCAAAAGGAATACGAACGAATGGAGTTTGAACATCCACTCCTTTTACTTCTTTCATAACTTTTTTGATTAATCCTTCAATCATAGCATAGATATCTTCTTCATCAACAAAGCTCATTTCCACGTCAATTTGTGTAAATTCCATTTGTCTATCAGCACGTAAGTCTTCATCACGGAAGCATCTTGCTATTTGATAGTATCTATCCATTCCCGCAACCATTAAAAGTTGTTTATATAATTGTGGAGATTGAGGCAATGCATAGAACTTGCCTGGATTTACTCTTGAAGGAACTAAATAGTCACGAGCACCTTCAGGTGTTGTTTTTCCAAAGACCGGTGTTTCAACTTCAACAAAATCAAGATTATCGAAATAATTTCTAACTGATTTTACGATATTGTGTCTTAAAATAAGATTTTTTTGCATTACTGGTCTTCTTAAGTCTAGATAACGATATTTCATTCTAAAATCTTCTAGAGCATCAGTTTCATCAGCAATTATCATAGGAGGGTTACAAGCTTCACTAAATACTTTAACTGTTTCAGCTTCAACTTCAATTTCTCCAGTAGGAATATGAGTATTAACACTTTCTCTTTTAATAACTTTACCAGTAACATTAATTACATATTCATTACGGCAATTTTCTAAAACTTTATAACTTTCCGTTTCAGGACGAGCTACAACTTGTGTAATACCATAACGGTCACGTAGGTCAACAAAGATTAAACCACCAAGATTTCTCTTTTTAGCAACCCAACCAGCTAAAGTTACTGTTTCACCAACATTTTCAATTCTTAAGCATCCATTATTATGTGTTCTAAACATATTATGCATCTCCTTTATTTTCTTTTATATATTTAATTAGTTCTTTAACACTTATTGTTTCTTGCTTTCCAGTCTTTGGACATTTTATATTTATTGAAGAATTTAATCTTTCAGTTTCTCCAATAATACCTATTAAACGAGAGTTAACCCTCTCAGCTAATTTGAATTGAGGTTTCAAAGAATTATTTATATAATCTATTTCACATATAATTCCTTCTTCACGCAATTTTCTACAGATATCAAGGCAATAGTTTTTCGAGTCAGGATCTAGAGATAATAAACAAATATCAACTTTATTTTCTAGTGTAGGTAATAAATCATAATAAGCTAATAAATTTGTTACACGCTCTACACCAAATGCAAATCCAATTCCCGGAACATCAGGCCCACCGAGAATTTTTGTAAGACCAGAATATCTACCACCTGCTAGAATAGCCACATTTTTCAAACTAGAAACAGGATCTTTTTCGTCACCTTTAGAAATAAATTCAAATACAGTATCAGTATAATAATCTAGTCCTCTTACAAGTGATGGATTAATCTCATATTCTATTTGTAAATAATCCAAAACTTTTAGTAAATTAGTAAAGTATTCTTTACTATTGTCGCTCAAATACTCACTGATCTTTGGAGCGTTAAGAAGAATTGGATTATCTTTGTCAACTTTGCAATCAAGAATTCTCATAGGATTTTTATCTAAACGCTTCTTACAATCTTCACACAAATCATCTATTTTATTAGAAAAATATTGTTTCAAAGCCTTTTGATAGTTATTACGTGACTCAAGATCACCTATTGTGTTAATTACAATTTTATATTTTCCATTTAAACCTAACTTCTTTAAGATCGTATCGCCAAGAACAATTACATCAGCATCAAGCATATAACTTTCTTCACCAAAAAACTCAACACCAAATTGTACAAATTCACGATATCTTCCAGCTTGAGGACGTTCGTATCTATACATTGGTAAATTATAAAAGTATTTTTTTACGCCTGGTAAAGCATATAACTTATTTTCTAAAAATGCTCTTATGATACTTGCTGTACCTTCAGGTCTTAAAGTAATACTTCTGTTTCCTTTATCTAAGAAAGTATACATTTCTTTGGTTACGATATCACTAGATTCACCACTACTTCTATTAAATACTTCTGTTTGTTCGAAAACAGGAGTAATGATTTCCGAAATGTTATAACTTTTCATAACAGAGCGAGCAACATTTTCAACGTATCGACGTCTTTCAGAATCAATGCCAATAAAATCAAGTGTTCCTTTTATTTTTTGATAACTCATAATTATCAACTCCTTATTCTTTATATTAAAAAAGTCCTCTAGAATGCAAAACTCTATAAGGACGAATTACTCCGCGGTGCCACCTTATTTCATAAATGTTATCATTTATGCTCTTTTAATAAGTTGATAGAAAAATCCTCAAAAGTGTCTTCATATATATGCAATAGAATATTTTCACCAAACATATTCTCTCTAAATATTACATTATATACTACTCTTCTTTCTCTAAAGAGATTTCCATATATTATTATACCAAAAATTATTCAAATTGTAAATAATCAAAAATAATTTTATTTTAATTATTCTTCTTTTAAAATTATTTTGTTTTCAAGAATTTCTATTTTATTTTGTTTCAATAAACGCCCAAGAGCATTTTTGAAAGATGACTTACTCATATTAAATAATCTATTAATTATTTCTGGTGAACTTTTTTCAGTTATTAGCATAACACCATTGTTTTTTTCTAAATAATCTAATATTATTTTATAATCATCTTCGATTTGAAATTCTTTATTTTTATTTATTGTACCAGTATAATCATCTTCATGGATATCAATTATTTTAATTTCTTCTTTTTCACCTAAATGATAAGATTTACGATAATTTGTTTTGTATACAAAGATGACATCATAATCACTAGTTACAAAATTTACACCTTCAGGAGATAAACGATAAGCATATCCGCTAACCACTTGTGATTTTGTAAGCTTTTGTTCCTTAGCTATTTCTTCATGAACACGTACGATTTCAAATTTATTAGATAATTTTAATATTAATCTATTAGCTCTAATGCGTAACATACATGGAAGAAAGTCACCTTCTTTAGGCCATTTTGAATAATCATAAGGAAGTTCATCAGCACTAAGTAAAATATCTTTACTTATACCAATATTTAAAAAGGTTCCTATTTTGTGATCTACACTAACCACTTGTAATAATTTTGTTTCATTTAGTTGAATAAATGGCTTAAAAAGAGTTGCCGCAGGACGGTTTTTTTTATCTACATACAAAAAAGCTTTTACTTTGTCGCCAGCAATGAATGAATTGCCATTACACTCATTGTGATGTAAAAAATATTCTTCACCATCTTTTACTATAACGTAGCCTAACTTTGTTTCTCTATCAACTGTATATGTTTCTATTTTACCTAAATTCATTTTATTTTATACCTTTCTTTAAAGATTCTTTTCCAATAGTTTTATTTATATCTGCTATAATTGTTTTAATTTTTTGATCTTTTTCAAGATTATCAAAATCGTCAAAAATGCTTATTTGTTTGCTAACTTCACTTTCTTTTTTTAATCTGTTTGTGAAAGCACCAATTAATCTGACGCCTTTAGTGTCATCATAATAATCATCAAATACTTCTTTGCATCTTCGATAAAGTTCATATTCATCATTAGTTTCATTTATAAGGGTTTTGCTCCTATTAATTGTTTCAAAGTTACTATAACGTATTTGGACACCTATATTTAAAGCTAATTGTTTATCTTTTTGTAAGCGATATGCAATTGAATTACATATAACTTTAAGTGTTGAATATAGGACATCAACATTAGCAATATCTTCCATAAATGTATTACTTCCAGAAATTGATGAAGATAAAACATAATCGCCAACAACTTCTGAATTATCAATTCCTAAGCACTTTTCATAATTTGATTCATAAAACTGTTTTCCAAATTCTAAAATTATTTTTTCCTTGTTTTCTTCTTTTAGAAAATCACCAATTCGATTTATTCCTAAGTATTTGAGCTTCGGAGCTGTTTTTTTACCAATTCCCATTAAATCTTCAATCGGCAAAGGCCACATTACTTCAGGTAAATCTCTTTTGCGGAGAATAGTTATTCCCATTGGTTTTTTCATATCCGAAGCCATTTTAGCAAGAAATTTATTAGGAGCTATGCCAATACTGCAAGGAAGACCATATAATTCATAAATATCCTTTTGTATTTTTGAAGCAAGTTCAACAGCACCAGTTCCAAACTGTGAAACATCGACATAAGCTTCATCGCAACTAGCCATTTCTACCTTTATATCTTTAGCAAGAGATAAAAGATAATTATAGAAATCTTGTGAATATTTATGATAAAGTTCCATTCTTGGTTCTATGACTATAATATCTTTACACAATCTTTTAGCTTCACTAACTTTCATTGTTGCTTTTATCCCATACTTGCGAGCCTCATAACTTGGTGATAAAATTATACCTCTATCGATTATATCTTTATGAGCTACAACTATTGGTTTACCACTCAAATCTTCGTTTTCAGCAATTTCACAAGAACAGTAAAAACAGTTCATATCAATGTGAAAGATAATTTTTGAAATTTTATTCATTTTTTTCTTCCCTTTTTACAATTTATATGTTATAATTATATATATCTATTATAACATATTTCTTGAGGTGAGAAAAGTGAAAAATAAAAATAATTTAAATAAAGAGAAAAAACCTTACATTAAGACTAAACAAAGATTAGATGGCGGTAAAGAAGTTGAAATTACTAAGAGTCCATCTGAAACTGGATTTGGAAAATTTGTAGCCCTTGCTCTAGCAGTTTTCACTATTTTAGGAACAGTTATAGCTCTAATAGTTCTTATAGTGCAAGCTTCAAAATAAAAAAGGTTAATGACCTTTTTTTATTATATTTAAAAACGCCTATTTAACTTACTAAATAGGCTTTTATTTTATCTTATCCAATATTTGTTGGTTTCTTTTCTAATTCTTCTTTGTGAATCAATCTTAATCTATCAGCAATCATCGCAATAAATTCTGAATTAGTTGGTTTTGTTTTATGATAACTAATTGTATAGCTAAATATATCACTAATAGCTTCCACGTTGCCTCTTATCCACGCAACTTCTATTGCATGCCTAATAGCTCTTTCAACTCGTGAAGCTGTTGTACTATATTTCATTGCAACTTCTGGATAAAGAACTTTAGTAATACTTCCAAGTATTTCGATATCATAATATACTCTTTTTATTGATTCACGTATATATAAATATCCTCTAATGTGTGCAGGAACTCCAATCTCATGTAGGATAGTTGTAATCTCAGTATCTAAGTCAAAAGCATTTTTAACATTCAAATTGATAGCATTAACCTTTTTATTTTTTTCTTCTTTCAAATTATTAATTATCTCAAGTAAATTAGTCATATTAACAGGTTTAACAACAAAATAATCAGCCCCAAGTTCAGCACATTTTTGCATTACTTTATCATTAGCAAAAGCAGTTATCGCAATAATATGCTTAGGTTTATGATATTCACCATTTGTCTTTATTTCTTCTAATACCTTTATTCCATCTAAATTAGGCATAAAAATGTCAAGTATTAAAACGACTGTATCACGTGTTCTTAAAGCATTAAGTAATGATAAGCCATCGTTAAATACACCTCTTAACTCAATTCCTCTTTGGGATTTAAAAAATGTTGTCATAGTTTGAATAATTTCATTTCCATCATCAGTTATAAATAACCTTAAACTTTCCATATCGTCTTCTCCTATGACGTAATGAATGTTGCATATATAATTTTACTTCATTTACAATAAATTTCAAGTCTTTTTGGAAAAAAACAGCAATTATTAGTTAATTATTTACTATTTAGAATGATTATGGTAGTTATTAATGAATAGTTGTTTGAGAGTTTGACGAAAAAAGTCGAATACAAGGTTTAAGTATAATTCAACATAAATTCAGCAAAAACACCATATCCAGTTTTTGAATCTTCAACCAAAACATGACTAACAGCACCAACTAAAACTCCATCTTGAACAATTGGACTACCACTCATACCTTGGATAATACCTCCAGTTCGTTCAAGTAAGTTCTGATCAGTCACTTCAAATTTAATTCCTTTTATGTCAGGATAGTTTTGATTTTTAACTTCAATAATATTAACTTCAAAGTTTTCTTTCTTATCACCAGTTAGTACAGTTGTTATTATTGCTTTACCAGTATGAACTTCACTTCTAGAGGCAACTTTTATCAATTCATTTTCTACTTTACCTGTTATTTTCGAATTAGTTAGATTTCCAAAAACTCCAAAATCATTATTATCAGTAATAACACCAAGTTCTTTATTATCTAAATATGCTTTCTTTTCGCCTGGAACACCTCTTATGCCTTTAGTAATACCACTGACATAACTTTTTGTTAATATACCATTACGGACACTTCCATCAATTGCACCATGACCTAAGGATGCAAATTTTTTTGTTTTCAAGTCATAATATGTCATTGTGCCAACACCTAAAATATTGTCTTTAACATATAATCCTAAACTACATTCGCCTTTAAGATTTTTTCGAGCAGAAATAACTGTCTCTACCAATTCTTTGTCTCGATATAGACTTAAAGCATGTCTTCCTTCGTCATTAATATTTTTCTTAATGTCATCAAGAGAATTAATTTTTACATTGTTTATCATATAAATAATATCTCCAACTTCAATATTACTATCTTCCCATGGTTTACATAAACCATTTTCAGTTTTAATAGCATATTTGCCTGTTACATAAACATTTGTATTGAGATTTAAACCGATGGAATCTCCACCTAAAACTACATAATCATTTATTTTACTAGCTTTTACAGGTTTTGTACTAAAAAAACCAAACAGTGCCATTAAGAAAACAAATAAAGTCATACTTAAATAAAGTATTTTAATCTTATTTTTGTTTATTAATTTTTTTTCTATTTTCATCACTTCCTTTTATATATATTGTTTCCAAAAAACAAATAAAAAAAAGATGTAATAATTGTAATATTACATCTAATTCAAAAGTTCTTTTGCAAGCTCAATGGTTGCTTTTGTTATTTCTCCTTTAGAAAGCATTAAAGCAATTGCATTAATTCTTTCATTGTAATCTAATTCAGTAACTTTTGTTAATACACGTCCATTAATAATTTCTTTTGATATAAATAAGTGATTTTCTGAGATTGCAGCTACTTGAGGTAAATGAGTTACACAAATAACTTGATTGTTTTCTGAAATCTTTTTAATCTTTTCACCTATTTTTTGAGCTATCTCACCACTCACACCAGTATCAATTTCATCAAAAATATATGTTTTACCACGTGACTTTGTCGTGCTAACAGCTTTTAAGGCGAGCATAAAACGAGATAGTTCTCCTCCGGAAGCTACTTTTGCTAGACTCTTAAGTGCTTCACCTTTATTAAATGAAACTAAAAAGTCAATTTCATTAATTCCATTAGCAAGAAAAGTATCAGTTTCTTTAACGCAAATATTTAAAGAAACATTTTTAAGCTCTAAATCAATTAAGTTTTTATATAATTCTTCTTCTAACTTCTTTGCGTTTTGTTTACGAAGTTCACTTATATTTTTTCCAAGTTCTTTTGTTTTATTATAATAATTTTGAACTTTTTTATGAATTTCTTCGATATAAAAATCAAAATTTTCAAACTCATTAATTTCAGTTTCTAATTTAGTTTGATAAGTTATAAGTTCAGAAATATTCATATTATACTTTTTCATTAATAAACTGTATAAGTTCATACGTGAATTTACTTCATCTAAAGTGTTTATATCGAAATCATCATGAGTTACATATCCATATATTTCTTCATATGTATCTTGCAAGTCATAATAAGAATCTTTAATACGATTTACCTTTTCTTCTAATTCTTTATTATAAGGAATATTTTTTTCTAAAACTGAAAATGCATTAAACAAACCATCTAAAATATTATTATCCATAAATGTTTTAATAAATTCCTGATAGTTTTCCAAAATTTTGCCATGATTATTTAAAATATCATACTGATATTTTAAGTCATCAAGTTCAGTTTCCGTAAGTTTAGCATTTTTCAATTCATTAAATTGATATTTCATATAATCAAGTTTATTTAATAAATCATTTTTATTCTTTGTTTTATCATCATATTCTTTTTTGGCATTATTATATTCTGAAAGTGATTTTTTGTATTCAAAAAGTAAATCATCAATTTTTTGATCATCAATAAAAGAAAAATATGATTTAGGATTTACAAGTTTCATTGAATCAAATTGTGTATGAATATCACCTAAATAACTAGCAATATTGTCAAGATTACTAGCACTTATGGTTTCACCATTTATCTTACATACACTTTTGCCATTAGCATAAATCTCTCTTTTAATAATAAGCATATCATCTTCACATTCAATATCAAGATTTTGTAAAAGGTTATCTATTTCTTTATTATATTTACAAAATACACCTTCAATATAGGCTTTGTTTTCTCCGTTACGAACAGAATCACTTGAAGCTCTATCTCCAAAAAGTAAGCCAATTGCATCAATTATTAATGATTTTCCAGCACCTGTTTCACCAGTTAAAGCTGTCATACCATCTTTAAAATCGACTTGAATGTTATCTATGATTGCGAAATTTTTTACTGTAAGTGTAAGTAACATATACTACTCCTTGTAATTTTATTTTTCATTTAAACATTTTATAATGACATTTTTTAAAGTCATCATATCTAATCTATTTTCAGCACGTAAATCAATTATACTACCTGTTCCTACATAGTTAGCTAAAGAATAAGTAATAATATTAATATTTAATTTTTCTTCAAAGGCATATTTTTTAATAATCTCTCCAAGAGATGATGTTTCAATAATGTCCTCATATATTATCAATGTTGTATTATCAAGTTTTCTTATTAATTCTTTATCAAACGGTTTAATAAACAAAGCATTAATAATGCCAACATCTAAACCTTCAGTTATTTCATTAATTTCCTCAAGTACAGGACCATAAGACAAAATATTAACTTTTTTTATTGGCTTAATAAAGAACCATTTATAAGGTTCATAAGCAAAGGATTTTACTTCATCCTTTAAAATTTTTGTTTTAGGATAACGAATATAAAAAGGTTTATTTTCACTAATAGCTAACCTAAGAAGAAATGCTATCTCATCTATATTTCTTCCTTCACAAATTACAATGTTAGGAAGTGGCATAAGCATTGACACATCAAAGATTCCTTGGTGAGTATCACCATCTCCAGGAACAATACCTGCTCGATCGCTTAGCATAATAACATGACTATTAGTGCGTGTTATATCATGATTAATTTCATCATACATTCTTTGGAAAAAAGTTGCATAGGAAACTAAAATAGGTATATATCCAGAACGCGACAAGCTTGACGCCATAACGCAACTTCCTTCTTCGGAAATCCCTGTATCAATAAATCTTTGGGGAAACATTTTTTGTAATTCAAATAAACCGGCACCATATGTCATTGCTGGAGATATGCCAAAGAGAGTTTTATTTTCTTTAAATAAATCTATCAAAACTTGACAAACTCCTTCACCAAATGATTCATAGTTTGTATCCTTGTTTATTTCTTCACCAGTAGTAATATCAAATGGTCCTAATCCATGAAACTTACCAACTTTATCTTTTTCAGAATACTCATATCCTTTTCCCTTAATAGTTTTAATGTGAAGTATTACTGATTCTTTAGAATCCTTAGCAAATTTCATATATTTAATTAATTCTTTTATATTGTGACCATCAATTGGCCCTATATAGCGATAGCCCAACTGATTAAATAATGAGACATTCCCATATACAAAACCTTTAATCGCATTTCTAATAGCCTTAGGTGTGATTTTTCGTAATAATTTATAGGATTTACGAATTCTTATTTTATTAAATATATTAGCAAGGCCACCAGTATTTTTAGAAATAGACATTTCATTATCATTAAGAATAATAATTCCCTTTTCTAAAGGCTGACTTGACAAAAAATTTAATCCCGAAAATGATAAGCCATTTTGGAAAGAAGCATCACCAATAAAGGCTATAACCTCACCAATGTCTTCGCCTAATTCTTTTGCTTTCAAAAATCCACACATTGCCGGAATAGATGTTGAGCTATGGCCAGCTTCAAAAATATCATGCTCACTCTCAGAATACTTTAAAAAACCTGATAAGCCTTTATATTTTCTTAAAGTTGGAAATTCATTTATACGACCTGTTAAGATTTTATGAACATATCCTTGATGGCCAACATCAAAGATAATTTTATCATGGGGGCTCTCAAAAACATAATGCATAGCAATTGTTGCCTCGACAACTCCTAAATTTGACGCTAAATGTCCTCCAGTTTTACTAAGACTTTCTATTAGGAAAAGTCTAATTTCCTTAGCTATTTCTTCTAATTCCTTCAAGTTTTTATTTTTTATATCTTGAGGGGATTTTATATTAATAATATTCGGATACTTTTCCATATAATCAATTCCTTAACCTTAATACATTTTATTCATCAACTTTATTTACAATGACACTTTTAGCTTCTTCTAATTTTTTCTTGCAGAGATTGCTTAACTCTAAACCTCTTTTATATTTTGTAATAGATTCATCAAGTGATAATTTTCCACTTTCAAGTTCTTCAACAATCTCACTTAATTCTTTTAAATAATCTTCAAATTTTTCCATTTTAAACCTCTATTTAATAACTTTTACTTTATGTTTTCCATCATAGAAATTAACTATCAATTCATCATTTTCAAAAACATCTTTTGAAGAAGTTATAACTTTTTCATCTTTATAGACAATTGTATATCCTTTTTTCATAATATTTAAGGGATTAACTAGTGATAATTTATCTAATAAATACTCAAAATCTTTTGATGCTAATTCTATTTTTTTTGTATAACTCTTATATATATTATTACATAATAAGTCTATTTCATTTTTTCTATTTTCTATCTGCTTAAGTAAATTAACTAACTCTAATCTTTTAAACAAATTATTTAACTTACTATCAAAGTTATTTAAAACGTTTATTGGACTGTTTGTTTTAAGATTAAAAACTAGTTTTTCAAATTCTTCATTAAATCTTTTCAAAGTATTATCAAATGATTTGATATAATAATTGCTTTGTAATATATTATAATCATTTAATTTTTTCTCATATACTTTTCTCATTAAAATTGAAAGTTTATGCTTAACATTATCTATAGTTTGAAATAATACAGTCTTATCAGGCGTAACTTTAACAGCTGCACCTGTTGGTGTAGGAGCACGATCATCGCAAACAAAATCACAAATTGTATAATCATTTTCATGGCCAACACCACTAACAATAGGTATATCAAATTCATAAATTGCTTTAGCTAATGTTTCATCATTGAAACAATTTAGATCTTCAAAACTTCCACCACCACGAGCAATAATAACTACATCTACCTTTTTTTCTAAACTTGCCTTGTTTAAAGCTTTTATTAATGATTTAGGAGCATCAGGACCCTGTACTAAAGCAGGATATAAATAAATGCTTACAAGTGGAAACCTTTTGTTAATTGTACTAACAATATCATTTAAGGCATCTCCTGTTTGTGATGTAATTATACCTATATTTTCAGAATACATTGGTATTCTTTTTTTATGATCAGGTGAAAATAGACCAATTGATTCTAGTCGTTCTTTTGTTTCTAAAAACTTTTGATACAAATATCCTTTACCATTTTCTTTGATTTCATTTACAAGCAAATTATATGTACCTTTTTTAGAATATGGAGTAACTGAGCCAATTATTAATACTTGCATTCCATCTTTAGGCATAAAAGTTAATTTTGAAGCAATATTAGCAAAGATTATACCAGATAACTCTGATTCTGAATCTTTTAATACAAAATAAATATGTCCTTTAGAAACACGAACATTAGATAACTCGCCTCTCACATAGACAACTTTTAAGGCCACATCAGTCGATAATTTGTATGCTATATAGTTATTTATAGCACTAACTGTATAATATTTTGATTCAACATTCATAAGTTATTTATTTAGATCCATTATCACGATAGGTTTTACTAATTTTATCTAAAACACCATTATTAAATTTTGATGAACTCAATTTGTTAACTTCAGAATAATCCTTTGATAAATTAACAATTTCATTAATAATTATTGGAGTAGGTGTATCAGTATAAATTAGTTCATAAGTACCTATTCTCAGTAAGGCTCTATCAACATAACTAACGCGATCAAGAGGATAATTATCAAGACTAATAGCTATAGCTTTATCAATTTTACTAAGATTATTTCTAACACCTTCATATAATTCATCAGAGAACTTCTTATCATAATCAATATTCGTATCAGAATATTCTTTTAGTAGTTCATCGAAAATATCTATATTCTCATCAGTTTTTAATAAATCAGTTTCATATAATCTTATCATTGCTTTTAATCTGCTTATATTTCTTCTCATAATAATTAATCTCCTCATACAAGTATTTTATAACATTATAGCACTTTTTCAATCTATTTTCAATTTATTTATTTGTTTTTTGAAAATTATTATAGTTCTGTCGAAAATTTTTGTGAAAAAGGCATCTGTCAAAAATTCTTGTGATAAAATTTAATCACAAGAAATATTTACAGAATCTATCACAAGAGATTTCTATTTTTGTAAACTTTATAAAAAAAGACTCCCTTCATGGTATAATTAATTGTCTATTATTATTCATAGAAAGGAGCAATTAATTTGTTGTTCGGTGTAATTTTCAATTATACAAATGTAAGGAGTGTGGTCATATCTTTCAAGAACATGATTACTTTTCACCTCCTTTTATATCATTATCGTATGAATCT